>Ga0247828_10000024_pt1 | contig 48528 bp, 40 predicted proteins | sample 12C_Control_Day3_FD_192425 | JGI IMG/M metagenome (GOLD analysis project Ga0247828, IMG submission 192425) | Soil microbial communities from agricultural site in Penn Yan, New York, United States - 12C_Control_Day3 | ecosystem: Environmental > Terrestrial > Soil > Agricultural land | place... | reverse complement strand
AAATAGTAAATGTTCATATCAGAGGCATGTTCTTTCGGCCATTCAGGCGTACTGAACGAAAAAGAACCCGGCTTCGTCGCCTTGGTTTTTTCGTCGGGCTTGCTTGTCCAGATAGATGTAACCGATGCCATCCAGGAAGATCCCTTCCTGCTGGGGGGCCCAGCGGCTGATTTCGTAGTCGGTCAGTTGTAAAAGAAGCAGGTACCGGCTTGGAACATAGATGGGATCTTGCATCCAGGCTGCTCGACCGAGTTGCTTGCTGATGCCAAGACCGGAGTCCTCGTCATCGTGCTCTTCGGCGAATTCCTCTTCGGTCATTGGCTCGAAGTCGATAAAACGGCGCTCCAGCAAGAGCGTTCCAGGCGGGGCTGGTAACTCCTCCTCACACAGCCGGTGGAGAATGAACCGTGCGTAACCATTGTGGATACCGGGTAGCTCCGCTTGCTCATGAAGTGAGTAGCGGCTGACGACGGATTGCTTGAAGCCGCCGGCGCGCTGTTTTCGAGCTGTGATGAATACCGTGGCAGCCATGCCGGGCGGAAAGATTTTAGCCGGCAGGAAGTTTTCCGTGACCGTACACAGAGGCGTCATCGGCTCCTGGGTATCGGGCGACAAAGGCCACAAGCCTGGGTCGTCCATGCGGACGCTGCCACCCACCTGACCGAAGCCTTTGTCTTCTTCGGTAAACACGATCTTCATTGAATGCACGTCAATAACATCCCTTGCTTTTTGCATATGACCGGGCTAGCCGCCTGGCGGTGCGGAGTTGGTCCTGGGTCACGATATTACGGGTAACCAATGTGTTGTAGATAGCTTCGGACATCAGTCGGATTTCCAGTTTGCCGCGCTTGAGCATCTGGTTTGGCCCCAGCCCTCGTAGTGCTCGCAAGCGGCGCTCCTCGTCGTGAACCATGGTGTGGTTGCTACGCTTGAGCGCCATTGCCGGGTTGCCTTTTACCCGGTTAGTCGTGGCGATACCTTTGTCCTGCATGAACTTGTGACGCATGATTTCATGGGCATCGTGGCCGTCTTTTTTATGAGCATCGGTGCCGAAGCCTGCGGATTCGCCTTCTTTGAGCAGCCCCCATGGGTCGATCCAGGTAAACGGGTTGGGCGCAAACTCGTAAAGGTTCAAACCACCGGCCAGACCAATCGGGTCAGGCTGGGTAAAGCGGCCTATCTCCGGGTCGTAGAAGCGGAACAGGTTGTAGTGCAGGCCGGTTTCGCGGTCCAGGTACTGGCCCTGGAAGCGCAGGTTCTGTTCTTCCGGCAGACGGGTAGCCCGCTGTTCATCCCAGCTTGCGCCCCAGGTCAGGTAGCGCGCCGACCACACCTCCTCGCCAGCGTCATCGGTCAACTGCTCCGGCAGGCCGTTGATGTCATTGTGGTAATGCAGCACTTGCTGGTGAGTACCCAGGCCGTCCACCCGGGCCAGCGGTTCGTGGCCATCGTCCTCGTACAGGTACAGCGCCTGCCGGCCATTGTGCTGCTCGCCGAGCAGGCGCAGGCCACTCCAGCTGAAGCGGGTGCGGCTGACCACCTGGCCGTCGAGCGTCGACTCGATTTTTTCGGTGCGCCGGCCCATCGGGTCGTAGCGCATGTCGATGATGCGTTCCCGCCCGGGTTGCAGGTTGCGCACCTGGACCAGCCGGTGCTCGGCGTCGTAGCGAAAATGCTGCGTACCGCGGCGGCGGCTGCGCTTTTCCACCAGGCGACCGAAGCCATCGTAGCGATAGCGCTTGTCCTCGAAAGTGAGCACGCGGTTGTGCCGGACCAGCCCGGCACCTGCCGCCAGCGGGTCGAGCAGGTTGCCGGCCGGGTCGTAGCGGAATGCTTCGCGCTGGCCGGCAGGGCTGTCCTGGCGCCCCAGCACATGGCCGCAGCCATCATGCTGATAAGCCTGCAAATAGCCGCTGCCGGGGTGCTGCACCTCGCGTACGGCCAGTTGGTCGGCCGCGTCGAACTGGTACCGCTGCTGGTCTGGCGCCGGCAGCTGGCTGGGTTGGGTTGCCGGGCGGCGCAGCAGAGTGCGCAGGCGCCCACCACGGTCGTACTGGCGTTGAATCGCCAGGTTGCCCTGCAGACGCAGCGTCTCCCGGTGTACGCGGTCACGCTCGAAATCGCACACCACCTTGCCATCGAGGTTGATCTGGTGCAGGTGCCCGCTGCCGTAGTACAGGCGGTTGATCCAGCGGCCGTCGGGGACTCGCGTGCGGGTGACATTGCCGAGCGGGTCGTACTGGTACTGCACGCTGCCCTGCGCGCTGTGTTCTTCGAGCAACTGGCTCAGTGCATCGAAGGCGAAGCCCAGTTCCTCGACCTGGCCATCCACGGCGGTACGGCGGATCGCAACCACGTTGTCCAATGCGTCGTTGCAGTAGTCGGTGCGTCCCTCATCGGTATGGCGGGTCAGCAGGCGACCGCCGGCGTCATACGCCATGCGATGAATAATGGGCGCTTCTGCGCTGCCCGGTGCAGGCAGGAAGGTCACCTGGACAAGGTTGTCCAGTGGGTCGTACTGGTAGCGCCGCAAGCCGCCGTCCAGGTCGCGTTCGGCGATCAGCCGGTCGCCTGCATCCCATTCGAAACCGTAGGCTTCGCCATTTTCGTTGTACAGCGCGAGCAGGCGCCCATGGTTATCGTACTGGTAGCGTACCTGCCGGCCGAGCGCATCGGTGCGCAGTTCCAGTTGCCCGCGGCGGTTACGCCGGTATTGGGTAACGTGACCTGCCGGATCGAGGTGCTGAACCAACAAGCCGCTGGCATCGAGGGCAAACGCTTCGCTGCGGCCATCGGGCAAGGTCACGCTACGCAAGCGACCCTTGCTGTCATGCTGGTAGTCGGTGCGCTCGCCCTGGGCGTCGGTGATCGATCGCAAGTGGCCCAGGGTGTCGTAGGCGAAGCGGGTCAGGTAGCCGGAGCAGTCCCGCTGTTCGACCAGCAGCCCTTGCTCGTTCCAGCGCAGGTGGCGGCTGGAACCATTGGCATCGATGATTTCGACAGGGTTGCCCTGGCTGTCATGGCGATACCGTGTGTGCTGGCCCAGCGGGTCGGTTTCGCGCGTGCAGTTGCCGCGTTGGTCGTAGGCGAATGTCCAGCGGTGGCCGGCCTGGTCGGTCTGGCTGCGAGGCAGCGACCAATGCTCGAGCCACTCGGTCGACTCGCTACGCCCCAGCGGGTCGACCGTTTCGGCAAGGTTGCCCGACTCATCGTAGAAAAACTGCCAGCGTCCATCCATGGGGTCGCTCGCCGCGAGCAACTGGCGCTCGTCGTTCCATTCGAAGCGCCAGGTCCGCTCGAGTGCATCGGTGTAGGCGGTGATCTGATACTGCGGGTTCCAGTGGCGCACGGCGACGCGGCCAAGGCTGTCGGTCACCCGCGTGATGCCTGCGGCCACATCGTATTCGAAGGCGTAGCTGTCGCCGCCGTTGGTCCAGTGTCGCACCACCCGCCAACCGTCCTCATGCTGCGCCCATTCGTAGTTGCAACACAGGCCGCCGCCAGTACGGTGTTCGATCATGCGTCGGGCGGCGTCGTAGGCAAAGCCGCGCAGCGGCTGGCTTGCGCCATCCAGCACCTGAGCCAGGTCACCGTTGGCGTCATAGCCATAGCTGGCCAAGCGTTGCGATTCGCCGCTCGCCGCGTGGAAGTCGACGTGGCTCACTCGCTGTGGCCATTGCTCGCTGTAGCCGAGCCGGACACGCACCTGGTCGAAGGTATCGCGCAACTGGCAAAGGCGGCCCTGGTTGTCGTAGTCCAGGTAGATCCGGTTGTCGTTGCGATCACCGATCTGGCTAAGGCGCAGTCGGTCAGGCCGCCCCGGGGTCGGCTGGAACAGCCGATACTCGCCTTCGCGGCTTTCGGTCAGCAGCTCGCCGTTGTGCGCCCGGCGTACGCTCAGCCCTTCACCGACGCTGAACACCGCATCACCCAAGGTGATGATGCCCATGTCCACCCGGCGGGCCTGCTCGTCGACCAGCACCAGGTGATCGTCTTCGCTGACCTCTACCGAAACTTCGTAAGGCAGGCTCCAGCCCGCGCCGAACAAGCCATCGACCCGCTCGTCGTGGCTGTTGTAGAGGCGTTGCCAGGCGATCGGCAGGGTGGCCTGCACGGTGAAGTCGAGGTCTTCATCGCCACACAGGACCTTGCCGCCGGTCGCCGCATGTACCGGGTTGGGCGAACCGGCCATGGCCTGGGTGAGGGCGCTGGTCACCTGGCCGGTTACGACGCTGCTCACCCCGCCCACCAGCATGCAGCCGAACTTGCTGTAGAACTTGCCGCCACGCCCGCGCAGCAGCATCAGCGCGGTCACTGCCAGGCCGATGCCCGGCGTCTTGCCGCTGCGGATCTCGCGCACAACGATCGGTTCACCGCCGATGCGCACGTTGCTCGATACCAGGCCACCGTCGACGATCACCGCTTCGCAGGTGCTGCGGTCACCGCTGCGGCAGGCCGGGTGGCCATTGATCAGCACCTTGCTTGACCCTTCGGCCAGGTACTGCGGTGGCATTGGCGGGTGCTTGCTGCACAGTACCTTGTCGTCCGGTGCTGGCAAGGTATTGGCAGCGGGCGTGGCCACGGTCGGCCGCCACATCTGCGAGAAGAAGCCCTTGGCCATGTCCAGGAAACTTTCTTCCTTCGCCTCGCCAGCCTCGGCGCCGGCCTGCTCCAGCGGTGCCGGCGGGCCAGTGACGATGCCGGCAGCACGTGCCGCGCGCATGCCGTTGGTGCGGGTGTTCGGCGAGCCACTGATGATGGTGGCCTGCACCGACGGCGGGAACAGGAAATTGCCGATGCCCTCGCATAATCGGCTCAGGCCGGTATCGGCGCCGGTCTTGGCCATGACCACACCGACCACCAGGCCAACCACCGCGCCCAGCACGAAGCAGCCCAGGCCACCGGTGGCCACGGTCAAGCCGAACGCTGCCGCCACGGCGGCAGTGGCCAGGGCGCCGATGGCCACGGTGGCGGCGATTTCCAGTACACCGCCGACAATGTCCGCCAGCATCGAGGTGTGCATAAGCGCGTCGCCTTCGCGGGCGGCCCACAGGGCGTCGGACATGGTGCGCGATCAGCCCAGGTTGTCGAAGTCGAGCGACTGCTTGATGGTTGCCCAGTGCGCCGCTTCGGCCGCGCCCAGCGGGCTGGCCTTGACGTAGCTCAAGGCAAACATCTTGCGCGTGCCCGGCAGCACCAGGGCCAGCTGGTACTGATAGACCTTTTCCTGGCCCTTGCTGAACTGGCTGCTCAGCTCGATGGCGGCGATCGCCTGCTCGGTGCCTACCCGCACCGCCTGGGCAGGCTGCATGCGCAGGTCTTTGACCTGCTGCTGCAGGCGCTGCAACTGGCCGTCGAAATTGCTCTGCAAGGTCTCGCCTTCGGCCAGCAGGCTGCGGCTGATGATCAGCGAAGTGGCCAGCGCCTCGAAGCGCAGGATGTTGATGCTGCTGTCCTGCACGGCGGCATCGGGCAGGGCCAGGCGGAATTCGTTGACGCGATAACTCATGACAGGTCTCGTTACTGGTCGGAGCCGGAGAAGATCGCCTTCACCGAGTCGTCGATGGTCTTTTTCACACCCTGGTTGTCGGGCGCGGTCTGCGCACCACTGCCGACGTTCAGGTCGAGGGTGCCGTCGGTATTGATCTCGCCGTTCTGCTTGGCATGGAAGCTGAACTGCTCGCAGCTGATGTTGATCTGGCCGCTGGCGTTGAGCTCGATGACGCTCTTGCCGCACACCAGGCGCAGGTTTTCACCCACTTCGATCAGGTAGCTGGTGCTGACGCTATCGGTCTTGCTGGCGCCGACCAGCAACATGTCGTCGCGACGCACGGCGCGGATGCGGTCCTGGCCGATGGTGATGGTTTCCAGCATGCCCACCGTCTGGGTGCGGTTGATGCCGACGGCCAGCGTCTCGCTCTGCTCGACCACGGTGTCCATGTTGCGCTCGGCATGCACGTAGATCTGCTCGGCGCCCTTTTTGTCTTCCATGCGGATTTCATTGAAATTGGCCGGGCTGCCGCCTTTGCTCGAGCGGCTTTTCATGCCGCTTTGCGTAGCATTGGCGGGCAAGTCGTAGGGCACGCTCTGTTCTGCGTTGTAGACGCGGCCAGTGATGATAGGCCGGTCGGGGTCGCCTTCGAGGAAGCTGACGATCACCTCCTGGCCGATGCGCGGGATCTGCATCGAGCCCCAGTTCTTGCCGGCCCAGGCTTGTGATACGCGGATCCAGCAGGAGCTGTTCTCGTTGGACTGGTCGTGGCGGTCCCAGTGGAAGTGCACTTTCACCCGGCCATACTGGTCGGTCCAGATCTCCTCGCCGGCGGGGCCGACCACCACGGCGGTCTGCGGGCCCTTGACGATAGGCCGCACGGTGCTGCCCTGCGGGCGGAAGCTCTGCTGTGCGTCGATGCAGCTGAGGTTGCTTTCGAATTGCGCCGCGCCGCTGCCGGTGCCGCTTTCCAGGCGCTCCTGGTGCACGTAGTAGCGTGCGCCGACGATCAGGTATTCGCGGTTCTGGTCCTGGCGGGTGAAACCGCTGAGGCTGAACAAGTGACCGCTGCCCAGGCCACGGGCGTTGCCGCGCAGCTCGACCCGCTCGTGCAGGCTTTGCAGCGATTCCAGGCGCGTACGCGCGTAATGCTCGCCATCCTGGCTTTGCTGGTAGGCGCCGGGGTAGTCGTACAGTGGGTAGTCACCGGCCTGATGCGGGCGTGGCATGGCCGAGCGCACGTCGATACGCGCGCTGGGGCGCTGGAAGTCGTAGTCGTTGAGCTCCAGGGAACCTGGCTGGACTTCCTGGGCCAGGTGCCAGTCGTTGATGTGGTCACGCTCGCGGTGCTGCCCGTCCGGCGGGTAGAAGGGCACGCTTTCGTAACCAGGTACCTGCGGGTGCGCGCCATAGGCGTCGGCCAGCACCAGCACGTGGCGCTGCGCTTCATGGCGGAAGAAGTAGTAGATGCCTTCCTCTTCCATCAGCCGGCTGACGAAGTCGAAGCTGGTCTCGCGGTACTGCACGCAGTATTCGCGTTCGCGGTAGCTGCGGCTCAGGGCATCCTCGAAATCGGAAAAGCCCAGATCGCGAAACACCTGCTTGATGATCTGCGGCGCGCTCTGGTGCTGGAAGATGCGGCAGTCGCTGGTGCGGGTCAGCAGCCACAGCCATGGGCGCAGGGTGACCCGGTAGCTGGCGAACTGGCCCTGGTCCACCGACTGGCTGCAGCGGGCGACGATGCCATGGAAGTAACGTGACGTGCCGAGGCCCTGCTGCACGCTCAGGCTCATCGGCTTGCCCAGCAGGGCGTTGAGGTCGATGGCCGGGTCGTCGCTGGTCAGCTGCAGCTCATAGTCGAACAAGCGGCCGAGCTCGTCGCTGCCGCCCATTTCGGCCAGGATCAGCTTGTCCGGCCCCAACGGGCTGTTGATCTGCGCCAGGCGCGTGAACTGCGTGAACAGCATGGTCGGTCCTGTCAGTCGGCTGCGCCGAAGTCATAGTGCAAGTCGTTGTCGCGGCGGCTGATGCGCACGCTGGCCAGCGGCTTGCCTTCGAGCATGCGGGTGAGGAACTCGCGGCTCATGTCCGGCAGCAGGCCGTTGGTGAGGATGGCGTCGATCATGCGGCCACCGCTTTCGGTTTCGCTGCAGCGCGAGACGATCAGCTCCACCACCCCTTCGTCGTAGGCGAAGCCGACCTTGTGCGTGCCTTCCACGCGCTTGCGGATGCGCTCCAGTTGCAGGCGGGTGATGGCCTTGAGCATGGCGTCGCTGAGCGGGTAGTAGGGGATGGTCACCAGGCGGCCGAGCAGCGCCGGCGGGAAGATTTCCAGCAGCGGCTGGCGCAGCTGGCTGGCCACCGTGTCCGGGTCGGGCAGGGCCTGCGGGTCGCTGCAGGTGCGCGCGATGAGCTCGGTACCGGCGTTGGTGGTGAGCAGAATCAGCGTGTTGCGGAAATCGATCTGGCGGCCTTCGCCGTCCTCCATCACGCCCTTGTCGAAGACCTGGAAGAAAATCTCGTGCACGTCCGGGTGGGCCTTCTCCACCTCGTCCAGCAGCACCACGCTGTACGGCCGGCGGCGCACGGCCTCGGTCAGCACGCCGCCTTCGCCGTAGCCGACGTAGCCAGGTGGGGCGCCCTTGAGGGTCGAGACGGTATGGGCCTCTTGGAACTCGCTCATGTTGATGGTGATCAGGTTCTGTTCACCGCCGTACAACGCCTCGGCCAAGGCCAGTGCAGTCTCGGTCTTGCCCACGCCAGAGGTGCCGGCGAGCATGAACACGCCAATCGGCTTGTTCGGGTTGTCGAGGCCGGCGCGGGAGGTCTGGATGCGCTTGGCGATCATTTTCAGCGCATGGTCCTGGCCAATGATGCGCTTGGCCAACAGGCTGTCGAGGTTGAGCACGGTCTCGATCTCGTTGCGCGCCATGCGCCCCACCGGGATCCCGGTCCAGTCGGCCACCACCGAGGCGACTGCCTGGTAGTCCACGGTCGGCAGGATCAGCGGGCTCTCGCCTTGCAGGGCGCTCAGGCGCCGTTGCAGGTCGGCCAGCGTTTCGCGCAGTTCAGGGTTGCCAGGCACCTGCGCGTCCTGGTCGACCACCCCGGCCTGGTCGCGCAGCTGGGCACGGGTGGCCAGCAACTGGTCGACCAGGGCCTTTTCTTCGGCCCAGCGGCTTTCCAGCGTGGCCAGGCGTTGGCGCTCTTCGGCCAGCAGGGTTTCGGCCTGGGCCTGGCGCTGCGCGGTAGGCACGCCGATGGCGGCTTCACGGGCAATGATCGCCTGCTCGACCTCCAGCGCCTCGATACGCCGGCGGCTGTCGTCGACCTCGGCCGGCACCGCGTGCAGGCTGATGGCCACGCGCGCGCAGGCGGTATCGAGCAGGCTCACCGACTTGTCCGGCAACTGGCGCGCCGGGATGTAGCGGTGCGACAGCTTGACCGCGGCTTCGAGCGCTTCGTCGAGGATCTGCACCTGGTGGTGCTGCTCCATGGTCGATGCCACTCCACGCATCATCAGCAGCGCCTTGGCTTCGCTCGGCTCGTCCACCTGCACCACCTGGAAGCGGCGGGTCAGCGCCGGGTCCTTCTCGATGTGCTTCTTGTACTCGGCCCAGGTGGTTGCCGCCACCGTGCGCAGGCTGCCACGGGCGAGCGCCGGCTTGAGCAGGTTGGCGGCATCGCCGGTGCCGGCAGCGCCACCGGCACCGACCAGGGTGTGCGCTTCATCGATGAACAGGATGATCGGCTTGGGCGAAGCCTGCACATCCTCGATCACCTGGCGCAGGCGCTGCTCGAACTCGCCTTTCATGCTGGCGCCGGCCTGCAGCAGGCCGACGTCCAGGCTGCGCAGCTCGACGTCCTTGAGCGCCGGCGGCACGTCGCCGGCGACGATGCGCAAGGCGAAGCCTTCGACCACGGCGGTCTTGCCGACACCGGCCTCGCCAGTAAGGATCGGGTTGTTCTGCCGGCGGCGCATGAGGATGTCGACCAGCTGGCGGATCTCTTCGTCACGGCCGACGATAGGGTCGAGCTTGCCGCTGCGGGCCTGTTCGGTCAGGTCGACGGTAAAGCGCTTGAGCGCCTCCTGCTTGCCCATCGCCGCGGGCGCCACGGCGCCGCTGGCTTCGCCAGGTTGCGCAGCACTGAAACCGTCGGTGGCGCCCAGGTGGTTCTCCGGCGAGTCGCCCACGTATTCGCTGAAGCGTTCGCTCAACGCCTCGACCTTCAGCTTGGCGAACTCGCTCGACAGCCCCAGCAAGGCGTGGCGCAGGCTCGGGGTCTTGAGAATGCCAACCAGCAGGTAACCGGTGCGCACCTGGCTCTCGCCGAACATCAGGCTGCCGTAAACCCAGCCGCGCTCGACGGCTTCTTCCACCTGCGAGGACAGGTCGGTGATCGACGTCGAACCGCGCGGCAGCCGGTCCAGCGCATCGGTCAGGTCGCGGGCCAGGCGCGCCGGCTCTATATCGCACTGGCGCACGATACGGTGCAAGTCGCTGTCCTGCAGTTGCAGCAACTGGTGCAGCCAGTGCACCAGTTCGACATAGGGGTTGCCCCGCAGCTTGCAGAACACCGTTGCGGCCTCGATGGCCTTGTAGGCGATGCTGTTGAGTTTGCCGAACAGCGCGGCGCGGCTGATTTCACCCATGGTCCTGGTTCCTTGTATGGTGGGCGGCGGCCGGCTGGTCGGCGTAGTACCGGGCCAGCTTCAGGTCGCGTGCATCGTGCGGAGGGCGGCCGAGCCAGGTATCGAAACCGAGGCGCTGGCCGGCATTGAGTTGCAACGCAGGCACCTGGTCCTGCGCGAGAATCAGGTTGAGGTCCCAGTCCAGTTCCTGGCCCAGGTATTCGGCGACCCATGCCGCCAGTTCGACGAAGGCCTGTCCGCCGGGTAGCAGGGCGTGGTACTGGTCGAGGCTGAGCGGGCCGAGGCACAGCCGGAACTTGTGCTGGCGGTCCCAGACGTAGCGGCCCAGGCACAGGTCCACGCCCAGGCGGTTGGCGCGCACGCCGAGCTGGCTGCGTTCGGGCAGTTCAAGCCATTGGCCGACGTATTCTTCAAGCGCCACAGGCACGCCGAAATACCCGCTGAGGATGCTGCACAGGCCGTCCGGGTAACGGGTTTGCGCGCTCAGGTGGCCGGACCAGTGCAGTTTGGCGGTGTCTGCCAACGCGCCCTGGCCTTGCAGTTCTGGTTGGCCACGGCCACTGAGCGCCGCCAGGCGCGCGGCCCAGTAATCATCACCCGGGCGATCGTGGCTGACGGTCGGTCGGGCTTCGGCCCAGGCACGGTAGAACAGGCTCAGCAGGCGGTGATGGAAGACATCGAGGAAGGCCTTGCTGGTCGAGTCGGCATGGTTGCGCTGGCGCTCGCGCATGTATTCGGTCAGGTGCAGTGGCAGTGGCCCGTTGGGCCCACCGAGGCCGAAGAAGAACTGCTCCAGGCGCGCCGGCTGGTTGCCGTCGGCGCTGACAGAGGCCAGGGTCGCCGGGGCGAACCCGCAGTCCAGGCGCTGGCCCAGGCGCACTGGCTCGTCGGCCAGGCGCAGGGAATGGCCGAAGCGTGGCAGCTCGGGGTATTGCGCCTCGAGGCGGCGCAGCGCCTGGAAGAAGTCGTACGCCCAAGGCTCGTCCTGCATGGCCTGCAAGGTGTTCATAAGGTCGGCCTGCGCCCCGGTTTGGCCGCCCAGCGCATGATCTCGCCGCGTTCGCTGGTGCGCAGTACCGTTTCGGTGAAGCTGTTGATCGACACGTAGCGGGTCAGGAAGCGCTCGAACACCGCGCCGAGCAGGAACACGCCGGTCCCGCGGAAGGCGTTTTCGTCGAAGGTCAGGGTGATCTCCAGGCCACGCCCGAAAACGATCGGCCCGGGCATCGGCAGGCGTCGGGTGCAGGGCTTGCTACTGACGTCGCGCAGGCCGTCGATCTGCAGGTTCAGGGCGCTGTCCTGCGGGTCGCCATACAGGCGCAGCAATTCGCGCAGGGCGGCGGCGCCCTGGCCATGCTCGGCCAGCGACAGGTAGTTCAGCGACAGCTGGCTGATCAGGCGCCAGGCGCGGTTGTCATGGGCATGGCTGGCCTTGGGCCGACTCGGGCCGGCCAGGCATCGCACGCCGGCGACCGGCGCGCTGTCGGCCAGGCTGAAGTCGCTGCGCCCGTCGCCAACACTCATGAACAATGGCAGGTCGCGGTTGCTGCACAGGGCGCTGATACCCAGCTGGCGCAGGTCGTGGCGGTAGGGCGCCTGCTGGCCATCGACCAGGCTGATGAACGTTTCGCTGCCCATGTAGCTGGAGCGGGTGCCATTGCGTCGCTGGTCGCTGGACAACACCCGCGGCTCGCGGCGCACGATGTAGTAGGCCTGGTCGCGGCCGTAGCGCGACGGGTCGCGCACCGCGTAGAACGGCAGGAATTCCTGATCCGGGCCGGTACCATGGCCGGTGACCCGCTGCAGGGAATGGATCTCGAAATCGGTGGGCCGGGTGCGGTCGGCGATCACGTGGTGTTCATGCACCCGATCGGAAAGGTGCAGGCGGTCGACACGGCGCGGGAACAGGTTGATCGCCGGGGTGCAGAACGGCACGAACTGGCCCGCGCCGACGCTGCCCTCCAGGCTCTGGTCGAAGCGCTCGAACAAAACCAGCACTTCCAGCGTCTGGCCGGTGCAGCGCTGTACGGCCGGCTCCAGCCCGGCAAAATCGACGAACAGGAAGCGCTGCGGCAGGGCGAAGTACTCCTGCAGCAGGCGGTAGCCCTGGAAGGCCTGGGGCACCACCGGCAACGCTGCTTCGCGGTCATCGAAGCCACACGGGCGCAGGGCCTGTTCGACCGGAATACGTTCCACCCAGTCGGCGCCGGGTTGGCGCACGAACACCGCACAGGCGCTGCCCAGCAGTTGCTCGTAGAGGCGGAACGGGGTTTCGTCGGCGCCGTTGAGGTACAGCGGCAGATGGCTGAGCGGCAAGCTGGCGAACGGCACCTCGGCGCCACTGCGCAGGGTCAGGCGCAGGCCGGCGCGGGCTTGCGGCACGCTGCTGGCCAGGCGCCCGAGTACAGCGCCGGGGTTGCCGAAGTACTCGGCGCGGGCTACCTGCAAGGGCCAGAGCGTGACGTCCTGGGTGCTGCGGAACTCGCATGGGGTCTGCGAGTTGCGCCCCAGGTTGGCGCGCAGCACGCTGTCACGCGGCAGGCGGAAACCGGCGGCCAGCGAACCCTCGTCGGGGTCGGTCTGCAGTTGCACCACGGTCATCGATGGGGTCGGCGCCAGGTAGTGCGGGTAGGCGATCTCCAGCAGGTTGTGGGTGAAGGTCGGGTACTCGGCGTCCAGCTTGAGCTGCACCCGTGCGGTGAGGTAGGCGAAGCCTTCGAGCAGGCGCTCGACATAGGGGTCGGCACACTCGACCCCGGACAGCGTCAGGCGCCCGGCGATTTTCGGGTATTCCCGGGCGAACTCCGCCGCACTCTCGCGGATGTGCTGCAGCTCCTGGTTGTACAGCTCGAGCAGGCGCGGGTTCATGCACGCCTCCGGCGTTCGGCAGGGGCCACGCGCACATGGCCGGACTCAAGGTCCACCTCGGTCTGCAGCAGCAACGGCAAGGCCGCCGGCTGGGCCCACAGGTCGCCTTCGATTTCGAAACTCAGGGCGTTGGCATTCATCTCGCCAGGTGCGGCCTGGGCCCGCACCTTGAGGGTATGAGCGAGGATGCGTGGCTCGTAGGTGGTGATGGCCTGGTGGATGATGCGCTCCAGGGCGGCCAGGTCGATGTTCGAGGCGCTGTTGCCGGCCAGGGCCGGCAGGCCGTAGTTGATCACCGAAGCCCCGGCCGGGGTGCCCAAGGTAGTGGCGCTGTCGAGCAGCGAAGTGGTGTTGAGCAGCCAGGCGAGGTCGCGCAGTACCGAGGCCTTGAGCTGGTGCAGGCTGAGCACGCGCTTGTCCGGGGCTTCCTGCGGGTTGCCCGGGTCGTCGTCGGTCAGACGGTCCAGCAGCGAGGGCTGCAGGCGGTCGCGGGCGGCGATTTCGGCTACCACTCGAACAACCCCACGAAGTTCTTCTGGTCTACAGGGCCGTTCCAGCAACTGGCGCCACGCGCCAGGATGGAGGGCTCCAGGCGCTCGCCCAGCTGGCGAACAGCCTGGTACTGGCTATCGCAACGGCCGGGCTGTGACGGGTCTGGCTGCACATGGCTGACAATAATGATCTGTGCGCCATTGAACTGCTCCACGCGAGGCTTGCCGCCATCTCGCTCCGGGCTGAGCTGGCAGGGCCAGGGCATGTCCAGCTGCAACAGCGAGGCATCGGCCTTGCGCAGCGCGCAGCGGCCTTCGTGGTTCACCAGCGCAAGCGTTTTCCCGGCAAGGGTAACCTCAGGCGCCGCGTTCGACGAGGGAGCGGGGGGCTGGGCACACGCATTCAGGGCGAACGCGACCAGCAGGGCCGGGATGGCTTTGAGCGCACGTTTCATTTCAGCTCCCAGAACCAGACGGCCTTGGAACGATGGGCTTGGTCGGCGAAATAGCCCGTGACCCGGCCTCTGTCCCACAGGTCGATGTGATCGCCGGTACGGTCGTCGAATGCCTGCCCGGCACGGGCGAAGCAGTCCTTGAAGAAAATGATGCCGCGCTTCTGGCCGAGCTTGAGGCGGTCGCCTGCACTGCCGCTCAGTTGCAGCGGGGCGCCGAGATGGTGCTTCCACAGCCAGTTGGCCAGCGACTCGGCACCCCGGGCATGGCCATGGGCACAACGTGGTTCGCTGTAGGTACCGGCGTTCACCTTGATGGTGTGCTCGCCGTTGAGCGCGATACTCATGCGAATGGCGCACTGGTTGTCCCAGCCGCCGTCGCAAGGCGAGGAGTCGGTCGGGTAGGCATTCCAGAGGTTGATGAAAGAAGGCTTGGCCATTGGGGTTCACCGTGAGCGGGTGAGGTGGGGAAAGGCGCCCGCGCCAGCCAGGCGGCGCGGGCGCGGTCGGTCAGATCTTGACGTTGGAGCGGATGTTCCAACCGTACTTGATCGGGCCGCCTTCCTTGGTGCCGTCGGCTTTCTGCGGCTGATAGTCGACGGTGACCTTGGCGAAGTTCAGGGTCACGTGCTCGGTCAGGCGGTCGTCGCTGCCCGAGCCACCGGTGCTCAGCGAGCTGATGATGACTTCTTCAAGGTTGATGATCAGGTACTCGACCTGGCTCTCGCCACCGGCCTTGCGCACGGTCAGCTTGACCTTGTCGATGTGCTTGCCGCTGGAGCAGTGGGCCATCAGGTTGGGGCTGGACTTGTCGATGTACTTGGTGATCGACAGATCCTGGATGTTGACCTTGCCCGAGCCGCCGCCGCTGCCCATGTGCATGTTGCCGGACTGGGACATGCCCCAGCTCCAGTTGAGCACGTCGATTTCGTCCTTGTGGCCCTTGTCGTGGGACTCGCCCTTGATGTCGCCGATCTTGATGAAAATATCTACAGCCATGATGTCCTCGGTATTACGCGTCAGGTTGGCGGTTTGGTGCAGTTGGGGCTGTCAGGCAGCCCCGGGGGCGGTCAGGCCCCTTTGGCCGAAGGCAGCTTCGATACCAGGCGCAGCGACACGGTCAGCCCTTCGAGCTGATAGTGCGGGCGCAGGTAGAAGCGCGAGTTGTAGTAGCCCGGGTTGCCTTCGACGTCCTCGACCACTACTTCGGCCGCTGCCAGCGGGTGCTGGGCCTTGGTGGTCTCGGTGGAGTGCGCCGGGTCGCCGTCGACGTAGTTGAGGATCCAGTCCTGCAGCCAGCGCTGCATCTCGTCCTTCTCCTTGAACGAGCCGATCTTGTCGCGAACGATGCACTTGAGGTAGTGAGCGAAGCGGCAGGTAGCGAACAGGTACGGCAGGCGCGCGGCCAGGTTGGCGTTGGCGGTGGCGTCCGGGTCGTCGTATTCGGCCGGCTTCTGCAGCGACTGGGCACCGATGAAGGCAGCGAAGTCGGTGTTCTTCTTGTGCAGCAGCGGCATGAAACCGTTCTTGGCCAGCTCCGCTTCGCGGCGGTCGGAAATGGCGATTTCGGTCGGGCACTTCATGTCCACGCCACCGTCGTCGGTGGGGAAGGTGTGCGCCGGCAGGCCCTGCACTTCGCCACCCGACTCCACGCCACGAATGCGCGAGCACCAGCCGTAATACTTGAACGAACGGTTGATGTTCACGGCCATGGCATAGGCGGCATTGGCCCAGGTGTACTTGCTGCTGTCGGCGCCGTCGGTGTCTTCTTCAAAGGCAAACGCCTCTACCGGGTCGGTCTTGGCGCCATAAGGCAGGCGCGCCAGGAAGCGCGGCATGGTCAGGCCGATGTAGCGCGAGTCTTCGGACTCACGCAGCGAGCGCCAGCCGGCATATTCCGGTGTGGTGAAGATCTTGGTCAGGTCGCGCGGGTTGCTCAGTTCCTGCCAGGAGCCCATGCCCATCACGGTCGGCGAGGCGGCGGCAATGAACGGCGCGTGCATAGAGGCGCAGATCTTCGACATCTCGCCCAGCAGTTCGACGTCGGGTGGCGACTGGTCGAAGTAGTAGTCACCGACCAGGCAGCCATAGGGTTCGCCGCCGAACTGGCCGTACTCTTCCTCGTACAGCTTCTTGAACACCGGGCTCTGGTCCCAGGCGGTGCCCTTGAACTTCTTCAAGGTCTTGTGCAGCTCGGTCTTCGAGACGTTGAGCACGCGAATCTTCAGCTGCTCGTCGCTCTCAGTGTTGTTCACCAGGTAGTGCAGGCCACGCCAGGCGCTTTCCAGCTGCTGGAAGTCGTCGTGATGGATGATCTGGTTGACCTGCGCGGTCAGCTTGGCGTCGATGGCGGCAATGATCTGCTCGATCGAGCCGATGGCATCGTCGGATACCAGGCTGGTCTGCGCCAGGGCCTGCTCGGCCAGCGTGCGCACGGCGCTTTCGACCGCTTCCTTGGCACGTTCGGTCTTGGGCTTGAATTCCTGCAGCAGCAGGTTGGCGAACTCGCTCGGGTCCTGGGTGGCAGCTGCCGGCTGGCCCTGGGCGTCGCGCAATGGATCGTTCATGAGCTGTCTCCTCAGGCCTTGGGCTCGTTGTCGACGGGTTTCGGTGCGCTGGCCAGGGCCTGCAGCAGGGCCGGGTCCTTGATGGCCTTGAGGATGATGTCCTCGGCACCGGTCTTGCCGTCCATGTAGGTCAGCAGGTTGGCCAATTGGGTGCGGGCCTCGAGCAACTGGTTGAGGGCATCGACCTTGCGTGCCACGGCGGCCGGGCTGAAGTCGTCCATGCTCTCGAAGGTGATGTCCAGGCTCAGGTTGCCTTCGCCGGTCAGTTCGTTGGGCACGTTGAAGGCCACGCGTGGCTTCATCGCCTTCAGGCGCGAGTCGAAGTTGTCGACGTCGATTTCCAGGAACTTGCGCTCGGCCACCGCTGGCAGCGGCTCGGCCGGCTTGCCGGCAAGGTCCGACAGCACGCCCATGACGAACGGCAACTGGACTTTCTTCTCGGCGCCGTAGAGCTCGACGTCATATTCGATCTGCACCCGCGGCGCACGGTTGCGCGCGATGAATTTCTGGGAGCTGTCTTTCGCCACGTTGTTCCTCCTGGTCGCCGGTGCGGCGGGGCTGTTTGTTGCGGGCGTCGGTGTTGATGCGGGCCGAGGACGTCAGTTGTCCTCGGGGCCGCGCAGGTTCTCGAATTGCGACCAGCCATCGGGGATCAGGTCGCGCACAATGGTTGCGAAATCGGCATTGACCAGCTTCTTCGCCCGGTGCAGCAGTACCGGCAGCGGGCTGGAGGGTTCGTGGCGTGCGTAGTACTGCAACAGGCGGTCGAGGCTCAGCTGCACGTCTTCGCGGCTGTTGACTTCGCCGGGGCGGGCAGCCGGCCGTGTGTCGGGGGCAGCACCGGCGATCGTCAGCCGGTCGTCATCGCTTTCGGCAGATGGCGCGTTAGCGGCTTCCGGGGCTGGGCCCGCCCCGTCGGGGCAGTAGTCGGCCAGTACCTGCTGCACCTGGCGCAGCGGCTGGCGCAAGGCTGACAAATCGATACCACTGGCCGATCCGACCTGGTCGTTGACCCGGTTCTCGATGGCGTCCACGGCCTCGCGGGCCAGCCGCAACGCCTCTTGGCATTGCTGCAACTGGTCGGCGTCGGCGTCACGCAGGGCGGCGGCCAGTTCCTCGGCGCTGAGCTGTTCGCTGGCGAAATGCTGCACGCCTGCGGCGTGCAGCGCCGCGCGCAGGGTGACCGGGCCGAAGGCACGTGAGCGCACCAGCACGGCGTCACGCAGCAGCGCGATGTTGGTGTCGCAGGTCAGGCCGGCCAGGGCGTTGACCCGTACCGTTGGGTCGTTGTCGTCGGCGGCGTCCAGTTGTGGGTGCAGGTGCAGCCAATACTCGCCGAGCAGGTCGCGGATCAGTTCCAGGCTGGCGGCAAGCCCTGGCAGGCCGTGCAGGGCCAGGTTGGCCTGAAGCAGGAAATGGGTGATGCGCAGGTCCTTGCTGCGTTGCAGCAAGGTCGTGCTTGCCTGCTCGATATCGCGCCACTGCGGTGGCTCTGCAGGCTGCACAGCGTCGCCCATGACGCGCTCGGGGCGGCCCTGGGCGTCACGTTCCAGTTGCAGAAACTCGGCGTCATATTCGAGGTCATCGCCGCAGGGGAAGTCAGCGGAAACAGCGGCGAGCAACGGCGATGCGTTCACCAGAATTCGATCTCCATATCGGCCCTTGGTGAGGGCGTGTTGTGTGTGCGTAGTTGCAAGTGTGAACTGGCGCACAAACTTTCCAAAGAGTGCCGGGGTGATATCATGGTGATATTGTTTTGGCACTTCGAAGTTGCGCATTTATGGTTTATTTATTCGCGAGTGTCAAGGTAAGCTACGCGCCCCCGAGTGCCACCTGTGAATTCGTTGGCAGTTACCGGGCACCGCTCGTCCGGTTCCATTCGGTTAGCCTCGGCGTTGGCTTTGAATAGCCCTGGCATGTTCGGTTGTATGTGCAAAGCCCCGTAAATCAAGGGGTTCAGCCATTTTTGAGTGGCTGTGAAAAAGTAACTCAAATGGATGGATCGACGTTTTAAATGGATGCATGGAGGCGTGATGGCACTTTGCCTAAATATCACTAGTTACCACAAGATTACTCCCGGCCAATGCCCGGAGATGCGGTTGGAAACCGGTGCCATCACGCTTGGCCGCGCGACGGATAATGACTGGGTACTTCCTGATCCGGAGCGGTTGGTATCGGCCAGGCATTGTGTGATCCAGTTCAAGGATGGGCGATATTATTTGACCGATGACAGTACGAACGGTGTGGAATTAGTTCGCGCCGGTATTCGCTTGCGTCGCGGTAACAGTGAGCAATTGCTGGATGGCGAAGTTATCCGCATTGGCGAATACGAGATACAGGCGCGCATCGACGCGAACCTGCCCGGCGCCCTGGATGGCGAACCCCAGGCGCACAGTTTCGAGGCGCTGATGGCCAACCAGGTGGCGGCCCCAGCCGCCCCAGCCCCGGCGATTTCCGGTGCGCCGGCTGCGTTCCTGCAAGGTGCGTCGAACCACGACACGCTGCCTGACCTGTTCGACTTCCTCGGCCCCTCGAGCGTGCCGCCGGTCAGCCAGCCCGACCATGTGCCGGCTCAGCAGCACGACTTCCGCCCGCCAACCCCGCTGGTGGCGCCTGCCCCAGCCGTCGAACCGGCTGCGCCGGGGATGATCCCGGAAGACTGGAACCTTTTCGACTCGGCACCGGCATCGGTACAAACACCGACCCCGGCCCCGACAGCGCCCCCTGCGCCAGCCGTTCCGGCAGTATCTGCACAGCCGGCGGCGAGCGCACCGGTCGCAGCACCGGCCGCTGCGCCTGCGCCGGCTGCAAGCAGCGACGCGTTGCTGCAGGCGTTCCTGCGCGGCGCTGGTATCGAGCACCTGCGCATCGACGCCGCCGACGCTGCCGCGCAGATGGAAGCCATCGGCCATAGCTACCGCCTGATGGTAGAGGGCCTGATCGATGTGTTGCGTGCACGCAGCAGCCTGAAGGGCGAGTTCCGCATGCAGCAGACCACCATTGCCCCGGTGCAGAACAACCCGCTGAAGTTCGCCCCCAATGCCGACGAGGCGTTGCTGCTGTTGCTGCGTCACGGCAACCAGGCGTTCATGGCGCCGGACCAGGCCGTGCGCGAAAGCTTCGATGATGTGCGCGCTCACCAGTTGGCGGTGATGGCGGGTGTGCAGGCCGCAATCAAGCACTTGCTCGAGTGTTTCCAGCCGGCGCGCCTGGAGCAGCGCCTGGCACCCGCGGCCGGGCTGGCCAAGTTGTTCGGTGGTTCGCGTCAGGCCCACTGCTGGCAGCAGTTCACCGAGCTTTACGGGCAGATCTCCCGTGAGGCCGAAGACGATTTCCAGGAACTGTTCGGCCGCGAATTCAGCCGCGCCTACGAGGCCCACAGCAGCCGTTTGCAACGTAGCTGAGCGCCCCCAGGAAGACCACGGTACGTCAAGAGGACAAGGATGAAAGCAATACGACTGGTCGCAGCCCTGAGCCTGGTGCTGCTGGCTGCCTGTAGCAAGGACTCGCCGGTTGCCCCCGCTGCCGACAGTGCCCCGGACAGCGCAGCCGTGACCCTGTATTTCAGTGCCGCCGAGGGGCTGAACCCCGGCCCTGGCGGCACGCCAGCGCCGGTACGCGTGCGCCTGTACGAGTTGAAGAACAGCGCGGCTTTCGCCCGCGCCGACTACTTCGCCCTGGCCGAGCGCGCCCAGGCCACCCTCGGCGCCGACCTGATCGACCAGGACGAAGTGCTGCTGCAGCCCGGTGGGCAATTGCGCCTGGAACGCCCGCTCGATCCTGCCACTCGCCACATCGGCCTGGTGGTCGGTTACCGCGAAATCGACCAGGCCCAGTGGCGCAGCGTGCTGCCGGTGCCGCCGCGGGATTATCAGATCAGCCTCGATGTGCGTGCCGTGCGCAGCGCCGTGGCCACCTCACAACCTGAACCTGCCCGCTAGGCAATCGGAGTCCCCATGTCCTGGAACAATCGCGTGGTGTGGTCGGAAGGCATGTTCATCACGACCCAGCATTTCCAACAGCATGATCGCTACCTCGAACACTTGGTCGATGCCCGCAGCCGCCCGCTTGGCGTGGCTGCTTGGGGGTTCTCCGAGCTGCTGCTCGACCAGGGCCTGCTTGCCCAGGGCAAGGTGGCGATCCTCAGCGCCCGTGGCCTGCTGCCTGACGGCACGCCGTTCGATATCCCCCGTGACGACCTGCCACCTGCGCCGCTGGAAGTGCCCGACGATCTGCGCGATGGCGTTATCCACCTGGGGCTACCACTCAAGCGGGCGGGGGCTCGCGACACCGTCGACGAGGGCGAAGCCGTCGCTGGCGCCCGTTACATCAGCCGAGTCAGCGAAGTGCGTGACGACAACGCGCCGTTCGAAAACCGTGCTCCGCTGGCCCTTGGCAGCCGCGCCCTGCGCCTGCTGCGCAGCGAGGATGGCCTGAGCGACTACGCCGCCCTTGGCATGCTGCGCATCCGCGAAAAGCGCGCCGATCGCGCGCTGGTAGTGGATGACAGCTACATCCCGCCGGTACTCGATGTGGCAGCCAGCCAACAACTGTCTGGCTTCTGCGGCGAGTTGCTGGGCCTGCTGCACCAGCGTGGCGAAGCGCTGGCAGGCAGGGTGGTCGCCTCGGCCAATGGCGGGGCGTCGGAAATTGCCGACTTCATGCTGCTGCAACTGGTCAACCGTGCCCAGCCGCTGGTCGAACACCTCAACCAGCTGAGCCCGCTGCACCCCGAGCGGTTGTACAGCGAGCTGGTGGCCCTGGCTGGCGAGTTCGCTACCTTCACCCGCGATGGCCGCCGCCCGCACAGCTTCCCGGTCTATCAGCACGACGACCTGGCGGCGACCTTCGCCCCCGTGATGGCAGCCTTGCGCGAGGCCTTGTCGACGCTGATCGACAGCAAGGCGGTGGCCATTCCCATCGTCGAAAAGGCCTATGGCATCCACGTTGGCATGCTTGCCGACCGCAGCCTGCTCGACAGCGCCAGTTTCGTCCTGGTGGTGCGTGCCGACGTGCCCAGCGAGACCCTGCGTAGCCGCTTTGGTCAGCAGAGCAAGATCGGCTCGGTGGAACACATCCGCGATCTGGTCAACCTGCAACTGCCGGGCATCGGCCTGCTGCCGTTGCCGGTGGCGCCCCGGCAGATTCCGTTCCATGCCGGCGCCACCTATTTCGAACTCGACCGGGGCAGCGAGCACTGGAAGCAGTTGCAACACTCCGGTGGCTTTGCCTTCTACGTCGCCGGCGAGTTCCCCGGCCTGAGCCTGGCCTTCTGGGCCATTCGAGGATAACCCGTGATGCACCCGGACGATCCGCAGGCCAACGACCGTACCCAGTTCATGCCGCGCCCTGGTGGCCGTGCTGCGCCGCAACCCGCTGCGCCAGCACCGCAGCTGCCGCCGTTGCAGGTACCGGCCGAGCCCCTGGCACCTGGCCAGGGCAAGGGACTCAACCCGCTCGAGCAGGCTGCCGGCCCGTTGCTGGCCTTGCTTACCCGGCTGCGCAACACCATCGCCCACTCGGCACCGGCCAGCCTGCGAGCGCAGTTGCTGGCCTATCTGCGCCAGTTCGAGACCCGTGCCGAAGCCGCCGGGGTGGTGCGCAACGAGGTGCTGCTGGCGCGCTATGCGCTGTGCACCGCGCTGGACGAAGCGGTGCTCAGCACGCCGTGGGGCAGTGCCAGCGACTGGAGCCGGCAGAGCTTGCTGATCACGGTGCACAACGAGGCCTGGGGCGGTGAGAAGGTGTTCCAGCTGATGGAGCATTGCCTGCAGAGCCCGCGCGAACGGCTCAACCTGCTGGAACTGTTGTACCTGTGCACCAGCCTCGGCTTCGAAGGCCGCTACCGGGTCATGAACGATGGCCGCAGCCAGCTCGAAGCGCTGCGCGAGCGCGCCGCTGCGGCGATTCGCAGCGCCCGTGGCGAGCGTGAGCGTGAACTCTCGCCACACTGGCGTGGGGTGGCCGTCAGCCGTGACCGTCTGGCCCAGTTCGTGCCGCCATGGGTGGGCCTGGCGGTGGCCGTGGCGTTGCTGTTGCTGTTGTTGTTCGGCCTGCGCCTGAAGCTGGCGGCCGATGCCGAGCCGGTGTTCCGAGGTATTCACGCGCTGGGCGAAATCCCGGTACAAGCCATGGACCGCCCGGTGTTGCAGCCCAAGCCAGTGGAGCGCCCGCGCCTGGCCGGGTTCCTCGCCGATGACATCAAGGCTGGCCGGGTCGCCGTAGAAGACGCGGTCGACCGCTCGGTGGTGACCATTCGCGGCGACGAGCTGTTTGCCAGTGCCAGCGCCAGCATCAAGGGCGATTTCCAGCCGTTGATGCTGCGCATCGCCGAGGCAGTGGCCAAGGTCAAGGGCAATGTCCGGGTCACCGGGCACAGCGACAACCAGCGCATCGCGACGCTGCGCTTCCCGTCCAACTGGGCGTTGTCGCAGGCACGCGCCGAAGAGGTCAGGAGCATCCTCGCCGCGCGCACCGGGCAACCCGAGCGCTTCAGCGCCCAAGGGTTGAGCGACACCGAACCACTGGCGTCGAACGACACCGCGCAGGGCCGGGCGAAGAATCGCCGGGTTGAAATCACCGTTCTGGCGGAGGGCGTCGAGTGAAGGCGTTTTTCAGTTTTGTCATTCGCTGGGTAATCCCGCTGCTGGGCCTGATCGCCCTGAGCCTGATCATCTGGTTCGTCGGGCCGTTGCTGGAAATGCTGGCGTCGCCCACGCCACGCTGGCTGCTGATTGTCCTGCTGTTCGCGCTGTGGGGCGCTTACCGTGCCTGGCGCATCGTGCAGGCGCGCCAGCAGGCGGCCAAGGTCATGCAAAGCCTGGCGGCCGAGACCGCCGCGGACCCTGCCAGCGTGGCCACCGCCGAAGAACTGTCAGCCCTGCGCCAGCGCATGGACGAAGCACTGGCCCTGCTGAAGAAGGCCCGCCTGGGCGGTGACGAACGGCGCAACCTCTACGAGTTGCCGTGGTACGTGATCATCGGCCCGCCCGGTTCGGGCAAGACCACCGCGCTGGTCAATTCTGGCCTGCACTTCCCGCTGGCCGCGCAACTGGGCGAGGGCGCCATCCGCGGTGTCGGCGGCACGCGCAACTGCGACTGGTGGTTCACCGACCAGGCGGTGCTGCTCGACACTGCCGGCCGTTACACCACCCAGGACAGCCACGCCCAGGTCGACAAGGCGGCCTGGCTGGGCTTCCTCGACCTGCTCAAGACCCAGCGCTCGCGCCGCCCGATCGACGGTGCGTTCATCGCCATCAGCTTGTCTGACCTGCTGCTGGGCAGCGACGCCGAGCGCGCCGCACACGCAGCGGCGATCCGTGCGCGCATCCAGGAGCTGTACAGCCAGCTGGGCGTGCGCTTCCCCGTATACCTGATGCTGACCAAGCTCGACCTGGTACCGGGCTTCATGGAGTTTTTCGACAACCTGGGCAAGGACGAACGCGCCCAGGTGTGGGGCATGACCTTCCCGCTGGATACCCTCGAGCAGGGCGGTGATGGCCCGTTGGCGCAGTTCGACAACGAGTTCGGGCTGCTCGAGCAGCGCCTCGGCGAGCGCCTGGTCGAACGCCTGCAGCAGGAGCGCGACCCGGCCCGGCGCGACCTGATCTACGGCTTCGTGCAACAGTTCGCCGCCCTGCATGGCAACCTCAAGGGGTTCCTCGATGGCATCTTCAAGCCCAACGCCTTCGAGGCGCGGGCGTTGCTGCGCGGGGTATATTTCACCAGCGGCACCCAGGAAGGCAGCCCCATCGACCGGCTGATCGGCAGCATGGCCCAGAGCATGGGCCTGGACCGTGCGCACCTGGCACGCCAGAGCGGTAGCGGGCGCAGCTATTTCATCGAGCGGCTGTTCACTGCCGTGGCTTTCGCCGAGCGTGGCCTGGTCGGCAGCAACCCGAAGGTGGAGCGGCGGCGCCGGTGGATCGCCCGTGGCGCGCTGGCCCTGAGCGTGGCCCTGGTGCTGCTGGTCGGCACCTTGTGGGCCGTCAGTTACCGGGCCAACCAGCAATACATCGCCGAGGTCGACAGCCGCCTACAGCCGCTGGGCAAAAGTGTGCAAGGCCTGAGCCCTGCGCAGCGCAACGTGGTCGACGTGCTGCCGCTGCTCAACGCCGTGCGCCACCTGGCCGACGACCCACCCAGCTGGGCCGAAGGCCTGGGCCTGTACCAGGGCGACATGCTCGAAAGCGAATCGCAGAGCCTGTACCGCAAGCTGCTGATCGCAATTTTCGCCCCACGCCTGGTCACCCGCATCGAGGAACAGCTGTACGCCGGCGGCCCGTCAGACTACCTCTACGAAGGCCTCAAGGCCTACCTGATGCTGGCCGATGCCGAGCACTACGACCCGGACTTCATCAAGGCCTGGATCACCCTCGACTGGGAACGCCAGTTGCCCCGCGACCTGGCGCCGGATCTGCGCAAGGCCCTGGAGCAGCACCTGGCGGCGCTGTTCGACAAGCGCCCGCCGAATGCCCGCCTGGACCAGCGCCTGATCGACGACACCCGTCGCCAGCTGCAGCAATTGCCGGTGGCCCAGCGGGTGTACGACCGGGTCAAGCGCCAGAAACTGCCAGGCGGGGTCGAGGATTTCCGCGTCAGCGACGCGGCCGGGCGCGATGCAGCCCTGGTGTTTCGCTTCAAGAGCGGCAAGCCGCTGAGCGAGCCGCTGCCGGGGCTGTTCACCGTGCAGGGCTACCGCCAGGCGTTTCTTGCCGCCAGCCTGGCGCAGAGCACCACGCTGGCCGAAGAGCGCTGGGTATTGGGCCGCGCGCCGGGCGAGGCAGGTGATGCCAGGCGCCTGGCCGATGATGTGCAGCAGCTCTATTACCAGGACTACATCCGCCACTGGGATGCCCTGCTCGACGACCTGGACTTTGTGCCGATCACCAGTGTCGGCCAGGCCGCCGATGTACTGCGGGTGCTGTCCGGGCCCACTTCGCCAATGAAGCAGCTGCTGCAGGCGGTAGCCCGGGAAACCAACCTGGCGCAGCCGACCACACTCGACAAGGTCCAGGACAAGGCCGAACAGGCCGGTGTCGACCAGCTGCGCCAGCGCCTTGGCGGGCTGCTCGGCGACGCACCGCTGCCCGTCGACAGCCCTGCTTCCCGCACGCAGGACCCGGTGACGGCGCACTTCGCCGAGTTGGCCGCGCTGGTCGGCAACGGCGAAGGCCAACCTGCCGCCATCGACGGCTTGCTCACCGACCTCAATGCGCTCTACGTGCAGGTCAGCGCCATGGTCGGCGCCAGCGGCGATGCCCTGCTAGGCGAGGCCAAGAACCAGGCCCAGGCGGCGGCGCAACGGGTTGCCCTGGGCGCGGCGCGCCAGCCCAAGGTGGTGCAGAACCTGGTCAGCTCGGTACTCGGCTCGACCCACGGCGTGGTCATGGGTGGGGTGCGCAACCAGCTCAACGCCGCCTGGGCCAGCGAAGTGCTGAATGTCTACCGCCAGTCGCTCAGTGGCCGCTACCCGATGGCGGCCGGCAGCTCGCGCGATGCCACCCTGGAAGACTTCGGCCAGTTCTTCGGGGTCGGCGGGGTGATGGACAGCTACTTCCGCAAGTACCTGCAGCCCTACGTCAACACCTCCAGCACACCCTGGAGCTGGCAGCCGGGTGCGGCGCAGAAGCTTGGGATCAACAGCAGCGTGCTGTACACCTTCCAGCGCGCGGCGACCATTCGCGATGCCTTCTTCCGCAGCGGCAACGGTCTGCAGCCAGGCGTGCGCTTCGAGCTCAAGCCAGTGGCGATGGACGCCAGCATCACCCAGTTCCTGCTCGACCTCGACGGCCAGCAGGTCAGCTACGATCACGGGCCGAGCCGCCCAGTGGCGTTGCAGTGGCCCAACCCCAACAGCATCGGCGTGGTGCGCCTGTCGATTGCGCCGCCAGCGGCCAGCGGCCGGTCGGGGCTGACCGTGGAAGGCCCGTGGGCGTGGTTCCGCCTGCTCGACCAGTCCGACCTGGTGGCCGGCAGCTCGCCGGAGCGCTTCAACCTGCGCTTGCGCGTGGACGGCGCCAGCGTGTCATACGAGCTGCGTGCCAGCAGCGCCTTCAACCCGTTCCGCAGCCGAGTGGTCAGCGGTTTCAGCCTGCCGGAGCACCTGTGAACGACGTGGGTTTCTACGGAAAACTGGCCTGCCGCGGCGACTTCGTCAGCCGTGGCTTGCCGCAGACCTTCATCCAGCCCTGGGACCAGTGGTTGGCCGCCGGTATCCAGGCCAGCCAGCAGGCGCTTGGCGAGGCCTGGCTGCAAGCCTACCTGGTCAGCCCGTTGTGGCGCTTTGCCCTGGCGCCTGGTGTGTGTGGCCCGGATGCGGTGGTCGGCGTGCTGATGCCGAGCATCGACCGGGTGGGGCGGTATTTTCCGCTCAGCGTGGCGCAGGTGCTGGAGCCCGGGGTGGCGATCGCAGGTGTCGTTGGCGGCGCGGATGAGTGGTTCGAGGGGGTTGAGGCGGCGTTGCTGGGCACACTTGAAGCAGAGGCAACCTTCGAGCATTTCGAGGCGGCCCTGCAGCCTTTTCGTCACGACCGGCCATTGTTGCCAGGGCCACGCGTGACCGTGGGCGGCTTGCAACGGCTGGACGGCACCACCCCGCAGGGCCGGGCCCTGGCCCTGGCCGAATGCGCCTGCGAAGGCATGAGCCTGTGGTGGGGGCAGGGCAGCGAACGGATCGCGCCAGGCCTGCTGCGTAGCCAGGGCCTGCCGCGCAGCGAGCAGTTCGCCGCGTTTTTGCTGGGCAGCGAGGCGAGGCCGGCATGAGCAGTGTGCACTACAGCGCGGCCAGCTACAGCCATGTAGGCATGGTCCGCAAGATCAACGAAGACGCCTGCCTGGAGCTGACCTGGGATGGCCTGTGGGCCGTTGCCGATGGCATGGGTGGGCATGCCGCCGGCGACTATGTGAGCAGCCTGGCCGTGGACAGCCTGCGCCAGTTGCCGCTCGTCGATGGGCTGGAGGATTTCACCCAGGTCTTGCGCGACACCCTGGCGCGGGTCAACCGCGCCGTGCGCGAGGAAACCTTGCGCCGGGGCGTGGCGATGATGGGCAGCACGGTGGTGGTGCTGGCCGCACGCGGCGACCGCGCCGTAGGCCTGTGGGCCGGGGACAGCCGGCTATATCGGCTGCGCGATGGCCGCATCGAGCGCCTGTCGCATGACCACAGCTACGTCCAGGAGCTGCAGGACAGCGGCCTGCTCAACGAGGCCGAAGCCCGCGTGCACCCGCGCGGCAACATCGTCACCCGCGCCATCGGCGTCGAGGACCAGCTTGAACTGCAGGCGGTGAGCGTGCAGGTGCAGCCCGGCGACACCTACCTGCTGTGCAGCGACGGCTTGAACAAGACCGCCGAAGACCACGAGATCGCCGACGTACTCGGCCATGCCGACCCCTACCAGGTGGTCCGCAGCCTGGTACACCTGGGGCTGACCCGTGGCGCCCCTGACAACATCACCGCCGTGGTGGTGAAGGCGAATTGAAGAGCACCCCGAACATGCAGATCCCCGGATTCGACATCGACAGCGAGATTGGCCAGGGCGCCATGGCCAGTGTCTACCTGGCCACCCAGCGCTCGCTGCAGCGCAAGGTGGCGTTGAAGGTGATGGCCGCGAGCCTGGCCGCCGACCCTACCTTCTGCGAGCGCTTCCTGCGCGAAGGGCGCACCCTGGCGCGGCTGTCGCACCCGCACATCGCCACCATCCATGACATCGGCAACGTCGGCGAGCTGTACTACATGGCCATGGAGTACCTGCCCAGCGGCACCCTCAAGGAGCGCATCGCCGCCGGGCTTACGCCCGAGCAGGGCTTGCTGTACGTACGGCAGATCGCCCAGGCGCTGGGGTATGCCCACGACCAGGGGCTGGTGCACCGCGACGTGAAACCGGCCAACATCCTGTTCCGCGCCGACGGCACGGCGGTGCTCTCGGACTTCGGCATCGCCAAGTCGCTGGACGACCGCACCCAGTTCACCCAGGCTGGCTTCGCCGTCGGCACCCCCAGCTACATGAGCCCTGAGCAGGCGCGAGGCATGGACATCGACGGCCGCGCCGACCTGTATGCGCTTGGGGTGGTGCTGTACGAGATCCTTGTCGGCGAGTTGCCCTACCGTGGCACCGATGCGTTGTCGACCGCACTGGCCCACCTGACCGAGCCACTGCCGGAGCTGCCCATCGAGCATGGGCGCTACCAAAGCATCCTGCGCGGGCTGCTGGCCAAGGACCCCGATCAACGCTTCGCCGATGCTGCCGCGTTGCTGGCCGCACTGGATCGCTTGCCTGTCGATGACCAGGACAGCACCGTGATCCGGCCGTTGCCGGTCGCGATGCCGGGCAAGGCTGACCTGGGCGGACTGATGCCGGTATCCATCGAGATCCCGCACGCCGTGGCTGAGCCGGTCGCCAGCCCCGCGCCTGAACCCGAGCCGACCCGGCCGCAACCGAGCGTGCCAGCGAAGGCCAGTACCGGCAAACCGGCCAAAGCCCTGCTGGCCGTGGCCATTGCTGCGGCGCTGGGCCTGGGGGCGACCTGGTTGTGGTGGCCCGCTGATAACGACCAATCGGCTTCGCAGCCACCCCTGGCGCAAGCCGCGAGCGAGCCACAGACGCCAGCTACGCCGCCTCTGGCTGCCAGCGAGGACGGCCGGCCATTGCTGATGCCGGGCAAGAAAACCCTGTTCCAGCGCGTGCTGAGCAAGCCCGAAGCGCAACTGCTGGCCAGGCCCGGTGATAGCGCGGGTGAGCCCCTGCCGGCGTTTTCGGTGTTGTACGTGTACCAGCGCAAGGACATCGACGGCCAGCCATGGCTGGAGGTTGGCGCCTCCAGCAGCGGCCAGCGCGACGGCTGGTTGCCGGCGGCACAAACCAGCGACTGGAAGCAAAGCCTGGTGCTGAAGTTCACCGAGCGTTCCGGCCGTTCACCGGTGATGTTCATGCGCCAGGCCGATGACCTGCAGCAGTTGCTCGATGACACCGGCAAGGCCCGCGCCGACTTGCTCAAGGCGCAGAACGAGCCCGACCAGGTGCCCCAGGTGCTGGCCCTGGAACCGGCCGCCAGCGCGGTGCCGCAGAACCAGTTCTACCTGATGCCGATCTTCGACTACCGCGAGAGCTTTGGCGCCGACGGCCAGCCGGTGCAGTTGCTCAACGTCGCCTCTATCGACCCCGGCAGCAGCGTTCGCAGCCAGGCGGCCACGGCTGCCGGTGCGGCCGTGGCGGCGGACAACCGCTTCCGTACCGGTATCGTCCTGGTGGTCGACACGTCGGTGTCGATGCAACCCTACATCGACCGCGTGCGCCAGGTGGTCAGCGAACTGCAGGCGCAACTGGCCGCGCAGGGCGAGCTGGACAATGTCAGCTTCGGCCTGGTGGGCTTTCGCAACAGCGTCAAGCGCACCCCGGGCCTGGACTACCTGAGCAAGACCCTGGTCAGCCTGGAGGAGGGCCGCGACCCGGCGCGCTTCCTCAAGGCTGCCGCGCAGGTCAAGGCCACCAGCGTCTCCAGCCATTCGTTCAACGAAGATGCCTTTGCCGGCGTGATGCAAGCCGTGGAAGGCATGGACTGGTCGGGCTATGGCGGGCGTATCGTGCTGCTGGTCAGCGATGCCGGTGCCCTGCGCAAGAACGACCCTTACAGCAGCACGCAGATGAACGAGGCCGAGGTGCGCCAGGCTGCGTTGAGCAAGCAGATCAGGATCTACGCCCTGCACCTGCGCACCCCGGCCGGTGTGAAAAACCATGGCGCTGCCGAAAGCCAGTACCGCGTGCTTACCGCCGACAGCAACCCGCAGATCGGTGACCTGTACGTGGGCGTGCCGGGCGGCGATGTGGGCGCCTTTGGCGAGCGCGTGCGCGAGATCGGCTCGACGTTCGCCCAGCTGGTGCACCAGGTGCGTGAACAGCAGCCACAGCCATTGCCCCAGTTGAGCTCGGGCGCGAGCCTGGCGGCGAAGTCCCAGGCGATCGGTTATGCCATGCACATGGACTTCCTCGGCCGTAACGGCGCCAGCCAGGCGCCGCAACTGGTCAGCGCCTGGGCTGCCGACCATGACCTGGCCAACCCGGCGTTACCGAGCCTGCAGGTGTGCGTGATGCTGACCAAGTTGCAGCTCAATGACCTGCAGCAGTCGCTGAAGCTGATTGTCGACGCCGCGCGCAAGACCCGCAGTTCGCCGGGGGATTTCTTCAACGAGATCGCCAGCGCCAGCGCCTACATGAGCCGCGATCCGGGTGCCCTGCGCAAGGGGGCCAACCTGGCCCAGGGCGGGGTGCTGGGCGAATACCTCGAAGGCTTGCCGTACCGCAGCAAGTCCCTGAGCATGACCGAGGACCTGTGGCTGTCGCTGTCGGTGGCCGAACAGGAGGATTTCATCGACGAGCTGGACTCGAAGATCCGCCTGTACGAAACCTTCCACAACGACATGGCCAACTGGGTGCGCTTCGGCAAGGCCGAGCCGGGCGATGCCCTGTACCGTGTCCCGTTGTCGACGCTGCCGTGATGATCAGCCTGCACGGGGTGCGCAAGACGCGCGGGCAGGGCGCCCAGCGCTACAGCCTGCAGGTCGACCAGCTGCAGCTGGCGGCGGGCGCGCGGGTGGCGCTGGTCGGCCCCAGCGGCTGCGGCAAGAGTACCTTGCTCGACCTGTTGGCGCTGGTGCTGGCGCCGGATGCTGCCGAGGGCTTCGTCTTCGCCGGCACCGATGTGGCTGGCCTGTGGCGCCAGCGCCGCCTCGACCAGTTGGCGGCGCTGCGCAGCCGGCAGCTGGGCTACGTGCTGCAGGCTGGCGGATTGCTCGGTTTCCTCGATGTGCGTGGCAATATCCGCCTGCCACGGCAGCTGTTGGGGCTGGGCGAGGACGGCAGCGTCGAACGCCTGGCCGAGGCGCTGGACGTGCATGACCAGCTGGCCAAGAAGCCTGCCGCGTTGTCGCTGGGGCAACGTCAGCGGGTCAGCTGCGCCCGGGCCCTGGCGCATGCGCCGGCCTTGTTGCTGGCCGATGAGCCTACTGCGGCGCTGGACCCGGTGAACGCCGAGCGGGTCATGCAGTTGCTGCTGCGCGAGGCACAGGCGCGCCAGGTGACCTGCGTGCTCGCCACCCATGACGAAGCGCTGGCGCGCCGGGCCGGGTTGAGCGTGCTGCGCATGGCCTGCCGGCGCGATGCCGACGGCGGCGTCACCGCCACTTTGGCGCAGGCGGTCTGATGCGCCCGTGGCTGATCGCCGGCCTGGCCTGGCAGGACTACCGCAACGATGCGCGGCTGTCGGCGTGCAGCGTGCTGGCGCTGGTCGCGGTGATCGCGCCCTTGCTGGTGCTGTTCGGGCTCAAGTTCGGCCTGGTCGGCAGCCTGACCGAGCGCCTGCAACGCGACCCGGCGGTGCGCGAGATCGTGCCGCTGGGCGGTGGTCGGTTCCGCGCCGATTTCATCCATGAGCTGGCGCAGCGACCGGACGTTGCCTTCGCCATCGCCCGTACCCGGCAGATCGCCGCTACCGCCGAGCTGTTGCTGCCGGCACGCGGGCGTGCGGTGACGGCCGAGATGCTGCCGACTGCTGCCGGCGACCCGTTGTTGCAACAGGTGGCGCCGCCGCAGGGGCTGCAGCAGGTGGTATTGAGCTTTACCGCCGCCGAAAAGCTCGGTGCCGCGGCCGGTGATGAACTGCAGGCCAGCTTCAGCCGGCAGCAGGCCGGGCACCTGCAATGGCGCCAGACCCGCCTGCAGGTGGCTGCGGTGCTGCCGCTGGCGGCGTTCGAACGCGATGGCCTGTTCGCCTCCCTGGCCCTGCTCGAGGCGGTCGAAGACTACCGCGACGGGCGCGGCGTGCCAGCACTGGGCTGGCCGGGCAATGCCGCAGGCAGCGATGCCCGGCGGGTGTACCCGGCGTTTCGCCTGTATGCCAAGGAGCTGGCCGATGTCGAGCCGCTGCGCGCCTATTTCGCCGAACGCAAGTGGCTGGTGTCGACCCAGGCGGCGCAGATCGCCCAGGTGCAGGCGCTCAGCCGCAACCTCGACCTGGTGTTCTGGATCATCACCAGCCTGGCCGTGGCCGGTGCCGTGGCCGCCGTCGCCGCTGGCGCGGTCGCGGCGGTACAGCGCAAGCAGCGTGAGCTGGCGGTGCTGCGCCTGCTGGGGTTCGGCACGGCCGCGCTGCTGCTGTTCGTGGTGCTGCAGGCGCTGTACAGCGGCGTACTGGCGGCCGCAGTTGCCGGCGGCCTGTACCTGCTGGCCGAGCAGGGCCTCAACCGGATCTTCACGCAGGTGCCTGGCGAATACGCCAGCCATCTGTTGCCAATGCATTACTTCGTTGCGTTGTCCGCGGTGCTGCTGGCCAGCACAGCCGCTGCTGCCCTGGGTGGCTGGCGGGTGACGCGCATCGACGCCAGTCAAGGAATCCGTGATGTCTGAATATCGCCTCGGGGCTACGGCTCTGCTTCTGACAACGCTGGGCCTGGCGGCCTGTTCGCCGGGCGCCGACGAGCCGCCTGCCAAGCCGGTCAACGCCGCTGCCGCCAGCGCCCCGGCACAGGCGGTCGACACCAGCAAGCTGGACAACCCCAAGCCCTTGCCGGGCGACGTCAGCCTGCCGCTGCCGTGCGGCGGCGAGCTGGTGCTGCGCAGCGTCTACGTGCTGGCCCAGGGCAGCCTGGACGACCGCGAGGTCAACCTCGGCTACCCGTTCAGCGAGGGCGAGGCCGGCTACCAGCAGTCGTTCATTTCCGGTTATCGGCGTGACTTCATCAATGGCCAGTTCAGCCTTCAGGACCTTTCTGCCGATTGGCAGAAGGCCGTCGCCCCCAGCTTGCCCAAGCTCGACCAGGCAGGCCCGCTCAAGCCGATGATGTATTTCATCGGCAAGTACGAGGTCACCGCCCGGCAGTATGCCCAAGTGATGGCTCAGGCCCAGTCGCTGGCCAGCGGCGAGCCGGCGCCGGCCTGCCAGCCCGATACCACGGCGGCGGGGCGTCTGCCCAAAGTCAAGCTGTCGCGCTTCGAAGCCGAGCGCTTTGCCGCGGTCTATAGCGCCTGGTTGCTCAAGTATCACCGCGACCTGCTGCCGGTCAGTGGCCGGGGCAGCAAGGCCGAGGACGGCGGGGTCGGTTTTGTGCGCCTGCCTACCGAAGTGGAGTGGGAGTTCGCTGCCCGTGGCGGTTCTGCGGTGAGCCGCCAGGAACTGGAAGGGCGCCTGTTCCCGCGCAAGGTCCAGGGTAGTGACAGCGACGGGCCGCTCGGCGACTGGGCGGTATTCAACCAGGTGGCGGGCGGCACCGGGCAGGCCGCACGGCTGATGCCGATCGGTACCCGGCTGCCGAACCCGCTGGGGCTGTTCGATGTGATCGGCAATGCTGCCGAAATGGTTCAGGAGTCGTTCCAGCTGGTACATGCCGGCCGCTTGCAAGGCGCCTATGGCGGCTTCGTGGTCAAGGGTGGCAACTACCTGGAAGGCGAGGGCACGCTGTTCACCGGCATGCGCCGCGAGTACCCGCTGTTCGGCGCTGACGGTACCGAGCAGCGCAACGAGACCACGGGCTTCCGGGTGGCCATCGGCGCCCTGTCGGCGCCCCGTTCGCGTTACCAGGAGCTGTTCGAGCAGTGGCAGAAGGTAGGGCGCCTGGCCAGCCTGACCGACGACATCGATGCCGCGCAGGATCCGACCAAGCGCCTGGACAGCATCATCGCCGCCACCGCCGACCCGCGCCAGCAGGCCGAGCTGGGGCTGGTCAACGAAGAGCTCAAGCGCAGCGTTTCGCTGATCGGCCGCCAGCGCGAAGAGGCTGCCGGCAACCTGATCCAGTCCGCCGCGCTGGTGGCCGAGACCATCAACAACTACAACATCCGCCTGACCAACCTGCGCACCACCCAGGCCGAGGCCAAGGCGCGTGGTGACCAGACCACCGTGCGCATGTACGCCGCAGCCATCACCAACGGCCGCGCCGCGCTCGATGGCGCCGTGGCGATCTACATCGACAACCTGGCCAGTGGTACGCGCTACACCGATGCGGTGATCCAGGCGCAGTTCCAGCGGGTCAAGGAAGAACTCAACCGCAAGCCGGTCCTGGGCAAGAGCCTGGTGAGCCGCGCGACCCTGTTCGTTCGCCACGTTGGGGAGTACCGCCAGAACCAGCGGGCCGACCCGGCGACGATCCTCAAGGAGCTCCTGGCATCGGCCGCCGCGCGGCCCTCGTAGTGGCTTCTGCCTGACCAACCGCGGGGTGGCATGAAGCCCCCCGTTTTAACCACCCACGTGAGAAAGTGACATGTTCAAGACCATCTTCACGGCTACCCATGCCCGTTCCGCCCTGCTGATTGCCGCCGGTTTCAGCACTGTCCTGCTGGCGGGCTGCTCCAGCTCTCCGGTGTCCAAGGTTGGTGCCACGACCAAGGTCGAGTACTACCCGAGCTGCTACCAGCCCGTGCAGCACCTGCGTTCCACCGACGGTGACATGACCCGCTCGGTTGCTACAGGCGCCGTCATCGGGGCCCTCGGCGGTGCCCTGACCGGCGCCCTGGTCGATGGCGACAACCGTGGCCGCAACGCTGCCATCGGTGCGGCGGGTGGTGCCCTGGTGGGCGGTGCGGCCGGTTACTACACCGAGCGCCAGAAGCAGATCAGCGACGACAAGCAGCGCATTGCCTCTTACGCCACCGACATCGACAAGAGCGCCGCCGACCTGGACCGCACCACGGCCTATGCCAAGGCTTCGCAAAGCTGCTACCAGCGTGAGTTCACCAGCCTGATCGAAGGCCGCAAGGCCAACCGCATCAACGACACCGAAGGGCGCAAGCGCCTGGCCGAGATCGTCTCGGGCCTGCAGGAGTCGAACAAGCTGCTGGCTACCGTCAATGGCCGCGTTGCGGAAAACCTCGACAACTACACCCAGGCCTACGAGCAGGACCTCAAGCAGGTTGGCGTGGCCCGTACCGACGTAGCGACCGTGGCTGAACCGCCGAAGGCCACCACCGGCAAGAAGAAGACCCAGGCCGTCAAGGTGAACACGAACGTGCCGCAAGAGGCGGTCGCCACCGAGAAGACCCTGCAGAAGGCCACTACCAAGAAAGCCGAGGCCCAGCAGGTGGCCAATGCTGGCGTCGACCAGGTCAACAAGATGTGCCGCAGCCCCGACATGGGTGACTGGGCGCCGGTGCCTTGCCCGAACGTGTAACCCACGCTCCGTTGCGCTTGCGCCGGTGCACGTGCTGCTCTCGGCAGGTCGCCTGACCTGCACGGGGCATGCGTGGGCCGGCGCAGCGGCTTTTCGAAACAAGGAGAGTTGTCGTGACCGATCTGATGTCCGGCGTCCTGGGCGGCTACCAGCAGCAAATGGCCCGTCAACGGCTGCTGTTGACTGTCGACCAACAGAAGCTGTTCAGGGCTATCGATGCCGACCCGGGTATCGTTGGTGCTGGTGTTGTCTATATCGATGCCCAGTACAACGTGATTGTCCTGCGCGAATTCAAGCCTATCTGCAGCATTGCGCCCAAGCGTGTGATTCTGCAGGAGGCACCCCCATACAAGTCGCCTGAACAGTTCATGACCCAGCTGCAAACCGGCGCGCGTGAGCGCAAGGTGATGGCAGAGGCCGTGAACGCCAGTTTGGGTTGCCTTTCCGCCTATCTTGGCTGGGTCGTCATGTTCAGCGGCACCATTGCTGTACCCTTCACTGGCGGCGCCAGCATGGTGTTGACGGCGGTCGGTTATGCCGCCGCAGCTGCGGGTACCGGGCAGTGCATGATGGGCGGGTACCGGGTATTCAACGAAGTGTTCGACCCTGGGCAGAACGACTGGCTCGACAGTAATGACACGGTCCAGACAGTGATGAGCATACTCGACGGCGTAGCGCTGGCAGGTGTGGGTGCATCGAGCCTGAACACCGTGCGTTTCCTGCAGGCTCGCAAAGCGGCGACCGGCAAGGGCTGGAGAGAGCTGTTCCATAGTCTGTCCCGGCAGCAACGCAAGGCCTTGGCCGAGGAACTGCTGCTCATCAAGCATCCGTCGCTCACCGCCAAGCAGCTCAAGCTGAAGCAGGCGGCGGGTACCGCGATCAAGCGTTTCACCCCTACCGAAATTCAGCACGCCACGCGTACCCTGATCAAGGACTCGATAGGCGGCCTATCGGGTTTTGCCAGCAGTAGCTTTGTGCAGTCGGTTGCCGTGGGGCTTTACGAGGAAGTTGACGAATGACCCAGGGCCAGGAACTGAAGGCATTTCTTTCCCGCTACTTCGGCGTGTTCATCGCCGAGTTCATGCTGTCCTGCTTTGCCATTGGCGGCTGTGTTTCACTGGTGTTCTCCACCTGGCTGCGCAGCCCGGACCGATCGCTGTCGGTGCTGGTCCTGGCGCTGGCAGGGGCGCTGAGCGTCGCCTCGCATATCGCCATGGTGCGGGGTTATGCCTGGGGCGTGCGCGGGCTGGTCGGCCTGAACGGGCTGGCCGTGCTGGCCGCGTTGCCCAGCTACGCTTACCGGCCGCACATGGGCGGCTACGTCTCGGTATTGCTGTTCGGGCTGCTGGCCTTGCTGGTGATCAATAGCCAGCGCTACCGGGAAATGCGCGTGCGCCTGGTGGGCTACCGAGAAACGCGCAGGGCCAACCACCAGGCGGCGAAAGCTGGCAAATGATGGCTTGGCTGATGTAACGAGGCTTCTGGATGAATTTGCGCCGAATGCGTAGCGGGTTCGCTGCTTTGCTGTTGCCCTTGCTCGTTGCCTGCAACGGGCACAAGGTCGAACGCGTCGTGGTTTATGAGAACAACGTCCATCACTGGCGCATCGAGCATGTGGTGGAGCAGAACTGGCCGGTGGGGCCTCGACAGTACTATGAGGTGTTTCTCAAGGACCGCTTGCTGATCCTGCCTGCCAGTGTTTTCAATGACGAGCGCGACATTCGCGAATTCGTTGCTGCGGGCGGTTTCGACATCAGCAACTGGCGCAATGACACGATCATCGTGGCGTTCGAGAACGTGCAAAAGCGCGAAGGCGGCAACGAGCATTTTGTCCGCACGCTGATGATCACCCCGGAGTACAAGGAAGGGGAGGTGATACTGACGGATATGGCGAACCATCTGCAGATCGTGGTGCAGCGGGTGGAGCCGGCTGATGAGGGGAAATAGCCTTTGGGCTGCCTGAACAGTAACTAGCTGCGCATGGCACCGGCTCAAACCGCTCCCAGAGGGCACCCCGGTTACAAAGCCCGATATTGAATCCTGAACGCCAGGCTCATCATTTGCCCACGCTGCAACAACCGCAACCCCGGCCGCCCCGGCAGGTGATGCGCATTGACCGGGTGGCTAACCGGCTCAAAGCAGAAAAAACCCTGCCCCTGAGGGCAGAACAGCAAGAAGTGCTCAGCCCCGCTGGCGCTACATGCCAACCGATACCCGGCTCCCGGCTGTTCGATCACACACGTCCCCGGCCAGCCACTGAAGGCGTGATCAACCACCGTTTCGGGCAGGCTGGCCAGCGTTGCAAAACTCCACTGTTCAGGTACTTCGGCCTGGTACGACGGCAAGCGCCCATCCTCGGCCAGCCAGACCTTGCGTGCCGCTGCATACAGCCTGGTATCGGGATAGCGTGGAAAGTAAGGGTGCAGCCCCAGCCCATACCAGTTAGCCGATTCCTCCAGGTGCGTTACATGCAGGCCCAGGTTCAGGCAACCCTCTTGCAAATGCACATCCAGGGTGGCGTGGTAGGCAAACGGTACGGAACTGTCCAGCGTCAGTCGCGCACGCCGTTCACTGTAGTGCACCACCTGCCAGGCCTGCTGCCAGGCGCTGCCATGAATCGGGTAAGGGTCATGCGCGGTATTTGGCGCCAGAGCCTGCCAACCCTCGGGCCGGGCAAAGCCGCCTTCGGCGATACGGTTGGACCACGGCGCCAGCGGGTAGCAGGCTAGCCGTCGCGGCGTACCGCTGGCCAGCGCGTCGTGGTCGGAATGACGCAGCAGAGCCTGCCCGGTCGCCTTGACCTGCCAGTTGACCAGGCTGGCGCCCAGTTCCGGGGCCAGGCTCAGGCGGGTCAGGCGGTCCTGCAGGTGCAGTTCGGTCACAGCCATTCAAGGCTCCTTTGAAAAAGCGTCAGGCGGGGCGCCGGTAAGTGAGCAGCACGATGCCGCACACCACCACGGCACCGCCGAGCAGTTGCAGGGTACCCAGCTGCTGGCCGAGCAGGGCCCAGCCAAGCAGCAAGGTCGCGACAGGTTCGACGTTCATGACCGGCGCGTTCTGTGCCATGTTCAGCCGCGGCACGCAGACAAACAGCAAGGTGAAGGCCAGGCCATACAGCACCACCAGGCTCGCCAGCGCCGCCCAGCCGCTGCTGCTGCCCGGCAGCGACAAGCCGGACGGCATTACGCCGCTTGCGCCTGCGACCAGCATGCTGGAAAACACGATCAGCAGCGTCAGCAGGCTGCGCACCGGGCCGCGCACGGCGGCCAGCTTGTGGTCGGTGATCCACAAGGCGCAGGCAAAGGCACAGGCGGCGCCGAAGGCCAGGCCGACACCCAGCGCCCAGTGCGGGTTGGCATCGCTGCTGTCGGCCAGGCGTGCCGGCACGTCCAGCGCCAGTACCAGGCCGCACAGGATCAGGCCCATGAACAGCACGGTGCGGCCAGTGGGGCGTGCTCCACCCAGCGCCCAGGTGAGCAGTGCCAGCAGCATCGGGAAGGTGTTGCCCACCAGCAGCGCCAGGGCCACCGGAATGCGCGCCACCGCCGAGTACAGGCACAGGCTCTGGGTGGCGATCAGCAGGCCGAGCAACAACTGCCAGCGGCGAGTGCCGGCGGGCAGGGCCAGGGCCTGGCGTTGCCATAGCAGCAGGCTGGCCAGGACCAGAAACGTGATGCCCGAGCGGCAGAGGATGGCCAGCAACACGCCGGTGCCGTCATCGAAGGCGATCCGTGCGGCGATGTGGTTACCGGCGAAGGAGCAGGCCAGCAAAGCCAGCAGGGCGATGGCCAGCTTGCGTGGGAACAGGGGGATAGCAGAGGAGGGGACAGCCATGTGCAGGATCCGTTTGCAGATAGATTTTCCAGCCGCATCACGGTCGTTGTAGGAGCGGCCTTGTGTCGCGATGGGCCGCAAAGCGGCCCCAGCACTATCAGCATCAACGCCGAAATCCTGGGGCCGCTTTGCGGCCCATCGCGACACAAGGCCGCTCCTACAGGGACCGCAAGTGCAGTTACAGCACCACGCTAGGCAGCCACAGCGAGATGGCCGGGATGTAGGTTACCGCCATCAACACCAGGAACAGCGCCAGGTAGAACGGCAGCATCGCCTTCACCGTCGATTCGATGCTCACCTTGCCAATTGCCGAGCCGACGAACAACACAGCCCCCACCGGCGGCGTTACCAGCCCGATCCCCAGGTTCACCAGCATGATCATGCCAAAGTGCACCGGGTCCACGCCGATACCGGTTATCACCGGTAGCAGGATCGGCGTAAGAATCAGGATCAGCGGTGCCATGTCCATGACCGTGCCCAGCAGCAATAGCATGAAGTTGATGCACATCAGGATCACATAGCGGTTGTCCGACAGGGTCAGAAACGCCGTGGTGATCTTCGACGGAATCTGCATCAGCGTCATCACGTAGCCAAAGCTTGCAGCGAAGCCGATCAGGATCATCACGATCGAGATGGTGCGTACCGTGCGGTGCATCAGCTTGGGCAGGTCGCGCCACTTGTAGTCGCGGTAGACGAACATGGTCACGAAGAACGACCACACCACCGCCACGGCTGCCGATTCGGTCGCGGTGAACACCCCGCTGAGGATGCCACCGAGGATGATGACCATGGCCATCAGCCCCCACAGTGCTTCACCGGCGATCTTCAGCGCCTGGCGCATCGGGATCACTTCGCCCTTGGGGTAATTGCGCTTCTTGGCGAACAGCAGGCACAGGCCCATCATCACTGCGCTTAGCAGCAAACCGGGCATCACCCCGGCCATGAACAGCGAGGCAATCGATACCGTGCCGCCTGCCGCCAGCGAGTACAGCACCGAGTTGTGGCTGGGCGGGGTCAGCAGCGCCTGTACCGAGCCGCTGACGGTCACTGCGGTGGAAAACTCGCGCGGGTATCCCCTGCGCTCCATCTCCGGGATCAGTACCGAACCCACCGACGCGGTGTCGGCTACCGACGAGCCGGAAATCGCCCCGAAGAAGGTCGAGGCCATGATGTTGACCAGCGACAGCCCGCCGCGCACGAAGCCCACCAGCACACCGGCAAACGCCACCAACCGGCGTGACATGCCGCCTTCGGCCATGATCGCGCCGGCCAGGACGAAGAACGGAATCGCCAGCAGCGAGAACTTGTTAACCCCACTGGCCACCTGGATCATCATCGCCTGCAGTGGGATGTCGATCCACCAGGCTCCGATCAGCGCCGACAGGCCCAAGGCGTAGGCCACCGGCATGCCCAGCAGGATGAGAGCGATGAAACTGCCCAACAGAATGAACGCATCCATTTATGCCGCCCCCTCGTTTTCTTCCAGCTGGTCGAAGCGCACCACCTTGCGATGGCTCTGGTCGCCCAGCAGCAGTTTCTCCAGCACGAACACCAAAGTCAGCACGCCGCCGACCGGGATCGGCGCGTAGGTCATGCCCACCCGCACCCCCGGCAACGACGCCAGAAACTGGTTCCAGGTGGTGATGCACAGCTTGCTGCCGTAATAGGTCATGAACACGCACACCAGGATCATCAGCAGTTGCACCAGCAGCGCCACCAGTTGGCGCTGCTGCGCTGGCAGGCGGTCGGTGATCATCGCCACCGCCATATGCGCCCCGGCACGGTAACTGGCCGCTGCGCCGACGAAGGTGAACACCACCATCAGCAAGATCGCCACGGGTTCCGGCCAACTGGCGCCAGTGCCGAGCACGTAGCGGGCGAAGATGCCCCAGGGAATGATCAGCGACATGGTCAGGATCGACAGGCCGGCAACCCAGATACAGGCGCGGTACAGCGTGTCGTTGGCACGTAGAAAGAGGTTTTTCATCGGCATCACCAAAGCGGCAGGGCGGCGGGCGCCGCACTGCCGGGGTCGTTCAGGAAGGGGCCGCGATTACTGGACGGCGTCGATACGTTTCATCAGGTCGGCGTACTGCGCACCGTATTTTTCGCGGACCGAAGCGGTAGCTTCGTAGAACGGCTTCTTGTCGACGGTGATGAACTCGACACCGGCGGCCTTGAGCTTCTCTTCGCTGGCGGCGGACTTGGCGTCCCACAGCGCGCGCTCCTCCATCTGCGCCTCACGCGCGACCTTCTTCACCAGCACCTGCTGCTCGGGGGTGAGCTTGTTCCAGGTGGTCTTGGACATCACCACCGGCTCCGGCAGGATCAGGTGGCCGGTCAGGGTGTAGTACTTGGCGCTCTGGAAGTGGTTGTGCTCGAGCAGGGTTGGCGGGTTGTTTTCGGCGCCGTCGATCACCCCGGTCTGCAGGGCGCTGAAGATTTCCCCGGTGTCCATGGCGATGCCATTGCCGCCCATGGCGTTCATCATGTCGATGAACAGCGGGTTGCCCTGCACGCGAATCTTCATGCCCTTGAGGTCTTCCAGGCTGCGCACCGGCTTCTTGGTGTAGATGCTGCGCGAGCCACCATCCATCCAGGCCAGGGCCACCAGGTTGAAGTCGGAGTTGGTGATCTTGTCGAGGATCTCCTGGCCTATCTCGCCGTCGATGATCTTGCGCATGTGGTCATGGTCGCGGAACACGAACGGCATGTTGAACACGTTCACATCCGGTACCACCGGGCCGACGATACCCAGGCTGACGCGGGTCATCTGCACGGCGCCGACCTGCGCCTGTTCGATCACTTCCTTTTCCGAGCCCAGCACGCCGCCCGCGAACATCTTGAAGGTGATATCGCCATTACTGGCATCTTCGAGCTTTTTACCCATGTTCTGCTCGGCGACCACGGTCGGGTAGCCGGCGGGGTGGATTTCGGCGAACTTGATGTCCAGGGCCGAGGCGGGCATGGCCACGCTGAAGGCGAACGGGAGAACGGCAAGAAGCAGCTTGCGTTTGAACGTCATGATGAAACTCCGTGGTTTTTATTATCCGGTTTCGAGCGTGCAAGTGTGGTGGTGGATGGGGGCTTAGCCCCGGTAGACAGGTTCCTCCAGGCCCTTGGTGCCAGGGTTGAGGGCAAATACCCCGCCAGCCAGTGGCTGGTCGCCGAGGTCGATGCCCGAGGGGCGGATCGAGGTGACGTACAGGGTGTCGAGGCAGGCGCCGCCGAAGGCACACATCGCCGGCTTTTTCACCGGCACGCTGAGCGAGCGGTCGAGTCGGCCATCGGGGGTGAATCGGTGGATCTGCCCGGCGTCGTTGCCGCAGACCCAGTAGCAGCCATCCTGGTCCATGGCGGCGCCGTCGGGGCGGCCGGGGTGGCTGCGCATGTCGACGAACAGCCGCTGGTTGTGCGGGGTGCCGCTGTCGATGTCGTAGTCGAACGCCCAGACCTTTTGCACATCGGGGTGTGAATCGGACAGATACATGCGCTTGCCGTCGGGGCTGAAGGCCAGGCCGTTGGGCACGATCATGCCGCCCTGCTGCAGGTGCAGCCGACCTTCGCCGTCATGCCGGTACAGCGCGCCGACATGCGCGCCTTGCTGCATGTCCAGCAACATGGTGCCGGCCCAGAAGCGGCCCTGGCGGTCGCAGCGGCCATCGTTGAAGCGCATGCCAGCCTGGGCATGCTCCACGCTGCTGAGCAAACGGCTATCCAGGCTGCCATCTGCTTTGGCCTGCAGCTGGAAGATGCCACTTTCCATACCCGCCACCCAGCCGTCACCGCTGCGGGCGATGCAGGCTAGCATCTCGTCGCCTTGCCAGACCCGGTGGGTGCCATCGGCCGCCTGCCAGCGGTGCAGCTGGCGGGCGGGAATGTCGACCCAGTACAGGGCCTGTTCGCTTGGGTGCCAGACGGGGCTTTCGCCGGTGCTGTTGCGGGCGTCGACAATCAGTTCGCAGTTCATGGCCGTGCCTCCCCCCAAGGTCAGTTGAACGGGCCGGCCACGGCGAAGGCACCGCCCTGATAGACCATGCTCGGGTCGTCGGCAGCGAGCGCCGGCTGGGCTTCCACGGCGGCGCGGAAGGGTTCGGAGCTGTCCTTTGGCACGTAGCCCAGGTGCTCGGCATGGCGGTTGTCCCACCACACGGTGCGGTTGTCGGAGGCGCCGTAGACGATGGTGTGGCCAACGTCGGGCGTGAACAGCCCGCGCTCGATCAGTTGCACCAGGTCGTCATAGCTCAGCCAGGTGCAAAGCATCCGCCGGTTCTGTGGTTGCGGGAACGACGAGCCAATGCGGATGCTGACGGTCTCGATGCCGTAGCGGTCGAAGTAGAAGCTGGCAACATCCTCGCCGTAGCACTTGGACAGCCCGTAATAGCTGTCCGGGCGGCGTGGTGAATGGGCGTCGATGCGCTCATCCTGGCGGTAGAAACCGATGGTGTGGTTGGAACTGGCGAAGATGATGCGTTTCACGCCATGCTTGCGTGCTGCCTCGTAGATGTGGAACACGCCGCAGATGTTAGGGCCGAGGATCTCTTCGAAGGAGTGCTCGGTGGACACGCCGCCGAAATGGATGATGGCGTCCACGCCTTCGACCAAGGCATGTACTGCAGCCTTGTCGGCCAGGTCGCAGGTGATGACCTCTTCATGCGGACCTGCGGCAGGTGCCATGGGGCTGATGTCAGAAAGGCGCAGGACTTCGGCGTAGCCTTGCAGGCGTTCGCGAAGGACCTTGCCCAGGCCGCCTGCGGCTCCAGTGAGCAGCAGGCGATTGAGGGGAGTAGTGGTCATGGCCAGCTCTTGTTGTAAGTTGTTGTAGGTTGTCGTATGACTGCGGTGAATATTGGCGGTGGTTCTGGTGGTTGTCAATGAGGCATGCACAGCCCTCGACGGGTTACGCGGTCTCTTGTGGGAGCGGGCGCGCCCGCGAACACCGGCGTAGCCGGTGCCATGCACCGAGTTGCCGGCTTCGCGGGCATGCCCGCTCCCACAGGGATCGCGTTCGCCTCGCCCTTGGTTACAGCAACGACAACGGATAGTTGAAGATCAACCGGTTCTCATCAAACTCGTTATTGCTGTAATCCCGACGAATCGAGGAATTGCGCCATTTCACACTCAAATCCTTGAACGCCCCGCTCTGGATCACATACGCCAGTTCCGTCTCACGCACCCACTCCTTGCCATCAGTCACCACCCCGCTGTGCACATCGCGCCCGCTGATATAGCGGTTCATCAAGGTCAGCCCCGGCACCCCGACGGTGACGAAGTTGAAGTCATGGCGCAGCTGCCACGAGCGCTCGTTGGCGTTGTCGAAGCTGGAGTTGTAACTGTCGTTGGCCAGGGTGCCGCCACTGGTGCCGTTGACCCGCATCCAGGTATCGCCATCGACTTTCTGCAGCCCGACCCAGAAGGTGCTGCCACCGTACTTGGCCGAGAACATTCCCGAGTAAGTCTTGTTGTCCAGCTCGCCAGCGCGTCTGGCGCCATCGTCATCGCCATTGAAGTAGCCCAGGTTGGCGCCCAGGGTCCAGCCACCCACCGGCTGACTGTGGCTCAGTTGCAGGTACTGTTGCTGGTACACATCCTTCAGCGCCGCATTCCACAGCCCGACCAGGGTGCGGTCCTGATTGAACTTGTACTCGCCACCAACAAAGTTGAAGCGGTCCGACACGCCACCGCCGTAGCTCATGTCGTCCATGCTGGCGTCGTTGCGCGGGCTGTTGCCGCGGAACTGCCCGCCATACAAGGTCAGCCCGGCAATCTCGTTGGACGTGACCTGCCCGCCACGGAACGTCTGTGGCAACGAACGCCCATCGTCCGAGCGCAGAATCGGAAGCACCGGCATCCACTCACCGATCTTCAGTTCTGTTCTGGAGATGCGTGCCTTGCCCGCCACTGCCAGGCGCCCATAGTCATCGGCCGGCTTGCCATCGTCATGGCGCGGCAACAACGCCGTGCCATAGGTACCGCCACCGCCATCCAGCTTGACCGACCACAGCCCCAGTACATCCACGCCGAAGCCGATCGGCCCCTCGGTGAACCCCGAGCGGGCGTCGAGGATGAAGCTTTGCGTCCATTCCTCGGCCTTGCTTTGCGGGTTGCTCGGGTTGGTGAAGTTGCGGTTGATGTAGAAGTTGCGCAGGCCGAGGGTGGCCTTGCTGTCCTCGACAAAACCCGCCGCCAGGCTGGTACCTGGCAAGCCGGCGATAACCCCGGCGCCAAGCAGCGCGAAGGGCAGGGTATGGCAGATCTTCATTATTGTTATGCTCCCGAAGGGTATGGCAGCCCGTCCACCGGGCACGCGCAAGCGGCCTGCGGCAGGGGCGGGTAAGTAACGGGCCGGTCAGGGCCAGGGGTGAATGCGCAGTAACCGGGCGCTAGGTACTCGAGGGGGTACACCAGCAGGCCGTGGGAAGAGACAGACGTGGCAGCGGGATGAGTGTCGACATGGGTTCGTCCATTGATTGTTGTTTTTGTTATGTGTTGTCGTACAACTAGGGGCGATTATTAGCAAGGGTGAGAGGGACTGTCAACGCATAATGGCCTGGTGATTAAAGGCAAGATCCCCGTAAATTAACGCGTAGAGGCTCTATCGCGCACTCTGTAAAGAGATACGATGACAACTGCTTTGCAGGTAAACAAATCAACCCTACCTGACAGTGGACCGCGCTGCTCCCCTGCGCTATCTTCAAATCAGGCCTCGCCCTCGACCACGTAGACTGGCATGTCCAGTCCCGGCATCCTCGTTGATGCCGTACCCCCTTGTCGGCGTGGGCGGGGCCCCTTTTTTATGGCGCGCCTGACCGGATGAGATCGAGCGCTCCCTGGCCCCCGCTGTTTTACTAACCCCTTGAAAAAGCGCCCATTGCGCTTTTTTCGTTCAAGGCCCTGGCGGATTCTTGCCGGCAACTGCCACACAAATTCCCAGTGATACGCGATCCCGTGTAGGAGCGGCCTTGCGTCGCGAAAGGGCCGCAAAGCGGCCCCGGCGATGGCCGCTCACACCGATATTGCGCAAGGGAATAAAGCTGGGTGTTCTACCGTTGGGCTTAACTCATGGTTCCCAAACCTGACTCAGGTAGGCATTGATGAACCAGTCTGGCATGTCGTTCTGATGAAACTCCAACGTGGCACCGTCAGTAATTTCTGCCAAGAAAACAGACTCATCGCCGGAATTATCAAAAATGTACGCCCGGTTCGCTGCGGAAATGGCTTCGGGAAGCAGTGAGAGTGTACGGTCGTAACGTTGGGTAATTTTGTCTTTCGGGACATCATGGCCGCCATCTTCGACCCTGTTGGCCACCCGAAGAATATTGATCTCCGGTGAATTTGTGGCCACGAAATACAGGTAAGTTCGGTAGCCCAGCTTCTGGGCTGCCTCCATGAACCTAACCTTTTCCGATGAAGACATCACTGTCTCGAATGTGAAGCTGATCCTACGGTCGAGCAAATGATGACGGATAAAGTCCGCAACCACTGCAGCATGGTAAGAATTGATGTCTACTGCTCGGAGGTCGATTCTTCGACCATCGAGGGCTACCCGTTCTACGTCCTTCTGTAGCCCTGCCTTTATCATCAGTGGGTGCTGGCTGAGATACGAACGCAGAGCCTCCAACGTAAGCTCAAGACCATAGTCATTCAGGTCGATGTAGCCAGTCGATTTGGCTGATTTTTCCAGTTCATCGGCATTGACGTAGAGGTTGATCAGTCGAGGTGGGACCTGATCTTTGATGGTGCTTTTACCCGACCCATTGGGCCCGGCAAAAACGCGAAGCTTAGGCGCGCCCACTGAGCTTTCGCACGGTGAAGCGCTGCCCGGTCTTCACCTTTCGGCCTGGCTTGGTCTCGGCAAGCACTTCAACATGCCCGTCAGCGTGGGTTGCGATGATGTGATTGTTGGCGACGGTGACGACCGTATGTCCCGCTGCGACAGCCCGGAAATATGCAAGGCGTGTGGCAGCTGCGGCCATCTCCGGAATCTGATTTTCCAGATTCTCAATAGTCTCGTCGCTAAGCTGGTTTTCGCTCAAGGTTGCCATAGGTTTTCCTGGTCTGGTCAGACGCATGAATTGGATATCCGTCAGTGTAATAGCCCCTGCAAGTAACCTGAAGGCCATTAGTGAGGTTTCTGCTGACTGGGTTGAGTCAAAACCTTACAGCAGTCATGCGGAAGGGCCCTGGCCGTATCACAAGCGAGACGCGGCCTTTGTGGGAGCGGGCATGTCCGCGAAGAATACGACGCGGTACATGGCACCGGCATTGCCGGTGTTCGCGGGTAACTCCACATGCCAGTGGGGCATACAGATTAGGGCCGCTTTGCGGCCCATCGCCGGCAAGCCAGCTCCCACTGGTGCTGCGCATGGCTTGCCGGCGATGGGCTGCTCTCCAGCCCTATATACCGCACTTTACTGACTAACCAAGTCATTCCAGCAGACTAAGCCCCCTGTGGGAGCGGGTTCACCCGCGAAGAGGCCCGCGCAGGCAAACGCGCTGGTTAAACCCCATGCAACCGCAGCGCTCGCTGCGCACACTCCCGCCAACTCAACTTCCGCTTCTCCACCTGCGGTAGCTGTTCCACCTCCCCAGCCAGCACTACCGGCATCTCCCGCATCCTCACCCAAGGCTCACTCTGCCAATACAACAACGTCGCCGTCCGCCCCCCAGGCCAGCACATCTGCCCCAGCCGCGGCGCATCCTCAACCCCGTCCGTCTGCCCATCACGCAGCACCGCCACCACCTCATGCGTCAACCACCAGCGCAAATGCCGGTTCTCCGGCACATGGTGATGCGCCAACAGGGTATAGGCCCCGGATTCGCTGACCATGGTGGTTTCCTGGTACTTGCCATAGCGCCGCAGCTGCACCGTGCGGTACTGGTCCGGGTCGAGCTTGCGCATGCAGTGCTCATCGAAGAAGTGCCCGCTCAGCCGGCCGAGTTCGTGGGCGCAAAACCAGGCTTGGGACTCGAGCCAAAGGGTGTGAAGAGGACGGTTGTGGCGAAAGAAGAGGG
>Ga0247828_10000020_pt1 | contig 49417 bp, 44 predicted proteins | sample 12C_Control_Day3_FD_192425 | JGI IMG/M metagenome (GOLD analysis project Ga0247828, IMG submission 192425) | Soil microbial communities from agricultural site in Penn Yan, New York, United States - 12C_Control_Day3 | ecosystem: Environmental > Terrestrial > Soil > Agricultural land | place... | reverse complement strand
CGCAGATGATGATCTTGCTCATGCGCCGTTGTTCATAGTCACCGGCATTGAGCACCTGGGCACCGAGCAGGTCGGCCACGTCGCGGGTGCGCGGGGCGTTCAGTTCGGGCTGGTAGGGGATACAGCCCAGCAGGCGGAAGTCGTTGCCACGCAGTAGCGGCGAGTGCTCACGCAGGCGGGTGGAAAAGTCCGCCATGCTTTCTTCGGTGCGCACCTTGTTGAGGATTACCCCGAGCACTTTCGGGTCGCGCGGGCCGCCGAACAACTGGGCCTGCAGTTCGACCCGACCGGACAGCTCGCTGAGCACTTCGTTTTCCGGCGCCGATACCAGGATCACCTCGGCATCCAGGCTCTTGGCCAGGTGCAGGTTGACCCGTGCCGCATAGCTGGCGTGGCGCGTGGGCACCATGCCCTCGACCACCACCACGTCGTTGCCGATGCAGGCTTGCTGGTACAGGCGGATGATTTCTTCGAGCAACTCGTCCAGCTGGCCATCGCCAAGCATGCGCTCGACATGGGCCAGGCTAAGCGGCACAGGAGGCTTGATGCCATGAGTGCGGGCGACCAGCTCGGTGGAGCGCTCGGGGCCGGTGTCACCCGGGTGGGGCTGAGCGATCGGCTTGAAGAAGCCGACCTTCAGGCCGGCGCGCTCAAGGGTGCGCACCAGGCCCAGGCTGATGGAGGTCAGGCCGACACCGAAATCAGTCGGCGCAATGAAAAATGTCTGCATGCGTGCTTCTCGAAATAAGCGGTGCAAGAAATTAACGGCCAAGGGTAGCGCTATCGGCCCCTTGTGCGCACCAGCCGCAAGCGAAAGGCTGGCCGATGCGTTGCGCGCGCTGGGCCGGGTCGAGCACCCAGGGGCGCGCCTGCCACGGCGGTTGGTGGCGCAGGTGCTGGGTGTGACCACAGGAAAGCTCGGCCACCCAGTGGCCCTCTTCGTCCTGGTGGAAGCCGGTGATCCGACTGATGGGCCGTTGCTCGTCCGCGGTGCGTTCGCAATCGGGCGATGGCTTGGTTACACTTGTCCGCTCTACATTCTTTTGCAAAAGGTCTTGCCCCATGCTGATCGCCGCCAACAAGGCTGTCTCCATCGACTATACCCTGACCAACGACGCCGGGGAGACCATCGACAGCTCCGCCGGCGGTGCACCGCTGGTTTACCTGCACGGTGCCGGCAACATCATCCCGGGCCTGGAAAAAGCCCTGGAAGGCAAGCAGGCCGGTGACGAGCTGAACGTTTCCATCGAGCCGGAAGAGGCCTACGGCGAGTACCTGGCCGAGCTGGTCAGCACCCTGAACCGCAGCCTGTTCGAAGGTGTCGACGAGCTGGAAGTGGGCATGCAGTTCCACGCTTCGGCACCGGATGGCCAGATGCAGATCGTCACCATCCGCGACATCGACGGCGACGACGTGACCGTCGACGGCAACCACCCGCTGGCCGGCCAGCGCCTGACCTTCCAGGTCAAGGTAGTCAACGTGCGTGATGCCAGCGACGAAGAAATCGCTCACCGCCACATCCACGGTGAAGGTGGCCATCACCACTGATTTTCTGCGCTAAGCTCAGAAAGTCGCCAGGCGCTCGGGCAAGCCGATTTGCCTTCCTACGGGAGGTGGACGGCTTGGACGAGCGCCTTTTTAGTGGGCGGAATTCGCCTGCGCGGCAACCGGGAACCTGAGAGGGATTCATCATGAGTGCATTTCACGACCTGAAACTGGACGCGTTGAACGGCGGGGAACTGCCCCTCTCGCCATTCAAGGGCCAAGTGGTGCTGGTGGTCAACGTTGCCTCCAAGTGTGGCCTCACGCCGCAATACAAGGCCCTGGAGAACCTCTACCAGGTATACAAGGACAAGGGCTTCAACGTGCTTGGTCTGCCGTGCAACCAGTTTGCCGGCCAGGAGCCTGGCAGCGAAAAGGAAATCCAGGAGTTCTGCAGCCTCAATTACGGGGTGAGCTTCCCGCTGGGTGCCAAGCTGGAGGTCAACGGGCCGCAGCGCCACTCGCTGTACCGCCTGCTGGCGGGTGAGGGGGCAGAGTTCCCGGGGGATATTACCTGGAACTTCGAGAAGTTCCTGGTGGGCAAGGATGGGCGGGTGCTGGCGCGCTTTTCGCCGCGCACTGCTCCGGATGATCCAGCGGTGGTGCAGGCTATCGAGAAGGCATTGGCCTGAGCGCCTGACGAGGTCCCCCTGTAGGAGCGGCCTTGTGTCGCGATCGGGCTGCAGAGCAGCCCCTCGATGTAGTGGCAATGCTGGCATCCGGGGGCCGCTTTGCGGCCCGATCGCGACACAAGGCCGCTCCTACACAGATCGCGTAGCACCCAGCCTCGAAGCTGATGAAGTCGCAGCCTGGTTCCGGGCTGCATGCAGATACCCCTCGAACTGCTCGACAATCGCCGGCCAGCCCTGGCGGCTGGCATGCTTTCGTGCATTCAGGCGCACCCGCCGTAACGTTTCTTCTTCCTCCAGCAACCAGCAGGCTGCATCGATGAACGCTGCCTGATCCCCCGGCATGGCCAGTGCGCCGCTATGACCATGGCGAAGGTGCTGCGCAGCGGCTGCCTCGTCATATGCGACCACTGCCAACCCCGAGGCCATGGCTTCGAGCACCACATTGCCAAAGGTTTCGGTCAGGCTCGGAAACAAGAACAGGTCACCGCTGGCGTAGTGTTCGGCCAGTACCTCGCCACGCTGGGCGCCACAGAACACGGCATCCGGTACCTGCTGTTCGAGGGTGGCACGCTGTGGGCCGTCCCCCACGATGACCAGGCGCATGCGTTTGTGCGGAAAAGTATTCTGCAGTGCCTGCAGGCTCGGACGCAGCAAGCCCAGGTTCTTTTCCGCCGCAAGCCGCCCGACATGCAGGACTGCGATGTCATCCGGCCCAAGCCCCCAGCTTTTTCGTAATGCGGGGCTGCGCCGGGCCGGGTTGAACAGGCAGGCATCGACCCCTCGGGCCAATAGCTCCAGGCGTTCGAAGCCACGGCGTTCAAGCTCCAGACGCTGGCTGAGGCTGGGTACCAGGGTGATCGCCGTGCGCCGATGGAACCAGCGCAGGTAGTGGGTGAGCAGGCGCGTCAGCAGGCCCAGCCCGTACTGGCCGGAGTACTGCGGGAAGTTGGTGTGGAAGCCGCTGACCACCGCTACCCCCAGGCGCCGGGCCGCGCGCAATGCGCTGAGCCCAAGCGGCCCCTCGGTGGCGATGTACAGCACGTCCGGGCGCTGCCGGCGCCAGCGACGCACCAGCTTGTGCATCGACACCTCGCCCCACTGCAAGCCCGGGTAACCAGGCAGTGGCCAGCCACGGCACAGCACCAGGTTCGGGTCGTTGTGCAGCGGTGCTTCACCGGCCTGGCGCGGGCGCACCACTTCGATCTCATGGCCGCGCTGGCGCAATCCTTCGCTGAGTCGGCCAAGGGTGTTGGCCACGCCGTTGATCTCGGGTGGGAAGGTTTCGCTGACCAGGGTAATGCGTAGGGCGGGTGTATTCATGACAAAAAGTGTCCGCCTGCTGGATTGCGCCGATGTGACTGAAATGTGACGTACAGATGACGCCTGATCGCCGACGCTTTTGGCCTTGTGAATTTTTCCTTGCAAGGGTGCTCAAGAGGGGGCACCGGCAGCCGATGAAGATGCATCAGACGATGCGCTCCAGGAGAGCGGTGATGTTCAACAACAAGCTCAAGCAAGAAATCCGGCAGTTGCGCGAAGACCTGATGTCCATCGAACAGGTCAAGAGTAGCCTCGACAGCGAGATGCTGGTGCTGCAACTCGATCCCCAGGGGCGGATCGAGATGGTCAACGGCAACTTCGAGAGCGAGATGCTCTACCGTGCCGAACAGTTGCTTGGGCGCAACATCGAGGACATCGTCCCCGCCCATGTGAAGACGCTGGATTTCTACCAGCGCATGAAAGGCGCAATCAGCCGCGGTGAACACCTGAACGGTGCATTCCGCCTGCTGCGCGGCAATGGCCAGGAGGCCTGGTTACGGTCCATCCTGCAGCCAGTCAAGAACAGTGAAGGGCGCATCAAGTATTTCACGCTGCACTCCAGCGACCTTACCCGCACCATCGAGACCTCCCGCGAGCACGAAAGCCTGATCAAGGCGCTGATGCGTTCCACCGCCGTGATCGAATTCGCCCTGGATGGCACCGTGCTCACCGCCAACGAACGCTTCCTGGCTACCCTTGGTTATCGCCTGGAGCAGATCCGTGGCAAGCATCACCGTATGTTCTGCGAGCCGGAGGAGGCCAACTCGGCCGGTTACCAGGCGTTCTGGGACAAGCTGCGCCGTGGCGAGTTCGTTGCCGAACGCTTCAAGCGTATCGATGCCCATGGCCGGGTGGTCTGGCTGGAGGCTTCGTACAACCCCATCTTCGATGCCCATGACGTGCTGTACAAGGTGGTCAAGTTCGCCACCGTCATCACCGACCAGGTCAACCAGGAGCTTGCGGTGGCCGAAGCGGCAGATGTCGCCTACAACACCTCGCTGGGTACCGATGCCAGCGCTCGCAAGGCCACCGATGTGGTCACCCAGAGTGTCAGCGTGATGCGCGGGCTGGAAGCTTCGATGCAAGAGGCGGCAGAGGGCATCCAGGCGCTGGATACCCAGTCGCGGGTGATCGGTTCGATCATCAAGACCATCAGCGACATTGCCGGGCAGACCAACCTGCTGGCGCTGAACGCGGCCATCGAAGCGGCCCGCGCCGGCGAGCAGGGGCGTGGGTTTGCCGTGGTTGCCGATGAAGTGCGCCAATTGGCCTCGCGTACCAGCACCGCCACCGAGGAAATCGCCCGGGTGGTGCAGCAGAACGAACAACTGGCCCAGGCGGCTGTGGCGATCATCGACACCAGCAAGCGTCAGGCCGAGCAGGGGCTGGCACTGGCGGACGAGACAGGGAACGTGATTGTCGAGATCCAGGACGGGGCGAAGCGGGTGGTGGATGTGGTGGGGCAGTTTTCCAGCCGATTGGGGCAGTAGGACCAAGACCAGACACAGTCTGCTTTTTTGTAGGAGCGGCCTTGTGTCGCGAAAGGGCCGCAGAGCGGCCCCAGGATTTCAGCATCAATGCACGAATTGCTGGGGCCGCTTTGCAGCCCTTTCGCGACACAAGGCCGCTCCCACAGGAGGCCGCGCAAGGTCCGATAGGGATCAGTTGCGCTCCCGCACCCAGAACAATGTGGCCCCGGCCACCGCCGCCGGCATCATCAGCACGTTCACCAGCGGAATCATCAACGCCAGGTAGGTAATGCCGCCAAAGCCCAGCGACTGCCAGCGCTTCTGGCGCAGCCAGGCGAGCATGTCCTGCCAGCTCATCTTGTTGTTGTCCGCCGGGTAGTCGATGTACTGGATAGCCATCATCCATACACCGAAGATCAGCCATAGCGGCGCCGCCACCACGTTGACCACCGGGATCAGCGACAGGATGAACAGGCCGATGGCCCGCGGCAGGAAGTAGCCCAGCTTGCGCATTTCACGGCCAAAGGTACGTGGCACCATGGCCATCAGTTCGCCCCAGCTGAACGCCGGGAAGTTGTCCTGGCCACGCACCACTACCTCGACCTTTTCCGCCAGAAAGCCATTGAACGGCGCGGCAATGATGTTGGCCACCAGGGTGAAGGTGAAGAACACCATCAGCACCACCAGGGCGACGAACAGCGGCCACAGGATGTAGGTGAGGAAGCTCAGCCAGCTCGGCAAGCTCGGCATGAGGGCGTCCACCCACAGGCTGAACTGATGCCCGGCGAAGTAGATCAGGCCGCCGAACAGCAGCAGGTTGACCGCCAGTGGCAGCAGCACGAACAAACGCAGGTTCGGGCTCAGCACCAGTTTCAGGCCTTCGCGCAGGTACTGGGGGCCAGAGAGTGCAGGGGCTTGCATCGAGAAACTCCGCAGAGAAGGGAAACGCGCTGACCTTACCGAGTTTGTCGCGCCGACGAAAGGCGGGCAGCGAGCGGGAAACGGGCTGTAACAAAAGCAGCAAGGCTTGGCTATCGATGAAATCGCTGAATAGACGATGGCTATGAGGTGGATTGTCGAAGGATATTTCCTTAATCTTTGCGACCTCGCTACAGTGCGCTCAACTTTCTGCTTTCCGGGCCTGCGCGTTGTAGCCTTCCCCAAGTGCTGCGTGGGTCCTTTTTAATTTCCAAGCTGGCGCAGCCGGTACACGATGCCGGCCCTGCGGCCCGCTCGACAGGAGTTCGACATGTCTGAAGTACGTCATTCGCGCGTCATCATTCTCGGTTCCGGCCCTGCCGGTTACAGCGCCGCGGTATACGCCGCCCGTGCCAACCTCAAGCCGCTGCTGATCACCGGCATGCAGGCTGGCGGCCAGCTGACCACCACCACCGAAGTCGACAACTGGCCGGGCGACCCCCACGGCCTGACCGGCCCGGCGCTGATGCAGCGCATGCAGGAACACGCCGAGCGTTTCGAAACCGAAATCGTCTTCGACCACATCAACGCCGTCGACCTGGCCAACAAGCCCTTCACCCTGCAGGGTGACAGCGGCAAGTACACCTGCGACGCGCTGATCATCGCTACTGGCGCCAGCGCCCGCTACCTGGGCCTGCCGTCGGAAGAAACCTTCATGGGCAAGGGTGTTTCGGCCTGCGCCACCTGCGACGGCTTCTTCTACCGCAACAAGCCGGTTGCCGTGGTGGGCGGCGGTAACACTGCAGTTGAAGAGGCGCTGTACCTGGCCAACATCGCCAGCAAGGTGACCCTGGTACACCGTCGCGATACCTTCCGCGCCGAGAAGATCCTGGTCGACAAGCTGCACGCCCGTGTGGCCGAAGGCAAGATCGAGCTCAAGCTCAACGCCACCCTGGACGAAGTGCTGGGTGACAACATGGGCGTGACCGGTGCGCGCCTGAAGAACAACGATGGCAGCAGCGACGAAATCAAGGTCGACGGCGTGTTCATCGCCATCGGCCACACCCCGAACACCTCGCTGTTCGAAGGCCAGCTGACCCTCAAGGACGGCTACCTGGTGGTCAACGGCGGCCGTGAAGGCAATGCCACCGCCACCAACGTCGAGGGCGTGTTCGCCGCCGGTGACGTGGCTGACCACGTTTACCGCCAGGCCATTACCTCGGCCGGTGCCGGCTGCATGGCGGCGCTGGATGTCGAGCGTTACCTGGACGGTTTGGCCAACGCTTCGTTCTGATTCTGAATCGCCGGGGCTGCTTTGCAGCCCATTCGCAGCACAAGGCTGCTCCTACAGGGCGTACGTAACCCTTTGTAGGAGCAGCCTTGTGCTGCGAATGGGGCGCAAAGCGCCCCCAAAAAACCGGCTCAATGGCCGGTTTTTTTGCGTCCACAATCAGCTTACAGACTCAACCGCATCGACAGGTCCACCGCCTTCACATCTTTGGTCATGGCACCAATCGAGATGTAGTCCACCCCAGTCTCGGCAATTACCCGCAAGGTCGCCTCGTTGACCCCGCCGCTGGCCTCCAGCTTGGCCTTGCCCGCAGTGATGCGCACTGCTTCGCGCATTTCTTCCAGGTTCAGCTCGTCGAGCATGATGATGTCGGCACCTGCAGCCAGTGCCTGGCGCAGCTCATCCAGGCTTTCCACTTCGATTTCCACCGGCTTGCCCGGCGCAATACGGTGCGCCGCCGCCACGGCCGCAGCCACGCCGCCGCTGGCGGCGATATGGTTTTCCTTGATCAGGAAAGCGTCGTACAGGCCGATGCGGTGGTTGTCGCAACCGCCACAGGTCACTGCATACTTCTGCGCCAGGCGCAGGCCCGGCAGGGTTTTGCGGGTGTCCAGCAGGCGCACCTGGGTGCCTTCCACCAGCTCGGCCAGGAAGCGCGCACGGGTGGCGACCCCCGACAGCATCTGCAGGAAGTTCAGTGCACTGCGCTCACCACTGAGCAGCGAACGCGCGGGGCCCTCCAGATGGAACAGCGGCTGGTTGGCCGTGGCGCGCTCGCCATCTGCCACCTGCCAGTGCACAGCCACGCGCGGGTCGAGTTGGCGGAACACGGCATCGACCCAGGCGGTGCCGGCGATCACGCAGTCTTCGCGGGTGATGATGGTCGCCTTGGCCAGGCGCTCGGCCGGGATCAGCTGCGCAGTGATATCGCCACTGCCGATGTCCTCCAACAGCGCGCGGCGCACGTTGGCTTCGATTTCAGCGGTCAGGTCGGCAAGGCGTAGGTTCGGCATGGTCGGCTCCACAAGCTAGATGCCGGCGATTATAGGGCAGGGGGCCGGTGTGTACAGTCGCCTTGGCGATGACCTTTGGTCGGCCGGTGTGAGCAAGCGGGGTAAATCAAGGTCATTAGCCAGCCAGTGAAACGGCGCTGGCAGCTGTGCGGGTTTTTACCGATAATGGTGACCAGTATTTGGCGTCATGACTTTGACGATCTTCAGCCCCCTCGGGCGAGACACCCTGCAAGGAGTACGGGATGCAAAAAGAAGGCAAGGTGGTGGCCTTGGCGGCAGCCATCGATCGAGGCGGGCGTGCGCCTCTGCCTTGCCTTCCGGTGTTGCTCCTGCAGGTGCGCGACAAGGCCGCCTTGCAGTTGCGTCAGGGCTTGCAGGGTTTGTTCGACAACGCCGACGACACCCTCTTCGAGATGGCCGACAAGGCCTTCGACCGCGCTGACCAGAACCTGTACTTCGAGGCCATGCGCGACCTGCGCCTGAAGCGCAAGAGTATCGAGCGCGGTTTTCTCGACACGTTCCATGATGCCTTTGCCCGTATCGGCCAGGTCGACCTGCTGGCGCACCTGGTCGAGCCCGGCAACCTGCGCAGCAAGGCCCAGGCGGAAAGGGCTGCCGCGATCGAAGGCATGGTCGCGCGGGTGCTGTCACGCGACGGCATCGCCCTGCAGCAACTGGGCCTGCGCTTGCAGGTACTGCTCGACCGCCCCCTGCAGGAGCAGCACAACCCGTTGGGGCCCGCAGCGCTGTGCAGTTACTTCCTCGACGCTGGCCGCAATCTGGGGGTTGGCCTGCGGGTCAAGCTGGTCCTGCTCAAACTGTTCGAGCGCTATGTATTGCGCGATGCCGACGTGATCTATGGTGAAGCCAACCAGTTGCTGGCCGCCGCTGGCGTGCTGCCCGAGTTGCCCTCGGCACCGCGCCGACGTGCCGAAGACCGGCGCATGAGTGCGCGACGTGGGCCGGCGAACCTGGGGCACGAGGTGGGCGCGGACGCGGCAGGGCAGGCTTTCTTTACCTCGTTGCAAACACTGCTGGCCCCGATGCGTGGGCAGTTCGCGCCTCGTTTGCAGGCGGTGGCCGCCGCCCAGCCAATCAGCACCGCCGACCTGTTGCGCCTGCTTTCGCACCTGCAGCATTACGTGCCCGCTACCCACGAGGTCGACGATTTCGAGCTTGGTCAGCAGCTTGAACAATTGCTGTTGCGGGTCAGCGTGCGCAGCGGCACACGACGGCGCATCGACGTGGCTGATGAGGACATGATCAACCTGGTTGGTCTGCTGTTCGCCTTCATCCAGGACGACGACAACCTGCCGGACAGCCTGCGTGCGCTGATCGGGCGTCTGCATATTCCGCTGCTGAAAGTGGCCCTGCTGGACAAGGGGCTGTTCAGTCGTGCCAGCCACCCGGCCCGCCGGCTGCTCAACGAGATTGCTGGTGCGACAATTGGTTGGGAATGTGGCGGCGACGGCATGCGCGACAGCCTGCATCTGCGGGTGGAGCGTATCGTCCAGCGCCTGCTCAATGATTTTGCCGAAGATGCCAGCCTGTTCGCTGAACTGCTGGAGGACTTCCTCGCTTTCAACCAGGACGAGCGGCGGCGCAACGAGCTACTTGAACAACGCACCCGCGACGCGGAAGAAGGGCGTGCCCGAACCCTGCAGGCCAGGCAGCAGGTGCAGCGCGTACTCAACCTGCGCCTGCGCGGCCGGTTATTGCCGCAGGTGGTGGTGCAGATGCTGGTGCAGGCCTGGAGCCAGGTACTGCTGCTGGCCTGGCTCAAGCAGGGTGAGGCATCCCAGGCCTGGCGGGACGCCTTGCAGACGATGGACACGCTGCTGGCCAGCATCACTCCACCGCATGAGCCGCATGCCTTGCTGCAGCAGGTGCCGGGCTTGCTCAAGGCACTGCGCGATGGCCTGGCCAGCGTGGCCCTGGACTCGGCAGCGACGCGCGAATTCTTCCTGCAACTGGAGCAGTTGCACCTGCGTGCCTGCGCAGGTGAATCGATGCAACCCGGTGGTGAGGGCCATCCTCTGAGCGAGGTGTTTGTGGCCGAGGACATCGTCCTGGCGATTGCCGAAGAACCCGCTTGTGCCCCGTTGCAGTTTGCCGACGGGCAGGCTGCGGCCGTGCGCCAGGTGCAGCGCCTGCGTATCGGTACCTGGGTCGAGGTGCTGGATGAGGACGAACCGCTGCGCTGCAAACTGGTGGCGCGCATCGACAGCAGCGACCGGCTGGTATTCGCCAACCGCACCGGCATGAAAGTGCGCGAATGGAACGGTGCCAGCCTGGCCCTGGCACTGCACCGGGGCGATGTGCGGGTGCTGGATGACGGGCTGTTGTTCGAGCGGGCGCTGGAGGCGGTGCTCGACAGTTTGCGCCGTTAGCAGCAACTGTCCTGGGCAAAGCCTGCAAGTTGGCACGATCGGCAGGCAGTTCGCTTACCCTGTGGGAGCGGGTTCACCCGCGAAGAATCCAGCGCGGTGCTTGGCACCGGCTGCGCCGGTGTTCGCGGGTGAACCCGCTCCCACAGAGACCCTGCTCAATTAATGATTTTTGTGCAGCTCTATGAGAGCGCCGCCGGGATTACAATCATTCACATGCAAACGGCATTGTCCACAGGGCATACTGATGCTCTGTTCACGGCGTTTTCAGGATCTGCCCCATGCAATTGGACCGTGCTACTGGCTGGTTCCACGGAATCGGAATCACCCACTGCCCCTCGCCGAACTTCAATGCCCGCCCCGAAGGCGAATCGATTTCCCTGCTGGTGATCCACAACATCAGCCTGCCGCCTGCCTGCTTCGGCACCGGCAAGGTCCAGCAGTTCTTCCAGAACCGCCTGGACCCCAATGAACATCCATATTTCGCCAGCATCAACCACCTGACCGTGTCGGCACACCTGTTCGTCGAGCGTGATGGTGCGGTGACCCAGTTCGTGTCGTTGCGCGACCGCGCCTGGCATGCCGGTGTGTCGTGCTTCGACGGGCGTGAGGGCTGTAACGATTTCTCCATCGGTATCGAACTGGAAGGCACCGACGACCTGCCCTATACCGATGCTCAGTATGCGGTGCTGGCGCAACTTACCTGGCACATCCGCAGTGCCTGGCCAGCCATCGACCTGGGCCGCATCCAGGGCCATAGCGACATTGCCCCGCAGCGCAAGACCGACCCCGGCCCGGCCTTCGACTGGCCGCGCTACCGACAGGCGCTGCAGCAAAACGAGGACAAGGCATGAGTTTTCTGGTGTTGTTGCTGGCGCTGTGGGTCGAGAAGTTCTCGGCCTTGCGCCATCAAGTGCAGCGCGACGGGTTTTTCCTTGGCGAACTGGTGCGCCTGGAGCGCAGCGGCAAGGTGCACCCCTGGTGGACGCTGGCCATCCTGGTATTGGCACCGGTAGTGCTGCTGGTATTGCTGCTGCATGTGCTGGACCCGGTGGCGTATGGCTTGCTGGCGTTGCCGGTGCACCTGCTGGTGCTGATCTACAGCCTGGGCCGCGGCGATGCCAAAGCATCGTTGGGGCCATTCCGCGATGCCTGGCGGCGTGGTGATGACCAAGCCGCGCTGCACGTGGCCGAGCGTGACTTGGGGCTGGTTGCCGACGAGCCGCACAGCCTGTTGGTGCGGGTACAGGGCAACTTGCTGTGGCAGGTGTACCAGGGCTTTTTCGCGGTGATCTTCTGGTACTTCGTGCTGGGTCCGGGTGCAGCCCTGGCCTATCGCCTGCTGGCGCTGTGTGGCGAACACAGCAAGCAACCGACGTTGAAGGCCCGTGCCGAGCAGCTGAGGCACATCATGGACTGGCTGCCTGTACGGGTGCTGGCCTTGAGTTTTGCCCTGGTAGGCAACTTCCTCGCGGTTACCCGGGTAATGCTGCACGAAGTGCTCAACTGGCACATCAGCGCCGCACACCTGGTGGCGCGGGTCGGGCGCATTGCCGATGATATTCCCGAGGAAGAAGACAGCCAGCGCGGGCTGGGCCGGCTGGACAGCCTGTGGGAGTTGCTGCTGCGCTGTGCGGTGCTGTGGTATGCCGGGTTTGCGCTGTGGACGGTGCTGGTCTGATCTGAAGCCGGGCGCATACCTCTGTAGGAGCGGCCTTGTGTCGCGATGGGCTGCGCAGCAGCCCCCAGGCTGTCAGCTTCGCCGCATGAATTGCCGGGGCCGCTTTGCGGCCCTTTCGCGACACAAGGCCGCTCCTACAGCGACCGCGCGAGGTCTACCATCTGAACAACTCACAAGCATTGCGGGTGCTGGCTTCAGCCAGCTCCGTAACCTCTACGCCCATAACCTCTGCCAACGCCCCGGCAATTTCCGGCAGGTGCTCCGGGCTGTTCCTAACCCCCGGGTACATCACCGGCGCCATGTCCGGCGCATCGGTCTCCAGTACCACGCTGTCCAGCGGCAACCGCGCCAGGGTCTTGCGCAGTCGTAAGGCCTGCGGCCAGGTACCCGCGCCGCCGAGCCCAAGCCGGAAGCCCAGCTTGATGTACTCGCGGGCCTCTTCATAACTGCCGGCAAATGCGTGAATCACCCCCGCCCGCGCCGGCTTGTAGCGCTTGAGCGTGGCGATCACCTGGGCATGGCTGCGGCGTACGTGCAGCAGGGCGGGCAGTTCGAAGTCGCAAGCCATCTGCAGTTGCGCTTCGAACAGCTTCTGCTGGCGGGCCTTGTCCAGGTCTTCGAGGTAATAGTCCAGGCCAAACTCGCCCACGGCACATAGCCGTGGGTCGCCGTGCAGGCGCTCCAGCCACTCGCGCAGCTGCGCCAGGTGCTCCGGGCGATGCTGGTCAAGGTAGATCGGGTGCAGGCCGAGCGCGGCGAACAGGCGCTGGTCGGCACAGGCCAGGTCCCACACCCGCTGGAAATTCGCCTGGTACACCCCCAGCACCACCATCCGCTCAACCCCGCGCGCCGCCGCGTTGGCCAGCAAGCGCGGGCGGTCGGCGTCGAAGTCGGGGAAATCCAGGTGGGTGTGGGTGTCGATCAGGCGCATGTTCAGGCCGCTGTAATGCGTTGCTTGAAGGTTCGACCGACGGCATGCACGCCAGGTTCGTAGCGTTTGTCCTCGATCGCGGCCAGTGCCAGTTCCAGCGCGGTGGCGGCAATCAGGCCATGCTGCTGGGCCATGGCATTGACCGGCAGCGGCAGGAAGTCGAGCAACTGGTTGTCGCCAAAGGTACCCAGCTGCAGCTGGCGCGAGTCGGCAGGGCGCGCCTGCAGGGTGTCGAACACCCCTTGCAGCAGCACGTAGGAGGTGGTCACCAAGGCATCCGGCAGGCCACCAAGGTCGTCGATCAGTTGCTGCATCAGGCGCTGGCCGCACTCACGGCTGAATGCTTCGCCCTGATAGCGGCGAACCTCGCCGGCATAGCCTTGCAGGGCTTCGTCGAAGCCGCCGGCACGTGCCTGGCTGACTGACAGCTCGGGGCGTGCGCCGATCAGTGCGATACTGCGCGGGGCGGCGCTCAGCAGGCTGGCGGCCAGTTGGCGGCTGGCATCGCGGTCGTCGCTGATCACCGAGCAGAAGTGCGCAGGGTCCAGGCGGCGGTCGATGGCGATTACTGGCAGGCCTTTGTCCTGCAGTTCGCGGTAGCTGTCGTCTTCCGGCGGCAGGCAGCTGGCAACGAACAGTGCGTCGCAACGGCGGGCGCGGAACAGCTGCTGCAACTGGCGCTCGCTGTCGGGCTGGTCGTCGCTGCTGGCGATCAGCAATTGGTAGCCGCGGGCGCGGGCACCTTGCTCGAGCTGCTTGGCGATGCGGGCGTAGCTGGGGTTCTCCAGATCCGGGAGAATGAAGCCCAGGGTGCGGGTATGCCGGCTGCGCAGGCCAGCGGCCTGCGGGTTGGGGGTGAAGCCGTGGGCCTCGACCACCGCGCGTACCCGCTCGACAGTACTGTTGCTGATGCGCTGCTGTTCGGCCTTGCCATTGATGACGTAGCTGGCAGTGGTCACGGACACACCGGCCAGACGGGCGATATCGCTGAGTTTCACCGAATTTTCCTTGTTATTACCGGGGCTGGCTGTGAGCCCTGACCGGGTAGTTTGACCCGGCGAGGGCGCCACGCGCAGACGACCATTGTCGCAATTGTCCGACAGGATGGGGCTTTTTCCTCGGCAGATTATCGAGTAACGTGGCCGTCTGGTCAGATTAATCGTTTCAGCTGCCGAATTTTCTGCCTCGGCTGCCATCCGTGCAAGGCTGTTGAACTGGCCGTTCAAGTGAATTTCACAACAATACTCCAGTACCCGACCGGGAACTGCAAAAGGAGAAGGTCATGCTCGAGCTCGCCAAGGAGCAGATAGCCATGGGCCAGAAGGCCGCCGACAAGGCCGAGGCATTGCGCCTGCTGGCCGACCGGCTGGTCGCTGACGGCCTGGTCGCCGAGGGGTACCTGCAAGGGCTGCAGGCCCGAGAGGCACAAGGCTCCACCTTCCTTGGGCAGGGCATCGCCATCCCCCATGGCACGCCGCAGACCCGCGACCTGGTGTACGCCACCGGCGTACGCCTGTTGCAGTTTCCCGAGGGTGTGGACTGGGGCGATGGCCAGATGGTCTACCTTGCCATCGGCATCGCCGCCCGTTCGGACGAACACCTGCGCCTGTTGCAACTGCTGACCCGCGCCCTGGGCGAGACCGACCTGGCGGAGGCATTGCGCCGCGCCGGTTCCGCCGAGGCGTTGCTGAAACTGTTGCAGGGCGCGCCGCAGGAACTGGCGCTGGATGCACAGCTGGTCGGCCTGAACCTGGCGGCCGAAGACTTCGACGAACTGGCCTGGCGCGGCGCCCGCCTGTTGCAGCGCGCCGACTGCGTCGACAGCGGTTTTGCCGCCGTGCTGCAGCAGGCCGAGCCGCTGCCGCTGGGCGAGGGCCTGTGGTGGCTGCACAGCGAGCGTCAGGTGCGCCAGCCGGGCCTGGCCTTCATCACCCCGCAGCAGCCGCTGCGTTACCGCGACCAGCCGCTCAACGGCCTGTTCTGCCTGGCCAGCCTCGGTGCAGCCCACCAGGCCTTGCTCGAGCGCCTGTGCGAAGTGCTGATCGAAGGCCGCGGGCAGATGCTCTACCAGGCCACCAGCAGCCGCGCGGTACTGGAAGTGCTCGGCGGTGAAGCGCCGGCGGACTGGCCCAGTGCGCGCGTGGTGCTGGCCAACCCGCATGGTTTGCATGCCCGCCCGGCAAAGGTATTGGCGCAACTGGCCAAAGGTTTCGAGGGGGAAATCCGTGTACGCCTGGTCGACAGCGCGCAGCCGGCGGTGTCGGCAAAGAGCCTGAGCAAGCTGCTCAGTCTCGGCGCCCGGCGTGGCCAGGCGCTGGAACTGGTGGCTGAGCCAGGCATCGCCGCCGATGCCTTGCCGGTGCTGCTGGCCGCCATCGAAGACGGCCTGGGCGAAGAGGTGGAGCCACTGCCGCAGACCGTGGCGACCGTAGCCGGCGAAGTGGTCGAGGTGCTGCAAGCGCCCGAAGCCGGTAGCCGCATCCAGGGCGTAGGTGCGGCGCCGGGTATTGCCAGTGGCCCGGCGCATGTGTGTGTCGAGCGTGAATTCGACTACCCCCTGCGCGGCGAGTCCTGCGCCCAGGAGCGGCAGAAGCTGCGTGAAGCCGTGGCGACCGTGAATGGCGAGCTGCAGGCCTTGATCCAGCGTAGCGACAAGGCCATTGGCGAAATTTTCATCACCCATCAGGAAATGCTCGCCGACCCGGCCCTTACCGACGATGTCGAGCAGCGCCTGGGCCAGGGCGAAAGCGCTGCGGCAGCGTGGATGGCAGTGATCGAGGCGGCGGCGCGCCAGCAGGAGTCGCTGCACGATGCCTTGCTCGCTGAGCGTGCTGCCGACCTGCGGGACATCGGCCGCCGCGTGCTGGCGCAGTTGTGTGGCGTGCCGGCCCAGACTGAACCCGAACAACCCTACGTGCTGGTGATGACCGAAGTCGGCCCGTCCGATGTCGCCCGGCTGGACCCGAGCCGCGTCGCCGGTATCGTCACCGCCCAGGGTGGCGCCACCGCCCACAGCGCCATCGTAGCCCGTGCCCTGGGCATCCCGGCGGTAGTGGGCGCGGGCGCGTCGATACTGCTGTTGGACAGTGGCACGCCGTTGCTGCTCGATGGCCAGCGTGGCGTGGTCAGCGTGGCGCCGCCGGCGGATGAACTGCAACGGGCCCTGGCCGAGCGCGACCTGCGCGAGCAACGCTTGCAGGCTGCCTGGGCCAACCGCTTCGAGCCGGCGGTTACCCGCGATGGTCATGCTGTCGAGGTGTTCGCCAATATCGGCGAGAGCAACGGCATCGCCAAGGTAGTGGAGCAGGGCGCCGAAGGCGTGGGCCTGCTGCGCACCGAGCTGATTTTCATGGCCCACACCCAGGCCCCGGATGTGGCGACCCAGGAAGCCGAGTATCGCCGCGTGCTCGATGGCCTCGACGGGCGCCCGCTGGTGGTGCGCACCCTTGATGTCGGCGGTGACAAACCGCTGCCGTACTGGCCGATCGCTGCCGAAGAAAACCCGTTCCTCGGCGTGCGCGGCGTACGCCTGACCCTGCAGCGCCCGCAGGTTATGGAAGACCAGCTGCGCGCCTTGCTGCGTGCTGCCGACCAGCGCCCGCTGCGGATCATGTTCCCGATGGTCGGGCAGGTGCATGAGTGGCGCGAGGCGCGTGCCATGGTCGAGCGCCTGCGCGCCGAGATTCCGGTAGCCGACCTGCAGCTGGGCATCATGGTCGAAGTGCCTTCGGCAGCGCTGCTGGCACCGCAACTGGCGCGCGAAGTGGACTTCTTCAGCATCGGCACCAACGACCTTACCCAGTACACCCTGGCTATCGACCGTGGCCACCCCAGCCTCTCGGCCCAGGCCGACGGCCTGCATCCGGCGGTGCTCAGCCTGATCGACATGACCGTGCGCGCCGCCCATGCCCATGGTAAGTGGGTGGGCGTGTGCGGCGAGCTGGCGGCCGACCCGCAGGCGGTCGCCGTGCTGCTGGGCCTGGACGTGGACGAACTCAGCGTCGCCGCGCGCAGCATTGCCGAAGTCAAGGCCCTGGTTCGCCAGGCCGATTACCAGACGGCCCGCGCCCTGGCGCACGAGGCCCTGCAACAGGACAGCGCCGCAGCGGTTCGCGCGCTGGTGGAGCGTTACTGAATGGCCAAGATCCTCACCCTCACCCTGAACCCGGCGCTGGATATCACCATCGGCCTGGATACCCTGCGCCCCGGGCAGGTCAACCGCAGCCAGGAACAGCACAGCCACGCCGCGGGCAAAGGGTTGAACGTTGCCCAGGTACTTGCCGACCTGGGGCACAGCGTCACTGTTGGCGGCTTTCTCGGGCGTGACAACCTGCAGCCCTTCGAGGCGTTGATCGGCTGGCGCGGTTTCGTCGACTGCTTTGTCCGCGTGCCGGGCGAAACCCGCAGCAACATCAAGCTGGTCGAGGCCGATGGCCGTGTCACCGACATCAACGGCCAAGGCCCGGAAGTCGACGAAGCGGCGCGCAGTGCGTTGCTGCGCCGCCTGGCGCAGATTGCCCCGGGCCATGATGCGGTGGTGGTGGCTGGTAGCCTGCCGCGCGGGATCAGTGCCGACTGGTTCCGCCAGTTGCTCGAACAGCTCAAGGCGCAAGGCCTCAAGGTGGCCCTGGACAGCAGCGGCGAAGCCCTGCGTGTCGGCCTGCAGAGCTCGCCCTGGCTGGTCAAGCCCAATACCGAAGAGCTGGGCGAGGTGCTCGGCCTGGCTGTGGATAACCCGGCGCAGCAGCGCGCAGCTGCCGAGCGCCTGCTGGCCAGTGGCGTAGAACACGTGGTGGTGTCGGCGGGCGAACGGGGCGTGAGCTGGTTTACCCATGACCATGCCGTACATGCTTGCCCACCCAAGGTGCAGGTTGCCAGCACGGTGGGCGCAGGTGATTCGCTGGTGGCCGGCATGGTCCACGGCCTGCTGCTGGGTGAAGCCCCGGCGCAGACCTTGACCCGGGCCACCGCGATCGCGGCACAGGCTGTTACCCAGGTTGGGTTCGGCATCCGCGACCGCGAACAACTGGCGCGTCTGGAAGCCGCCGTGCAACTGACAGAACAACAAGAGGGTTGCCGATGAACATTGCCATTGTCACTGCCTGCCCCAACGGCCAGGTGTCGAGTGTGCTGAGCGCGCGTTTGCTGTCTGCCGCTGCCCAGCGGCGGGGCTGGAGTACCAGCGTCGAAGTGCAGGATGCCGGCCACCCCGAGCGGCAACTGAGCGCCGCGCAGATCGCCGAAGCCGACTGGGTGCTGGTGGTCAGCACCGGCCCGGTGGACCTGGCCCGTTTCGTCGGAAAGCGCGTGTACCAGAGCACGCCGTCCCAGGCTTTGGCCGACCGCGAAGGCTTCCTCGATGAGGCGGCTTCCAACGCCCGGCTGCTGGCCACGGTGCCAGGCCTTCCGGCCGAAGCTGGCAGCGCTGGCGCACGCATCGTCGCCGTCACGGCTTGCCCGACTGGCGTCGCGCATACATTCATGGCTGCGGAAGCTTTACAGCAGGCCGCGCAGCAGCTGGGCTACCAGCTCACCGTCGAAACCCAGGGCTCGGTCGGTGCGCGCAACCCCTTGTCTGCCGAAGCCATCGCCGCAGCCGATGTAGTGCTACTGGCTGCCGACATCGAAGTGCCCACCGCGCGTTTCGCCGGCAAGCGCATCTACCGTTGTGGCACCGGTATCGCCCTCAAGCAGGCCCGTGCCACCCTCGACAAGGCCCTGGCTGAGGCCAAGGTGGAAAACAGCGGCGATGCCGCAGCGGCGAGCACGCCAGCGAAGGGCGAGAAGACCGGGGTATACAAGCACCTGCTCACCGGTGTGTCGTTCATGCTGCCGATGGTGGTGGCTGGCGGCCTGCTGATTGCCCTGTCGTTCGTGTTCGGTATCGAGGCTTATAAAGAAGCGGGCACCTTGCCGGCCGCATTGATGCAGATCGGCGGCGAGGCTGCGTTCAAGCTGATGGTGCCACTGCTGGCGGGCTATATCGCCTGGTCCATCGCCGACCGCCCGGGGCTGGCGCCCGGCATGATCGGCGGTCTGCTGGCCAGCACCCTGGGCGCCGGATTCATCGGTGGTATCGTCGCCGGTTTCCTCGCCGGTTACAGTGCCAAGGCCATTGCCCGCTGGGCGCGCCTGCCCAGCAGCCTGGAGGCACTCAAGCCGATCCTGATCATTCCGCTGCTGGCCAGCCTGTTCACCGGCCTGGTGATGATCTACGTGGTCGGCCAGCCAGTGGCGGCGATGCTGGAAGGCCTCACGCATTTTCTCGACAGCATGGGCACCACCAATGCAATCCTGCTGGGCCTGTTGCTGGGCGGCATGATGTGCGTCGACCTGGGCGGGCCGATCAACAAGGCTGCCTATGCCTTCTCGGTGGGGCTGTTGGCCTCGTCGAGCTATGCGCCGATGGCGGCGACCATGGCAGCCGGCATGGTGCCGCCGATTGGCCTGGGTATTGCCAGCTTCCTGGCCCGGCGCAAGTTCGCCCAGAGCGAGCGTGAAGCGGGCAAGGCGGCCCTGGCGCTGGGGCTGTGCTTCATTTCCGAAGGGGCAATCCCGTTTGCTGCCAAGGACCCGCTGCGGGTAATCCCGGCCAGCGTGGCCGGCGGGGCATTGACCGGTGCATTGTCGATGTACTTCGGCTGCAAGCTGATGGCGCCGCATGGTGGCCTGTTCGTGCTGCTGATCCCCAATGCGATCAACCATGCACTGTTGTACCTGTTGGCGATCGTGGCGGGCAGCCTGCTGACGGCGGTGGTGTATGCGGTGATCAAGAAGAGCGAGCGGGTGGAGCTGGCGGTGGCACCGGTGAAGGGTTAGGGATTTCAGCTGGCTTTATTGGCCTCTTCGCGGGTGAACCCGCTCCCACAGGTACTGCACAATTTTCAAGCTTGCAGAGAACCTGTGGGAGCGGGTTTACCCGCGAAGGGGCCAGTCCAGGCTAGCGCCGATGCTTCTGCCGCAACGGCACAAGCAGATCGCCCAGCCCGTTGTGATCGACCTCATGCATCAGCGCCAGCAACCCACCCAATTCCCCCGCCGGGAAACCCTTGCGCGCAAACCAGGCCAGGTAATCCCCCGGCAGGTCGGCAACGATTCGTCCCTGGTACTTGCCAAACGGCATGGTACGGGTGACCAGCAGTTCGAGGGTTTCCGGCTTCATCATCGGCGCACCTGGCTGTTGAAAGCGCCGACCATACTGCAATCTGCACGAAGGCCCAAGCGGCAATCATGCAGAACGCCCTGTTCCAGCTTTAGTCCTGTATTTCTATCTTATTGATTTTAAAAGATTTCATGGGCGAGCCTCGCTTGGCATGAACGCTGCTCTCTTACAGATGACTATCACCTGCCAAGGAGTTTGTGCCATGAGCAATCCCAACAAAGATGTGATCGACGTGCTCAACGACCTGATCGAGTACAGCAAGGATGGCGAGAAAGGCTTCAAGGCCTCGGCCGATGATGTGAAAAACCCCGAACTGAAAGCGTTCTTCGTTCAGCGTGCCGGTGAGTGTGCCAATGCAGCCGGCGAGCTGCAGAGCGAGGTGCGTCGCCTGGGTGGCGACCCGGAAACCTCCACCAGCATCAGCGGTGACCTGCATCGGGGTTGGGTCAACCTCAAGGCGATGGTCACCGGCAAGGATGAGGAAGCGGTGCTGAACGAGGTGGAGCGAGGCGAGGACCACGCCCTCAAGGCCTACAAGGAAGCCCGCGAGAAACTGGTGAAGCTGGGCCGCACCGCCAGCGACCAGACCTACACCCTGGTGGAAAAACAGCTGCAAGGTGTGCAGCGCAACCATGATCAGGTCAGGGCCTTGCGCAACGCCGCGCACGCTCGCAGCTAGTCGGCCGGCCCCTCTACCCGGTTGCGGCCTTTGGCCTTGGCCCGGTAGAGCGCTTCATCCGCAGCACCCAGCACCTTCGCCAGATCGTGCTGGGTGCCTGACAGGCCGATGCCGATGCTGACCGTGACCGAGTGGGCATCATCGGCGAACGGTGCCAGCGCTTCGACACTGCTACGAATGCGCTCGGCAAGCATTTGCGCACCGCTCAGATCGGTTTCCGGCAGCACTACCTGAAATTCCTCACCCCCATAACGCGCTGCCACATCGGCCGGGCGGCGGATGCATGCCTCGATGGTCTTGGCCACTTCGCGCAGGGCATGGTCGCCACCGGCATGGCCATGGCGCTGGTTGAACGCCCTGAAATGGTCCACATCCACCATCAGCACTGCCAACGGCTTGCGGTTGCGCTGGGCACGAGCCCATTCCTGTCGTAGTACCTGGTCCAGGCGTCGGCGGTTGGCCAGCCCGGTCAGGCTGTCGGTGGCGGCCAGCGTCGCAAGGCCCTGTTCGGCCTCCTGGCGGCGACGCAATTCGCGGCCCAGCAGCAGGGTCAGCCAGAGGATGCCCACACATAGTCCACCGGTGGCAACGCTGACCAGGATCGCAGTACGCCGCCAGGATTCGAATACATCTTCGGCCGAATGCACGACCAGTACGATCAGTGGCAACTGCGCGACCCGGGCGAAGGTGTACATGCGCGGTTTGCCGTTGCTGCTGGAGCGGGCGGTAAAGCTGCCGCTCTGCTCGCTGAGAATACGTTTGAAATTGGGCCGCTCGGCATAGTTGCTGCCGATTTGCGAGTCTTGCGTACGGCTGGGCTGGCGAGCCAGCAGTTGGCCATCGGTATTGAGCAGGTTGATGCTGCTGTCTTCGCCGATATCCAGGCGCTGGAACAGTTCACTGAAGTACGACAGGCGCAGCGCGCCCGCTGCCAGGCCGGCGAACTCGCCTTTGGCGTCGGAGATACGCCGGCTGAAACTGATGCACCAGTCCAGGTCGCCGAGCCTGGCCTTGAACGGCGGGCCCACCAGCAGGCCGAGGTTGGCGTTGTGCAGGTGCGCCTGGAAAACCCCGGTGTTGGCGAAGTTGGCCTTGCGTGGCACGCTGCTGGTGGAATCGCCCACCACGTTGCCTTGCTTGTCCAGCCATAGCACGTCACCGCGCTTGCGGTCGACGAAGGCTTCATTGAATAGCAGGCGTTGGCGCACCGGGCCGGGGATCTCCGGCAGCTCCTTGCGCCCGACCGCCCAGATCAGGCCCTGCAGCGACTGGTCGTAGAGTTCGACGTTGCGCAGGATGTCGCTTTCGATCAACTGGACGATATTGTTGGACGAGCGGATCGCCGACACCTCGACATTGTCGCGCTCGCGCGCCAGCAGGTAGCTGACGATGGCCACGATGGCGAGCACGGCAAGGCAACTGCCCAGGTTGAGGATCAGCTCGGGGTGCGACCTGTAGAGTGCGAAACGCGGAGATCGGGGGGGCATGCTCGCTACTGCGTGGGCAGGGCCATTCGCGGCGGCGACATTCTAGGGAAACGGGGATTGTCGAACAAGATTTGTCCGACGGAATCGCGGTAGACCTTATTCTGGACTGACCGAGAACCTTGTGGGAGCGGGCATGCCCGCGAAGCAAGCGCCGCGGTGCATGGCACCGGCTTCGCCGGTGTTCGCGGGCACGCCCGCTCCCACAGGTTGGATCTTTAGCTTGCGGTCCTGGATCAGAACACGTTCAACGGGTAATCCACGATCACCCGCAATTCATCGTTGTCGCTGTTGCTGTCGATCGACGCATAACCCTGGCTGCCACGGTGGGTGGCATAGCGCACCAGTACCGACAGGTCCTTCAGGTCACCCTCCTGGAACACGTACTTCACATCCAGGTCGCGTTCCCAGTGCGTGGCGTTCTTGCCATCGGCGCGGTAGTAATCGTAGTGGGTGGTGTCCTGGACGGCCTTGGTCAGGTCTGCCTCACCCCGCGAGTACGACAGCACCGTGGTCAGGCCTGGAATGTCCATGCCGGCGAAGTCATAAGCGTACTGCAGCTTCCACGAACGCTCGTTCGGTGCGTTGAAGTCCGAGTACATGCGCGAGTTGTCCAGGTAGATGCTGTCGCCCAGGTTGATGTAGTCGAACGGCGTGTTGCCGTTGACCCGCTGGTAGGCGGCGGTGACGCTGTGGAACCCGGCGTTGACGGTGAAATGCACGCTGTAGGTATTGTTGTCGATCTTGCCCAGCAGGGCCTGGCCGGTGTCCTGGGTGTGATAGAAGTGCACGCCCGGGTTCAGGCTGACCAGGTCGCTGACCACGTAGGTGTAGTCGAAATCGGCGTAGTACTGGTTCCAGATGTCCTTCAGCTCGGCCGCATACAGGTTGGCGGTGATGTTCGGGGTACCGCTCCATGACGCGCCGGCCCAGTTCAGGTGCTTGCTCTTGTCATGCTCGCCCAGCGAACCGTAGTAAGTGTCGATGCGGCGGTGGCCGCTCTGGTTGTACGGCTTGGTGAAGCTGACCTGGCCGCCTTCGAGCAGCAGGCCGTCGATGCTGGTGTTGGTCAGGCTCACACCACGGAAGGTCTGCGGCAGCATGCGGGTCTCGCCGCCGGCGATCACCGGGTTGGTAAGGAACAGGTCACCGGCTTTCAGCTCGGTGTCGAACGCCTTGAGCTTGACTGCGGCACCGGCGGTGGAGAACGAGTGCGGGGCAGCACCCAGTTCGTCTTCGTTCTTTTGGTGGGTTGGCAGAATGCTGGTGCCAGCATGGCCGCCGCCACCGTCGAGTTTCAGGCCCAGCATGGCGTGGGCGTCCAAGCCAAAGCCGACCACGCCCGGGGTGTAGCCCGACTCGAAGCGTGCAACCGCGCCCTGGCCCCACTCGCGGGTGTCGCGCACGCCGGCGTTGTGGTTGTCGCGGTTGAAGTAGGCGTTACGGAAATGCAGGTTGAAGGACGAGCCTTCGATGAAGCCATCAGCCTTGTCTTCATCTGCCTGAGCGGCGAAAGGGATCGTTGCAGTCAACGCAATGAACAGCGGGGTAAAACGAAACGCGGAAGGCACCGGTACTAGCTCCTTGGGTCTGGCGGTGGGGCAGTTTTTATTTTCGAATGTGCGTCTTTCTTATACGTGAACGTTACAGCCTGGCTGATAGTTGAAGCACATAAAAAAAGCCGCTGATCGGCAGCGGCTTTAAAAGGCTAACATATCGGCACCGGTGGTGCCCATGGTGTAGCCAAGGGAAAACGGGAGCAGCGACAGCGCTTGATCAGCTGTCGGCGTTAGCATCGACAGAAACCTTGGAAGCGGTCTGGTTTGCGTCTTTTGCGGCGTCGGCCTGCTGTGCGGCTACGGCTTCGCGGGCCTCTTGGTGGACCGCGGCGAACTCGGCATTACGGGTGACGAAAGCCTTGGATTCTTCGGCCATGGCCAGGGGCGACAACAACAGGGAAGACAGGACGAAGACGCTGGCAATACCCATACTGTTGGACATTTGAAACTACCTTCTTGCGGTGCAAGTGCTAATGAGGACAGGGGTAAAGTTAGTCCTTTCAATGCACTTGAAACAGAGCGAAGTGCGATAAGCACTGTTGCGCAAAAGGTAATTATCTTTGAAAAAAGCAATTGGACTTTCGCCGCAAACCCCCAGCCTAGAGCACTTCCGCGGCCCTTTGTAGGAGCGGCCTTGTGTCGCGATGGGGCGCGAAGCGGCCCCAGGTTTTGTGCCACAGCAACAATTGCCGGGGGCTGCTACGCAGCCCTTTCGCGACACAAGGCCGCTCCTACAGAGACCGCGCAGGCCTCAGAACTGGCAATTGGATGCCGAATGTATTGAACCCAGCGGCACTACGCACAAACACCTCCCCACCATGCATCAGCGCAATCGCCTTGACGATCGCCAACCCCAGCCCATGGTTACCGCCACCACTGTTGCTACGTGCCGCATCCACCCGGTAGAAGCGTTCGAACAGCAATGGCAGGTGCTCATCGTCGATCGCCGGCCCCGGGTTGCTCACGGCGATGCTGACCTGCTCCGGCCCGTCCGCGATCTGCACCGCGATCACCTGGTGCGGTGCGGTGTGCTGCACGGCGTTGTTCAGCAGGTTGATCAGCGCCCGGCGCAGCTGGGCCTTTTCGATGGGCACCTGGGCATCGCCGCTCACGCTCACGCTGACCTGCGCGTCTTCGAGAATGTAGTCCAGGTAGTCGAGGGTGGTCGCCACCTCCTCGGCCAGCGAGGCCTGGGTCAGGGCAGTGGCCTTGCTGCCCTGGTCGGCGCTGGCCAGGAACAGCATGTCGTTGATGATGCTGCGCAGGCGCTCCAGTTCCTCAAGGTTCGATTGCAGCACTTCGAAGTAGTGCTCGGCGCTGCGCCCGCGGGTCAGCGCCACCTGGGTCTGGCCGATCAGATTGGTCAGTGGTGAGCGCAATTCGTGGGCAACGTCGGCGTTGAAGGCTTCGAGCCGTGTATAGGCCTGGCTGACCCGGTCCAGTGCGGCATTGAAGGCGCCGGCGAACTGGGCCAGCTCCGGTGCCAGGTTCTCAGTCTGCAGGCGCCCGTCCAGGCGCGGTGGCGCCAGCGCCTGGGCCTCAACGGACAACGCCAGCAGCGGGCGCAGGCCGATGCGCGCCACCCAGTAGCCCAGCAGCGAGGCCAGCAGCACGCCGAGCACCGCCAGCCCGACAATTGCCACCAGCAGGCTGTGCTGGGCCTGCCAGAAGGTTTCGGTGTCGATTCCGATCAGAAAGCGCAGCGGCGGTCGCTCGCCCAGTGCCGGCAGTTCGCTGACCAGCACCTTGTAAGGGTAGGGCCGGTCGGGCAGGCGCAGGTCGCGCATGCCCTGCGCGCCTTCGGCGAAGGCGCGGACCAGCTCGCTGGGGTGACCGTATTCGTAGGCCGGGTTGCTGCTGACCACCCAGAAGCGAATGCGCTTGTCCTCTTCGCTGAGCAGGTTGAGCTTGTTGTTGATCTTGGCCCAGTGCTCCGGTGTACCGAAGCGGTTGAGGGTGGACTCGAGCACGCTGAAACGCGCATCCAGCTCGGCCTGTGGCAGCAGGTCGAGGCTGCGGTCGACCTGGCGGTACAGCGCCGAACCGATCAGCAGGAACACGCCGAGCGCCACCAGGATGAATAGCGCCGACAGGCGCAGCGCGATGGAATTACCCCGCACGGTTTTCCAGGACATAGCCCATGCCTCGGATGGTGTGCAGCAACTTGTTGTCGAAAGGCCCGTCGAGCTTGGCGCGCAGGCGCTTGATCGCCACTTCGACGACGTTGGCATCGCTGTCGAAATTGATGTCCCAGACCAGCTCGGCAATCGCCGTCTTCGACAGGATTTCACCTTGCCGGCGGGCCAGCACGCTGAGCAGCGAGAACTCCTTGGCCGTCAGCTCCAGGCGCTGGCCGGCGCGCGTGGCCTTGCGCGCCATCAGGTCGATCCACAGGTCACCCACCTGCACCTGCAACGGTTCATGGTTGCTGCTACGCCGGGTAAGGGCTTGCAGGCGGGCAACCAGTTCGAGGAAGGAAAACGGCTTGCCCAGATAGTCGTCGGCACCCTCGCGCAGGCCATGGATACGGTCTTCGACCCGTTCACGGGCGGTCAGCATGATCACCGGTGTCTGCTTGCGCGCGCGCAGGGCACGCAGCACGCCATAACCGTCCAGGCCCGGCAGCATCACATCCAGCACGATCACTGCGTAGTCACCTTCCAGGGCCAGGTGCAGGCCATCGATGCCGTCCCGCGCCAGGTCGACGGTAAACCCTTGCTCGCTGAGGCCGCGATGCAGGTAGTCGGCGGTTTTTTCTTCGTCTTCGATGATCAGCACACGCATGGTCTAGTCCTGGTTGGCACTGGGCGCCGCCGCATGGGCGACCTGGCGGCGGTGGAACAGGCGCTCCAGGGCCAAGTATATGACCGGGGTGGTGAACAGCGTCAGCGCCTGGCTCACCAGCAGGCCGCCAACCACGGCGATGCCCAGTGGCTGGCGCAGTTCGGAACCGGTGCCGAAGCCGAACATCAGCGGCACCGCACCGAGCAAGGCGGCCAGGGTGGTCATGATGATCGGCCGGAAGCGCGTCAGGCAGGCCTGGTGGATCGCCTGCTCCGGGGTCAGGCCCTGGCGGCGTTGGGCTTCGAGGGCGAAGTCGATCAGCAGGATGCCGTTTTTCTTGACGATACCGATGAGCAGCACCACGCCGATCAGCCCCATGATGCTGAAGTCCTGGCCCATGGCCCACAACAGGATCAGTGCGCCGAGGCCGGCCGAGGGCAGGGTGGAGATGATCGTCAGCGGGTGGACGAAGCTTTCGTACAGCACGCCGAGGATGATGTACACCGCCACCAGCGCTGCCAGGATCAGCCACGGCTGGCTCGATAGCGAGCTCTGGAAGGCCTGGGCCGCGCCCTGGAAGTTGCCGCTGATGGAGTCGGGCATGCCCAGCTCACGCTGGGTGCGCTCAAGGATGGTCACCGCATCGCCCAGGGCCACGCCCGGGGCCAGGTTGAACGACAGGTTGGCCGCCGGGAACAGGCCATCGTGGCTGATCGACAGCGGCCCGGTGCTGGGCGGCGCCACATGGGCCACTGCCGACAGCGGCACCATCTCGTTGCTCAGCGGCGAGCGCAGGTAGAAGTAGTTGAGGCTTTCGGCCTTGCCGCGCTGGCGGGCATCCAGTTCGAGGATCACCTTGTACTGGTTGGTCTCGGTCTGGAATTCGCTGATCTGCCGCTGGCCGAAGGCGTCGTACAACGCCTGGTCGACGTCGGTGGTGGTCAGGCCGAAACGTGCCGCGGCCTGGCGGTCGATATCGATGCGGGTGACGCTGGCACCCAGTTGCAGGTCGTTGGACAGGTCGCGGAACGCCGGGTTTTCCCGCAGGCGCTCGGTCAGCCGCTGGGTCCACAGGTTAAGCGCCATGCCGTCGTTGCTCTTGAGCACGTACTGGTACTGGGTGCGTGACGGGCCGGAGCTGAGGTTGATGTCCTGGCCGGCACGCATGTACAGGACGATGCCCGGCACCTGAGCCAGCTTGGGTCGCAGCCGGTCGATCAGTTCGCTGGCCGACACATCGCGTTCGCCTCGCGGCTTGAGGGCGATCCAGAAGCGGCCGTTGGCGATGGTCTGGTTGCTGCCGGTGACGCCCACCGAGTGGGAGAACGCGCGCACCGCCGGGTCGGCCTGGATGATTCTGGCCAGCGCCTGGTGCTTCTCGATCATCGACGGGTACGACACATCCGCTGCCGCCTCGCTGGTGCCGAGGATGAAGCCGGTGTCCTGCAGCGGGAAAAAGCCCTTAGGGATACCCACGTAACCGGCCACCGCCAGGGCCAGGGTCAGGCCGAACATGCCGAGGGTCAGGCGCTGATGGGCGAGGGCGCGGTCCAGGCCCTTTTCGTACCACCTGACCAGCCGCTCGCCGAAGCCGCCCTTGTGCTCTCCGGGCGGGCGGCGCATGAACAGTGCGCACAGGGTTGGCGCCAGGGTCAGCGAAACCACCACCGAAATCAGGATGGTGGCGGTGGCGGTAAGGGCGAACTCCTTGAACAGCCGGCCGACCACGCCGCCCATGAACAGCAGCGGGATGAACGCGGCGATCAGCGAGAAACTGATCGACACCACGGTGAAGCCGATTTCCCCGGCGCCCTTGAGCGCGGCAGTACGGCTGTCGTCGCCGGCCTCCAGGTGGCGGTGGATGTTTTCCACCACGACGATGGCATCGTCTACCACGAAGCCCACCGAGATGACGATGGCCACCAGGGTCAGGTTGTTCAGGCTGAAGCCGAAGATGTACATCAGCGCGCAACTGGCGATCAGCGATACGCCGAGCACGCTGGACACCACCAGGGTCGCCGACCACTGGCGCAGAAACAGCGCCATTACCCCGATCACCAGGGCCACGGCGATCATCAGGGTCAGCTCCACTTCATGCAGCGAGGCACGGATGGTCTGGGTGCGGTCCTGCAGCACCGACACTTCGACCGAGGCTGGCAGCATCTCCTGCAGCCTGGGCAGGGCAGCCAGTACCCGGTCCACGGTATCGACGATGTTGGCGCCAGGCTGGCGGAAAATCACCAGGTTCAGCCCGGGCTGGTCGCCGGACCAGGCTTTGACATAGGCGTTCTCGGCACCATTGATCACCTTGGCCACATCCTTCAGGTGCACCGGTGCACCGTCGCGGTAGGAGACGATCAGCTGGGCGTAGTCGTCGGGATGGAACAATTGGTCGTTGGCGGCGATGGTCGACACGCTGTGTTCGCCGTACAGCGCGCCCTTGGCCAGGTTCAGGCTGGTCTGCTGGATGGCCTGGCGCAAGTCGGCCAGGGTCAGGCCGATGGCGGCCAGTTTCTCGGGTTGCGCCTGCACGCGAATTGCGGGGCGCAGTTGCCCGGTGATGTTGATCAGGCCGACCCCGTCGATCTGGCTCAGCTGGCGCGCAAGCAGGGTTTCGGCGTAGTCGCTGAGATCGTTGCCGGGCATCTGGCTGGAGCTGACCGTCAGCACCAGCACCGGGCTGTCGGCCGGGTTGACCTTGCGCCAGGTCGGCGGGTTGGGCAGGTCTTGTGGCAGACGCGCGGTGGCGGTGTTGATGGCCGCCTGCACTTCCTGGGCGGCGGTGTCGATGTTCTTGTCGAGGGTGAACTGCAGGATCAGGTTGGTCGAGCCCAGTGCGCTGCTGCTGGTCATCTGGGTCATGCCGGGAATGGCGCTGAACTGCACTTCCAGCGGCGTGGCCACCGACGAGGCCATGGTTTCCGGGCTGGCGCCAGGCAGTTGGGCGGTGACCTGGATGGTTGGGAAGTCGGCTTCCGGCAGGGGGGCCACCGGCAGGCGCGGGAAGGCGATGGCCCCCAGCAGCACCAGGGCGAAGGTCAGCAGCAGGGTGGCGATGGGGTGGTCGATGCACCAGGCCGAAACACCGTTGCGCGTGTTCATGGCTGGCCCCGGCGGTCGGCCATTTCCGAAGGCGCGGGGGCGTCGGGGGTTACCTCGACCCGCGAACCAGGCTTGAGCCGCGACTGGCCATCGAGCACCAGTCGCTCGCCCGGCTTGACCCCGGCAATGATGTTCAGCCCGCTGTCCTGATACAGCACCTTGACCGGCACACTGGTGACCTTGTCACCGTCCAGGCGGTAGACGAAGTGCCCGTCGACGCCGCGCTGTACCACAGGCGGCGGTACCACCAGGGCGTTTTCTTCCACGGCGGTACGCAAGCGGATGGTGACCAGCTGACCCGGCCAAAGGCGGCCGTCCTTGTTGTCGAATTCGGCTTTTACCCGAACGGTGCCTGTGGTGGCGGAAATCTGGTTGTCGATCAGTGCCAGGTGGCCTTCACCGAGCAGGTTGCGTTCGCCATCGGCATCCATGTAGGCCTGCACCAGTGCCGGGGTGGGCGCCTTCAGCAGGCTTTGCAGGGTCGGCAGCATTTGCTGCGGCAGGGCGAATTCGACGGCGATCGGGTCGATCTGGGTAACGCTGAACAGGCTGCGAGTATCGCTGGTACGCACCAGGTTGCCCGGGTCGACGTTGCGAATGCCCACCCGACCGGTCACTGGCGAGCGGACCTGCGTGTATGACAGCTGCACCTCGGCATTGGCGATGGCTGCCTGGTTGCCCTTGACCGTGGCTTGCAGGCGGTTGACCAAGGCCTGCTGCTGGTCGAGGGTCTGCTTCGACACGCCGTTGTCGGTACTCAGCAGGCGGTAGCGCTGCAGGTCGACATTGGCCACCTGGATCTGCGCCTGGCTCTGGCCGAGTTCGGCGCGGGCCTGGTCGAGGCTGGCGCGGATGGCGCGGTCGTCGAGGGTCGCCAGCAGGTCGCCTTCCTTCACCCACTGGCCTTCCTTGACCAGAACCTGGGTCAGTACCCCTTCCACTTGCGGGCGCACCTCGACGCTGTGCAGCGACAGCACCGAGCCGATGGCGCTGGCATAGCGCGGCACGTTCTGCTGCACGACATTCACCACGCGCACCGGGATGGCGGTTTGCGCGCGGGCGGCAGGTGCTGGCTGGCGATGGCCGAACCAGATGCCCGCTACCGCCAGGACAAGGAGCGCCAGGGCGGCGAGGATGACAGGGCGGGGCGGTCGTCGCATTAGTGCGGGCACCTTGGCCAGATGGGTGGGGAGCGGTTGTCTGTATTCAAGCTTATAGTCCCCGGACCGGGTCGGCAGCGTGACTGCTGGCTGACAGCGCTGTCAGTTTCGCCTGCGCCGCAGGAAATCGCTCGCCTTTTGCGCTCCGCTGTAGCGCACAGAGCTGATCAGCAGGGCGATCCGCGTACCCTGTGGGAGCGGGTTTACCCGCGAAGAGTCCAACGCGGAGCATGGCACCGGCTGCGCCGGTGTTCGCGGCTAAAGCCGCTCCCACAGAGCTGGCGTCGGTTCATAGATCTGGAACAGGACAGTTGCCCCGTCAAAGGCATCGCTAGAAGCTGATGAAGGCGTAATACACCGGGGGCTCGTTAGTGGTGCGCAAACCATGTTCCTGCAAACTCGCCACCAGCGCCGTGTCCTCCACATGCAGGGCCCACTGTACCCGGCCAGCCTCCGGTGCCTGGGCCAGGGCCGCGCTGAACGCGCCCATGTCAGGCAAGTAGGCAGTAAACCCGTTGCCCTTGAGCGCACTGGTGGTCATGCCCAGCGCCTGGCACACCGCCACTTTGGCGGCGATGTCCTCGCGGTCGGCCTGGCGAGAGGCCTGCACCAGCGCCTCCAGCCCGGCATCCACCAGTTGGCTGCCGTGGATCAGCTCCGGCCCCTGCTGCCAGGCTTCCGGCGGGCAGTCCTTGCTGCCCGGCCGCAGCGGGATATGCGGGTTTATTTCCACCGGGTAGATGCGACATACCAGCGGCCGCTGGTCATAGATGGTGCACAGGTCGTTGTCGTCGAGGTTGCGGCAGCGCCCGGGGTTGAAGGCGGCGAAGGTCACCGAGACGCGTATTTCGCTGTCGCCGCAGGGCACGGGATATGAACGACGCAGCACATGATCACGCTGTTCTACCGGCATGCCAGGGCCGTCCGCCACGAAGGCTTCGATCAACACCACCACCTGGCCGTCGTTGTCCGCCCAGCGGCGCGCTTCGGCCAGGGTCAAGGGCACGTGGTGGCCGGTACAGCACTTGCCGCAGCCGGTGCAGGCGAAACGCAGGCTGTCGGTCACTTGACCTCCGGGCTCCATTCGCTGACGAAGGCGCGCTGCTGTTGGCGGTCGTACAGGCACAGCTCGGTACCGGTACGCTGCTGCATGTGCTTCTGGGGGTAGACGCCTTCGATCAGCAGGGCGCTCATGCCGACCTGGTCATCGAACTCGGCGGGCTTGCTGCGGGCGTGGGCATCCTTGAACTGGCTGGCGGCCAGGCAAGCCTTGAGCATCTGCTGGCGCTGTTCGTTCCAGGCCTGGCTGCTGGAGGCCTGGGCGATACCGCTGACGAGGGCGCAAGTGATCAGGATAGAGCTGAGAAACTTCATACGCGATTCCGGCAAATTACTTGCGAGGGGCGCGAATTATGCCCGACTCGACCCCGGCGGCAAGCCGGGGAGTTTGTCTCCGAATATATCAGCGCTCGGCGAACACCACGGTACGCGCCGCCACCACCAGACAATCGGTCAGCTCCGGCGAGGAGAACTTTGTGAGGATGGCATTGGCCCCGGCCTGGGTCGCCTTTTCGCTGCTCATGGCGCTGTCCAGCGAGGTATGCAGCAGTATGTACAGGTGCTGGAAGTCGGGGGTCTCGCGCAGGGTACGGGTGAAGGCGTAGCCGTCCATTTCGCTCATTTCGATGTCGGAGACGATCACGTTGATTTCCTGCGCGGTGCCTTGCAGTTCCAGCAACACGTTGATGGCGTCCTTGGCGCTGCGGGCGGTGTGGCATTCGATGCCAAGGTTGCGCAGGGTGTGTACTGACTGCTGCAGGGCCACCTGGCTGTCGTCCACCACCAGGATGTTGGCGGCGGCCAGCAGGCTGGCGTCTTCCTCGTCCAAGGTACCGTGAGGCTGTTCGGGCGCCGGCGGGGCGATGGCGTGGATGACTTTTTCGATGTCCAGCACCTGAACAAGGGTGTTGTCGACCCGGGTCACGCCGGTGATGAACGAGCGGCTGCCCGAGCCGTAGGGTGGTGGTTTGATGTCGGTGCTCAGGCAATGCACGATGCGGCTGACCGCCTGCACATGCAGGCCCTGGCGCGAGCGGCTGATCTCGGTGACGATCAGGCAGCCGCCGTCAGGGTCGGCCAGCGGCCGTTCGCCGATGGCGCGGGACAGGTCGATGACCGACAGCGGATTGCCGCGCAGGGTCGCCACGCCTTTCACGTGAGGGTGCGATTCGGGCAGCTTGGTCAGCGGCGGGCAGGGGATTATCTCGCTGACCTTGAGCAGGTTGATTGCCATCAACTTGCCGCTGCGCAGGGTGAACAGCAGCAGGGACAGCGAATCCGCGCGGGCATTTTGCGTGGCCATGGTGACCTTCGTGGGGAACAGGGGATAACCGGTTATCGGCCTGTTTTGGTCGGGCTTTAGCGGGCGTGGGGATTCTGGGGCTGCTTTGCAGCCCATCGCGACACAAGGCCGCTCCTACAGGGGATCGCGGTCCCTTGTAGGAGCGGCCTTGTGTCGCGATGGGGCGCAAAGCGCCCCCAGGATTCCTACTCAGCGCAGCCCGAGCCTACGGGCCAGGCGACTGAGGTTGGCGCGGTCCAGGCCGAGTTCCCGGGCAGCCGCTGCCCAGTTATCTTCGTGTCGTTGCAGGCAGGCCTCGATCACCTGGCGCTGGTAGTCGTCAACGGCTTCGCGCAGGCCCCCCTCGGGTAGCGGTGCCGCCGGCAGGGGCGCGGCAGGGGAGGGCGGGGTGCCGGGCGTTACCGTTGCGCGCAGGTCCAGGTCGATGGCCTCCAGGGTGAGGATGCGCGGCCTGTCGGAATGCTGGCCCAGCGCCTTGAGCGCCGAGCGACCGATCAGGTGTTCCAGTTCACGCACGTTGCCCGGCCAGTCATAGGCCAGCAGCGCAGACTGGGCCTCGCTGCTCAGGCGCAGGCTGTTCAGGCCCAGGCGCGAGCGGTTCTGTTCGAGAAAGTAGCCAGCCAGTAACAGCACATCGCGCCCACGTTCGCGCAACGGCGGCACGTGCAGCGGGTATACGCTGAGGCGATGGTAGAAGTCGGCGCGGAAGTTGCCAGCGCGTACTTCTGCCGCCAGGTCGCGGTTAGTCGCGGCGATCAGGCGCACATCCACCCGGTGCTCGCGGTCCGAGCCCAGGCGCTGCAACTGGCCGCTCTGCAGCACCCGCAGCAGTTTGGCCTGCACCGTCAGCGGCAGTTCACCGACCTCATCGAGGAACAGCGTGCCGCCATTGGCGAGCTCGAACTTGCCGCGGCGCTCGCCATGGGCGCCAGTGAAGGCACCGCGCACATGGCCGAACAGTTCGCTTTCGACCAGGGTGTCGGGCAGGGCGGCACAGTTGAGGCTTACCAGCGGTTTGCCAGCGCGGTTACTGGCCTGATGCAGGGCCTGGGCCACCAACTCCTTGCCGACCCCGGTCTCACCGGTGATCAGCACGGTCAGGTCACTACCACCGACCAGGCGGATTTCCTCCACCAGGCGCTTGTGCGCGGGGCTCTGGCCAATCAGCTCCTTGTCCTGGCCGCTGGCCTGGCGGTAGATCTCCGCGCGGTGGTGTTCGTCTTCCGCGCGCAGGGCCAGGTGCTCGATGCGCTCGGCCACGGTGACCGTGGCGGCGGCCAGGCTGGCGAAGGCCTGCAGGGCGCCCAGCTCCAGGCTCTGGAACTGCCCGGGGGTCAGCGCATCGAGGGTAACCAGGCCCCAAGGGCGCTCGTCGACCATCAACGGGCAACCCATGCAGTCATGTACTTCCAGGTTGGCATGGGGGGCGTTGACCAGGCCGTCGTAAGGGTCGGGCAGTTCGGAGTCGCTGGCGAAGCGGGTGGGTTCCGGGCTGCTGAGCAGGATCTGGAAGCGTGGGTGCTCGCTGATCCGGAAGCGCCGGCCCAGGGTATCGGGGCTCAGGCCGTCCACCGCCAGCGGCACCAGCCACTCACCGTCCAGGCGCAGTAGCGCGGCGGCATCGCAGGGCAGCAGCCCACGCATGGCCTGTAGCAGGCGGCGATAGCGTTCCTGGTCGGGCAAGTCACGGGAAAGGTCGCTGACCAAGGGCAGCAGAGTGGTGAGCAGGGGCTTCGTGGTCATATGGACTCCTGTGGGTCGATATGACTATACGTTGGGGTGGGTCGTTTTGACATGACCTGCGTCAACCCCCTGATTTTCCTGGAGATAAAAGTTGGCATGATTGATGTAACAGCTCGGGCAGTCATTTGAAGCCACAGGCTCAGGAGTTGTTGCAATGCTCAATGCCGAACAACGTGCAATCATCAAGGCCACTGTCCCCCTGCTGGAAAGCGGCGGCGAAGCGCTGACCACCCACTTCTACAAGATGATGCTCAGCGAGTACCCGCAAGTGCGTCCGCTGTTCAATCAGGCCCACCAGGCCAGCGGTGACCAACCGCGCGCCCTGGCCAACGGCGTGCTGATGTATGCCCGCCACATCGACCAGCTGGAGCAGCTTGGCGGCCTGGTCGGCCAGATCATCAACAAGCATGTTGCCCTGCAGATTCTGCCGGAGCACTACCCGATCGTCGGCAGCTGCCTGCTGCGCGCCATCGAAGAAGTGCTGGGCAAGGAAATCGCCACCCCCGCCGTGATCGACGCCTGGGGCGCGGCCTATGGCCAGCTGGCCGACATTCTGATCGGCGCGGAAGAGAACCTTTATAAACAGAAGGAAGAAGCCGAAGGCGGCTGGCGCGGTACCCGTGAATTCCGCCTGGTACGGCGTGAGCAGGAAAGCAGCGAAATCGTTTCGTTCTATTTTGCCCCGGTGGATGGCAAGCCGGTGCTCAAGGCCGAGCCTGGCCAGTATATCGGCCTGAAGCTGGACATCGACGGCGCCGAGCAGCGCCGAAACTATTCCCTGTCGGCGCTGTGCGACGGCAAGGAATACCGCATCAGCGTCAAGCGCGAGGCGGGTGGCAAGGTCTCCAACTACCTGCACGACGTGCTGGCGGTGGGCGATACCCTGCAGCTGTTCCCGCCGGCTGGCGACTTCACCCTGGCGGCGAGCGACAAGCCGCTGGTGCTGATCAGCGGTGGCGTGGGTATTACCCCGACTCTGCCAATGCTGCAGGCGGCACTGCAAACCCAGCGTGAGGTGCATTTCATTCACTGCGCCCGTAACGGCGCCGTGCATGCCTTCCGCGACTGGATCGACGAGCTGGCCGAGCGTCACCCTCAGCTCAAGCGCTTCTACTGCTATGCAGAGCCGCAGGGCGGTGCCGCGGCCGATGCCGTGGGCCTGCTGAGCGAGGACCTGCTGGCCGAGTGGCTGCCGCAGGAGCGTGACGTGGATGCCTACTTCCTCGGGCCCAAGGGCTTCATGGCGGCGGTCAAGCGCCAGTTGAAGGGCCTGGGTGTGCCAGAGCAGCAGAGCCGCTACGAGTTCTTCGGGCCGGCGGCTGCGCTGGAGTGATGTAGCGCCTGCACTGGCCCTTTCGCGGGTAAACCCGCTCCCACAGGTAACCCACAGCGCCTGAGACCTGTGCGATCCCTGTGGGAGCGGGTTTACCCGCGAAAGGGCCGGCACAGGCTCATGAAACATTCATCCCAGCCGCTGGCAAGCCAGCTCTCTTGCGGCACTGCTCCCGCCCGTGGGTAATCGAGAACGAAACGGTCGATCGCATTCGTCGCCTGGGGGCTGGCTTGCCAGCGGCTGGGCCGCACCTCATGTTCCTGCCTATATAAAGGAGAGATGAAAGCGACTGTGCAGCTTTCATCTTTAATCCTCCTTTAATCACGGTATCCTTCACTCCCGGGTGTCGAGGGGGCTTGCCCCTGCGCGGCATCCGGGCAGCCGCTTTTTTGCCGCCCGGCGTTGAACCGACGTCGTTGCGGCCGGTCTCAGCCACACCGGATAGCCCTGCGCAGCGCTATCACGCCGCTTCCTCGGCACGCTCAAAGGCCCTGCCCAGCGTGTAGACTTGCGCCAGGCAGGCGGATCACGCTGCCACTATCCATCGAAGGAATCGGCAATGAACGAACAAACATCGCGCCTGAATCGGGAACGGCGCTTTCTGGTACTGTTGGGCCTGATCTGCATTTCGCTGATCGGTGGCGCCCTCTACATGCAGGTGGTCCTGGGCGAGGCACCATGCCCGCTGTGCATCCTGCAACGTTATGCGCTGTTGTTCATCGCCGTGTTCGCCTTCATCGCCGCGGCGATGCCCGGGCGCCGCAGCCTGACCTTCTTCGAGGCACTGGTGGTGCTCAGCGCCATTGGCGGAATCGTTGCGGCCGGCAACCATGTGTATATACTCGCCAACCCCATGGTCAGTTGCGGCATCGACACCCTGCAGCCGATCGTGGACGACCTGCCGCTTGCCAAGCTCTGGCCGCTGGTGTTCCAGGTCGACGGCTTCTGCAGCACGCCGTACCCGCCGATCCTCGGTCTGTCGCTGGCGCAATGGGCGCTGGTGGCGTTCGTCCTGACAGCTGTCCTGGTTCCGCTCGGGATCTATCGCAACCGACGCCGGGCTTAGACAAAAGTCCCGAATTGCATGCGGTCTTTTACGCCGCATGAGAAGAGGGGAAATTCGCTCCCCGCTTGATCCAGATCAGCCCAGAGACCTTGCAGAATGCGGCTTTGGCGCCTATCAAGCGGGGTGCGACAAACTGTCGCGAAGTTGAATTTTTGAGCAGTATTGTTACGGATTCTGTAAAGGACTGTTGCTCAATAAGTCATAGTCAAGGGTTGGCGACCTATCTACAATCGCCCCCAATTTCCGTTCGGCACTGCTTGCGAGTCGCAGGATTGAAGGAAGCCCCAGCGCTCCTTTTTGCTGACTTCGTCAAGTTTCGCCCAACGGCGATACCGGGCGGATCCCCCTCCGCGTTTTCCCGCACCAAATGGACTTGGTCTGAAGTACAGGCCTGTTGCCTACGAAACCATAAGCACCGCTAACACGCTTTGACGCCAAGGTCCTGCAGCCGGACCCGGGCAGGAGCGAGTACGGGCGCGAATTGCCGCACTTGGCAGGACGAAGTGTTGGCTACCAAAACACAAATTGCATTGAAGCAAGCTGATCTAGAGGTCGTGAGATGAGTAAAAAGCGTTACCCCAGACTGTTTGGCATATTGCCCTTTTTAGGCATGCTTTTACTCAGTGGGTGCAACTGGACCCTGCTCGACCCGAAAGGTCAGGTCGGCATTGAGCAAAAGAACCTGATCCTGATCGCTACCGGCCTGATGCTGCTGGTGGTGATTCCTGTCATTATCATGACCGTGGTTTTCGCCTGGAAGTACCGTGCTTCCAACAAGGCTGCCACCTACACCCCTGACTGGTCGCACTCGACCAAGATCGAAGCCGCGGTGTGGATCATCCCGATCCTGATCATCATCGCCCTGGGCTACTTCACCTACCACTCCACCCACAAGCTGGACCCGTACCGTCCGCTGGATTCCGATGTGAAGCCGGTGCAGATCGACGTGGTCGCGCTGGACTGGAAGTGGCTGTTCATCTACCCGGAGCAGGGCATTGCCACGGTCAACAAGATCGTCTTCCCGGCTAACACCCCGGTCAACTTCCGCGTCACTTCCGACGCCGTGATGAACTCGTTCTTCATCCCGGGCCTGGGCGGCCAGATCTACGCCATGGCCGGCATGACCACCAAGCTGCACCTGATCGCCAACGAAAACGGCGAGTTCGACGGTATCAGCGCCAACTACAGCGGTGCTGGCTTCACCGGCATGAAATTCAAGGCTACTGCCACCTCTCAGGAAGACTTCGACAAGTGGGTCGCCGAGGTCAAGCAGTCGCCGAAGAAGCTGGACAAGGCCGAATACGACGCCTTGGCCAAACCAAGCGAAAACAACCCAGTCGCGCTGTATAGCGAGGCTTCGCCTGACCAGTTCCAGCTGATCGTCGACAAGTACGAAGGCATGAACCGCGGTCGTCCGAGCCACGAAGAAGCAGGCAGCAAAGATCTGGCCACTACCAAGGGTGTGGAATCGAGTATGCAACCAGCTGCCGGTGCAGAGGAGTAAGAGATGTTCGGTAAACTAAGCCTGGAGGCGATACCCTATCACGAGCCGATAGTCATGGTGACGCTTGCCATGATCGCGCTCGGTGGTATCGCTGTCGTCGGTGCTATCACCTACTTCCGCAAGTGGTCCTACTTGTGGAGCGAGTGGTTGACGACTGTCGACCACAAGAAAATCGGGGTGATGTACATCATCGTCGCGATGGTCATGCTGCTGCGCGGTTTTGCCGACGCCATCATGATGCGTACCCAGCTGGCTGCCGCTACCGGTGGCTCCGAAGGCTACCTGCCGCCTGAACACTATGACCAGATCTTCACCGCTCACGGTGTGATCATGATCATCTTCATGGCGATGCCGTTCTTCACCGGCCTGATGAACCTGGCGGTTCCTCTGCAGATCGGTGCACGTGACGTTGCCTTCCCGTTCCTGAACTCCCTGAGCTTCTACCTGCTGCTGGCAGGCGTGCTGCTGGTCAACATCTCGCTGGGCGTTGGTGAATTCGCCAAGACCGGCTGGGTTGCCTATCCGCCGCTCGCGGGCATTCAGTACAGCCCTGGGGTGGGTGTCGACTACTACATCTGGGCGCTACAGCTATCCGGATTGGGTACGACGCTTACCGGCGTGAACTTCCTCGTCACCGTGATGAAGATGCGCGCACCTGGCATGAAGCTGATGGACATGCCGATCTTCACCTGGACCTGCACCTGGGCCAACGTGCTGATCGTGGCTTCCTTCCCGATCCTGACCGCTGCACTCGCTCTGCTGACTGTTGACCGTTATCTGGACTTCCACATTTTCACCAACGAGCTTGGTGGGAACCCGATGATGTACGTCAACCTGTTCTGGGCGTGGGGTCACCCTGAGGTGTACATCCTGATCCTGCCGGCCTTCGGTGTGTTCTCGGAAGTTACCTCCACCTTCTCCGGCAAGCGTCTGTTCGGCCACCACTCGATGATTTACGCATCGGGCGCCATCGCCGTGCTGGGCTTCGCCGTGTGGCTGCACCACTTCTTCACCATGGGTGCCGGCGCCAGCGTCAACACCTTCTTCGGCCTGGCGACGATGCTGATCTCCATTCCGACCGGTGTGAAACTGTTCAACTGGCTGTTCACCATCTACCAGGGCCGTCTGCGCTTCACCGCGCCGATCATGTGGACCCTGGGCTTCATGATCACCTTCTCCATCGGTGGTATGACTGGCGTTCTGCTGGCTGTTCCAGGTGCTGACTTCGTGCTGCACAACAGCCTGTTCGTAATTGCTCACTTCCACAACGTGATCATCGGTGGTGCGGTATTCGGCTACATCGCCGGCTTCGCCTACTGGTTCCCGAAAGCCTTCGGTTTCACCCTGAACGAGAAGTGGGGCAAAGCTGCCTTCTGGTTCTGGATCTCGGGCTTCTACGTAGCGTTCATGCCGCTGTACGCCCTGGGCTTCATGGGCATGACCCGTCGTCTGAACCACTCCGACAACCCACTGTGGGAACCCTACCTGTACGTAGCCGTTGTCGGCGCCGTGCTGATCCTGTTCGGTATCGCCTGCCAGCTGATCCAGCTGTACGTATCGGTTCGCGACCGCAACCAGAACCTGGACGTGACCGGCGACCCATGGGGCGGCCGTACCCTGGAATGGTCGACTTCGTCGCCACCTCCGTTCTACAACTTCGCCCACATGCCTGAGAAGGTTGGCCTGGATGCCTGGCACGAAGCCAAGGAAGCCGGTGTCGCCTACAAGCCTGCGGCCAAGTACGAAGCGATCCACATGCCGAGCAACACCTCTACCGGTTTGTTCATGGGCCTGTTCCTGACCGTCTTCGGCTTCGCCTTCATCTGGCACATCTGGTGGCTGGTTGGCGCGAGCCTGGTTGCAACCATCGCTGTCTTCGTTCGCCACGCTGCGCGTGACGATCAGGGCTACATGGTTCCGGCCGAAGAAGTGGCGCGCATCGAAGGCGAGCGCATGAAAGCGCTGGCCAAAGCAGGTGCTCTGCCTGCCGGCGCACGTGTCGAATCGTTTGAGCGGGTGTAATCAATGTCCAGTCAAGTAATGCACGGTGCTGCTCATGGTCACGACCATGGGCATGACGACCACCACCACGACTCGGGCCAGATGACCGTACTCGGTTTCTGGCTGTACCTGATGACCGACTGCATCCTGTTTGCGTCGCTCTTCGCCACCTACGCGGTGCTGTCCGGCAGTTTTGCCGGCGGCCCGTCGGGTCATGACATTTTCCAGCTCGATTTCGTAGCTGTTGAAACGCTGTTCCTGCTGCTGTCCTCGATCACCTTCGGCTTCGCCATGCTGAAGATGTTCGATGGCAAGAAAGCTGGCGTACTGGGCTGGTTGGCTGTGACCTTCCTGTTCGGTGCAGGCTTCATCGCGATGGAAATCTACGAGTTCCATCACCTGATCGCCGAGGGCTTCGGCCCGCAGCGCAGTGGCTTCCTGTCGGGCTTCTTTGCCCTGGTAGGTACCCACGGTCTGCACGTGACCGCCGGCCTGATCTGGATGGCAATCATGATGTACCAGATCAACAAGCACGGCATCACGCCGACCGCCAAGACCCGCATGAGCTGCCTGAGCCTGTTCTGGCACTTCCTGGACGTGGTCTGGATCTGCGTATTCACCGTCGTCTACCTGCTGGGAGTTCTGTAATGGCTAACGCACACGACACTCATCACGAAGGTAACCACGGCAGCGTCAAGTCGTACATGATCGGCTTCATCCTGTCGATCATCCTGACCGCGATCCCGTTCGGCCTGGCCATGTCGCCAAGCCTGCCGAAGAACCTGACCGTTCTGATCATTGTTGCCATGGCCGTGATCCAGGTAGTAGTGCACCTCGTGTACTTCCTGCACATGGACCGCTCGAAAGAGCAACGCAACAACGTTTCGACGTTCCTGTTCACCACTCTGGTGATCGCTCTGCTTGTCGGCCTGTCGCTGTGGATCATGTTCAGCATCCACTTCGAAATGTTGGCCAAGTGAGGTAAGACTGCATGTCCGTTAAGCACTTTATCCAAATCACCAAACCGGGGATCATTTTCGGTAACGTGCTTTCCGTGGCAGGCGGTTTCTTCCTTGCCTCGAAGGGCCATGTGGATTTCGCCCTGTTCCTGGCGGTGGTGATCGGTACTTCGCTGGTGGTCGCGTCCGGATGCGTGTTCAACAACTGCATCGATCGTGACATCGACCACAAGATGGAGCGCACCAAGAACCGCGTCATGGTTCAGGGCGGCATGTCGCTGCCCCTCGCGCTGATCTACGCCACCCTGCTCGGGGTGGCGGGTTTCAGCCTGCTGTATGTTCAGGCCAACCCGCTGTCGGCGTTCTGTGCGCTGATCGGCTTCATCGTCTACGTCGGTTTCTACAGCCTGTGGCTGAAGCGTAAATCGGTGCACGGCACCTTGGTCGGCAGCCTGTCTGGTGCCATGCCTCCGGTGATCGGCTATTGCGCCGTCAGCAACAGCTTCGACCTGGCTGCGGTTACCCTGCTGGTGATGTTCAGCCTGTGGCAAATGCCGCACAGCTTCGCCATCGCCATCTTCCGCTTCAAGGATTACAGCGCTGCCAACATCCCGGTCCTGCCGGTGGCACGTGGCATCCTCGCGGCGAAGAAGCAGATCGTGCTGTACGTGCTGGCCTTCGTGCTCGCGACCCTGATGCTTACCCTTGGCGGTTACGCCGGCCTCGGCTACCTGGCCGTGGCAGCAGCCATGGGCCTGTACTGGCTGTACATGGCCTGGGGTGGCTACAAGGCCGAGGACGACAGCAAGTGGGCCCGCAAGGTGTTCGGCTTCTCCATTCTCACCGTCACTGCCCTGAGCGTGATGATGGGCGTGGATAGCCAGACTGCTGCGGATGTGCTGATGACTTACGCACGCTGAAACTGCTGCCTGTTTCACGAAAACCCCGGCCATGCGCCGGGGTTTTTTTATGGGCGTTTTCCTGTGCCGGCCTCTTCGCGGGTAAACCCGCTCCCACAGGGACCGCAGCATACTCGAAACGTGTACAAGGTCCTGTGGGAGCGGGTTTACCCGCGAAGAGGCCAGCACTAAAAACATAAAATTCAGGTTTTCAAAAAATACATCTGAAAAGTTATATAGAAACGGGAAATTATCCTTTACAGAGTTCCAGTTTCGGCACTATCTTCTGATTTAGGCCGCCACATCGGCCAACGTCGCTCGGACGGTTCCGGGCGCTTACGTACTCAGAGGAAGCCATGGCCAACCCAGGTTCGCCGCGCCGCTTTGCGCGCATCGATCGTCTCCCCCCTTACGTCTTCAACATCACTGCCGAGCTCAAGATGGCCGCCCGCCGCCGTGGCGAGGACATCATCGACCTGAGCATGGGCAACCCCGATGGCGCCACCCCGCCGCACATCGTCGAGAAGCTGGTGCAGGTCGCCCAGCGTGAAGACACCCACGGCTACTCCACCTCCCGCGGCATCCCGCGCCTGCGTCGGGCCATTTCCAACTGGTACAAGGAACGCTACGAGGTCGACATCGACCCGGAAAGCGAAGCCATCGTCACCATCGGCTCGAAGGAAGGCCTGGCGCACCTGATGCTGGCTACCCTCGACCAGGGCGACACGGTGCTGGTGCCCAACCCCAGCTACCCGATCCATATCTACGGGGCGGTAATTGCCGGTGCCCAGGTGCGTTCGGTACCGCTGGTGCCGGGAGTGGACTTCTTCAACGAACTCGAGCGAGCCATCCGCGAATCGATCCCCAAGCCGAAGATGATGATCCTCGGTTTCCCGTCCAACCCCACCGCCCAGTGCGTGGAGCTGGACTTCTTCGAGCGCGTGGTGGCCCTGGCCAAGCAGTATGGCGTGCTGGTGGTGCATGACCTGGCCTATGCCGACATCGTCTACGACGGCTGGAAAGCCCCGTCGATCATGCAGGTGCCGGGGGCCAAGGACATCGCGGTGGAGTTCTTCACCCTGTCCAAGAGCTACAACATGGCCGGCTGGCGGATCGGTTTCATGGTCGGCAACCCCGAGCTGGTCAGCGCCCTGGCGCGGATCAAGAGCTACCACGACTACGGCACTTTCACCCCGCTGCAGGTGGCCGCTATTGCCGCACTGGAAGGTGACCAGCAGTGTGTGCGCGACATTGCCGAGCAATACCGCCAGCGCCGCAACCTGCTGGTGAAAGGGCTGCACGAGCTGGGCTGGATGGTCGAGAACCCCAAGGCTTCGATGTACGTATGGGCGAAGATCCCGCCAGAGTATGCGCACCTGGGCTCGCTGGAGTTCTCCAAGAAGCTGCTGGCCGAGGCCAAGGTGTGCGTGTCGCCGGGTATCGGCTTTGGTGACTATGGTGACGACCATGTGCGCTTTGCCCTGATCGAGAACCAGGACCGTATTCGCCAGGCGATTCGCGGGATCCGGCAGATGTTCCGGGCTGATGGGCTTATCCGCAAGTAAGCCATGGGGGCTGCAAAGCAGCCCCAACTGATTCAAAGGCGAGTTTTCCACCTGCATCCCACCGATTGATTTACCTATTTTTCTGCACTCATTTCTCACCACAGAGACACACAAATGAGTGTTTTCACCGCCTATTTCTGCGGCACCGGTTCCCACCGCTTCGACGACGCCAACCCCAACTTCTGGAACGGTGAACTGGTCTCGACCCTGGCCAGCAACGACCAGGGCCGCGAATTCGCCCACTGGATCGCCGTGGACGGCCCCGGCAGCGGCAACCTCCAGGATGACAACCTGTTCGTCGAGCCCGGCGGCTATTTCAACTGGACCGGCCAGCTGTTTGGCCGCGGTTGGGAAGAGAACGTCAACCATGTGCTGCAGGTGATCAAGGGGGAAAGCAGCTGGCAGCGCACCAAGCTGAGCGAGGAAGAATACCAGCGCCTGAAGGACGCTGGCGTACCCATTCCGGATGTGTCTTCTACTGCCTCCTGGTTCTGGCGTACCTACGACTACGGTGATCGCCATCCAACTCCGCAGGAATTGCAGGAGCGCATCATCAGCATGTTCCGCAAGCCACGCTTGCCGACCCAGGTGAACCTGGTGGGCTGGAGCAGGGGAGGGATCAGTTGCCACATGCTGGCTAACGCCATGGCGCAGGACCCTGTGTTGCGCGGCATACCGGTGAACATCTTTGCCATCGACCCAGTGCCGGGAGTTGGCAATGTACAGGTCGAGCGCGTAACGCTGACTGATAACGTCAAAGAGTATGTAGGCTTCTATTCGCGGGATGAGCGCTCCAAGGGTTTTGCTTGCGTGATTCCTACAGTCGCAAGCGATACGCGGATATGTGTCTACCCGATGCCAGGCCGGCATGCCACGTTGGTGGGTAACGCCTCGGCGGATGGTGCGGGCGACGGCAAGGTGCTGGTGGAGCCGGGGTTGATCGTTCGCCATTTTGCCGAGGTCTGCCTGACCCGCTGGGGTGTGCAGCTGGACAGGCGCCTGGCCTTGGGCGACAGCCAGTTGATGAAGTATCACCAGCTCATGGCGGCCGCTGACAAGCAGTATGAGGCCATGCGCAGTGCGTCCTACACCGTACTCACCGAGGGCGAAAAGCACGACCGGCTGGTGCACTGCGGTGAAGCCCGCACTTATTTCAGCAAGGTGCAGGGAGGGGAGTACGACCCGAGCGCAGGTTTGGCTTTGCAGCGTTGGGATGCCGCGACTTACAAGGCCATCTGCTAGCCGTAACGGGCGGCCGGATCAGCGGCAGATTTTTTTGCATTGCCCCTCTATCCAGCCGCCCCCGCTTGGATTGAAAATGGTGCCGCGGGTCAGCCCCGATAACAACAACCTTCCCTTCGTGCCATCATGTCCGAATATAACCCTTGCCTTGACTGCGGCGCCTGCTGCGGGTACTTCCGTGTGTCCTTTTTCTGGGGCGAATGCCAGTCTGCCGGGGGCCTTGTGCCGGACGACCTGGTGGTACAGATCAACCCCACCCGCGTTGCCATGATCGGCACCGATGCCAAACCCTGCCGATGCGTCAGCCTTGAGGGCGAGATCGGCAAAGAGGTGGCTTGTAGCATTTATGCCAACCGCTCCAGCCCGTGCCGCGAGTTCGAGGCGTCGTGGGAGGGTGGGGTGCATAACCCCAGCTGCGACGATGCGCGGGCCGCGTATGGGCTGCCACCGCTGACCCCGCCAGAGGCCAATGAGCCGCATTGGCCGGATGATGGGGCTGAGGTGGCCTGATCGTACTTCGTTAGCCTGTACGGTCCTTTCGCGGGTGAACCCGCTCCCACAGGAATTGCGCCGCTTTCAAGGCTGGTGCAGTACCTATGGAGACCATGGGTACCGCCGCCATTTCAAGGCCAGCGCAGTACCTGTGGGAGCGGGTTCACCCGCGAAAGGGCCGTCAGCTGTAAGAAGATTCTGAACTTGATACCAAATGCTTCAGGTTCTCTAGAATTGGGAATTATCCTACGACCTCAGTCGGATGCCGTCTGATAGGCAGGGAAGAATCACAGCGGTAATTTCGCCGTTCGCCCATATGGCGAGCGAGTGTGAGAACTCGTTGTTGGTTGTCTTCCTGCCAGTTCATGGCAGCTGTGCGCGTGCAGGCTTCGGCCTGACCGTGGTGACTCCAACACGGGCTTCTCACCACGCGCACGGCTGCCGCCCAAATCTGTGAGAAGGATTCAGGTGGTTGCTCCTTTGAACCCATTGGAGTTGATCATGAACAAACCCGTACCTGACCCACCCGTTTCAGACCTTACCTATCAAGCCGCCAAGTCCCAGGCCACTCAGGTCATGGACAACCTCTCCGGTACCATCCTCCAATACCTCGACGCCGAAGCCCCAGCCCTGCGTTCCAGCCTGCTGGAAGCGATGTCTGCCCAGACCGACCTGCTACAAGCCCTGCTAGCCCAGATGAAAGCGCAGGAGACGAAGGCATGAGCGAGCACCTGAAATCCCGCACCACCGCCGGCGTGGAAAAGTTCCTCGAGCTGTACCGGGTAGAGCCGGGCGTTCCGCTGGATCTGGCATTCGATGAACTGTCGGTGCTGATCGGCTGCATCAAGCACCTGAACGAAGAGGCCGAGATGGAGGGTGACAAGATCGCTGGCAGCGCAGCGAGAATTCTCAGTGCCATGGCCAAGGCGCTGATCAATGATATGGAAGTGGGCCTGAATCGCGGCGCCTGAAACTTTAACCGGGGCTGCGCAGCAGCCCCGGGATGCTCGAACCATACGCATGCCGTTAAACTGTCATCTCCCCAGCAATGGACAGGAGATCCGGCGTGACCCCACCCCGCAGTTTCCCCAGTGACCTCTGCCTCGACAGCCCGCGTCTGCAATTGCGCCCCATGCGCCATGCCGATGCCGCGCAATGGCTGGCGATCATGGCCGATCCCGAGGTGATGCGCTATTGGCACCATGCACCTTGGCAAGACCTGGCCGAAGCCGAAAGCGCCCTGGCCGCCGACCGCGAAGCCTATGCCAATGGCGACCAGCTCAAGCTCGGCATGTACCGCCGCGACAACGGCGAGCTGATCGGCATGGTCCAGCTGTTCAACATCGACGATGTGTCCCGCCGTGGCGAGATCGGTTACTGCCTGGCCAGTGCAGTGCAAGGCAGGGGGTACATGGACGAAGCCTTGACCTGTTTCATCGATTACCTCGCCCATACCCTGCACATGCGCCGCCTGGAGGGCGAGATCGACCCGCGCAACCTCGGCTCGGCGCGCACCCTGGAGCGCCAAGGGTTCGTCCTCGAAGGCACTTTGCGCGCGCGCTGGTGCGTAGCCGGTGAGCTGTCTGACTCAGGCATCTACGGCCTGTTGCTGGAGCCGCCGGTTGCCTGATCGGCCTGTCACCCCATAGAAGGTTTGGAAGCGGGGCGAGCCCTGGGTTATGGTCGCAGCCTGTCCCGTTTCCCCCAGGAATCCCCTTTGCCTGTCTTCTACCTGAGCATCAGCCTGGCGCTGTACCTGTCCGCCCTGTTTTTCGATGGCGCGCTGATGAGTGGCGACCGCCACATGCCGGCCCTGCAGATGCTGCTGTACGGGCCATGGGGCATGCCCTTCGGCCTGTACCAATGGTTCGCCAACCCGCTGCTGGCCCTGGCGATCCTGGCCCATCGACGCTTCCGGCGGCTGGCGTTGCTGGCTGGGTTGGTGGCGGTGTATCTGGCGGCCAGCAGTTTCGGAATTGACCGCTTGCCGGACAACCAGAGCTACGCGTTTCATGAGCTGACCGGCCTGGGTGCCGGTTTCTACCTGTGGCTGGCGGCGATGGTGGTGTTCTGCATGGGGCAGGCCTGGCATTGCTGGAAGGCACGCAGCGCCGATGACATGCCGGGCTGGACCTGGCTTGATGTGGTGCTGATTGCGGCGCTGGGTGTGGCGTTTTATGCGGCTACGCAGATGCCAGCGTTGCGCTTCGAGCCGGGCAACGTACTGATGCCGCCGGAGCAGCCGCAGACGCTTTGATATTCACCAGGGGAGCATGAACATGAGCAAGCGTTACCTGAGCGGCCTGGGACTGGCCTTTGTACTACCCTTGGCCATGGCGGAGGACTACACGCCGGGTTACCAGCAATGCATGGACCAGGCTTCGAGTACCGTGGCCATGGGCGAATGTATCAAGGCTGAGACGCAAATGCAGGACCAGCGGCTGAACCGGGTTTACAAGCAACTGATGGGCAAGCTGGACGCCGCGCAGCAGAAGAGCCTGCGCGATGTGCAGCGCAAGTGGATTGCCTACCGCGATGGCAACTGCCAGTTCCATGTGCAGGCCAGCGGCGGGACCATGGCACAGCTGGAAGGCGGGACATGTCTGATGAACATGACCCGAGACCGGGCGGCGGAGCTGGAGCGGGTGCTCAGCCCGGGGCAGTGAGGGCGACCGTTCCGGCCTATTCGCGGGTGAACCCGCTCCCACAGGGACCGCACCTGACGCGAATCCCATGCGGTCGGCTGGAGCAGCTGCCTTGCTCAAGTGTTGAAAGCTGTTGCGATCACTGTGGGAGCGGGCTTGCCCGCGAACACGGGCGAAGCCCGTGCCATCCACTGCGTTGTCTGCTTCGCGGGCTCGCCCGCTCCCACAGGGACCGCACCTGACGCGAATCCCATGCGGTCGGCTGGAGCAGCTGCCTTGCTCAAGTGTTGAAAGCTGATGCGATCACTGTGGGAGCGGGCTTGCCCGCGAACACGGGCGAAGCCCGTGCCATCCACTGCGTTGTCTGCTTCGCGGGCTCGCCCGCTCCCACAGGTATTGCGCAGGTCTTGAGAGCAGCGCTGTCGGGTGGAAGCTGGCTTGTCGTGGCGACGAACCGCGGCGATGGGGCGCGAAGCGGCCCTGGTGCTACTT
>Ga0247828_10000007_pt1 | contig 62638 bp, 48 predicted proteins | sample 12C_Control_Day3_FD_192425 | JGI IMG/M metagenome (GOLD analysis project Ga0247828, IMG submission 192425) | Soil microbial communities from agricultural site in Penn Yan, New York, United States - 12C_Control_Day3 | ecosystem: Environmental > Terrestrial > Soil > Agricultural land | place... | reverse complement strand
TTTCGTTGAGATACAGCTGGGTGGCATCGAGCGCCCGGCTGTAATCGATGTACTTGTGTTGCTTGAGCGAAGAGCCCGACTTGGCCCTCGTCCGAACCGAAGATACAGCAGGTTCGTCTGACACCACATCCGTTTCCAAAACGATACCCGTCTCCATCAGAAGTAGGTCATCGTCGATGTCAAACTCCGGCACTTCTTTACTGAGAGCCATTGTTATAGTCCTTTGCTGAGTTCGAACTCAGACTCGAGCGGCACCTGTCTCCCTGGCAGCGCTGGAGCCTGTCCCCTCTACATCACAGGAACAGGCCGGGCCCAACGGTCAACGACGTGGCAGGAACTGGAGCGGATCGACGGGTTTGCCCTGGCGGCGAATCTCGAAATGCAGCTTCACCCGATCAGTGCCCGTGGACCCCATTTCAGCAATCGACTGCCCTGCCTTGACCTGCTGCCCCTCCCGAACCAACAGCCTGCGGTTATGGCCGTAGGCACTGACGTAGGTATCGCTGTGCTTGATGATGATCAGTTCGCCATAGCCCCTCAAGCCACTCCCGGCGTACACCACTGAACCATCAGACGCAGCAAAAACAGGCTGTCCCAAATCACCGGCGATATCAATGCCTTTATTCAAACTACCGTTTGAAGCGAATTTTCCAATCAGCACGCCATTGGCAGGCCAGGTCCAGCCACCTACTGCGCGCTCTGCGGCAGGCACCGTGGCAACCACCGGGGCGCTGCTGGAGGCTGTCGGCGTGGCCGGCCTGGTGGTGCTGGCAGGGGGTGTGCTGGTACTGCCCACAGGCCGCCGGATGACCGTGGTCTTGCTGGACGAAGACGGGCTGGACACCACCGTGGTACTGCCGGTAGAGCCGCTGCTGAAACGAATCGCTTGCCCCGGGCGAATGGTGTAAGGCGCCGCGATGCCGTTGCGCGCAGCCAGTTCCTTGTAGTCCCAGCCATAACGGAAGGCGATGGAGAACAGCGTATCGCCAGGCTTGACGATGTATTGCCCGGTGGTTACAGCCGGGCGCTTGGGCACGGTGTTATTGCGGTCGACCACCCGCGCGCTATTGCTGCTGGTGCTAGAGCAACCCACCAGTAGCGTGCCCATGGCCAGTGCAATCACCAGAAGCGTGAAACCCGACCCGTCCTTGCGCTGCCGAATGACTGTGTGACCCACCCGCGCTCCCCTCATGGTGCCGAAAACGATATGAAGACAAGAAATGCAATATTGTTGCAATTATAACCAAGCCCGCCCGCATTGGCAGGGTGGGTGAAAGACTGCTGCAAAGCCTTGGTGCACGCAGTGCGCTGGCGCTTCACCCCGCCAGATAGACAGGGCGTTGCCGCAAGAATTCGGTGCTGGCGCAAAAATATCGCGCGGCTCGAACCAGCCGTGTTCAGGCCAGCGGGCCGTTGAGCAGCGGTACGAAGCGCACGGCCCCCAGCACCCGGCGAGAGAATCCATGCTCCTCGCGCACGATCAGCATCAGCTGCTGGGTTTCACCGGCCGGCCCTACCGGGATCACCATACGGCCACCGGGTGCCAGCTGGTCAAGCAGTGCCTGCGGCACTTCCGGCGCCACGGCGGTGACGATGATGCCATTGTACGGCGCCAGCGCCGGCCAGCCTTCACAACCGTCGCCCCAGCGGAACACCACGTTACGCAGGTTCAGCTCCACCAGGCGCTCCTTGGCCCGGTCCTGCAGCACCTTGATGCGTTCCACCGAGAACACCCGCTCGACCAGCTGGGCCAGGATTGCCGTCTGGTAGCCCGAACCGGTGCCGATCTCCAGCACCTTGTCCAGCGGCCCGGCCTCGAGCAGCAGCTCGCTCATGTGGGCAACCATGAATGGTTGCGAGATGGTCTGGTTGTGGCCGATCGGCAGCGCAGTGTCTTCGTAGGCGCGATGCGCCAGCGCCTCGTCGACGAACAGATGGCGCGGGGTACGACGGATCACGTCGAGCACCTTGGTGTTCGATACGCCCTCCTCGCACAGGCGCTGGATCAGCCGCTCCCGGGTACGCTGGGAGGTCATGCCGATGCCACGCCGCAGCATATCGTCCTCGCGCATCAGAGCAGGCCCTCCAGCCAACCGTCGAGCTGCTCGAAGGCATCACTGAAGGTGCGGTCGAGCTGCAGCGGAGTGATCGATACATAGCCCTGCATCACCGCATGGAAGTCGGTACCCGGGCCACCGTCCTCGGCATCCCCGGCCACGGCGATCCAGTAGCCCTCCTTGCCGCGCGGGTTGACCACCTTGGTCGGCGCCGCCGCCCGCGCCCGGTGACCGAGGCGGGTGAGCTGAATGCCACGAATGTGCTCCAGCGGCAGGTTGGGGATGTTGACGTTGAGCACGGTGCGCGGCGGCAAGGCCAGACGCGACTGCGCCTCGACCAGGCGGCGGGCGATATGGGCCGCGGTCGGCAGGTTGTCCGGCTGGCGCGACAACAACGAAAACGCCAGCGAGGTACCACCGAGAAAACGGCCTTCCAGCGCGGCCGCGACCGTGCCCGAATAGAGCACGTCGTCGCCCAGGTTGGCACCGAGGTTGATCCCCGACACGACCATGTCCGGCGTCTGTGGCAACAGCCCATTGAGCCCCAGGTGCACGCAGTCGGTCGGCGTGCCGTTGAGGCTGATGAAGCCATTGGCCAAGGTCTGCGGGTGCAGTGGCCGGTCCAGCGTCAGCGAACTGCTGGCGCCGCTCTTGTCTTGATCCGGGGCAATAACCACGCACTCGGCGTAATCCGCCAGCGCAGCGTGCAGCGCGGCGATGCCGGGTGCGGTAACACCGTCGTCGTTCGAAATCAGAATACGCATGAGCTGTCCGTCTGCCCCGCCGACACCAGATCCACGACTTCGCGCACCACCACGGTGGCGAAGCATCCGGCCGGAAGGACGAATTCCAGTTGCAGGATATCAGGCTCGGGATAATGCCACGTAAGATCGCCAATAGGGAGCCGCAGAATGCGTCGTTCGTGATCCATGCCCGCCAAGGCCAGCCACTGGCAAAGTGCCGGCTGCCGTGCGGCGATCGCATCCTCTTGTTGCGCAGAACTTCCCGTAGCCGGCGAATCGCCTGCTCCCCACAGCGGGCCTGTCGGATGCAAGTCAAGGATCGCCAGCCGAGGATCGGAACATTCCGACTCCCCAGCAGGAAAGAAGCTACGACTGGTGGTGAACGCCAACAGGTCGCCCACCTGGGCACGCGCCCAGCTACCGTCGGCAACACGGGCGGCCAGCACCTGGTTGAACAGGTAGCTGCGCCCGGCCGAGAGCAACCGCGAACGCACGTTGCGCTGTTCGGGCAAGGCCTTGCGTGCGGCCCAATCGAGGGCGTCGTGAACGTTGCCGCCACCGTGACCGAAGCGCTGAGTGCCGAAATAATTCGGCACGCCGTGCTGCTTGAGCTGTTCCAGGCGCGCATCCACCGCCTGGTGATCGGCAGCCAGGGCAGTCAGGCGCAAGGTGAAGCCGTTGGCCGAATGCGCGCCACGCTGCAGCTTGCGCTGGTGGCGCACCTGCTTGAGCACACGCAGGCTGGCATCCTCGGCACGTGACAGGTCCGGGTCGGCCTTGCCTGGCAGGTGCAGGCTGAACCACTGGCGGGTCAGGGCCTGGCGGTCCTTGAGGCCGGCGTAGCTGATCGTGCGCACCGGCACCCCAGCGGCACGGGCCAGGCGGCGGGCCGCCTCCTCGGTGTTCAGGTCACGCTTCTCGACCCAAAGCCACAGGTGCTCGCCCTGGCCCGACAGCGGGATGTCCAGTACTTCGTCGACCTGGAAATCTTCGGCCACCGCCTTGAGGACGGCGGTACCCAGCGGTTCGCCCGATGCGCGCGGGCCCAGCAGTTCCAGTTCGGTCATGCTGGCAGCAGCAGGGCTACCGAATGCACGGCGATGCCCTCCTCGCGGCCGGTGAAGCCCAGCTTCTCGGTAGTGGTAGCCTTGACGTTGACCTGGTCGAGCTCGACCTGCAGGTCTTCGGCGATCAGCTTGCGCATGGTTTCGATGTGCGGGGCCATCTTCGGCGCCTGGGCGACGATGGTGGCGTCGATGTTGCCGACTTTCCAGCCCTTGGCCTGGACGATGCCGACCACATGGCGCAACAGCACGCGGCTGTCGGCGCCCTTGAACTGCGGGTCGGTGTCGGGAAAGTGCTTGCCGATGTCTCCCAGCGCTGCCGCGCCTAGCAAGGCATCGCTCAGGGCGTGCAGCAACACGTCGCCATCGGAGTGGGCCAGCAGGCCGTATTTGTGGGGGATACGCACCCCGCCCAGGGTAATGAAATCACCGTCGCAGAAACGGTGCACATCGTAGCCATGGCCAATACGCATAGAAAAACGCCCTGAATGAGTCAGGGCGTGATTCTACCTGCTTTTGAGGCATTGGGGCTGGGGTGATCGGCACAGCATTGTCTGCGCCTGTGAGATCGAGCGCCGCCCGCGCGGCGCTTCGCGGGTGTTCGCCTTGACACTTTCTGCGCTTGTGAAACCGAGCGCCGCCCGCGCGGCGCTTCGCGGGGCAAGCCCGCTCCCACATTTGTTGCAACGTGGCCATGTCTGTTGGAGAGGCGTTGCCCGCCTTGGTGCATGTCTTCAGACAGGTGGGGCGGCAACAATGCCCACCTCGAAATCCCGTCATGCCAACAAGGCTGACAACCATGGCCTCACAGACATGGCCACGTTGCAACAAATGTGGGAGCGGGCTTGTCCCGCGAAGCGCCGCGCGGGCGGCGCTCAATCTCACAGGCGCTGAAAACGCTATGCCTTACACCCGCCCCAGCGCCACCGCATGATGACGCAGGTGTTCCTCGATAAAGCTGGCGATGAAGTAGTAGCTGTGGTCATAGCCAGGCTGCAGACGCAGGGTCAGTTCATGCCCCCCTTTGCGTGCCGCCTGCTCCAGGGCTTCAGGCTTGAGCTGCTTCTCGAGGAAGTCGTCGCGGTCCCCCTGGTCCACCAGCAACGGCGGACATTCGCCGGCCGGGGTCTCGGCCAGCAGCACACTGGCATCCCACTCGCGCCAGCGCGCACGGTCTTCACCCAGGTAGCGGCTGAAGGCTTTCTCGCCCCAAGGGCAATCCATCGGGTTGCTGATCGGCGAGAACGCCGACACCGAACGGTAGCGCCCCGGATTGCGCAAGGCGCACACCAGCGCGCCATGCCCGCCCATGGAGTGGCCGCTGATGCTGCGCTCGCCCGAAGCCGGGAAGTGCGCTTCGATCAACGCAGGCAACTCCTCCACCACATAGTCGTGCATGCGGTAGTGCTGGGCCCAGGGCTGCTGAGTGGCATTGAGATAGAAGCCGGCACCCAGGCCGAAGTCCCAGGCGCCGTCCGGGTCGCCCGGCACCTGCTCGCCACGCGGGCTGGTGTCGGGGGCGACGATGATCAACCCAAGCTCCGCGGCCAGGCGCTGGGCGCCGGCCTTCTGCATGAAGTTCTCGTCGGTGCAGGTGAGGCCGCTGAGCCAGTACAGCACCGGCAGCTTCTCGCCCTGTTCAGCCTGCGGCGGCAGGTAGACGGCGAACACCATGTCGCAGCCCAGCACCTTGGAGTGATGCCGGTAACGCTTGTGCCAGCCGCCGAAGCTCTTCTGGCAGGAGATGTTATCCAGGCTCATGGCAAACCTCAGAAGTGGATCACGCTGCGAATGCTCTTGCCTTCGTGCATCAGGTCGAAGGCCTTGTTGATGTCTTCCAGGCCCATGGTGTGGGTGATGAAGGTATCCAGCGGGATTTCGCCCTTCTCGGACATTTCCACGTAGCTTGGCAGCTCGCTGCGGCCACGTACGCCACCAAACGCCGAACCACGCCATACGCGGCCGGTGACCAGCTGGAACGGACGAGTGGCGATTTCCTGGCCGGCACCGGCCACGCCGATGATCACCGACTCACCCCAGCCCTTGTGGCAGCACTCCAGCGCGGCACGCATCAGTTGCACGTTGCCGATGCACTCGAAGGAGAAGTCCACACCGCCGTCGGTGAGGTCGACGATCACTTCCTGGATTGGGCGGTCGTAGTCTTTCGGGTTGATGCAGTCGGTGGCACCCAGCTGACGGGCGATTTCGAACTTGGCCGGGTTGATGTCGATGGCAATGATGCGCGACGCCTTGGCCTTGACCGCACCGATTACCGCAGACAGGCCGATGCCACCCAGGCCGAAGATGGCCACGGTGTCACCCGGCTTGACCTTGGCGGTGTTGAGCACTGCGCCAATACCAGTGGTGACGCCACAACCCAGCAGGCAGACCTTTTCCAGCGGCGCTTCTTTCTGGATCTTGGCCACGGAGATTTCCGGCAGCACGGTGTACTCGGAGAAAGTCGAGGTACCCATGTAGTGGAACAGCTGCTGGCCCTTGTAGGAGAAGCGCGTGGTGCCGTCCGGCATCAGGCCCTTGCCCTGGGTGGCGCGGATAGCCTGGCACAGGTTGGTCTTGCCCGAGAGGCAGAACTTGCACTTACCGCATTCCGGGGTGTACAGCGGAATGACGTGGTCACCGACGGCGACCGAGGTGACGCCCTCGCCTATCGCCTCGACGATCGCGCCACCTTCGTGGCCGAGGATCGACGGGAAAATGCCCTCCGGGTCGGCGCCCGACAGGGTATAGGCGTCGGTGTGGCAGACACCGCTGGCGACCACGCGCAGCAGCACTTCACCGGCCTTGGGCATGGCCACGTCGACTTCGACGATTTCCAGGGGTTTCTTGGCTTCGAAGGCTACGGCAGCACGGGACTTGATCATCAAAGGTCTCCAGACAGAGGGTCGATTCAGTCTGGCAGTGTAATTCACCGTCTTTTGATGAATAATCATGGCAAAGACAAAACATTATTGCCATGCAGGGATAATCAATGAGTAGCCGCTGGGAAGGCATCGACGAATTCGTCGCCGTGGCCGAGTCGGGCCAGTTCACCGCGGCCGCCGAGCGCCTGGGGGTTTCCTCGTCGCATATCAGCCGGCAGATTGCCCGCCTGGAGGAACGGTTGCAGACGCGCCTGCTGTATCGCAGCACCCGGCGGGTGACCCTGAGCGAGGCCGGGCAGACATTCCTGCAGCACTGCCAGCGCCTGCAGGATGGCCGCGAGGAAGCCCTGCGCGCCATGGGCGACCTGGCCAGCGAGCCCAAGGGGTTGCTGCGCATGACCTGCGCGGTGGCCTATGGCGAGCGCTTCATCGTGCCGCTGGTGACACGGTTCATGGCGCTGTACCCGCAGCTGCGGGTGGATGTGGAACTGAGCAACCACACCCTCGACCTGGTGCACGAAGGCATGGACCTGGCCATCCGCCTGGGCCGCTTGGCCGACTCGCGACTGGTGGCAACCCGCCTGGCGCCACGGCGCATGTACCTGTGCGCCTCGCCGGCTTACCTGGAACGTTATGGCCGGCCGCACAGCCTGTCGGAGCTGGCGCGGCACAATTGCCTGGTGGGCAGTTCGGACTTGTGGGCGCTGCAGCAAGACGGCCGCGAGATCAGCCAGCGAGTGCAGGGCAACTGGCGTTGCAACAGCGGGCAGGCGGTGCTGGACGCGGCGCTGCAGGGCATGGGGTTGTGCCAGCTGCCGGATTATTACGTGCTGGAGCACTTGAACAGTGGCGCGCTGGTGTCGTTGCTGGAGGCGCACCAGCCACCGAATACGGCGGTGTGGGCACTGTATCCACAACAGCGGCACCTGTCGCCGAAGGTGCGGCGGCTGGTGGATTACCTGAAGGAAGGGTTGGCGGGGTTGCCGGAGTATCGCTTGAACTGAAACCTCGTGCTGCCTGGTCTGACCTCTTCGCGGGTAAACCCGCTCCCACAGGTACAGCGCAAACCTGAAGGGATGTGCGATACCTGTGGGAGCGGGTTTACCCGCGAAAAGGCCGGCACAGGAGCAAGAAATTCAGCGGCGCCCTGCCCAGCGCTGGCGCAACCACTCCAGGTCTTCCGGCCGGGTCACCTTGATGTTGTCGCTGCGCCCTTCGACCAGCCGTGGCGCCTGGCCAGACCACTCGATGGCGGAGGACTCGTCGGTCACCAGCACATCCGACACCAGGCACTCGGCCAGCGCCCGATGCAAGGCCCCCAGGCGGAACATCTGCGGCGTATAGGCCTGCCAAATGGTGCTGCGGTCCACGGTGGCACCCACCCGGCCATCGGCATCGGCGCGTTTGAGGGTATCGCGCGCCGGCACCGCCAGCAGGCCACCCACCGGGTCGTCCGCCAGCTCCGACAACAGCTTGTCCAGGTCGCTGCGCGTCAGGTTTGGTCGCGCGGCATCATGCACCAGTACCCAGTCGCTGTCCGCCGCCCCTTGGGCATGCAGCATCAGCAAGGCATTGAGCACCGAGTCGGCACGTTCGCGGCCACCCGCTGCGCGCTGGATGCGTGGGTCGCTGGCGCAGCGCAGGCGAGGCCAGTACGGGTCATCTTCGGCAATGCTGACCACCACACCCTTGAGCATCGGGTGGCCGAGAAAACAGTCGAGGCTGTGCTCGAGAATGGTCTGCCCAGCCAGCTCCAGGTACTGCTTGGGGCGGTCGGCAGCCATGCGGGCGCCTACGCCCGCAGCAGGAATCACGGCCCAGAAGGCGGGTAACGTTTCGATCATTTCTGTGGCAACTGGAAGAGGGTTTCGCCCTCTTTGACCATTCCCAATTCGTGGCGAGCCCGCTCTTCAACGGTCTCCATGCCTTTTTTCAGTTCCAGCACTTCGGCATCGAGCACGCGATTGCGCTCGAGCAAGCGCTCGTTTTCGGCATGCTGCTCGGCAATCTGCTGCTTCAGCTCGGTCACTTGCGCCAGGCTGCCGTTACCCACCCACAGGCGGTACTGCAGGCCACCCAGTAGCAGGAGCAGGACGAGGAACAACCAATAGGGACTGCGCATCACGTTATCCAGATTAAAAAGGCTGCCCGGGTATTTTTACTTCGGGGCCTCGAATAGCACGAAGCCTGGCCGAGGCCAGGCTTCGTCGACAGAAACCCGTTGGAATGTAGGAAAGAACAGTACGAACGTTCCTACAACTCCGGCTGCTGTCTTTTTACCATCTCTTGCTTAGCCGCGAAACTCGGCACGACCGCGGTAAACCGCTTTGGCACCCAGTTGCTCTTCGATGCGCAGCAGCTGGTTGTACTTGGAAACGCGGTCGGAACGGCACAGCGAGCCAGTCTTGATCTGGCCAGCAGCGGTACCCACGGCCAGGTCGGCAATGGTCGAGTCTTCGGTTTCACCGGAACGGTGCGAAATCACCGCGGTGTAACCAGCAGCCTTGGCCATCTGGATGGCCTCCAGGGTTTCGGTCAGCGAGCCGATCTGGTTGAACTTGATCAGGATCGAGTTACCGATGCCCTTCTCGATGCCTTCCTTGAGGATCTTGGTGTTGGTCACGAACAGGTCATCGCCAACCAGCTGCACCTTGGTGCCGATCTTGTCGGTGAGGATCTTCCAGCCAGCCCAGTCGGACTCGTCCAGGCCGTCTTCGATCGAGATGATCGGGAAGCGCTCGGTCAGGCCTTTCAGGTACTCGGCGAAGCCTTCGGCGTCGAACGACTTGCCTTCGCCAGACAGGTTGTACTTGCCGTCTTCGTAGAACTCGGAAGCCGCGCAGTCCAGGGCCAGGGTCACGTCGGTGCCCAGCTTGTAGCCGGCTTTCTCGACGGCTTCGGCGATGGCGCCCAGGGCGTCTTCGTTGGAAGCCAGGTTAGGGGCGAAACCACCTTCGTCACCAACGGCGGTGTTCAGGCCACGGGCCTTCAGCACGGCTTTGAGGTGGTGGAAGATTTCAGTACCCATGCGCAGGCCGTCGGAGAAGGTCTTGGCGCCAACTGGCTGAACCATGAACTCCTGGATGTCGACGTTGTTGTCGGCGTGCTCGCCACCGTTGATGATGTTCATCATCGGTACCGGCATCGAGTACTGGCCCGGGGTGCCGTTCAGGTTGGCGATGTGCGCGTACAGCGGCAGGTCCTGGTCCTGAGCAGCGGCCTTGGCGGCAGCCAGGGAGACGGCGAGGATGGCGTTGGCGCCCAGCTTGGCCTTGTTCTCGGTACCGTCCAGTTCGATCATGGCGCGGTCCAGGCCCTTCTGGTCGGCAGGGTCCTTGCCCAGCAGCAGGTCACGGATCGGGCCGTTGATGTTGGCGACGGCCTTCAGCACGCCCTTGCCCAGGTAACGGCTCTTGTCGCCATCACGCAGCTCCAGCGCTTCGCGCGAGCCAGTGGAAGCACCGGACGGCGCGCAAGCGCTGCCGATGATGCCGTTGTCGAGCAGTACATCGGCTTCCACGGTGGGGTTGCCACGCGAATCGAGAACTTCACGACCTTTGATGTCGACGATTTTTGCCATTGTTGTAAGCACTCCAGAATTGACGAAAACAACTTAGCTTAGGAAATTCTTGCCGTTCACCGGGCGGACATGCAGTGGGCAGGCCGGGTGAAGGGAACCCCTGACCGGCTGGTCAGGGGTGGATCGGACGGTACTTTACCCGAGAATCGAGCTTTACGCGGTTTCTACCGTCGGAAAACTTTTCACCAGGTCGTCCAGTTGCTTGAGCTGGGCCAGGAACGGCTCCAGTTTGTCCAGGCGCAGGGCACATGGGCCATCGCACTTGGCATTGTCCGGATCGGGGTGGGCTTCGAGGAACAGCCCGGCCAGGCCCTGGCTCATGCCGGCCTTGGCCAGGTCGGTAACCTGGGCGCGGCGGCCACCGGCGGAATCGGCGCGACCACCCGGCATCTGCAGGGCGTGGGTCACGTCGAAGAACACCGGGTACTCGAACTGCTTCATGATGCCGAAGCCGAGCATGTCCACCACCAGGTTGTTGTAGCCGAAGCTCGAACCACGCTCGCAGAGGATCAACTGGTCGTTACCGGCCTCCTCGCACTTGGTCAGGATGTGCTTCATTTCCTGGGGTGCGAGGAACTGGGCCTTCTTGATGTTGATCACCGCGCCGGTCTTGGCCATGGCCACCACCAGGTCGGTCTGTCGCGACAGGAAGGCCGGCAGCTGGATGATGTCGCACACCTTGGCTACAGGCTCGGCCTGGTAGGGCTCGTGCACGTCGGTGATGACCGGCACGTTGAAGGTGCGCTTGATCTCTTCGAAGATCTTCAGCCCCTCTTCCATGCCCGGGCCACGGTACGAGGTTACCGACGAACGGTTGGCCTTGTCGAAGCTGGCCTTGAACACGTACGGGATACCGAGCTTCTCGGTCACCCGCACGTACTCCTCGCAGACCTTCATTGCCAGGTCACGGGACTCCAGGACGTTCATGCCGCCGAACAGGACGAACGGCTTGTCGTTGGCGATCTCGATGTTACCGACGCGAATGATCTTCTGGGTCATTGATCAGGCCTTGTTCTTCTGAGCCAGGGCTGCCTTGACGAAGCCGCTGAACAGCGGGTGGCCGTCACGCGGGGTCGAGGTGAATTCCGGGTGGAACTGGCAGGCGACGAACCATGGGTGGTCCTTGGACTCGACCACTTCCACCAGCGCACCGTCTTCGGAACGGCCAGAAACCACCAGGCCGGCGTCGACCAGTTGCGGCAGCAGGTTGTTGTTCACTTCGTAGCGGTGACGGTGACGCTCGGTGATCACGTCCTTGCCATAGCAGTCGTGCACCTTGGAACCGGCGGCCAGCTGGCAGTCCTGGGCGCCCAGGCGCATGGTGCCACCCAGGTCGGAGGCTTCGTTGCGGGTTTCGACGGCACCGGTGGCATCGGCCCACTCGGTGATCAGGCCGACTACCGGGTGGCCGCTGTTGCGGTCGAACTCGGTGGAGTTGGCGTCTTTCCAGCCCATCACGTTACGGGCGAATTCGATCACGGCCACCTGCATGCCCAGGCAGATACCCAGGTATGGCACCTTGTTCTCACGGGCGTATTGCACCGCGGTGATCTTGCCTTCCACGCCGCGCAGGCCGAAACCGCCCGGCACCAGGATGGCATCGGCGCCTTCGAGCAGGCTGGTGCCCTGGTTCTCGATGTCTTCCGAGTCGATGTAGCGCAGGTTGACCTTGGTGCGGTTAGTAATGCCGGCGTGGCTCATCGCTTCGATCAGCGACTTGTACGCATCCAGCAGCTCCATGTACTTGCCGACCATGGCGATGGTCACTTCGTGCTCGGGGTTGAGCTTGGCATCGACCACCTTGTCCCACTCGGACAGGTCGGCGCCATTGCACTGCAGGCCGAAACGCTCGACGACGAAGTCGTCCAGGCCCTGTGCGTGCAGCACGCCCGGGATCTTGTAGATGGTGTCGACGTCTTCCAGCGAAATCACCGCACGCTCTTCAACGTTGGTGAACAGCGCGATCTTGCGACGCGACGAGGCATCGACCGGGTGGTCGGAGCGGCAGATCAGCACGTCAGGCTGCAGACCGATGGAACGCAGTTCCTTCACCGAATGCTGGGTCGGCTTGGTCTTGGTCTCGCCAGCGGTGGCGATGTACGGGACCAGGGTCAGGTGCATCAGCATGGCGCGCTTGGAGCCCACTTCGACGCGCAGCTGGCGGATGGCCTCGAGGAACGGCTGCGACTCGATGTCACCCACGGTACCGCCGATTTCCACCAGGGCCACGTCGGCATCGCCGGCGCCCTTGATGATGCGACGCTTGATCTCGTCGGTGATGTGCGGGATGACCTGGATGGTCGCACCCAGGTAATCACCACGGCGCTCTTTACGCAGCACGTGCTCGTAGATGCGGCCGGTGGTGAAGTTGTTGTTCTGGGTCATGGTGGTGCGGATGAACCGCTCGTAGTGGCCCAGGTCGAGGTCGGTCTCGGCGCCATCGTGGGTGACGAACACTTCACCGTGCTGGAACGGGCTCATGGTGCCCGGATCGACGTTGATGTACGGATCCAGCTTGAGCATGGTGACCTTCAGGCCCCGCGCTTCCAGGATGGCCGCCAGGGAAGCCGAGGCAATGCCTTTCCCCAATGAAGAAACAACACCGCCCGTGACGAATATGTAGCGCGTCATGAAAAACCCTAGAAGTCTGCGTTAAGGCGGCCAGCGCCGCCGGAGAAAGCGAAGGAAGGCCGAAGCCCCCGATCACCTGCGTCAATCACAGTGCATCTCGAAAAACTGCCGCGTCTGTACAGACCAGGGGTATCCCCGGCATGGAGCTCGCTCGTCATTTTCAGAATCAGCCCAGCAAAAAACTGCTTGGTAATCGGCAACTCCTGTGTTTTCGCGGAACCCACAGAAGCTGTATCAAGAAGGGAGGGTAGTCTACCCGAATGTACACTTCAGCTCAAACCTTGCGCGTTCGTCGGCAACTGCCAGCACAGCTGGCAATCAGCCTGCACCAGCCCGGGCAGGTTGGCCACCGCCAGCAGGCGCTCGCCCTGGTACAGCAATGGCAGGCGCGGGCGCAGGAAATGCGGTACCTGCTGTTCGTTGAGCAGGCGCTTGAGGTCGCGTCGGCCGCGGCCGGGGACATCGAGCACTTCACCGCCCTGGCGGTAGGCAATGCGCAAGCCGTCCAGCGGCGCTGCGCCAACAAGACGCACACTGCCGTTACCCGGCAACAACAAAGGCTCGGCGGGATCGGCCCAGGCCAGTTCGCCGACGGGCAGTTGCAGCCAGTCTCCGCTCAACCACCAGATACGCCCATGACTGCGCAGCAGTTGCCCATCGGCAAGGCGCCAGGCGGGCTGGGCATCGGCTGCAGCATCGCGCAGGTCCGCCCAGCCGGCCCAGTGCCGGGCATCGGGCAGGCGGGCCCGGCGGCTCAGCCAGTATTGCAGGGCATTGCGCTGACGGGCCGGCGACAGCGCCACCAGGGTAGCCAGGTCGAGGGAGTCCAGCCCCGGCCAGGCAACCGGCCCGCCCTCCTCCGCGAGCGCCAGGTCATCCTCGGCCAGCTCGTCCAGCAGGCCCTGGGCTTCGCCCAGATGCTCGGCGGCGCGGGCCAGGTTCTGGCTGGCCTGCGGCCAACGTTGCCGAAGTAGCGGAAACACCTCGCTGCGCAGGTAGTTGCGGGCAAATTGTGTGTCAGCGTTTGACGGATCTTCGATCCAGGCCAGCCCGTTGGCCTGGGCGTGGTCCTGCAGTTGCTGGCGAGAGCAGCCCAGCAACGGCCTGACCAGGCTGCCCTGCCCTAGCGCCCGCTGCCCCGGCATCGCTGCCAGGCCACGCAGGCCTGCACCGCGCAGCAGGCGGAACAGCAAGGTTTCGGCCTGGTCGTCGCGGTGCTGGCCGGTGAACAGGATGTCGCCTGGGCCCAACAGCTGGCGGAAGGCGGCATAGCGGGCGTCGCGGGCGGCCTGTTCGAGGCTGGCGCCGGGGCTGATCTGGACGTGGATGACCTGGAGTTCGATGCCGAGATTGTCGCAGACGGTCTGGCAGTGGGCGGGCCATGCGTCAGCGGCGGATTGCAGGCCATGGTGGATGTGGATGGCGCGCAATGGAGGGGATGCGTGATTGCGGGCGCGGTCGGCCAGCAGGTGCAGGAGGACGGTGGAGTCGAGACCGCCGGAAAAGGCGATGTACCAGGCTGGGGCGTTGAGCCAGGGGGTGAGGTTGATCATCGAACCCGCACTCCATTCGAGAATGCGTTCGCGGGTGAACCCGCTCCCACAGGGATCGCGCCGTTCCAGAGGGCTGCGCAGTACCTGTGGGAGCGGGTTCACCCGCGAACACCGGCGAAGCCGGTGCCATTCATCTCGCTATCAGAGGCCGTAGCTCATCAGGCGATCGTAACGGCGGGCCAGCAGCGCGTCATGGTCGAGCTTGCCGAGCATGTCCAGCTGCTGTACCAGGTCGGCACGGATGCTTTCCGACATCTTCGCCGGGTCACGGTGGGCGCCGCCCAGCGGCTCCTGGATGACCTTGTCGACGATGTTCAGGCTCTTCAGGCGCTCGGCAGTGATGCCCATGGCCTCTGCTGCGTCGGCTGCCTTGTCGGCAGTCTTCCACAGGATCGAGGCGCAGCCTTCCGGCGAGATCACCGAGTAGGTGGAGTACTGCAGCATGTTCAACTGGTCGCACACGCCGATGGCCAGCGCACCGCCGGAACCACCCTCACCGATTACAGTGGCGATGATCGGGGTTTTCAGGCGCGCCATCACGCGCAGGTTCCAGGCGATGGCCTCGCTCTGGTTGCGTTCTTCGGCGTCGATGCCCGGGTAGGCGCCCGGGGTGTCGATGAAGGTCAGGATCGGCATCTTGAAGCGCTCGGCCATTTCCATCAGGCGGCAGGCCTTGCGGTAGCCCTCTGGGCGCGGCATGCCGAAGTTGCGGCGTACCTTCTCGCGCACTTCACGGCCCTTCTGGTGGCCGATGACCATGACCGGCTTGCCGTCCAGGCGCGCGGTACCACCGACGATGGCAGCGTCGTCGGAGAAGTGACGGTCACCATGCAGCTCTTCGAACTCGGTGAAGATGTGCTCCAGGTAGTCCAGGGTGTAAGGACGACGCGGGTGACGAGCCAGGCGGGCGATCTGCCAGCTGGTCAGGTTGCCGAAGATGCTTTCGGTCAGGGTGTTGCTCTTGTCTTGCAGACGGGCAATTTCATCGCTGATGTTCAGCGAGTTGTCGTTGCCTACCAGGCGCAGGCCTTCGATCTTGGCTTGCAGGTCGGCAATCGGCTGTTCGAAATCGAGAAAATTCGGGTTCATAGTCATCCGTCTTGGGTCTACGGCCAGGCGGCCGGCCGGTTGATCCGTTTGGCGCCCTACCTTAAGGGATCAGGCGCATTCAGGTCGAGATTAAATTTTTTGTCGGTTCAACGATATTGCAGGAAGACGTTCTCACGCCCGAACTGGTCACGCAGCGCCTGAATCAGCCCATCGGCCGGGTCGATCGCCCACTGCTCGCCGAACTGCAGCATGGCCTTGGCGTCGCTGCCGGTGTACTCGAGGGTGATCGGGCAGGCGCCGCGGTGGCGGGTAATCAGTTCGCCCAGCCACTTCAGCCGGTCGCCCTTGAGCGCTTCGTGTGCCACCTTCAGGCGCAGGCTTTCGGCCAGCTTGGTGCGCGCATCCTCCATGGTCATCACCTGCTTCACCCGCAGGCGCAGGCCACCGGAGAAATCATCGTTGCTGACCTCGCCTTCGACAACCACCATGGCATCGGTCTGCAGCAAGGACTGTGCCGCCAAGAAGGCATCGGCAAACAGCGACGCCTCGATGCGCCCGGAACGGTCGTCCAGGGTGACGAAGCCCATCTTGTCGCCCTTCTTGTTCTTCATCACCCGCAGGGCAATGATCATGCCGGCGATGGTCTGGGTCTCGCGTGACGGCTTGAGGTCGATGATGCGCTGGCGGGCAAAGCGGCGAATCTCGGTCTCGTACTCGTCGATCGGGTGGCCGGTGAGGTACAGGCCAAGGGTGTCCTTCTCGCCCTTCAGGCGTTCCTTGAGGGTGAGTTCGCGCACCTTGCGGTGGTTGGCGTAGACGTCGGCATCCGCCTCTTCGAACATGCCGCCGAACAGGTCGACGTGGCCACTGTCAGCGGTGTGGGCAGCCTGCTCGGCAGACTTGATGGCCTCGCCCAGCGCCGAGAGCAAGGTTGCCCGGTTGATGTCGATGTTGGCCTGGTAGGCCTTGATCTCGTCATGGAAGTGCGGGCCCAGACGATCCAGCGCGCCGCTGCGGATCAGTGCGTCGAGGGTACGCTTGTTGACCCGCTTGAGGTCGATGCGCTCACAGAAATCGAACAGGTCCTTGAACGGGCCACCCTGCGCGCGGGCCTCGACGATGGCCTCCACCGGGCCTTCGCCGACGCCCTTGATGGCGCCCAGGCCATAGACGATGCGCCCGTCATTGTTCACGGTGAACTTGAAGTCGGAGAAGTTCACGTCCGGCGCGTCGAGGCGCAGCTTCATGTTGCGCACTTCTTCGACCAGCACCACCACCTTGTCGGTGTTGTGCATATCCGCCGACAACACAGCAGCCATGAACGCCGCCGGGTGGTGGGTTTTCAGCCAGGCAGTCTGGTACGACACCAGGCCATAGGCGGCGGAGTGGGATTTGTTGAAGCCGTAACCGGCGAACTTTTCTACCAGGTCGAAGATGTTACCGGCCAGCTCTGCATCGATATTGTTGTTGGCACAACCTTCGATGAAACCACCCCGCTGCTTGGCCATCTCCTCGGGCTTCTTCTTACCCATCGCACGGCGCAGCATGTCAGCGCCACCGAGGGTGTAGCCAGCCATTACCTGGGCGATCTGCATCACCTGTTCCTGGTACAGGATGATGCCGTAGGTCGGTGCCAGCACCGGCTTCAGGCCTTCGTACTGGTAGTCAGGGTGAGGGTAGGCGAGCTCGGCGCGGCCGTGCTTGCGGTTGATGAAGTCGTCCACCATGCCCGACTGCAGCGGGCCTGGGCGGAACAGCGCCACCAGTGCGATAAGGTCTTCCAGGCAGTCGGGCTTGAGCTTCTTGATCAGCTCTTTCATGCCCCGCGATTCAAGCTGGAACACCGCCGTGGTTTCGGCCTTCTGCAACAGCTCGTAGGTCTTGCGGTCGTCCAGCGGGATGAAGTCGATGTTTACATCGGGCAGGTTCTTCTTGGCCTGCTCGCGGTTGATGATCTCCATCGCCCACTTGATGATGGTCAGGGTGCGCAGGCCGAGGAAGTCGAACTTCACCAGGCCGGCAGCCTCGACGTCATCCTTGTCGAACTGGGTTACCAGGCCGCCGCCCTCTTCGTCACAGGCGATCGGCGAAAAGTCGGTGAGCTTGGTCGGGGCGATGACCACGCCACCGGCGTGCTTGCCGGTACCGCGGGTCACGCCCTCGAGCTTCAGGGCCATGTCCCAGATTTCGCGGGCGTCTTCGTCACCCTTGAGGAAGTCGCGCAGGATCTCTTCCTGCTCGTAGGCCTTCTCCAGGGTCATGCCCACTTCGAACGGGATCATCTTCGACAGACGGTCGGCCAGGCCGTAGGATTTGCCCTGCACCCGCGCCACGTCTCGCACCACCGCCTTCGCCGCCATGGTACCGAAGGTGATGATCTGGCTGACCGCGTTACGGCCATAGGCTTCGGCCACATAGTCGATCACCCGGTCCCGGCCATCCATGCAGAAGTCGACGTCGAAGTCGGGCATGGAAATACGTTCAGGGTTGAGGAAACGCTCGAACAGCAGGTCGTAGGCCAGCGGGTCGAGGTCGGTAATCTTCAGCACGTAGGCCACCAGCGAGCCGGCACCCGACCCTCGGCCCGGGCCGACCGGCACGCCGTTGTTCTTGGCCCACTTGATGAAGTCCATGACGATCAGGAAGTAACCGGGGAAACCCATCTGGATGATGATGTCCAGCTCGAACTTCAGGCGGTCGAGATAGACCTGGCGCTTCTCTTCGTAATCGGGCGTGGTCTCTTTCGGCCACAGCACTGCCAGGCGCTCTTCCAGGCCTTCGTGGGACACATGCCGCAGGTAATCATCAATGCCCATGCCGTTGGGCGTGGGGAAGTCGGGCAGGAAATACTTGCCCAGCTGCACCTGGATGTTGCAGCGCTTGGCGATCTCGACGGTGTTGGCGATGGCGTCGGGCAGGTCGCTGAACAGCTCGGTCATTTCCTCGGCCGACTTCAGATACTGCTGGTCGCTGTACATCCTTGGCCGGCGCGGGTCGTCGAGGGTCCAGCCCTCACCGATGCACACGCGGGTTTCGTGAGCATCGAAGTCCGACTGCTTGATGAAGCGCACATCGTTGGTTGCCACCAGCGGAGCGCCGAGCTTGTCGGCCAACGCCACGGCGGCGTGCACGTACTCCTCGTCGCGGGCGCGGTTGGTGCGCTGCACTTCGACATAGAAGCGCTCGGGGAACATGCCCATCCAGTCTCGCAGCAGGGCCTCGGCCTCATCGCCCTTGCCGGCCAGCAAGGCCATGCCGATGTCCCCTTCCTTGCCTGCGGACAGGGCGATCAGGCCCTCGCTGGCGGGGGCGATCCAGTCACGCTGGAGGATGACCAGGCCGTTGCGCTGGCCGTCGGTCCAGCCGCGCGAGATCAGCTCGGTGAGGTTGCGGTAGCCCTTGGGGTTCATGGCCAGGAAGCAGATACGCGACAGCGGTGCTTCCGGATCGGCAGCGGCCAGCCACAGGTCGGCGCCGCAGATCGGCTTGATGCCGGCGCCCATGGCGGTCTTGTAGAACTTTACCAGCGAGCACATGTTGCTCTGGTCGGTGATCGCCACCGCCGGCATGTTCATCCCGGCCAGTGCCTTGGCCAGCGGCTTGATCCGCACCAGGCCGTCGACCAGCGAGAATTCGGAGTGGACGCGCAGGTGAACGAAGGGAACCGACATGGAAGATCCTGTAGCAGTGCTGAACGACAAGGGCGGGATTGTAGCTTAAATGGGGATGTTTTTTTGGGGCTGCTTCGCAGCCCTGTCGCGACACAAGGCCGCTCCTACAGGCGATCGCGTAACTTCTGTAGGAGCGGCCTTGTGTCGCGATCGGGCCGCAAGGCGGCCCCAGAGCTCAGATAAGGGAGTCGGTGACGCCTTCACGCGCGTCCCACGCGGCCCGCACCGGAGCAAAGGAACGCCGATGAATGGGCGTCGGCCCCAAGCGTGCCAATGCCTCGAGGTGCACCGGGGTCGGGTACCCCTTGTGGCCCCCAATACCGTAACCCGGATAGATCAGCTCGAACGCGCTCATCTCTCGGTCGCGGGTCACCTTGGCCAGGATCGACGCCGCCGCAATGGCCGGCACCTGGCTATCCCCCTTGACTACCGGCGACGCCGGTACGGCCAGTTTCGGGCAGCGGTTACCGTCGATCAGGGCAAGCTTCGGTGTAATGTGCAAGCCTTCCACCGCTCGCTGCATCGCCAACATGGTGGCATGCAGGATGTTCAGGCGGTCGATTTCTTCGACCTCGGCGCGGGCGATGCAGAAGCTCAGGGCCTTTTCGCAGATTTCATCGAACAGCGCCTCGCGCCTGGCTTCGGTGAGTTTCTTCGAATCGTTCAGGCCGAGGATCGGGCGCGCCGGGTCGAGGATCACCGCTGCAGTCACCACCGCGCCGCACAGCGGGCCACGGCCCACTTCGTCGACACCGGCGACCAGGTCCTCGACCAGGTTGAAGTCCAGTCCAATTTGCATGTCAGCGGTCCTTGAGCAACGCCAGTACCGCCTCGGCAGCCTGGTTGGAGGCGTCACGGCGAAGGGTGCGGTGAATTTCGTCGAAACGTTCGGTCTGCTGGCTGCCATCGGCTACCAGAGGCGCCAGGGTGCTGGCCAGGGCTTCGCTGGTGGCGTCGTCCTGCAGCAGTTCGGGTACCAACGCCCGCTGGGCCAGCAGGTTCGGCAACGAAACGTAGGGGCTCTTTACCAGCCGTTTGAGAATCCAGTAGGTAAGAGGCGCCAGGCGATAGGCCACAACCATCGGCCGCTTGTACAGCAGCGCTTCGAGGGTGGCGGTACCCGAGGCGATCAACACCGCGTCACAGGCCGCCAGGGCCTGGTGCGACTGGCCATCGAGCAGGGTCAGCGGCAGCTCGCGCCCTTCAAGCATCTGCTCGACCTGGGCGCGCCGGGCGGCGTTGGCACAAGGCAGCACGAAACGCACGCCTGGCACCTGCTGGCGCAGCCGTTCGGCCGCATCCAGGAACAGCGCCCCCAGGCGCCCGACTTCGCCGCCACGACTACCCGGCATCAGCGCCACCACCGGCCCTTCACCCAGGCCAAGCGCGGCACGCGCCGCCGGGCGGTCGGCTTCGAGCGGGATGGTGTCGGCCAACGGGTGGCCGACGAAACGTACAGGCACGCCCTGCTCTTCATAGAACCGCGCCTCGAATGGCAACAGCGTCAGCATCAGGTCGCAGCCTTCGCGAATCTTCAGCACACGCTTCTGCCGCCAGGCCCAGACCGACGGGCTGACGTAGTGCACGGTCTTGATCCCGGCCTGACGCAGTTTCAGTTCGATGTTGAGGTTGAAGTCGGGGGCATCGATGCCGATGAACACGTCGGGCTTTTCGCCGATCAGGGTCTCGATCAGCAGCTTGCGGCGCTTGAGCAGCTCACGCAGGCGCCCCAGCACTTCAACCAGGCCCATGACGGCCAGGCGTTCCATGGGGAAATAGGATTGCAGGCCTTCGGCTTCCATCAAGGGGCCGCCAACGCCGATGAACCGAACGTCCGGGTGGCGCGCCTTGATGGCACGCATCAAGCCTGAACCCAGAATGTCGCCGCTGGCCTCACCTGCGACCAAGGCTACGCAAAGCTGGGCCATGTCAGCGCGTAATGCCGCGGGCGGAGTTCACGATCGACTGACGGAACAGCTCGACCTCAGGGTGTTGCGCGGCCAGTTCGGTCAGTTCCTTGAGCGCGTCTTCGACGGTCAGGCCCTGGCGATAGACAATCTTGTAGCAACGGCGCAGCACGTGAATGACCTCATCGCTGAAACCCCGACGGCGCATGCCTTCGAAGTTCATGCTGCGGGCCTCGGCCGGGCTGCCGAACACGGTGACGAAGGCCGGGACGTCCTTGCCGATAGCCGTGCCCATGCCGGAAAACGCATGGGCACCGATATGGCAGTACTGGTGCACCAGGGTATAACCGGACAGGATCGCCCAGTCACCCACATGCACATGGCCGGCCAGAGCGGTGTTGTTGACCAGGATGCAGTGGTTGCCGATGACGCTGTCGTGGCCGATGTGGGCATAGGCCATGATCAGGTTGTGGTCGCCCACAGTAGTTTCCGCACGGTCCTGAACGGTACCGCGGTGAATGGTCACCCCTTCGCGGAACACATTGTGGTCACCGATGACCAGACGCGTTGGCTCACCCTTGTACTTGAGGTCCGGGGTGTCTTCGCCGATCGAGGAAAACTGAAAGATACGGTTGTGCTTGCCGATGCGGGTAGGGCCTTTGAGCACAACATGCGGGCCGATAACGGTGCCCTCCCCGATCTCTACATCAGGGCCAACGATCGACCAAGGGCCGACCTCGACGCCATCGGCCAGTTTGGCCGAGGGATCGATAATGGCCCGAGGATCAATCGAATTCATAGGGAGCGTTCCGCGCAGGTGATTTCTGCCGAGCAAACCGGCTTGCCGTCGACCAGGGCGCGGCATTCGAACTTCCAGATCATGCTCTTGCGGCTGAGAAATTTGGCTTCCAGCACCAGCTGATCACCCGGCAGCACCGGCTGACGGAAGCGCAGTTTGTCGGAGCCGACAAAGTAGTACAGGGTGCCATCGGCCGGCTTGGCATCAAGCATCTTGAAGCCAAGGATGCCGGCCGCCTGGGCCATGGCTTCGATGATCAGAACGCCCGGCATGATCGGGTGCGCCGGGAAGTGGCCATTGAAGAACGGCTCGTTGATGCTGACATTCTTGTAGGCACGAATGCTCTGGGCCTCGTAGTCCAGATCCGTCACGCGGTCCACCAACAGGAACGGGTAACGGTGAGGCAGGTATTCGCGAATCTCGTTGATGTCCATCATTTCGGGGGGGAAGCCTGTAATAAGAATAGGGAGCGCAGGTGCTGACCACACGCTCCTTTTGCAGTCCAAAGAGGAGCCAGCTAGCGACTGTTCACTCTTGCTCAGGGAATGGTATCAGCCTTCTGATGTCGGCTGGCCACCTGAGGTCACGGTATCGACGCGTTTTTCCAGCTGCTGGAGACGCTTGGCCATGTCGTCCAGGTGCCGGATACGCGCGGCGCTCTTGCGCCATTCAGCCAGTGGCTGCATGGCAGTGCCGGAAGAATAGGCACCCGGTTCGGTGATCGAACGGGTCACCATGGTCATCCCGGACACGAAAACGTTATCACAGACATCGATATGACCCACCATGCCGACACCTCCGGCAATGGTGCAATGCTTGCCGATGCGCGTGCTGCCGGAAATTCCGACGCAGGCGGCCATGGCCGTGTGCTCACCGATCTGCACGTTGTGGGCGATCTGGATCTGGTTGTCGAGCTTGACCCCGTCAGCGATCCGCGTATCCGACAGCGCACCGCGATCGACCGCAGTGTTGACACCGATTTCCACGTCGTCGCCGATGGTCACGCCACCGATCTGAGCGATCTTGCGCCACACGCCCTTCTCGTTGGCAAAGCCGAAGCCTTCACCGCCGATCACCGCACCCGACTGGATGACCACACGCTTGCCGATGGTCACATCATGGTACAGGGTGACCCGTGGGGCCAGCCAGCCACCCTCACCGATCACGCAACGGGCACCGACCACGCAGTGTGCACCCACACTGACATTGGCCGCGATGCGCGCACCGCTTTCGATGACCGCGAACGGCCCGATGCTGGCACTGGCGTCCACCTGCGCGTCCTCCGCCACCACGGCGCTGGGATGAATACCCGCCACAGCCTTAGGTTTGGGATCGAACAGGTGGGAAATGCGCGCGTAGGCCAGGTACGGGTCGGCGACGATCAGCGCATTGCCGGCAAAGCCTTCGGCGTCCGCCGCCTTCAGCAGCACCGCAGCCGCCTGGCTGCTATCCAGGAATTTGCGGTACTGCGGATTGGCGAGGAAGCTCAACTGACCTGGGCCAGCCTCCTGCAAAGTGGCCAGCCCGGTAATCTGCAGCGCCTCGGGGCCCTTGAGGGTGGCGCCGAGGGCCTCGGCCAGCTGGCCTAGCGTCATGGTCACGGTCATATCAACGGGCTTGGTTCATGCGCTCGATGACTTGGCGGGTGATGTCGTACTGCGGTTTGACATCGATGACCGCGCCACGCTCGAGGACCAGGTCGTAACCGCCTTTCTTGATCACTTCCTCGACAGCGCCATCCAGCTTCGGCTTCAGTTGCTTGAGCATGTCGCGGTCGGCAACAGCCTTGGCTTCGTTCAGTTCCTTGGACTGGAACTGGAAGTCACGGGCTTTCTGCTTGAATTCGAGCTCAAGACGCTCACGCTCCTGCTGCTGCATCTTGTCGCCGCCCTTGATCAGACGGTCCTGAATGCCCTTGGCGCTGCTTTCCAGGCTTTTCAGCTTGGTCAGTTGCGGGCCGAACTTCTTCTCGGCATCCACGGCGTATTTCTTGGCCGCGTCAGATTCCAGCAGGGCCATCTGATAGTTCAGGACGGCAACCTTCATTTCGGCGAAAGCCGGGGTGGCGACCAGCGCCGCGGCCATTACGGCCAGTTGGGTCAACTTACGCACGATGCACTCCTGGATAAACCGTTGTCATTAAGCGAGGGCCGACCTCAGAAGGTCTGGCCCAGAGAGAATTGGAACACCTGGGTGTCGGCATCGTCCGGCTTCTTGACCGGCATTGCCAGGCTGAAGCTCAGCGGGCCCAGTGCGGTGATCCAGGTCACGCCCAGGCCGACCGAACTGGCCATGCCCGAGAAACCGACCTTCTCGCAATCAGGCTGGTTGCCGCAATTGGTGTCGAACACGTTACCCACGTCCCAGAACACGGAGGTGCGCAGCGAACGCTGGTCCTTGACGAACGGCAGCGGGAACAGCAGCTCGACACCGCCTTGTACCAGCACGTTGCCACCAAACGGCAACGGATCCTGGTCCGGGTCGGCGATGGTGCCTGGCTTGCCACCGTTGGCCTCGCCGCGGCTTGGGGTACTGCGTGGGCCCAGGCTGCTGTCCTTGAAGCCACGGACGGAGTTGAAGCCACCCGCGAAGTAGTTCTCGTAGAACGGCAGGCCCGAGGTGCTGCCATAACCGTCACCATAACCCAGCTCGGTATGCAGGCGCAGGGTGTAGTCGTTGGTGATCGGCTTGAACAGCTGGCCGCGGTAGTCGAGCTTGAAGAACGACAGATCGCTGCCCGGGATGGTGGATTCCAGGGTCAGGCTCTGCGAGTGACCGCGGGTTGCCAGCACGCCCTTGTTCAGGGTCGATTCCGACCAGCCGATCGAGGCCTTGAAGTTCAGGAAGTTGTCGCCTTCCTCTTCGAGGAAATCGAAGATCTCGTCAACGGTGTACTTGCCGGTCTTGATCTTGTCCTGCTGCACGCTCAGGCCGTAGGTAAGGCGCGAGGTCTCGCTGATCGGGTAGCCCAGGCTGACGCCCGCACCGTAGCTGTCCACCGCGTAGCTGGCCACATCGACGTCGAGGTCGTCGTAGTCGGTGCTGCGGTAGAAGGCGTTGTAGCCCAGGCTCACGCCATCGGCAGTGAAGTAGGGGTCAACGAAGCCGAAGTTGTAGCGGGTCTGGTATTCCGAACGGGTCAGGCCGATGGAAACCTTGTTACCAGTACCGAGGAAGTTGCTCTGGCTGATCGAACCACCGAGGATCAGGCCGGCGCTCTGGGCGAAACCGACGCTGGCGGTGATCGAGCCGGAGGCCTGCTCCTCGACGCTGTAGTTGACGTCGACCTGGTCGTCGGTGCCCGGCACCGGCGGGGTCTCGACGTTCACTTCCTTGAAGAAGCCCAGGCGTTCCAGACGGGTCTTGGACTGGTCGATCAGGTAGGTCGAGGCCCAGCCGCCTTCCATCTGGCGCATTTCGCGACGCAGCACTTCGTCTTCGGTCTTGGTGTTGCCGCGGTAGTTGATGCGGTTGACGTAGGCACGCTTGCCCGGATCGACCACGAACATGATGTCGACGGTGTGGTCTTCATCGTTCGGCTGCGGCACGCCGTTGACGTTGGCGAAGGTGTAGCCTTCGTTACCCAGGCGGCGGGTGATCAGCTCGGAGGTGCTGGTCATCACCTTGCGCGAGAACACCTGGCCAGGCTGCACCAGCAGCAGCGACTTGACCTGGTCTTCCGGCACCTTCAGGTCACCGGACAGCTTCACGTCACGGACGGTGTACTTCTCGCCTTCGTTGATGTTGACGGTGATGTAGACGTGTTTCTTGTCCGGCGTGATGGACACCTGGGTGGAGGCGATGTCCATGTTGATGTAGCCGCGGTCCAGGTAGTAGGAACGCAGGCGCTCCAGGTCACCGGAGAGCTTTTCGCGGGCGTACTTGTCGTCGTTCTTGAAGAACGACAGCCAGTTGGTGGTCTTCAGCTCGAACAGCTGCGCCAGGGTCTCATCGTCGAACACGTTGTTGCCAACGACGTTGATGTGCTGGATGGCGGCGACGGTGCCTTCGTTGATCTTGATCTTCAATGCCACGCGGTTGCGCGGCTGCGGCACCACCTCGGCGTCGACCTCGGCCGAGTAGCGGCCCTGGGCCACGTACTGGCGCTGCAACTCGTTACGCACGCCTTCGAGGGTGGCACGCTGGAAGATCTCGCCTTCGGCCAGGCCGGATTGCTTCAGGCCCTTCATCAGGTCTTCGGTGCTGATCGCCTTGTTGCCTTCGATCTCGATGCTCGACACCGACGGGCGCTCGACCACGTTGATGATCAGGACATTGCCATCGCGGTTCAGCTGAATGTCCTGGAAGAAACCGGTCTTGAACAGGGAACGGGTCGACTCCACCAGGCGGCGGTCGTCGGCCTGGTCGCCGACGTTCAGCGGCAAGGCACCGAAGACACTGCCGGCGGAAACCCGCTGCAGGCCGTTGACGCGGATATCGGAGATGGTGAAGGACTCGGCGTGAACTTCAGCGATCATCAGTGCGGACATGACCGCAGTTAGCAGCAGACGTTTCATGAAGTCCTTTTATTCCAACTGGCAATAAACAGCCCGCCGCGACAAAACGGCAGGTTTCGCAATTGAGCGAAGCTTTATAGTCGACCCAGATCGTTGATCAGGGCGAGCAACATCACCCCTATGACCAAACTGATACCGATCTGGACCCCCCAACCTTGCACCCGATCCGACAGCGGACGACCGCGCGCCCACTCGACCAGGTAAAACAGCAAATGCCCCCCATCCAGAACCGGGATGGGCAGCAGGTTAAGAACCCCCAGGCTTATGCTCAGATAGGCCAGGAAATTCAGGAAATCCCCCACGCCGGACTGGGCTGAAGCGCCCGCCACTTTAGCAATGGTTATCGGTCCACTCAAGTTTTTTACCGAGAGCTCTCCGAACAGCATTTTCTTCAGCGATTCAAGGGTCAGGACACTCATGTTCCAGGTGCGTGACAAGCCCTCGCCCACCGCATCCAGCGGGCCGTAGCTGACTTCGCGGAGCATGTTGGCGGGCCATTCGCCACCTTTTACCCCGGCGCCAAGATAGCCGCCGGCCGCCTTGCCCTCGCCCTTGCGAGCCAGGGTGACCGGGACCTCCAGCGCAGCACCATCGCGTTCGACACGCACCATGACCTTGGCCTGTGGACGAGCCCGCACGGCATCGACCACCTGCTGCCATTCGCTCACTGCCACGCCATCGAGGGCCAGCAGCTTGTCACCGGTTTTCAGGCCCGCAGCGGCAGCCGGCCCCTTCGGATCGATCTCGGCCAACACCGGCACGATTGCCGGGCGCCAAGGGTGCAGCCCCAGGGACTGGATCGGGTCCGGTTCGTCGGCGCCCTTGAGCCAGCTGTCCAGCTTCACCTGCAATTGGCGCTCGGCGCTGGCACCCTCTTCGCGCACGCCAACTTGCAGGGTGCCGCTCTCACCCAGGCGGCGAACCAGCTGAAGGTTGACCGCAGACCAACCATTGGTCGGCTTGCCGTCGATGGAGACGATTTCCTGACCTGCGGTCAGGCCTGCCGATGCTGCCAGGCTGCCAGCATCGACCGCACCGATCACCGGGCGGATCTGCTGGGTGCCCAGCATCGCCAGCACCCAGAAGAACAGGATGGCCAGCAGGAAATTGGCAACCGGGCCCGCCGCGACGATCGCGATGCGCTGGCGCACGGACTTGCGGTTGAACGATTGCTCGACGAGTGCAGGCGGCACATCGCCTTCACGCTCGTCGAGCATCTTGACGTAGCCACCCAACGGGATCGCCGCGATCACGAACTCGGTGCCGTGGCGGTCATGCCAGCGCAACAGTGGCGTGCCAAAGCCCACCGAGAAGCGCAGCACCTTGACACCGCAGCGGCGCGCCACCCAGAAGTGGCCGAATTCATGGAAAGTGACCAGTACACCCAAGGCTACGAGGGTGCCGATAATCATGTAGAGCGCTGTCATATCCATCTCCGAATGATGTTCAGCGGGCTGGCATCATGCCCAGCCCCCTCGCGAACCGTGGTGGGCCAGCATCAACGACCGTGACGCCTCAGCCACTCACGGGAAAGCTCCCGGGCACGCTGGTCGGCGGCGAACACCGCGTCCAGCGATGGCAGCGGTACGACGGGCTCCTGATCGAGCACCTGTTCGATCATACCCGCGATCTCCGGGAAGCGGATACGCCGCTGGAGAAATGCCTCGACCGCGACCTCGTTGGCCGCATTGAGCACGGCCGGTGCGCTGTTGCCGGCCTCGGCAGCCTGCCGCGCCAGGCGCAGGCAAGGGAAGCGCTGTTCGTCGGGCGCCTGGAAATCCAGACGGGCGATGGCGAACAGGTCCAGCGGAGCCACCCCGGAATCGATCCGCTCGGGCCAGGCCAGGGCGCTGGCAATGGGCGTGCGCATGTCCGGGTTACCCAGCTGCGCCAGCACCGAACCGTCCACGTAGTCCACCAGGGAGTGGATCACGCTCTGCGGGTGCACCACCACTTCGACCTTGGCCGGTGCGGCATCGAACAGCCAGCAGGCCTCGATCAGTTCCAGGCCCTTGTTCATCATGCTGGCCGAATCCACGGAAATCTTGCGCCCCATGGACCAGTTGGGGTGCGCGCAGGCCTGTTCCGGGGTAACGTCCAGCAGCGCCTCGACGGGGGTCTCGCGGAACGGGCCGCCAGAGGCGGTGAGCAGGATCCGGCGTACGCCGACGGCACTCAGGCCGCGCGCATAGTCGCCGGGCATGCACTGGAAGATCGCATTGTGCTCGCTGTCGATCGGCAGCAGCACGGCACCACTGCGCCGCACCGCTTCCATGAACAGCGCGCCGGACATCACCAGCGCCTCCTTGTTGGCCAGCAACACCTTCTTGCCCGCCTCGACCGCCGCCAGGGTCGGGCGCAGGCCGGCGGCGCCGACGATGGCCGCCATCACCGCGTCCACTTCCGACGCAGAAGCCACCTGGCACAACCCGGCCTCGCCTTCCAGCACCTCGGTGGCGCAACCCGCCGCAGCCAGGCTCTGGCGCAGTCGGGTGGCCGCCTCGGCGCTCGGTACCACGGCGAACGCCGGGCGATGGCGCACGCACAGGGCCTGCAACTCGTCGATACGCGAATAGCCACTCAGGGCGAACACCTGATAGCGGTCAGGATGGCGGGCGATGACGTCCAGCGTGCTCAGGCCAATGGAACCGGTGGCCCCGAGCACGGTAATACGCTGCGCACGACTCACATCACACCCCATTCGGCAGCCCACAGCAGCACGGCGAAAATCGGGATCGCCGCAGTCAGGCTGTCGATGCGGTCGAGCACCCCACCATGGCCGGGCAACAGGTTGCTGCTGTCCTTGATGCCGGAACGGCGCTTGAACATGCTTTCGGTCAGGTCACCGACCACCGAAGACATGACCACCAGCGCGGCACTCAGCAGGCCCAGCAGGATCTGGCCGAAGCCCCAGTCGCGACTGATGCCGACCACCAGGGTAATCACCAGGCTGACCGCCAGGCCGCCATACACGCCTTCCCAGCTCTTGCCCGGGCTGACCTGAGGCGCCAGCTTGCGCTTGCCGAAGGCACGGCCAGAGAAGTACGCGCCAATATCGGCAGCCCACACCAGCACCATGACTGACAAGATCAGCCAGTTACCCAACGGCCAGTGCTTGAGCAGCACCAGCCCCTGCCAGGCCGGCAGCAAGACCAGCAGGCCGATCAGCAACCGGCAGGCGGCACTGGCCCACAGCTCGCTGCTGCGCGGATAGGTAAGCACCAGCCAGGTGGCCAACCCCCACCAGATCACCGCAGCACCCAGCACCCAGGGCGCCAGCTCCGGAAGGATGTACAGCAGCATCAGCGCTCCGGCGACGACCACGGCATAGGCGATGCGCAGCGGCTGGGCCATGAGCCCGGCCAGACGCGCCCACTCCCAGGCGCCGAGGGTCACCACGAAGCCGATGAACAGGGCGAAATCCCCACCGTTTAGCAGGAAGAAGCCACCCAGCGCGATCGGCAGCAGGATCAGCGCGGTAATGATGCGTTGTTTAAGCATTAAGCACGAGCTCCAGCCTCGACCTGCTCGCTGGTCTTACCGAAGCGGCGCTGGCGCGAAGCGAAATCGGCCAGGGCGTTGCGCATGGCCTCGTGTTTGAAGTCCGGCCAGTACAGGTCGGAGAAATACAGCTCGGCGTAGGCCAGCTGCCACAACAGGAAGTTGCTGATGCGGTGCTCGCCACCGGTGCGGATACACAGGTCCGGCAGCGGCAGCTCGCCGGTTGCCAGGCAGGTCTGCAGCAGGCCCGGAGTGATATCTTCCGGGCGCAGGTGCCCGGCTTGCACTTCCCGCGCCAGCCGCTGGGCGGCTTGGGCGATGTCCCACTGGCCACCGTAGTTGGCCGCGATCTGCAGGATGAAACGGTTGTTGCCGGCGGTCAGCGCCTCGGCTTCGCGCATGGCGGCCTGCAGCTCGGGATGGAAACGCGAACGGTCACCGATGATACGCAGGCTGATGTTGTTCTCGTTGAGGCGCTTGGCCTCGCGCCGCAGGGCCGAGAAGAACAGCTCCATCAGCGCACCGACCTCTTCGGCGGGACGCTGCCAGTTCTCGCTGGAGAAAGCGAACAGGGTCAGTACCTCGACCCCGGACTCGGCACAGACTTCGATGACCGCGCGAACGGCGTCGACACCCGCCTTGTGCCCGGCAACGCCGGGCAACAGGCGTTTTTTCGCCCAGCGGTTGTTGCCATCCATGATGATCGCGACATGACGCGGCACCGAGGACGGCGCCGCTGGCTTGGTCTTTTCCATTAAAAAACCCCGGCCTTAGACGGCCATCAGGTCCTTTTCCTTGGCTTTGAAGGCGGCATCGACCTCGGCAACATACTTGTCGGTCAGCTTCTGGATTTCGTCAGCGGCGCGACGCTCTTCGTCTTCGCTGATTTCCTTGTCCTTGGTCAGCTTCTTCAAGTCGGCCAGGGCGTCACGGCGCACGTTGCGCACGGCCACCTTGGCATCCTCGGCAACGCCGCTGGCCTGTTTGGTGTAGCCCTTGCGGGTTTCCTCGGTCAGGGCCGGCATCGGCACACGGATGGTGGTACCGGCGCTGGACGGGTTCAGGCCCAGGTCGGAGGTGAGAATGGCCTTCTCGATGGCGGCGCTGAGGTTCTTGTCGTGAGCGACGATCTTCAGGGTGCGGGCATCTTCGACGGTGATCGCGGCCACCTGGTTAAGCGGCATCTCGCTGCCCCAGGCCGTGACCTTGACGCTGTCCAGGATGCTCGGGTGGGCGCGACCGGTGCGGATTGCCGCCAGGTTGCGAGCCAGGGCCTCGAGGGACTTGGTCATGCGCTCCTGCGCGTCTTTCTTGATGTCGTTGATCATGCTTGGCCTTCCTCGATCAGAGTGCCTTCAGCGCCACCCACCACGATGTTCAGCAGGGCGCCAGGCTTGTTCATGTTGAATACCCGCAATGGCATCTTGTGGTCACGGCACAGGCAGATTGCGGTCAGGTCCATCACGCCCAGCTTGCGATCCAGGACCTCGTCGTAGGTCAGGTGATCGAACTTCTCGGCATGTGGGTCCTTGAATGGATCGGCAGTGTACACACCATCGACCTTGGTCGCTTTCAGCACCACGTCGGCATCGATTTCGATGGCGCGCAGGCAGGCCGCGGAGTCGGTGGTGAAGAACGGGTTGCCGGTACCGGCGGAGAAAATTACCACATCCCCGGAGTTGAGGTGACGAATAGCTTTGCGACGATCGTAATGATCGGTGACACCGACCATGGAAATGGCCGACATGACCAGGGCCGGGATGTTCGAGCGCTCGAGCGCGTCGCGCATGGCCAGGGCGTTCATCACGGTGGCCAGCATGCCCATGTGGTCACCAGTGACACGGTCCATGCCGGCTGCGCTGAGCGCGGCGCCGCGGAACAGGTTACCACCGCCGATCACCAGGCCGACCTGGACACCGATCCCTACCAGCTGGCCAACTTCGAGGGCCATGCGATCCAGCACTTTCGGGTCGATCCCGAAGTCTTCCGAGCCCATCAGGGCCTCGCCGCTAAGTTTGAGCAAAATGCGTTTATAGCGAGGTTGGCGACCACTCACCTGCTGAGCCATTGCGAGTCTCTCCTGCGGCGTACTTTTAGAAAATTCGTGCGGGCTGTTTGCAGCCAGCTAACTGTAGCGTGGCACCGCTTCGGTGCCAGCGGCGATGGGCCTTATAAACCCTTCGCCGTTTTGACAAAGAGGCTGCGCGCGTGAGCGGGCAGCCTCTTTGGGGCGACAGACGGGGCTGTCTTACTGCTTGGCAGCAGCGACCTGAGCGGCAACTTCAGCAGCGAAGTCGTCGACTGGCTTCTCGATGCCTTCGCCTACCTTGAAGTAGGTGAAGGAAACGATTTCAGCACCGGCTTTCTTGGCCAGCTCGCCAACCTTGACTTCCGGGTTCATGACGAAGGCTTGCTCGACCAGCGAGGCTTCGGCCAGGAACTTCGAGATACGACCTTTGATCATGTTCTCGACGATGTTTTCCGGCTTGCCGGCGATCTTGTCAGCGTTCAGCTGCAGGAAGACGCCCTTCTCGCGCTCGATGGCTTCGGCCGATACTTCCGACGGCAGCAGGAACTCTGGGTTCGAAGCTGCAACGTGCATGGCGATGTTCTTGGCCAGATCGACGTCGCCACCTTTCAGGACAACGGCAGCGCCGATCTTGTTGCCGTGCAGGTAGGCACCGACAACGTCACCTTCAACGCGCACCAGGCGACGGATGTTGACGTTCTCGCCGCACTTGGCAACCAGGGCTTCACGAGCAGCTTCGCGCGAGGCGATCAGCGGAGCGGCGTCGGTCAGCTTCTGGGCGAAAGCTTCTTCGATGCTTTCGGCAACGAAGTTCTTGAAGTCATCTTGCAGGGCCAGGAAGTCGGTCTGCGAGTTCACTTCCAGCAGGACGGCGGATTTACCGTCGGTCTTGACCGCGATAGCGCCTTCAGCAGCGACGTTGCCAGCCTTTTTGGCGGCCTTGATGGCGCCCGAGGCACGCATGTCGTCAATGGCTTTTTCGATGTCGCCGTCGGCCTTTTCCAGGGCCTTCTTGCAATCCATCATGCCTTCGCCGGTACGCTCGCGCAGTTCTTTGACCAGCGCTGCAGTAATTGCTGCCATTTCAAAATCCTCTTGGAAAGTTTTTCAACCATTCCACCCGTTCGTCACGGGCGTTCAATTCTGCGAATCCGCTGTGTTTATCTCAGCTAGCCCATGATGCGGGGGCGATGCTGACAGCAGGATTTCAAGGTGGCAAAAAGGGGGCAGAGCCCCCTTTTTGCGTGCCAAGTCGACGCTAGCGTCTAATTACTCGGCAGCAGGTGCAGCCGCTTCTTCAGCGTAAACTTCGGTGCCGCCGGCAACGTTGTTGCGGCCGCGGATGACTGCGTCAGCCATCGAAGTCATGTACAGCTCGATAGCGCGGATGGCGTCATCGTTACCTGGGATGATGTAGTCAACACCTTCCGGGCTGCTGTTGGTATCGACAACGCCGATAACCGGGATGCCCAGCTTGTTGGCTTCGGTGATCGCGATGCGCTCGTGATCAACGTCGATAACGAACAGAGCGTCTGGCAGACCACCCATGTCCTTGATGCCGCCCAGGCTGCGATCCAGTTTTTCCAGGTCGCGGGAGCGCATCAGAGCTTCTTTCTTGGTCAGCTTGGCGAAAGTGCCGTCTTCGGCCTGGGTTTCCAGGTCGCGCAGACGCTTGATCGAAGCGCGGATGGTCTTGTAGTTGGTCAGCATGCCGCCCAACCAACGGTGGTCAACGTACGGCGAACCGCAACGAGCAGCTTGCTCGGCGACGATCTTGCCGGCGGAACGCTTGGTGCCGACGAACAGGATCTTGTTCTTGCCCTGGGCCAGGCGTTCTACGAACGACAGAGCGTCGTTGAACATTGGCAGGGTTTTTTCCAGGTTGACGATATGGATCTTGTTACGCGCGCCGAAAATGTACTTGCCCATTTTCGGGTTCCAGTAACGGGTCTGGTGGCCGAAGTGCACACCGGCCTTCAGCATATCGCGCATGTTGACTTGGGACATGATAGTTCCTTGATAAGTCGGGTTGGGCCTCCACGTATCCCAATGACCAACCCGCGAATTCTGCAACTCGGGGCACCCAGGTCATCGTGTCGACACGTGTGTGGGTTAATGCTGACGGGGTCATCCCCGAAAGCGGCGCATTTTATACCACAGACCGCGGCCGAACGGAACCCGGATACCATTGCGTCCGTCAGCGGCTTTTGCAGCACCCCGCCAAACAGGCGAGAATGCTTTCCATAGATGACAGCTTCAACAAGGGTAACCGATTCGTGTGGGCGCGGGCTTGCCGGCGATGGACTGCGCAGCAGCCCCAATTCTCCATCCGCATGCCGACCGATCGGCGCCCTGCTCTGCTAGAATCCGGCCTTTCCCGTTTGTTCGCGCCGTGCACGGCGCCGTAGAGAGCCTGTAATGACCGTCACCATCAAGACTGCAGAAGACATCGAGAAGATGCGCATCGCCGGCCGCCTGGCCGCCGAGGTGCTGGAAATGATCGAGGAACACGTCAAGCCCGGTGTCACCACCGAAGAGCTGGACCGCCTGTGCCACGACTATATCGTCAACGTCCAGCAGGCCATCCCGGCACCGCTCAACTACAAGGGCTACCCGAAGTCGATCTGCACCTCGATCAACCATGTGGTCTGCCACGGCATCCCCAACGACAAGCCGCTCAAGGATGGTGACACGCTGAACATCGACGTCACCGTGATCAAGGACGGCTACCACGGCGACACCAGCCGCATGTTCCATGTCGGCACCGTGCCGGTATGGGCCGAGCGCCTGTCCAAGGTCACCCAGGAATGCATGTACAAGGCCATCGAACTGGTCAAGCCAGGCTGCCGCCTGGGCGACATCGGCGAAGTGATCCAGAAGCACGCTGAAAAGAACGGCTTCTCGGTGGTGCGCGAGTTCTGCGGCCATGGCATCGGCAAGGTGTTCCACGAAGAGCCGCAGATTCTGCACTACGGCCGCGCCGGCACCGGCATGGAGCTGAAGGAAGGCATGACCTTCACCATCGAGCCGATGATCAACCAGGGCAAGGCCGACACCAAGGTGCTGGGCGACGGCTGGACCGCCATCACCAAGGACCGCAAGCTCTCGGCCCAGTGGGAGCACACCCTGGTGGTGACTGCGACCGGCTACGAGATCTTCACCCTGCGCAAGGACGACACCATCCCGCGCACCTCGGCCTGACCGCACTCCCACAGGCCACCCCCACGACAGGAACGTGACGCGATGCCCCAGGTGGACCCCGAGCTGTTCGACCGCGGCCAGTTCCAGGCGGAACTGGCCCTCAAGGCGAGCCCCATCGCCGCCTTCAAGAAAGCCATCCGCCAGGCCGGCGAGGTGCTCGACAAGCGTTTCCGCAGTGGCAACGAAATTCGCCCGCTGATCGAGGCCCGCGCCTGGCTGGTCGACAACATCCTGCAACAGGCCTGGAACCAGTTCGACTGGGGCGATCAGAGCGGCATCGCCCTGGTCGCGGTGGGCGGTTACGGGCGCGGTGAGCTGCATCCGCATTCGGACATCGACCTGCTGATCCTGCTGGGTGCCGCCGAACACGAGCAGTACCGCGATGCCATCGAACGGTTTCTCACCCTGCTGTGGGACATCGGCCTGGAAGTTGGCCAGAGCGTGCGCACCGTCGACGAATGCGCAGAGCAGGCCCGAGCCGACCTGACGGTTATCACCAACCTGATGGAAAGCCGCACCATTGCCGGTCCCGAAGCGCTGCGCCAGCGCATGCTGGAAGTGACCAGCACTGCGCACATGTGGCCGAGCAAGGACTTCTTCCTGGCCAAGCGGGCTGAACTCAAGGCCCGCCACCACAAGTACAACGACACCGAGTACAACCTCGAACCCAATGTGAAAGGTTCACCCGGTGGCCTGCGCGACATCCAGACAGTGCTGTGGGTGGCCCGCCGCCAGTACGGCACCCTCAACCTGCACGCACTGGCCGGCGAAGGTTTCCTGCTGGAAAGCGAGAACGAGCTGCTGGCCTCGTCCCAGGACTTCCTGTGGAGGGTGCGCTACGCTCTGCACATGCTGGCCGGGCGCGCCGAGGACCGCCTGCTGTTCGACCACCAGCGCAGCATCGCCGCGCTGCTGGGCTACAGCGACGACAACCCCAAGCGGGCGATCGAGCAGTTCATGCAGCAGTACTACCGGGTGGTGATGAGCATCAGCCAGTTGTGCGACCTGATCATCCAGCACTTCGAGGAAGTCATCCTCGCCGATGACGACAGCGGCACCACCCAGCCCCTGAATGCGCGCTTCCGCCTGCATGACGGCTATATAGAAGCGGCCAGGCCGAACGTGTTCAGGCGCACGCCGTTCGCCATGCTGGAAATCTTCGTGCTGATGGCCCAGCACCCCGAGATCAAGGGCGTACGTGCCGATACGGTGCGGCTGCTGCGTGAGCACCGGCACCTGATCGACGACACCTTCCGCACCGATATCCGCAACACCAGCCTGTTCATCGAGCTGTTCAAGTGCGAAATCGGCATCCACCGCAACCTGCGGCGGATGAACCGCTACGGTATCCTCGGCCGCTATTTGCCCGAGTTCGGCCTGATTGTCGGGCAAATGCAGCACGACCTGTTCCACATCTACACGGTCGATGCGCACACCCTCAACCTCATCAAGCACCTGCGCAAGCTGCAATACACGCCGGTGTCCGAGAAATTCCCGCTGGCCAGCAAGCTCATGGGGCGCCTGCCCAAGCCCGAGCTGATCTACCTGGCCGGCCTGTACCACGACATCGGCAAGGGCCGCCAGGGCGACCATTCGGAGCTGGGCGCGGTGGACGCGCAGAAGTTCTGCGAACGCCACCAGTTGCCGGCCTGGGACAGCCGGTTGATCGTCTGGCTGGTGCAGAACCACCTGGTAATGTCGACCACCGCCCAGCGCAAGGACTTGTCCGACCCTCAGGTGATCAACGATTTTGCCCTGCACGTGGGCGACGAGACACGCCTGGACTACCTGTACGTGCTGACCGTGGCCGATATCAACGCCACCAACCCCAGCCTGTGGAATTCGTGGCGGGCCAGCCTGCTGCGCCAGCTGTACACCGAGACCAAGCGCGCCCTGCGCCGTGGCCTGGAAAACCCGCTGGACCGCGAAGAGCAGATTCGCCAGACCCAATCGGCGGCGCTGGATATCCTGGTGCGCGAAGGCACCGACCCGGACGACGTCGAGCAACTGTGGTCGCAGCTGGGCGATGACTACTTCCTCAAGCACACCGCCGCCGACGTGGCATGGCACAGTGACGCGATTCTCCAGCAGCCGGCCGATGGCGGGCCGCTGGTGCTGATCAAGGAAACCACCCAGCGCGAATTCGAGGGTGGCACGCAGATCTTCATCTATGCCCCCGACCAGCACGACTTCTTCGCCGTGACGGTGGCGGCCATGTCGCAGCTGAACCTGAACATTCATGACGCGCGGATCATCACTTCGAGCAGCCAGTTCACTCTCGATACCTATATCGTGCTGGACAACGACGGCGGCTCGATCGGCGACAACCCGCAGCGGGTCAAGCAGATTCGCGATGGCCTGACCGAAGCGCTGCGCAACCCCGAGGACTACCCGACCATCATCCAGCGCCGGGTACCGCGCCAGCTCAAGCACTTCGACTTCCCGCCACAGGTGACCATTCTCAACGATGCCCAGCGACCGGTGACCATCCTCGAAATCACCGCACCCGACCGCCCAGGCCTGCTGGCCCGGCTGGGGCGGATCTTCCTGGAGTTCGACCTGTCGCTGCAGAACGCCAAGATCGCCACCCTTGGCGAGCGGGTGGAAGACGTGTTCTTCATCACCGATGCCGACAACCAGCCGCTGTCCGACCCACAGCTGTGCAGCCGGCTGCAGGAGGCCATCGTCCAGCAGCTGCAGGCCGGCCAGGCCAGCGATGCCAGCCCTACCCGCGTAACCTTTTAACGACTAGACGATTGACGAGACCTTGCGCCGATGAACCATGCCTTGACCCAGCTTCAGCCCTACCCGTTCGAGAAACTTCGCGCCCTGCTGGGTAGCGTTGCACCTGCGGCGGACAAGCGCGCCATCGCCCTGTCGATCGGTGAGCCGAAGCACGAATCGCCGGCGTTCGTTGCCCAGGCCATGGCCGACAACCTCGACAAGCTGGCAGTGTACCCAAGCACCATCGGCCTGCCGGCCCTGCGCCAGGCCATCGGCCAGTGGTGCGAGCGGCGCTTCGGCGTACCGGCCGGCTGGCTGGACGCTGACCGCCACATCCTGCCGGTCAACGGCACCCGCGAAGCGTTGTTCGCCTTCACCCAGGCCGTGGTCAACCGCGCCGATGACGGGCTGGTGGTCAGCCCCAACCCGTTCTACCAGATCTACGAAGGCGCAGCGCTGCTGGCCGGTGCCACCCCGCACTACCTGCCCTGCCTGGAAAGCAACGGTTTCAACCCCGACTTCGATGCCGTGCCGGCTGAAGTGTGGAAGCGTTGCCAGATCCTGTTCCTGTGCTCGCCGGGCAACCCCACCGGCGCACTGGTGCCGATGGCCACCCTGAAGAAGCTGATTGCCCTGGCCGACGAGCACGACTTCGTGATTGCCGCCGACGAGTGCTACAGCGAGCTGTACTTCGACGAGGATGCCCCACCACCAGGCCTGCTGACTGCCTGTGCGGAACTGGGCCGCAGCGACTTCAAGCGCTGCGTGGTATTCCACAGCCTGTCCAAGCGCTCCAACCTGCCGGGCCTGCGCTCCGGCTTCGTCGCCGGTGACGCCGAGATCATCAAGCCGTTCCTGCTGTACCGTACCTACCACGGCTGCGCCATGCCGGTACAAACCCAGCTGGCCAGCATTGCTGCCTGGCAGGACGAGGCGCATGTGCGCGAGAATCGCGACCAGTACCGCGCCAAGTACGATGCCGTGCTGGATATCCTGCAGCCGGTGCTGGATGTGCAGCGCCCGGATGGCAGCTTTTACTTGTGGGCCAAGGTACCCGGCGGCGATGCCGAATTCACCCGCGACCTGTTCGAGGCCCAGCATGTGACGGTGGTGCCGGGGTCGTACCTGTCGCGTGAAGTGGATGGCGTGAACCCGGGTGCCGGGCGTGTGCGCATGGCACTGGTTGCACCGCTGGCCGAGTGCATCGAGGCGGCGGAGCGAATTCGCGCGTTTCTGCAGAACCGCTGATTTCGCAAGACCTGTGGGAGCGGGTTTACCCGCGAAGAATGCAACGCGGTGCATGGCACCGGCTTTGCCGGTGTTCGCGGGTGAACCCGCTCCCACAGGAGCCCTAAGAGGGAAGCCCCACGATCTACCTGACTGCCCCCAGGTTTGCCTCACTCATATCCAGCTCCCCCAGCACCTGCCGCACCACCTCATCCCCCACCAGATGCTGGCGATGCAGGTTGTACAGTTCCAACCGCTGCGCCCGCAGCGCCCGCAAGCGCAAACGCCGCTCCAGCAGGTCCATCTGCTCGGCCAGGGCCTTGGCCTCGGCGCTGTCGTTATAGCTGTCCAGCTCATCACGGTATTCCGCCATCAAGCGCGCCTTCAACTCGGTCGCCAGAGTCGCCTGCGCGGCATCCTGCGGCGCATTGCTGTCGATCACTTCCTCGGCCTCCAGCGCATGGATCGCCGCCTCGGCCGTGCGTCGCCACGCTTCCTGCACCTCCTGATGCAGCCGCTCGTCCGGGCTTTTGGTAATACCGCGCAGTAAAATCGGCAACGCGATACAGGCACTGATCAATGACAGCAGGATCACCCCCGCCGCAATGAAAATCAGCAGGTCACGCTCCGGGAAGGCTTTGCCCGCCCCTATCAGCAGCGGGATCGACATCACGCCGGCCAGGGTGACCGCACCGCGCACACCACCCAGGGTCAGCAACCAGCAGGAACGCGCCGTGGGCATCAGCACCAGCGCGGGCTTGCCGCGCCAGCGGCGTACCACACCGATCGAGCGCCAGATGCTCTGCACCCAGATGAACCGCAACAAGATCAGCGCGGCAAAGATCGCCACCACGTCCAGACAGCGGTAGGCCAGGGTCGGCCATACAGTCGCTTCGTGGCTGACCACCGCCTTGATGATGTCTGGCAGCTGCAGGCCCAACAGCAGGAAAATCAGGCCATTGAAAGCGAACTCCAACAGCGACCACACGCTGCGGTTGAGCAGGCGCGTGCTGGTCTGCCTTGGCAGCAGGTCGAGCCAGCTCTGCATCATGCCGGCCGCCACCGCCGAAAGGATGCCCGACACGCCCAGGCGCTCGGCCAGCACGTAGGCGGCGAAAGGCAGCAGCAACATGAACACCACGTGGGTGGCCGGGTCGTCCCAGCCGCGGGCGATCATCCATGCCCGCAGGCGGCCGATCAGCCAGCTCAGGGCCACGCCCACCGCCAGGCCGCCCAGGGCGACCAGAACGAAGCTGAAGCTTGCATCCGTCAGCGAGAACACCCCGGTGATCGCCGCCGCCAGGGCAAACTTGAAGGTCACCAGGCCCGAGGCATCGTTCATCAGGGCCTCGCCCTGGAGCATGTGCATCAGCGGGGTGGGCAGCCGGTCCTGGGTAATGGCCGAAACCGCCACGGCGTCGGTCGGCGACAGCACTGCGGCCAGGGCGAAGGCCACGGGCAGCGGGATGCTTGGCAGCAACCAGTGAATGAAGTAACCGGCACCGACCACGGTAAACAGCACAAGGCCCACGGCCAGCGCCACCACCGGCCCACGAATGCGCCACAACTCGCGCTTGGGAATGCGCCAGCCGTCGGCGAACAACAGCGGCGGCAGGAACAGGAACAGGAACAGCTCGGGGTCCAGTGCCACATGCAGGCCCAGTGTCGGCCAGGCGAGCAAGGCACCGGCGGCGATCTGCACCAGCGGCAAGGGCAGCGGAATCATGCGGCCGACCAGCTTCGACACGCTGACCAGCGTCAGCAGGATGAGAACGGTATAGGCGGACTGCATCCGGGAAAGCTTCCTTTGTGAACCAGAGACGACAACAGGGCGAAACATCGCCATTGAAACAATATGTTAGCGGCGATGGGCGATTCGGGGCCGCTGCACGATAGTCGCAGGTGGCAGATGAATATGTAACATGATGATACCCAGCAATCGTGACTGAGGTTGGCGAGCATCGTGCGCTAGTCAGCGCTTGAACTGCTGAAAACCCGTCGTATAATCATGCTTAACGAATAACGTTAAGCATTCAGCCTCATGATTCGAAGCTTTAGCTGTGCCGACACGGAAGCACTTTTTATTCATGGAAAGACACGGCGTTGGTCAGATATCAAGTCAGTTGCGGAACGCAAACTGGCCATGCTCGATGCCGCAACAGAGCTGCGAGACCTTCGGTCGCCACCTGGCAACCGTCTCGAGGCATTGAGCGGCAACCGTGCCGGCCAGCACAGTATCCGTGTCAATGACCAATGGCGCCTGTGCTTTACCTGGACCGACAACGGGCCGATTAACGTTGAAATTGTCGATTACCACTGAGGTGCATCATGCTCAAGAACGGTATGCGTCCGATTCATCCCGGAGAAGTCCTGCGTGAGGACTTTCAGAAAGAAATGGGTTTCAGCGCCGCGGCACTGGCCCGGGCGCTAGGCGTTGCCACGCCAACCGTCAACAACATCCTGCGTGAACGGGGCGGTGTTTCCGCCGACATGGCGCTGCGCCTGTCCATCTGCCTGGACACCACCCCCGAGTTCTGGCTCAACCTGCAGACCGCCTTCGATCTGCGCACCGCCGAACAGCAACACGGTGATGAGATCATCGGTTCGGTACAGCGCCTGGTCGCTTGAGACATACCTTGATCAATAAACGTGGGCACCACGGGCGTGGCGCCGCGAGGATCGTTCCCGCATAATCCCGCGACTGAAATTGGAAAACGGAGAGATTGGGGCAGCCTGTGACCCCAATGCACACAATGACCTACACGCTCTACGGCATCAAAGCCTGTGACACCATGAAAAAGGCGCGTACCTGGCTCGAAGACCAGGCCATCGCCTACGAATTCCACGACTACAAGGCCCAAGGCATCGATCGTGACAGCCTGAATCGCTGGTGCGACGAACACGGCTGGGAAGTCATCCTCAACCGTGCCGGCACCACCTTCCGCAAGCTGGACGACGCCAGCAAGGCCGACCTCGACCAGGCCAAGGCCGTCGAGCTGATGCTGGCCCAGCCGTCGATGATCAAGCGCCCGGTGCTCGACCTTGGCGCGCGTACCCTGGTCGGCTTCAAGCCCGACCTGTATGCCGCTGCCCTGGCCTGAGCCGCTACCCTATTTCGCACGAGGTAATCACATGTCCAATACCCTGTTCAGCCTGGCCTTCGGTGTCGGCTCCCAGAACCGCCAGGGCGCCTGGCTGGAAGTGTTCTACGCACAACCGCTGCTCAACCCGAGCGCCGAACTGGTCGCTGCAGTAGCCCCGGTTCTCGGTTACCAAGGTGGCAACCAGGCCATCGCCTTCAGCAACGCCCAGGCCGCGCAACTGGCCGAAGCCGTGAAAGGCGTGGATGCCGCCCAGGCCGCCCTGCTGACCCGCCTGGCTGAAAGCCACAAGCCGCTGGTCGCCACCCTGCTGGCCGAAGACGCCGCGCTGACCTCGACCCCAGAGGCCTACCTCAAGCTGCACCTGCTGTCGCACCGCCTGGTCAAGCCGCACGGCGTGAGCCTGGCCGGCATCTTCCCGCTGCTGCCGAACGTGGCCTGGACCAACCAGGGCGCGGTCGACCTGGCCGAACTCGCCGAACTGCAACTGGAAGCGCGCCTGAAGGGCGAGCTGCTGGAAGTGTTCTCGGTGGACAAGTTCCCGAAGATGACCGACTACGTGGTCCCGGCCGGCGTACGTATCGCCGACACCGCCCGCGTGCGCCTGGGCGCCTACATCGGCGAAGGCACCACCATCATGCACGAAGGCTTCGTCAACTTTAACGCCGGCACCGAAGGCCCGGGCATGATCGAAGGCCGCGTTTCCGCGGGCGTATTCGTCGGCAAGGGCTCGGACCTGGGCGGCGGCTGCTCGACCATGGGCACCCTGTCCGGTGGCGGCAACATCGTCATCAAGGTTGGCGAAGGCTGCCTGATCGGCGCCAACGCCGGTATCGGCATTCCGCTGGGCGACCGCAACACCGTCGAAGCCGGCCTGTACATCACCGCCGGTACCAAGGTGAACCTGCTGGACGAGAACAACCAGCTGGTCAAGGTGGTCAAGGCCCGCGACCTGGCCGGCCAGACCGACCTGCTGTTCCGCCGCAACTCGCTGAATGGCGCGGTGGAGTGCAAGACCCACAAGTCGGCCATCGAGCTGAACGAGGCGCTGCACGCGCACAACTGAGAACCCTCGGCGGTTTGAAGTGTTAAGATCGGGTCTGGCGCCAAGGTGCCAGACCCGATTTTCATTCCAGGCCCCGCGACCATGTTCCAGCCCTCCCCCTGGCGTGCCGATTTTCCCGCCATCGCCGCCCTGCAACGGCAGCACCAGACCTACCTGGACAGCGCCGCCACCACCCAGAAGCCGCAAGCCTTGCTCGATGCCCTGAGCCATTACTACGGCCATGGCGCGGCCAACGTGCACCGTGCCCAGCACTTGCCCGGCGCACTGGCGACCCAGGCCTTCGAAACCAGTCGTGACAAGGTTGCCGCCTGGCTCAATGCTGCAGACTCGCGGCAGATCATCTTCACCCACGGTGCTACCTCGGCGCTGAACTTGCTGGCCTACGGCCTGGAACACCGCTTCGAGGCCGGTGACGAAATTGCCGTCAGCGCCCTGGAGCACCATGCCAACCTGCTGCCCTGGCAACAGTTGGCGCGCCGGCGCAACTTGCGCCTGGTGGTGCTGCCGCTGGATGCCCATGGCCGCATCGACCTGGACCAGGCGCTGCAACTGATCGGCCCGCGCACCCGGGTGCTGGCGGTGAGCCAGCTGTCCAACGTGCTGGGCACATGGCAGCCGCTACCGGCGCTGCTGGCTCATGCCCGCGCCCAAGGCGCGTTGACCGTGGTCGACGGTGCCCAGGGCGTGGTGCATGGCCGCCATGATGTGCAGCAGCTTGGCTGCGACTTCTATGTATTCTCCAGCCACAAGCTGTACGGTCCGGAAGGTGTTGGCGTGCTGTACGGCCGCAGCGAGGCGCTGGACCTGCTGCACCACTGGCAGTTCGGTGGCGAAATGGTGCAACTGGCCGAGTACCAAAGCGCCAGCTTTCGCCCGGCACCGCTGGGGTTCGAGGCAGGTACGCCGCCGATCGCCGGAGTGATCGGCCTGGGCGCGACCCTGGACTACCTGGCAAGCCTCGATGCCCAGGCACTCGAAGCCCATGAAACCAGCCTGCACCAGCATCTGCTGCGCGGCCTGGCGGACCGTGATGGGGTGCGTATCCTGGGCAACCCACAGGCGGCCCTTGCCAGTTTCGTCATTGAAGGCGTACACAACGCCGACATCGCTCACCTGCTGACCGAGCAAGGCATTGCCGTGCGTGCCGGCCACCACTGTGCCATGCCGCTGCTGAAGGGTTTGGGCCTGGAGGGCGCGATCCGCGTGTCATTGGGGCTGTATAACGACAGCGATGACTTGCAGCGTTTCTTCGCGGCGCTGGATCAAGGCCTGGAGCTGTTGCGATGACGCTGCCCGATCAGGCGCGCCAGGCGCTGGAAGCTTTCGAGCAGGGCAAGGGTTGGGAACAGCGTGCGCGGCTGCTGATGCAGTGGGGCGACCGGCTGGAACCGCTGGCTGACAGCGATAAGACCGAGGCTAACCGCGTGCATGGCTGCGAAAGCCTGGTATGGCTGGTGGCCGAGCAGGTCGAGGGTTTGTGGCGGTTCAAGGCCAGCAGCGATGCACGCCTGTTGCGCGGGCTGCTGGCGTTGTTGCTGGTGCGGGTGCAGGGGTTGGCCAACGAAGAGCTCGCCGGGCTCGATCTGCGTGAGTGGTTCACTCAGCTAGGCCTGGAGCGTCAGCTGTCGCCATCGCGCAGCAATGGGCTGCATGCGGTGTTGCAGCGGATGGCGGAGTTGGCTTCCAACCGTTGAATCGGTGCTGGCTTCTTCGCGGGTAAACCCGCTCCCACAAGTATTGCATCTCTCTCAAGGAGGATGAGGCCCCCTGTGGGAGCGGGTTTACCCGCGAAGAAGCCCACGCGGTCTATTCAGGCTTGACCCGCTCCGAAGGCCGCCGCGCCCCCGCTACCAGTTTTTCCACCGCCTTGCTCGCCGCCACCATGCCAAAGGTCGCGGTCACCATCATCACCGCGCCAAAGCCACCCGAGCAGTCCAGCCGCACACCCTCGCCCACGAAGCTTTTCTGCAAGCAAACGCTGCCATCGCCCTTGGGGTAGCGCAGCTGTTCGCTGGAGAACACACATGGCACGCCATAGTTGCGGCTGACATTGCGCGAGAAGTTGTAGTCGCGGCGCAGGGTGGAACGCACCCGCGAGGCCAGCGGGTCGTTGAAGGTCTTGTTCAGGTCGGCGATCTGGATTTGGGTCGGGTCGATCTGCCCACCGGCGCCACCGGTAGTGACGATGGCGATCTTGCGCCGCCGGCACCAGGCGATCAGCGCCGCCTTGGCCATGACGCTGTCGATACAGTCGATCACACAGTCGAGGTTCTCGGTGATGTATTCGACCATGGTGTCGCGGGTGACGAAGTCGGCCACTGCATGCACCGTGCACGCCGGGTTGATAGCCCGCAGGCGCTCGGCCATGACCTCGACCTTGGGCCGCCCCACCTGCCCTTCCAGGGCATGGGCCTGGCGGTTGGTGTTGCTGACGCACACATCGTCGAGGTCGAACAGGGTGATCTCGCCCACGCCACTGCGTGCCAGCGCTTCCGCCGCCCACGAGCCTACCCCGCCTATACCGACCACGGCCACATGGGCCTGGCTCAGACGGTGCAGCCCCTGGTCGCCATACAGCCGGGCAACGCCGGCGAAGCGTGGATCTTCTGTGCTCATGTTCATACCCCAAAAAACCGGCGCGCATTATATGCCAGCGGGCCCATGGCCTGCATCGTTAGGAAAGAGACTACCAACCCTGCTTTAATGTCCTATCACTTCGACACATATGGACGACAATGTCTTCACGTAAATTCGGCCTGAACCTGGTCGTGGTCCTGGCCATCGCCGCGTTGTTCACCGGGTTCTGGGCACTGATCAACCGCCCGGTCTCCGCCCCCGCCTGGCCAGAGCAGATCTCTGGTTTCTCGTATTCACCGTTCCGTCTGGGCGAAAGCCCGCAGAAGGGCCAGTACCCCAGTGACAACGAGATGCGCCAGGACCTGGAGCAGTTGAGCAAACTGACCGACAGCATCCGGATCTACACCGTGGAGGGCACCCAGGCGGATATCCCGCGCCTGGCCGAGGAGTTCGGCCTGCGGGTGACGCTGGGCATCTGGATCAGCCCGGACCTGGAGCGCAACGAACGCGAAATCGCCACGGCCATCCAGCTGGCCAACAACTCGCGCAGCGTGGTTCGGGTAGTGGTCGGCAACGAAGCGCTGTTCCGTGAAGAAGTCACCCCGGAAAACCTGATCAAGTACCTCGATCGGGTACGCGCAGCCGTCAAGGTGCCGGTGACCACCAGTGAGCAATGGCACATCTGGAAGGAAAACCCGCAGCTGGCCAAGCACGTCGACCTGATTGCCGCGCACATCCTGCCGTACTGGGAGTTCGTGCCGATGAAGGATTCGGTCGAGTTCGTGCTCGACCGCGCCCGCGAGCTGAAGCACCAGTTCCCGCGCAAACCCCTGCTGTTGTCGGAAGTTGGCTGGCCGAGCAACGGCCGCATGCGCGGCGGCGCCGATGCCACCCAGGCCGACCAGGCCATCTACCTGCGCACCCTGGTCAACACCCTCAACCGGCGTGGCTACAACTACTTCGTCATCGAAGCCTATGACCAGCCGTGGAAGGCCAGCGACGAAGGCTCGGTGGGTGCGTACTGGGGCGTGTACAACGCCGAACGCCAGCAAAAATTCAACTTCGACGGCCCGGTGGTGGCGATCCCGCAATGGCGTGCCCTGGCGGTGGCCTCGGTGGTGCTGGCGATGATTGCCCTGATGGTGCTGTTCATCGACGGTTCGGCCCTGCGCCAGCGAGGCCGCACCTTCCTGACCTTCATCACCTTCCTGTGCGGGTCGGTGCTGGTATGGATCGCCTACGACTACAGCCAGCAATACAGCACCTGGTTCAGCCTTACCGTGGGCGTGTTGCTGGCCCTCGGCGCGCTGGGCGTGTTCATCGTTTTGCTCACCGAGGCCCACGAACTGGCCGAGGCGGTGTGGATACACAAGCGCCGGCGCGAGTTCCTGCCGGTGCAGGCCGACAGCGCCTACCGGCCCAAGGTGTCGGTGCATGTGCCGTGCTACAACGAGCCGCCAGAGATGGTCAAACAGACCCTCGATGCCCTGGCCGCGCTGGACTACCCCGACTACGAAGTGCTGGTGATCGACAACAACACCAAGGACCCAGCCGTGTGGGAGCCGCTAAAGGCCCATTGCGAGAAGCTCGGCGAGCGCTTCAGGTTCTTCCATGTCGCGCCCCTGGCCGGCTTCAAGGGCGGCGCGCTGAACTACCTGATCCCGCATACCGCCAAGGACGCAGAAGTGATCGCGGTGATCGACTCGGACTACTGCGTCGACCGCAACTGGCTCAAGCACATGGTGCCGCACTTCGCCGACCCGAAGATTGCCGTGGTGCAGTCGCCGCAGGACTACCGCGACCAGCACGAAAGCGCTTTCAAGAAGCTGTGCTACAGCGAGTACAAGGGTTTTTTCCACATCGGCATGGTCACCCGCAACGACCGTGACGCGATCATCCAGCACGGCACCATGACCATGACCCGGCGCAGCGTGCTGGAAGAGCTGGGCTGGGCCGAGTGGTGCATCTGCGAGGACGCCGAACTGGGCTTGCGAGTGTTCGAGAAGGGCCTGTCGGCAGCGTATGCCCACAACAGCTACGGCAAAGGCCTGATGCCAGACACCTTCATCGACTTCAAGAAGCAACGCTTCCGCTGGGCGTATGGTGCCATCCAGATCATCAAGCACCATGCCAGCGCCCTGTTGCGCGGCAAGGGTAGCGAGCTGACCCGCGGCCAGCGCTACCACTTCCTGGCCGGCTGGCTGCCGTGGATCGCTGATGGCATGAACATCTTCTTCACCATCGGTGCACTGCTGTGGTCGGCGGCAATGATCATCGTGCCGCACCGGGTCGACCCACCATTGATGATCTTTGCCATTCCACCGCTGGCACTGTTCTTCTTCAAGGTCGGCAAGATCATCTTCCTTTACCGCCGCGCCGTAGGGGTGAACCTGAAAGATGCCTTTGCAGCGGCGCTGGCGGGGCTGGCACTGTCGCATACCATCGCCAAGGCGGTGCTGTACGGGTTCTTCACCAGCAGCATGCCGTTCTTCCGCACGCCGAAAAACGCCGACAGCCATGGGTTGCTGGTGGCGATTTCCGAGGCGCGGGAAGAGCTGTTCATCATGTTGCTGTTGTGGGGCGCGGCGCTGGGTATCTACCTGGTGCAGGGCCTGCCGAGTTCGGACATGCGCTTCTGGGTGGCGATGTTGCTGGTGCAGTCGTTGCCTTATGTGGCGGCGTTGGTGATGGCGTTCCTGTCTTCGCTGCCCAAGCCTGGGGAGAAGGCCGCTGAGCCGCAGCAGGCTTGAGAATGCCGGGGGCGCTTTGCGCCCCTTTCGCGACACAAGGCCGCTCCTACAGTGGATCGCATCCTGTCAGATGCGGCGCGATCGCTTGTAGGAGCGGCCTTGTGTCGCGATGGGCCGCAAAGCGGCCCCATTGGCCTGACGGTTTGATATAAGATAACGCCCCTCAGATTTCCCCGCCTTGCCCCGGAGTCCCCCATGACGGCCCCTGCCGAGCTCTCGCCCACCCTACAACTGGCCTGCGACCTGATCCGTCGCCCCTCGGTCACCCCCGTCGACGCTGACTGCCAGGCGCAGATGATGAATCGCCTGGGCGCCGTGGGCTTCCAGCTGGAACCGATGCGTATCGAGGACGTCGACAACTTCTGGGCCACTCACGGCAACCAGGACGGCCCGGTGCTGTGCTTCGCCGGCCACACCGATGTGGTACCCACCGGCCCGGTACAGCAATGGCAGCATGAGCCGTTCGAAGCGCTGATCGACGCCGATGGCATGCTCTGCGGCCGTGGCGCCGCCGACATGAAAGGCAGCCTGGCCTCCATGGTGATTGCCAGCGAGCGCTTCGTGCAGGACTACCCGAACCACCGCGGCAAGGTGGCGTTCCTGATCACCAGCGACGAGGAAGGCCCGGCCCACCATGGCACCAAGGCCGTGGTCGAGCGCCTGAAAGCACGCAACGAGCGCCTGGACTGGTGCATCGTTGGCGAGCCCTCCAGCACCACCCTGCTGGGTGACGTGGTCAAGAACGGCCGCCGAGGCTCGTTGGGCGCCAAGCTCACAGTGCGCGGCAAGCAGGGCCATGTGGCCTACCCGCACCTGGCACGCAACCCGATCCACCTGGCCGCACCGGCCCTGGCAGAACTGGCGGCGGAGCACTGGGACGAAGGCAATGCGTTCTTCCCGCCGACCAGCTTCCAGATCTCCAACCTCAACTCCGGCACCGGTGCCACCAATGTGGTCCCGGGCGACCTGACCGCACTGTTCAACTTCCGCTTCTCCACCGAGTCGACTGTCGAAGACCTGCAGGCGCGGGTGTCGGCAATCCTCGACAAGCATGAGCTGGACTGGTCGATCGACTGGGCGCTGTCGGGCCTGCCGTTCCTTACCGAACCGGGCGAATTGCTGGACGCCGTTTCGGCCAGCATCAAGGGCGTCACCGGCCGCGACACCCAGCCGTCGACCAGCGGCGGTACCTCCGATGGCCGCTTCATCGCCACCATGGGCACCCAGGTGGTCGAACTCGGCCCGGTCAACGCCACCATCCACCAGGTGGATGAACGGATTCTGGCCAGCGACCTCGACCTGCTGACCGAAATCTACTACCAGACCCTGGTCCGGTTGCTCGCCTGATGCTCGCCTGCCCTCTTTGCCAGGCGCCACTGAGCCGGCTCGACAACGGTGTGGTGTGCCCGGCCGGCCACCGCTTCGACCGGGCCCGCCAGGGTTACCTGAACCTGCTGCCGGTGCAGCACAAGAACAGCCGCGACCCCGGTGACAACCAGGCCATGGTCGAAGCCCGCCGCAATTTTCTCGACGCCGGCCACTACGCGCCGGTGGCGCGCCGCCTGGCCGAGCTGGCCGCCGAGCGCCAGCCCGGGGCCTGGCTGGACATCGGCTGTGGCGAGGGTTACTACACTGCGCAGATCGCCCAGGCTCTGCCGGCTGCCGACGGCTACGCACTGGACATTTCCCGCGAGGCAGTCAAGCGTGCCTGCCGCCGCGCGCCCGAGGTTACCTGGATGGTCGCCAGCATGGCCCGCGTGCCGCTTGCCGACGCCAGCTGCCAGTTCATCGCCAGCGTGTTCAGCCCGCTGGACTGGGCCGAGGCCAAGCGCCTGCTCGGCCCCGGCGGCGGCCTGATGCGGGTCGGCCCCACCAGCGGCCACCTGATGGAACTGCGCGAAGTGCTCTACGATGAAGTGCGCCCGTATGCCGACGACAAACACCTGGCCCTGGTCCCCGAAGGCATGGCCCATGCCCACAGCGAAACCCTGGAGTTCCGCCTGAGCCTGGCCGCACCCAAGGCCCGCGCCGACCTGCTGGCCATGACCCCGCACGGCTGGCGCGCCAGTGCCGAAAAGCGTGCCCGGGTCATCGACCAGCCCGAGCCGTTCGAAGTCACGGTTTCCATGCGTTATGACTATTTCGTGCGCCAAGACTGAGCACACCCGGAGCCCTTATGCGCCAACCTGATATCGAGATCTACCTGAAGGACGCCGACGTCGACCACAAGCAGATTGCCGAGTGGCTCGCCCAGGCAATCGGCCCATGCAGCGAATGGAAGCAGAAAGGCCATACCTTCAAATGCCTGGCCGGTAACATTCCGGTCACCTGGCTACCCAAGGCTGTAGGGAAATGGAACAGCCTGTACCTGGAAAGCGACCAGACGCCGTGGGCCGATGACGTCGCCTGCGCCCGCGCTGCATTTGCTGCACTGGGTGTGGAAGTGCGTTGCGCGCCAGGTGGCTGGGTGGAAGAAGATGGGGAAGAAGATGCCGACCGCTGGGTCCGCATCAGCGCCGACGGTGAAGAGGAAATCACCTGGCGCACCGCTTGAGCGGTATTTTTTGTGGGAGCCGGCTTGCCGGCGATGCAGGCAACACGGTGCCTGGCACCGGCTTCGCCGGTGATCGCCGGCAAGCCGGCTCCCACACAAACCGTTACAGCTTGAGGCTCAGAGGCCCACTACGTCTTCGGCTTGCAGGCCTTTCTGGCCCTGCACGCAGGCGTATTCCACCCGTTGCCCTTCGACCAGGGTACGATGCCCCTCACCGCGGATCGCCCGATAGTGGACGAAGACATCCGCACCACCTTCGCGCTGAATGAAGCCATAACCCTTGGCATCGTTGAACCACTTTACATTCCCAGTCTCACGAGACGACATCTGAACTACTCCGGATTTTTATTGTGAAGATCGCCTTGCAGACACAGGGTCTGCTCCCTGTGTCGACGCCGCTTGCGCAAATATCTTGCAAGTGGCAGGCCGAGTATATGACACAGAACAAAAAAATTTGATGACCGTCGCGCCGTTCGGCGATTTTTGCTGAACTTGCGCGGATACGGCAGACTAAATGGCTGGATACCCACCTGAAAATCACACCCAGGGCACACACCCCATGACCCGTTCCCCCCTGCGCCGCCTGATCTTCGGCGCCCTGCGTCGCCTGTTGTACCTGTGGGTGCGCTCCGAGACCATCAACCAGTCCTCCCTCACCCTCAAGCTCGACCGCAGCCGCCCGGTGTTCTACGCCTTGCCCTCGCCCGCACTCACCGACCTGGCCGTGCTCGACCATGAATGCACCAAGGCAGGCCTGCCGCGCCCGGTGCTGCCAGTAGCGGTTGGCCCGCTGCAGGAACCGGCGGCATTCTTCTACCTGACCCCGGACCCGGACTGGCTCGGCCGCCATGACAAGCGCGGCGCCCCGCCCACCCTGGAGCGCCTGGTCGCCGCCGTCAGCCAGCATGCCGAAGAGGATGCGCAGATCATTCCGGTCAGTGTGTTCTGGGGCCAGACCCCGGCGAGTGAGTCCAGCCCGTGGAAGTTGCTGTTCGCCGACAGCTGGGCAGTTACCGGGCGCCTGCGCCGGCTGCTGACCGTACTGATCCTCGGGCGCAAGACCCGGGTGCAGTTCTCCGCACCCATCCACCTGCGCGAACTGGTACAGCACAACAAGGGCCACGAGCGCACCGTGCGCATGGCCCAGCGCCTGATGCGCGTGCACTTTCGCAACCTCAAGACCGCCGTCATCGGCCCGGACATCTCGCACCGGCGCAACCTGGTCAAGGGCCTGATCCACGCCCCCCAGGTGCGCCAGGCCATCGTCGATGAGGCGCAGCGCGAGAACCTGCCGCTGGCCAAGGCCGAAGCCCAGGCTCTGCGCTATGGCAACGAGATCGCCTCGGACTACACCTACACCGCCATCCGCTTTCTCGAAGTGGTGCTGAGCTGGTTCTGGAACAAGATTTACGACGGCATCAAGGTCAACCACATCGACCAGGTGCAGGGCATCGCCCCTGGCCACGAAGTGATCTACGTACCGTGCCATCGCAGCCACATCGATTACCTGCTGCTGTCGTACCTGTTGTTCCGCAACGGCCTGACACCGCCGCACGTGGCTGCGGGCATCAACCTCAACATGCCGCTGGTGGGCAACCTGCTGCGCCGTGGAGGTGCCTTCTTCATGCGCCGTACGTTCAAGGGCAACCCGCTGTACACCGCAGTATTCAATGAATACCTGCACACCCTCTACACCAAGGGTTTCCCGGTCGAATACTTCGTCGAAGGCGGCCGCTCGCGCACCGGGCGCATGCTGCAGCCACGCACCGGGATGCTGGCCATTACCTTGCGCAGCTTCCTGCGCTCGTCGCGCACACCGATCGTGTTCGTGCCGGTGTACATCGGCTACGAACGCGTGCTCGAAGGGCGCACCTACCTGGGCGAATTGCGCGGTGCCAGCAAGAAGAAAGAGTCGATCTTCGACATCTTCAAGGTATTCGGTGCGCTAAAGCAGCGCTTTGGCCAGGTGTATGTGAACTTTGGCGAACCGATCCGCCTGGCCGGCTTCCTCGACCAGCAACAGCCCGGCTGGCGTGAACAGGACCACGGCCCGCAATACCGCCCTGCCTGGCTCAACGCCGCCACCACCCGCCTGGGCGAAACCGTGGCCCGCCACCTCAACGAGGCGGCCGCGATCAACCCGGTCAACCTGGTGGCCCTGGCGCTGCTGTCCACCAGCCGCCTGGCCCTGGACGAGCGCGCCCTGACCCGCGTGCTCGACCTGTACCTGGCCTTGCTGCGCCAGGTGCCCTATTCGCCGCACACCACCCTGCCCGAGGGCGATGGCCTGGCGCTGATCGAACACGTGCGCGGCATGAACCTGGTCGCCGAGCAGAAGGACGCCCTTGGCCGCATCCTGTACCTGGATGAAGGCAACGCGGTGCTGATGACCTATTACCGCAACAACGTGCTGCACATTTTCGCCTTGCCGGCGCTGCTGGCCAGCTTCTTCCTCAGCAGCTCGCGCATGAGCCGCGAACTGCTGGGCCAGTATGTGCATGCGCTGTACCCTTACCTGCAGGCCGAACTGTTCCTGCGCTGGACGCCGGAGCAGCTGGATGCGGTGATCGACCAGTGGCTGGCCGCACTGGTCGAGCAAGGGCTGCTGCGCCAGGACAACGATACTTACATTCGCCCGGCACCCAGCTCGCGGCAGTTCGTATTGCTCACCCTGCTCGCCCGCACCATCACCCAGACCCTGCAGCGCTTCTACATGGCAACTTCGCTGCTGCTCAACAGCGGACAGAACAGCCTCAGCGCCGAAGAACTGGAAGACCTGTGCGTGATGATGGCCCAGCGCCTGTCGATCTTGCATGGCCTGAACGCCCCGGAGTTCTTCGACAAGACCCTGTTCCGCCACTTCATCCAGACCTTGGTCGAGCAAGGAGTGCTGCACGCTGACGCGCAAGGCAAGCTGGGTTATCACGACAAGCTCGGCGAATTGGCAGAAGGCGTGGCCAAGCGTGTGCTGTCGGCGGAACTGCGCCTGTCGATCCGCCAGGTGGCGTTGCACCGTGATGAGCCGGTGGATCTGGTGCAAGGGTAGGCTTTCAGTCTGCTCACGCCCCTTGAGAGGGGGGAGTATCGATGTGCTGCATCTGCCCCCCTGTCAAGGAGTTCTGAAATGACGCTAATGAAATCATTCAACGTTGAAATCGTTTCTTCTGGCGATAACACCCTTCCACCGTCCGGGCTGGTCAAGTTGAGCCTGATCGATGTCTCCATGGCGGACGCACCGGCCATCAGCCTTGCCGAGCTGCGCCTGCGCTGTGGCGGCCTGATGCCGATCAATCTGCCGTTGACTTTTGACAGCAGCCTGATCGATCCACGCCGTAGTTATGCCCTCGCCGTGCGCATCGAAAAAGATGATCGACTGCACTACATCAACACCAGCCGTCACTCGATCGAGCCAGGCACAGTGTCCGGTACCCAACGTGTGACGGTCGACCAGATTGCTAGCGGCCCAGGCCAGCTTTCCCTCTGACCCCGTCCGCACCAGCGACTAACGGACGCAATCACCTTACGGTAGCCGCGCCGCAACTGAATATCTGCGTTCCTCTTCGTCCGCTCAATTCCCTCAATCACATCTACATCAAGGACCCGTCAGAAGAAATCCGCTAAAGTCCCTGGGGTTGGCCACAAGCCAACGCCTAGGACTTCGGAGATACCATGAAAAAGCTTTTTATGCTGTGTTGCGCATCCTTGCTCGCAGCCTGTTCCAGCCACACCCCGTCCAACCAGGCCAGCCTGGATGGCGAAGTCTTCTACCTGCAGCGCAGCGCCCTGCCATCTGCCGCCACCCTCAGCGTGGAACTGCAGGATGTCTCGCTGATGGATGCCCCGGCGGTTACCCTGGCCCGCCAGGCCGGCCCGGTCAAAGGCAACGTACCGCTGCCGTTCCACCTCACCTACGACCCGGCCCAGGTCAAGCCCGGCCACCGCTATGCGGTAAGCGCGCGCATCGAACTGGACGGCAAGCTGCTGTTCATCAACACCGAACACCACGGCGTCATGCTCGACGGCAGTGACCCACAGCCCGTGCGGGTGAAGGTCGACCCGGTTCGCTGATACCCGTACTCATCTGTTTACAAGGAAAGCTTCATGATCCGCACTTCCCTGCGCTTCACCACCCTGTGTGCCGGCCTGCTGCTGTCGGCCAGTGCCCTGGCCCTGTCGCTCGGCGACCTGACCCAGAAAGACGCCACCGGCGGCCTGAAGGATGCCCTGACTCAAGGCGCACAACTGGCCGTCAAGCAGCTGAGCACGCCGGGCGGCTTCAGCAACAACCCGGATGTGCGCATCGAACTGCCAGGCAACCTGGGCAAGGCCGCCAAGGCGATGAAGATGTTCGGCAAGGGTGAACAGGTCGAAGCCCTGGAAACCAGCATGAACAAGGCCGCCGAGGCTGCCGTGCCGCAGGCCCAGGCGATTCTGGTGGATGCCGTGAAGAACATGAGCGTGACAGATGCCAAAGGCATCCTCAGCGGCGGTGACGACTCGGCCACCCAGTACCTGAACAAGAGCAGCCGCGAACAGATCCGCGCCAGGTTCCTGCCGATCGTCAAGCAGGCTACCGACAAGGTTGGCCTGGCTCAGCAGTACAACAACTTTGCCGGGCAGGCCGTGGCGTTGGGTGTGGTCGACGCCAAAAGCGCCAGCATCGAGAACTACGTGACTGAAAAGGCACTGGATGGCCTGTTCGAGATGATTGCCAAGCAGGAGCAGAGCATCCGCCAGAACCCGGCTGAAGCGGCTACCAGCCTGGCCAAGAAGGTCTTCGGCGCCCTCTGATGGCCCCGGGGGCTGCTTTGCAGCCCATCGCGACACAAGGCCGCTCCCACATTGATCGGCGAATGCAGGACCTTTGTGGGAGCGGCCTTCAGCCCTTCTTCACCCTGAACCAAGCCGCATACAACGCCGGCAAGAACAGCAGGGTAAGCACGGTGGCCACGATCAACCCGCCCATGATCGCCACCGCCATCGGCCCGTAGAACACGCTACGCGACAACGGAATCATCGCCAGCACCGCCGCCAGTGCAGTCAGCACGATCGGGCGGAACCGCCGCACCGTGGCTTCGATGATCGCCTGCCAGCGCTCCATACCCGCCGCAATGTCCTGCTCGATCTGGTCCACCAGGATCACCGAGTTGCGCATGATCATCCCCGCCAGGGCAATGGTGCCGAGCATGGCGACAAAGCCGAACGGCTGGCGGAACACCAGCAGGAACAAGGTCACGCCAATCAGCCCCAGAGGCGCAGTGAGGAACACCATCACCGTGCGCGAGAAGCTGCGCAGCTGGATCATCAGCAAGCTCAGCACCACCACCACGAACAGCGGCATGCCGGCATTCACGGACTTTTGCCCGCGCTCGGAGTCCTCGACCGTGCCGCCCACTTCCAGCAAATAGCCATCCGGCAGCTTGGCGCGGATGTCATGCAGGGTCGGCTCTATCTGCTTCACCAGCGTCGCCGGCTGCTCCTTGTCGTAGATATCGGCGCGCACGGTCACCGTCGGCAGGCGGTTACGGTGCCAGATGATGCCTTCCTCGAAGCCGTACTCCAGGGTCGCGACCTGCGACAGCGCCACGCTCTGGCCATTGTCGGTCGGCAATGCCAGGCTGCCGAGGTTGCCCAGCTCGCTGCGTTCCTGGCGGGTGCCGCGCAGCAGGATCTCGATCAGCTCGTTGTCCTCGCGGTACTGGCTGACCGTGGTGCCGGTCAGCGAGCTTTGCAGGAAGCTCGACAGGTGCGCGGTGCTCACGCCCAGGGCGCGGGCGCGGTCCTGGTCGATCTCGAGGAACACCGCCTTGCTCGGCTCTTCCCAGTCCAGATGAACGTTGACCACATGCGGGTTCTGGCGCACCTTGTCGGCCACTTCGCGGGCCAGCGCACGGGCCTTCTCGATGTGCTCGCCAGTTACCCGGAACTGCACCGGGTAACCCACGGGCGGGCCGTTTTCCAGGCGGGTGACCCGGGCACGCAGGTCGGGGAACTGCTGGTCCACGGTGGTGATCAGCCAGCTGCGCAGGCGCTCGCGGTCCTCCATCGACTTGGCCAGTACCACGAACTGGGCGAAGCTGGCCGCCGGCAGCTGCTGGTCCAGCGGCAGGTAGAAACGCGGCGAACCGGTGCCCACATAGGCCACGTAGTTGTCGATACCCTCCTGCTGCTTGAGCAACGCCTCCAGTTGCTTGACCCGCTCGGCGGTGTTGGCCAGCGAGGCACCCTCGGCCAGTTTCAGGTCGACCATCAACTCCGGGCGCCCGGAGGCCGGGAAGAACTGCTGGGGCACGAAGCGGAACAGCAGGATACTGCCGACAAAGGCGGCAATGGTCAGCAGGATCACCGTCTTGCGCCGCCGCACGCACCACTCCACCACACGCCGTACACGCTGGTAGAACGGTGTGGCGTAAGGGTCTGGCGCGTGGCCGTCCTTGCCATGGCGCGCGGCATGCAGCTTGGCCAGATCTGGCAGCAGGCGCTCGCCCAGGTAAGGCACGAATACCACGGCGGCCACCCAGGAGGTCAGCAAGGCGATGGTCACCACCTGGAAGATCGAACGGGTGTATTCGCCCGTACTGGAGGCTGCCGTGGCAATGGGCAGGAAGCCCGCCGCCGTTATCAGGGTGCCGGTGAGCATCGGGAAGGCGGTGCTGCTCCAGGCGTAGCTGGCCGCCTTGAGGCGGTCGTAGCCCTGCTCCATCTTGATCGCCATCATCTCCACGGCAATGATCGCATCATCGACCAACAAGCCCAGGGCCAGCACCAGCGCGCCAAGGGAGATCTTGTGCAGGCCGATGCCGAAGTAGTGCATGGCGGCGAAGGTCATGGCCAACACCAGCGGGATAGCCAGCGCCACCACCAGCCCCGTGCGCAGGCCCAGCGAGAAGAAGCTCACCAGCAGCACGATGACCAGCGCCTCGACCAGCACCTGGACAAACTCGCCCACGCCGGCCTTGACCGCCGCCGGCTGGTCCGAAACCTTGCGCAGCTCCATGCCGGCCGGGAGGCTGCGGGCCAGGCGCTCGAACTCGCTTTCCAATGCCTTGCCCAGCACCAGGATGTCGCCGCCGTCCTTCATCGACACCGCCAGGCCAATGGCATCCTCGCCCATGAAGCGCATGCGCGGTGCGGGCGGGTCGTTGAAGCCGCGGTGCACTTCGGCCACATCGCCAATACGGAAGGTGCGATCGCCCACGCGGATGGGGAACTGGCGAATCTGCTCGACGCTGTCAAAGCGCCCGCTCACCCTCAGTTGCAGGCGCTCGCTGGGCATTTCGAAGAAGCCGGCGGTGCTGACCGCATTCTGTTCCTGCAGGGCCTGCTGCACGGCCTCCAGTGGCACGCCGAGGGTGGCCAGCTTGAGGTTGGACAGCTCGATCCAGATTTTCTCGTCCTGCAGGCCGATCAGCTCGACCTTGCCCACGTCCTTGACCCGCTGCAGCTGGATCTGGATACGGTCGGCATAGTCCTTGAGCACCGCGTAGTCGAAGCCCTCACCGGTCAGCGCATAGATGTTGCCGAAGGTGGTGCCGAACTCGTCATTGAAAAACGGGCCCTGGATTTCCGGCGGCAAAGTGTGGCGGATGTCCGCGACCTTCTTGCGGATCTGGTACCACAGCTCGGGGATGTCCTTGGAATGCAGCGAGTCGCGGGCCATGAAGGTGACCTGCGATTCGCCGGGGCGGGAAAACGAGACGATCCGCTCGTACTCGCCGGTTTCCATCAGCTTCTTCTCGATGCGCTCGGTAACCTGCCGCGACACTTCCTCGGCAGTGGCACCAGGCCACAGGGTACGAATGACCATGGCCTTGAAGGTGAACGGTGGGTCCTCGCTCTGGCCGAGCTTGGTGTAGGACATGGCGCCAATGGCCGCCAGCAGGACCATCAGGAACAGGACGATCTGGCGGTTGCGCAGCGCCCAGGCAGAAAGGTTGAAACCCATCGGGACTTACTCCTTGGCCGTCAGGTTCACTACGCGATTGGTACGATCCACGGGGCGTATCTCCTGGCCCTCGCGCAATACATGGCCACCCGCGGCGACTACCCAGTCGCCGGGGGCGAGGCCTTCGAGCACGGGTACGCTGTCGGCACCATAAGCCCCCAGGCGTACCACTGCCCGCTCCAGGCGGCTGTCCTTGGTGACCCGCCAGACGTAGGCCTGGCCGTTTTCCGCAGTGACTGCCGACAGGGGCACCGCCAGCGGGATCAGCCCTTCGTGGGCGATGAATACCCGGGCGCTCTGGCCCAGCTCCGCCGGTGTGGCGGCCGAGGTAAAGGCGATGCGGGCAGCGAAGGTGCGCGAACGCGGGTCGGCGGCCGGTGACAGCTCGCGGATGCGCCCCTGGAAGCGCTCTTGCGGGTGCGACCACAGCTCCACGCTCACCGGCTGGCCCACGGCGAAGCGGGCGAACTGCTGCTCCGGCAGGCCGATGGCCACTTCCCGCTCGCCATCGGCGGCCAGGGTGAACACGGTCTGCCCTGCGGCGACCACCTGGCCCACTTCCACCTGGCGCTTGGCGATCACCCCGGCCTGGGGTGCGCGCAGCACGGCATATTCAGCCTGATTGCCGGCCACGTCGAACTCGGCCTTGGCCTGTTTCAGCCGGGCTAGGCCGGCGCGATAGAGGTTTTCGGCGTTATCGAACTGGGAATGACTGACCATCTGCCGGTCCAGCAGCTTCTGGTAACGATCACGCTCGGCGCGCACCAGCGACAGGTTGGCTTCGGCGGCCGCCAACTGGGCACGGTTGGCTTCCAGTTGCAGGCGCACATCCTGCGGGTCAAGTTCGGCCAGCGGCTGCTCGGCCTTGACCCGCTGCCCCTCCTCGACCAGGCGTTTGCTGACCTTGCCGCCGATGCGGAAAGCCAGCTCCGGCTCGAAGCGCGCCCGCACTTCGCCGGGGTAACTGTCGGCAGCGGCTTCGGCCGGCTGCGGCTGCACCACCAGCGCCGGGCGCGGCGCAGCAGGTGGGGCGGCTTCCTGGCCGCACGCCGCCAGCAACAGCACGGCAGCGGCGGACAGAGCGATGGACAAGGCATGGCGCAACATGATGAATCCTTTCGCGGAGGGCACATTCAATATTTGTACTGGAGAGTATATTAAGTCAGGCAACGGACGCCGGGAAGAGGCTGCAGCCGAATACGACAGGCGCGCGTTGAACAACATGCGACCGTGCGCCTTCGGCCTCCCGGCGCCAGTGCCATGTAGTCCGATACTCCCACCCCGCCTAGGAGTATCAGCCGATGCGTGACTCATGGCGCTTCGCCATAGTGGAGGCCTATTACAGAGGCCTGGTCCGGCCTCTACAACCGGCAGTGCCTGGGAGAGAGCCATGACTATTCGCAAGAAGAACGCCTCGCCAACGGACAAACACAGCAGCCCCTCCGGCGACGACCTACCCCCCATCTCCTCACCAACCGTTACCACCGACCTGAGCGACTATAGTCCTGGCAGCACTGCCACCATCACGGCCAGCGGCTTTGCGGCTGGCAGCACGGTCGCATTCGAGGTGGACCATGTCACGGACGCCGGTGCGGACAAGCTGTGGGGCACTCCCGACGATGTACTCGCCAACAGCTCCGGCGAAGGTCACACCCCCTGGTACGTGACCGACGGCGGCGCTGACGATCTCGACGGCCAGGTCAACGGCAGCATCACCACCTCGTGGTACGTCAACCCCGACGATTCGGCGGGCGCCACCTTCCTGCTCAGCGCGACCGCCACGGGTGCTGACCAAGTGTTAGGCAGCGCTGACGATGTGATGGCCACGGCCTCGTTCACAGACAGCGCGCCGATCATCACCGCGACCGGTGTGAGCGTGACGCTGGACGAAACGGCCGCGTTGCAGAACGGCACAGCCACACCAACCCCGGCCTCGGATGCCGACGACAACGACATCCTGGTGGCGTCCCTGCCCTCCGCCTTCTCGAACCGCTTGACCACACTGGGGGCCGGTACCCCGGCAGGTGCCGCCTTGAGCGGCTATACCGGCGCCGTCGGCAACACCGGGAGCAATGCGTTCAGCATCACCCCGGTACCGGGAGGCAGCATCACCGACATCAGCTTCACCAACAGCGTTGGCGCGCCTCTCAATGGCTTGGACAGCGGGCTGGATACCCTCAATGGCGTCGACATCCTGCTCTACACCGATACCAACAACAACATCGTGCTGGGCCGCGCTGGCGGGCCGACAGGCGCGATCATCTTCGCGGGCTATATCGAAGAAACCGGATCGCCCGTCAGCGGCGGCAAGATCTGGACGGTGGAATACCAGCCGCTGAAGCACCCGAACACGGGCAACCCTGACGATGCGGTCAATCTGCTGAACAAGGTGTTCATCGGCACCAGCCAGGACCTGGCATTCAGCCTGGCCAACGCACCCTCCGGCCAGAACCTGTTCCTGATGTTCACCACCGCGAACCCGACCGTCGTCAATGATGGAGGCATCCTGCGCATCACCGACCCGACGATCATCGCCACCGGCAAGGACCCGGCCGACCAGTCGAGCGGTGCCAACATCACCACGGGCGATACGATCAATACCAGCCAGGCGGGCGGCCCGACCACCTTCGGCACCAACAACCAGATGATCGTGGAACAGGAAGGTGTCCGTTTTACCTTCGTCACCGGTGCCCGGCAGAATGTGACCATTCCCAACCTGGACCAGAACGAAGCGGATATCGAAGCTAACGTCGACTTCACCGCCGTGTTCAATGCAAGGTCGGCCACGTTCGATGTCGTGCAGTTGCAAAGCGGCAAGAGCGCCGTGGTCAGGATCAGCGCCTTCAGCACCGCCGCTGAACCTGGCGTGAATTTCGTCAATGGCTACGCCAACGATGCGGCGGTGGCGATCACCAACGTTCGCGTCATCAATATCGCCACTGGCCAGGTGATCGAGAATTCAAACGGGTCGGTGAATGACCCGAGCATCGTCATCAGCTTTGCTTCCGGCGTCGCCACCCTCACCGGCATCAAAGCCGGCCAGAAGATCGAGTACACCACCACACAGGATCACAACCGCGTACTCGTCGAGAATGGGGCCGCCGTCGACGCCAAAGGCAATGAACATGCCGACTTCGATATCGGCGGTTTCATGCTACGCCAGGTTTCTACCGCAACCGCCGAAATCGGCTCCAAAATGAGCTTCGAAGACGATGGGCCCAGTATCAGCACCACGGGTACGGAACCGGTCCTGACTGTCGATGAGACAATCCTGGCGACCGACGCCACCCAGAGCTTCGCCGCCAACTTCACCTCGGCCTTCGGCGCCGATGGCGCCGGTACGCTCACCTACGCCCTCGGCGTGGTGGCCGGCGCCTCCGGCCTGACCGACACGGCTACCGGCTCGGCAGTCAATCTGTCGCTCAACGGCACCGTGGTGGAAGGCCGCACGGCCGTCGGCAACCACCTGGTGTTCACCGTCAGCGTCGCCAGCAACGGTTCCGTTACTC
>Ga0247828_10000006_pt1 | contig 67364 bp, 110 predicted proteins | sample 12C_Control_Day3_FD_192425 | JGI IMG/M metagenome (GOLD analysis project Ga0247828, IMG submission 192425) | Soil microbial communities from agricultural site in Penn Yan, New York, United States - 12C_Control_Day3 | ecosystem: Environmental > Terrestrial > Soil > Agricultural land | place... | reverse complement strand
CGGAGTACCTCCTGCAAGAGCTCCTCCGGCAGGCGCGTAACCCCACCCCCGCCCTAACATCAAGCCTACCCTAAAACGTAGGCTTTCCCGCACGCACGTACGTGCAACCGAACGAAACGAGGTCAGGTTTTTCAGCCAAAAGTTTAGACTGGGAACCTGGCTTCATTTTTATAAAATATAAAAACCGCAAGGGGAGTTTTGTTACACAATTTTCCACTACCCGTAGACGGGTGCCTTACAAGACCAAAAACGATTACAAGGACACCTGTTGGCGTTACAGGAGGCTAGCGATGCGTACTGCAAGGGTACCAAAACAGTCCAGGAAAGCCTGGAAGGAGGTGCGAAGAAGTTGTTTTGAGCGTGACAAGTTCACATGTAAACGTTGCGGAAGAAAGAACAAACAGGGCAAGAGAATCGTGGCACACTATGTCATCCCAAAGCCGGAGGGTGGTAGGGCTGTCCTTGAGAACCTTCTGACGCTTTGCAGAAAATGTGAACGCTCCGTTGAAGCATCTGAAACTCCTCTGAGGACAATCAAGGAGATTACAACATCTGGAGATGAAGATGATTCTGGACTGACCCTCATTGAAAGGACAGAGGAAGTCAACGACGAGGGTTATCACTTTCGGAGACCGGAGTGGCATCGTTGGGTTTATGGGAGTGGGAGGAAATGAGAAAGCCTGGCACGATTGAAACTCCGCATCCAAATACTCCTCCGAGACTATGGAGACGCTATAAGAAGTTTCATGGGAACTGTTACAAGACAGCAGAGTCTCTTGGAGTAAATCCGGCACGAGTCTGGCAGCTGTTGAAGAATGGAGTGGAGCCAACAGATAGGTCCGAGAAGGGAAAAGAGGCGAGGAGGAAATTATTCCTACCACTGACAAAAAAGAAATCCGGGAAAGCTCCACCAATACAGAAAGTTCCACTGCCAGAGTATCTCCTTGCGTGGAGGAGACTTCCAAAACAGGAGCGAGAGAAAGTGATTCAACAATACATGAACTGGAGAAAATCGCATGAGCCTAATCAGAAGAAAGACACAACCTAGTCTGTATCAAGTGAAGATGATGACCATCAAGGAATACATCCAGGAGCATCAGGAGTGGTCTCTGAAAACATTCGGGGAAGGGAATCACACGGAAGGCTTGCTCAAGCACATCGAGAAGGAAGTGGAGGAAGTCAGAAGATTCCCGCACAACTTGCTGGAGTGGATGGACATCATCATACTGGCATTTGATGGAGCCGGACGGGAGGGCTACACTCCCGAGCAGATCGCCTCGGCTCTGATCGAGAAGCAGAACATCAACAGGGGGAGGGAGTGGCCCAAGATCACAGATGCCAGTCAACCAACAGAGCATGTCCGAAAGGAGTCCAATGGACAGAATGCGGATGGCTAGAATCAACAGTGAGATGCAGACACTGGCGGCAAGGTTCCTCTTGTCCCAGACTGTGAACAATCCAGATGGCACAACTTCTCGCGCCATCTATTGGACCAACGCCGATGCCGAACGGCGATATAACGAACTGCGAAAACAGGTTCAACCTGTGAGGACAGTAGAAAGAGGATTGGATGGGAATGACACACGTGGATAGAAATTCAAAGTGGAGGTTTGACGATATTGTATACATGAAGACCTGTGCGGAGTGCGGAATCAAAGTGGAGTGGCAGGCCTCCAAGCCCGAAACTAACACCCAGAACAACTTCCATACGTACCTGTATCATACAAAGGGTTGGCGCCTGCGGAGCATTGGCCCGTTCGGGCTCGGTGGCAAGGAATGGATCTGCGAGTTACACAGATAAAACATACCTCACAAGAAGAAAGGAGAAAACAATGTTTGAATTCATCAAAGAAATGATCGAAGACATAAAGCACAATCGAGAACTTTACCGTTCAGGTAAAGCCAATAAGGATGAAGTTCGTTCGACTACTGTTGGCTGGCGTCACGATCCCGGTCAAGTGAAGACAGATCCCAAGGACTCCCCCAGCGGCAATCCAGAGTACCATACCGTTGTTAGAAGCAAGAAGAGCAAGCGAGGTGAATGATGCTTGGCTATAATCCTGCTCAGATTGTGGCAATGGTTGGCTTCGGCCTGATGATAGTGGCTGCTATCATCGTCATGGCCCACAACACGAGGTCCAAAGGAAAGTGAGATTATTCATCATGTATGTCAATGGAATGTACTTCTCACCTGCCTGCCTTCTGCTTCTGTTCGGGGTGATTGGCTTCACGGTCTTCATGATTGCTGTGACGGCAGAGTTAAGGCGTAACAACAGTGGCGTGATCAACCTTGAACCCGACGACGATGACGAGGACATCGTTGAGGAATAAAAAAAGGGACACCAGGAGATCTCTCTCGGGTGTCCCTTTTTTGTTGCCTGCTGGATCAGTGGCGCTGACTGGATCCATGCTCCAGCAATGTGGCAGGCTGCCTGCTGAACAGGCGCAAGGTTCCGAAGCCTGCCAGGAGGGCTGCTGCAATGCGAAGTCCCAGTATGATCCACGGATCGGACTCGACGGGCTGCACGTTGATCCAGCCCTGCAGGATGCCGACAAAGAATGTGGAGGTGGAGAGTGCAACCGGGACGGCATACTGTCGCAGGTCCAATCCGAACTTCTCGAACAAGTAGATTGTCCCGGCTGTGAACAGTGCAACAAGCAGGCCGTCAAACAGCGTGGGGTTGACCTGGACGGCATTGCTGGTCTGCAGCTGCGTGACAGTCGGGGTGCAGGCGGTCAACAGTAACAAAACAAATACGACAACAAACGGCAATCTTTTCATTTCATCTCCTATTTGGTGTATGGTCTGACACGGGGAGTCCCTAACGGTAACTCCTCCAACAATTCCAACGGGTACAGCACCTGCTTTCGGGACACATGCGGCATGAAGCAGACGGGATGTTTGCCTTCAAAGAACCACGGGTAGGTTGCTCCACCTGCGAACGGGACGAGCTCCCCGCTGAAGTTGACGATGTTCAATGCAAAGAACAGGTGCCAGTGGTCGCGGGGATTGTACAGGTAGTTCTCGAAGTTCACCTCAGACATCGTCTCGGGCTGACGCTTGCCAGGCTTCATGGGTGGATTCTTGCTCCCGTCAAACAAGTCCACGATCAGATAACCCGTATACATCTTCATCCTGTCGGTTCTGTAGTCCCGGAACCACAGCTTGCCCTCCGGCGCAGCTACCCCACTGAGCATGCTGTGCGACATCGTCCTGACCTTGTCAAAAGCTGGATCGTACGGGGAGTCCGTGTTGGATCCCACGGGCCAGTTCGTCAGGTTCTTCCCCATGCCGTACCCGAGGCGGTTGGCCAGGGCGCGCGTGCCACCCAGCTCCGCCATCACGCTCTTGGGAGGGATCCCTGGATTCCAGCCGCAGAGCGCGAACTGCCAGTACTTGTTCAACGGCTGGATCTCGTCCAGCATCGTCCACACAGCCGGACAGCCGTTGGTGTTCGGGGAAGCTCCCTCGGGGGTGGCGCAGCTGCGGAGGCGGCCCTTGATCTCCACGTCACCTTTGTGCCGGTAATACTGGAGAGGGTGCGTCAGGACATCGAATGTCCCGTCGTCGTAATGGACGGTCTGCTTCGTCATGACTGCTTCGGGAAGAGCTCCTCCACGGAGCCGTCGTCGAACTCCAGGGTGCTCTTGACCACCTTCTTGGAGGGCATCGGCACGATCCATTCTGGGACTGTGATGCTGGTCGTGAAGGCAATCCAGCCTGGGCGCGGCAATACAAGCTCTGCCCACCAATAACCATCCTTGAAGATCTTGGAGCCCGTGCCCTGCAAAGACAGCGGGCCTGTCAGCAGCTCCAGGATGGACGTCCCGGTGATCCCAGGGGCATTGCGAACCCTGGCCTGTTGTCCATCCTTCAACGTTGCTTTCCATGTAATAGGTTTATCGACCACTGTTCCTCCTCCCAGTTCCGGTAGGTTGAACTGGAATATAAGATCCTGTAGCGTGCCCCTGTACAGGTTGACGTCCACTTCCTTCTTGTTCCCGAGGGGATAGCCTGGAACGAAGATCGGTGGGCAGGCTCCCGTGAACTGCCAGAAGGTTGCACTGCGACCAACGTCCTGCCAGGGCCGGGCTGCCACCGGGAAGTGGACTGCGTAATCACCGTGGACAATCTCTCCAAGTCGCTGCTCCCGCTGCGCCTCCGACCAGGTATTACTGATGGTGTCCCAGGGATAGGTTGCCTGCCAGAGGGGATAGTCCGAGAACTCTATGTACCTCCAGAGGCGGATGCTGTCCGCAAAGCCTGGGCCTGTGTACACGAGTGGGCGCTGTCCACTCTCTCGGTGGACGTACCGCAGCCACTCCAGCGCAGACGTACAGATGCCGTTGTTACTGACACCGTTGGTGGCCTCCAGGTCCAAGACGGGCGGGAGCTCGCCCAGGCCTTCCCGATCCATCAACTGCATGAACTTTTCTGCCGCAGACTTCCAGGGCACCAGGGGGCGAAAGAAGTGGTATCCACCGCGATACACCCGATCATGTGCCGCTTTCCATTGCTCCTTGAATACACTGTCCTCCACAGTGCCCTCGCTGACCTTGATGAAGGCATATTTCCAATCATGATTGGGCCAGTCCAGGACTGCATCCCAGTGAGAGTAGTCACCACCGAGTATCATTTCTTTTCTCCTGTTGTCGGATCTATTGGGGGAAGGATCAGCGTGGGAGAGCCTCCGTCCGCCTTCTCCTGGATACCGTTGCTTTCCTTGATTGCCTTCATCTTCTTGCTGATCGTCTTGAGCCTTTCCTGCGTGTCCTCGAATCGCGGAAGCCTGCGGAACGGTCTAGGAATGATGTTGTGCTCCGTGAGCTGCTGCTCCAGGCCAGTTGCATGGGTCTTCCAGTCTTCCTTGTCCTCCCGGCACTGCTGCATCTTCTGCTCCAGGATTGCATTCGCCAGGGCCAGCGGGCGCAGCTGCTCCAGCTCGATCTCCAGCTTGCTGCCCCGATCGATCTGCCGCTCATACTCGCGGACAACCCTGTCCCAGACCTTCTCGTCCTTCTCCTCCTCGATCTGGAGGGCCCGCATCTCCGTCTCTCGCTTGGCCTGGGCTTCCCGCTCGCGAATCTCGGCCCGCAGCTTGAGCCAATCGTACAGGCGCGGCGCAAAGTTGAGCACCGTGACGAAGATGACGGCGATGATCAGGCCTCCAAAGGTGACCGGAGTCTCCACGCCCATGCTAGCCTCTTCCAATCATGTTGATGAACGCGTCGACCACCTCCGGGTCAAAGGAGATGTTGCGTTCTTCGATGATGAATGCAATCGTCTGGGACTTCTCCCAGGACTTGCGGTAGGGACGGTCGCTGGTAAGGGCGTCGTAGACGTCCACCACTGCGAAGATGCGCGCCAGCAGGGGGATGTCCGTTCCCGCCAGTCCACGCGGGTAGCCCGTGCCGTTCCAGCGCTCGTGATGGCAGTAAGGCACGTCCACCGCATCCTTCAGGAAGGGGATGTTCTTGAGCATCTCGTATCCCAGCGTGGGGTGCATCTTCATGATCTCCCTTTCTTCCGGAGTCAGCTCGTCCTGCTTCAGCAGTACCGCATCCGGGATTCCCATCTTGCCAATGTCGTGCAGGGCTGCCCCGCGATTCAGATTGATGAAGTCCTTGCGGGGGATGTTCATCTCGATTGCGAGACGCAGGGAGAGGGTCGTGACCCTGTCGGTGTGCCCACTGGTGTAATGGTCTCTGAGCTCCATTGCTTTGCCCCAGGCCTCGATGACTGCATCGTAGGCTTCCTCGATCTTCAGCCTGGAGGCCAGCAGCTCCCCACCGTGCCGCAGCTCGCGCTTGATCGCCAGGGCCAACCTTTGCATCTTGTCCTTCGAGATGAAGTCCCTCGCGCCTTTCTTGAGGTAGGCGATGGCCTCGTTCTCGTCCACAATCCCGCTGACGATGATGATGGGGATCAGCGACCAACGCCGCAAGGCCAGATACTCGGTGGTCACCGACAGCACTCGCTCGGCGCTCAATGTCGGGAGTCGCACGTCGCAGATGATGACGTCCCAGGGATCGTCCAGCGCCAGCAGCAGGGCAGGCTCGTTCTCCACCCTGTGCCAGACTACATGCCATTCCTTCTTGAGCCATTCAACAATCAAATAGACGTCATCCGTGTTGTCTTCAACGATCAAGACTTGCAACTTGGATTTGCCGTTGGAGATTGCCATAGTTCCTTTCTGATTGCGGGGAACGTCCAGCTAAGGAACGCAAATGCAGACGTTACCCATCGTGTGGATCCGGGCCATGACACCAATGCCCAGCATAAAGAATGCTAGAAGTATACCGCAGAATAAATCGTGCTTCCTGCGCAGGAGGGACCAGGGCAGGAGGATGAGCGTAGCGGCCCACAGGCTCAGCTCAATGTCTTCCATACCGAACTCGAATATATTCATTCATTCTCCATTAGTATTCGTAAAACCCTTCACCGATAATGCTCCTGCCTGCGCCAAGACCCCAGTTGACGCTGCCTATCTTCAGAAACACCGCCTTGTTGGTGGCCAAGTTCCAGATGCCACGCCCAACATCGCCAGCGGTATCGCCAATGGTTGCCACGAATACCCCGTTTCCACCTATGCTGGCAAAGTTGATCGGTATTGCAACACTGATCTGCGTGCTAGCTGTCCCTCCAAGTTCAACAGTGGCTCGCAGTTTCCATTTCAATGTCTTCCCATTTGCACACCACTTGGCATAGTCGTAGGAATGAGAAACGATTGTCATGCTTCCGCTGGCAGTTGGGGCACCTGGAGCATACGTGAACCAATCTGGCCATTCCTCAGGATTGTCCGTGTAGCTTATGTATGTGTCCGTGATCGTTGCGGCTGCCATTGCATAGTCGGTGTTCGGGATGAGGTTGACCGTGGTCGTGCCTCCAAGATGGGAAGAGGAGCCAACCACGCCAAACTCGCGCCCACCACCATCCTGATACCTGACTCGCGTCCCCTTCCGGTATGTGGAAGCCAGGTCGCCCGACACTGTAAAGGTATGGTTGCCTGTCCTTGTCCACGTTATCGAAACAGGTATCCACCCGTTGTTCAACGTGAACACAGTGTCAAGGACAGTTCGCAAAATTGTGACTGTTTCTGCAAGCGTCTTTTTGATAAATGCCCCTGCTCCAGACGCAACCAGGAAATCGTTTACAGCCGTCGCGAGGGAATGCTTGATGTACTGTGTGTGATCGTCATCGCCCAGCCCTGCCAGCCCACCGTGATCGATCTGTGCTCCATCGCCACCAGCGTGATCATGACTATCTCCATTGGTCACTCCCTTGGCAATCGGCGCATAGGTGGCTGGTGCAGTGGTCGAAATGAAGGTATCAATTTGCGCGTGGGTATTGGTCCCAATGTTGGAAAGGCCGGTATGGTTTATCTGTGCCCCATCACCCCCTGCATGGTCGTGGGAGTCGCCATTGGTCACACCCCTATCGCCTGCAGCCACATTGCCAGAGCCTGTTCCGACATCCAGTGGAGCAGAGTTGCCCAGGGCTGCCCAGCCATAGTTCCGCCGCGCATAATACTCTCCATTATTGAGGGCCTCAGGGATCATGGGCATCTGCGCGATCTCGATGTAGTCCACGTATCCATCAAAGTCGCTTGTTGGTGAAAGCGTTATGATGTTTGGATCAGTTCCTGCCTGGACGAGAATGTTTGTGTCCTCGTCCGCAAGAACGTCATAGCCACTCCCACCCGCAAGCTCAATGTGGAGCGTTCCGGCTGTCATTCCCCCGATTTGGAAACCGACTTTGTACCATGCGTTTGGAATAAGCAGCTCGCCAGCCAAGTCAGCCAGGGACAGGTCAGCCGTGCTGCCTGCTGTATGACGTATGCGTCCACCACCAGAGCCGTCGCTCTCCCACGCCCAGCCAGCACCCAACGTCATGTCGCCTTCATCGGCATCAAACGTGTCGGAGAACAGGTTTTCGATCAGGAAGAAGTGCTCCGCGAATTCTTTCCACACCGTGAACCATTTGACCAGTTTTGCGGTGAATCCATCCTCGCTATCAGCTACGGCGATTTCATCAGCCCTGACAATGGTGGTCTTTTCAGGGAGGGCATGGATGTCGAACGTGCCACCTGTAGGATCCTCTGCTATCCACTCTTCTGCATAGGCGTCATAGGTGAGGACTTGTCCATCTGTTGGTGCAGGAGTATTGACATCTGAAAGGTCGTCCAGGGCATGGTCATGCAAGATGGACGAGAAATCTTCCGGATTGAAATCCGTTGGCATGGGCACAATGATGTCGCTATTCTTGAGAGCTGTCTGTCCGGCATATAGGAGGACATGCGCGCGGGTGTACTTGCCTGCCACAGGGACAGGCATGTTGGCGGGTGTGGCGATGCTGGGACTTGCGAATTCTGTCCCTTTATGGACGGACAAGACTCCACTGGTGTTGCTCTCGATGGAGACGTACTTTGCGCCCGTCGCCGGTTGATAAGAAGCCAGATTGATCGCCTGGGTGGAGATCATCTTGTTTCCCAGCGTCGTCAATCGGATGTCTCCATATACCCGGACATAGAAAGGTCCCTTGGCAGGCAGGATCAGCACCGTGAGCTGCAAGATCTGCTTCCGGTGGATCGGCACCATGTCCTCCGCATCGAACATGTGCTGCTGGAAATGGTAGGGGATCGCACCTCCACCAGCAGGCGCATCGAACTGATCCCTGGTGAAGATCACCTGCCAAACGTTCGGCAAGTCCCTGGATCGCCCGACCACGACGGCCAGGTTCGGACGGTTGGGGGCAACGCTGTTGATGGCCGTCTCCACCTTCTTGTTCCGGAAACGCACGTAAGAGAGCCCGTTGCCTGCATCCACGTTGCCGCTCTCGTCCCCAAGCCAGGCAGGCTGCTTGTCGAGCCACTCGCCAGTGCGCTTCTGCATGGACTTGCGGAAGAGGTTCTTGATCTCCCTGATCTTCTTATTGAATGAGTTCTGCATCTAATACTCCACTACATACACGGCAGTGATGTCCGGCGCGATGGGGGTAATGCCGGGACTGTAATTGCCTTCTTTGTTCAACCAGCTTTCCCCACCGTCTGGACTGTACCGGATGATGCCCCTGGCGGCAATCCACCGGGAGCCTTCCTCGTTGGTCCCCGCATAAGCATAGGCGTAGTTGTCGCCGAACGGCAGGTTGGGGATCCCCACGATGGTCGCGAAGCCGTCCGTGGTGCGGCCGCGCTTGCCGGTGTCCCAGGTGGTCATTCCCAACATTCCGGTGGGATCCACAGCAGTCCGGGCGCGCAGGTTGAAGTCATAGTTTATGAGGCTCCCGATGATAGTGGAGAAGTCGCCAGCCACAGCGCCATTCTGGGTGATCCTGATCATCCCCTTGTCCACGTTTTGCATCCACATGTAGATATCGTCTGTGCCCAGCGGGATGTGGCGGGTGTCCCGGTCAAGCCCGATCAAAGTGCCACCCAGGTTTACGGTTCGGAGTATCGATGCACAGCCCGCATCCAGGGCAATAAATTGTGGCGTTCCATTGGTTTTACCAACTGTCAGCCTCCACTCCCCACCACCAAATGAAAGGTCGCCATATGTCCCGATGGCGATCGTGCTGATCGCGCTCAGGTCAACCGTACACTCGCTGAAGGTCATACCCGTGCCCAGGAAGAGCTTCCAGCCGTTGGCAGTGGAGTTGTTGCTGATGCAGAGCAGGTAGCCGATCTGTCCACTGAGCGGATCGTTCCCCAGCGCCCCAACGCCATAGATCACCGGAGAGATGCCCGGAAAATGCGCGGCGATGGATGTCACATCCTCGATGACGGTGAATGTGGATCCAATGCTGGGGGCATAGGCAATGTACGGCACCCTGCCGAAATCATTACTCGACAGACAAGCCACATAGATTCCTCCCGTGAGGCGATCCAGGAGCACGTGCGTGATCTGCTGGTATTGTGTTTGCGTGAGGCCTGCGTTGACTGTCTCCCAGTTCACTTTGGAGCCTTCCTCGTGGAAATTCTCCGTGTAGACCAGACCGTACGTCTCGTCATGTACCAGGACTTTGGGTGGACCGCCATCCTCCGTGGGCTCTTCCGGAATGATGATGGGCGGTGGAGGAGGCGGTGGAGGAGGTGGTGGAGGTGGAGGTTCGACGGTTGGATCCTCCTCTCCAGGGATGAGGGCCGTGATGGCGATGTCCGGGAATGTCTCTGCTTCAAAGACCACCTCGGTGTGAAACTGTCCGGTGTTTGGATCCGGGACAAGCGCGACTTCCTTGGGGACCAGGTTGATGTCGTAGGCCACTCCACGTGGCGTGTCCTCAGCCGCCATTGCGATCGCGCAGAACTGTTGCGGGAAGCAGTCAATCATGCGGTTGTTCCCAATGAACTTCGCGGGGATGTCCGGGAGTTCGTTGTTCAGCCAACCGCGATACAGGCCCGCCAGCGTGTTTGACTGGGCCTGGCTCGCCGAAAGGAGATGGTCAACAATCTCCGGGGAGCCGTAAGGGGGATAGGTGTTGCCCGGAGAGATGGAGAAGTAGGGCGTGCCCTTCTTGCTCTCGTTGACCGCCACCCCACTGAGATCCACGAACGCATTAGGCTGAACAGTGACACGGCTGAACTCCACTTCCTCGGCCAGGTCTTCCTTCGTGATCGTCATGACGGTCGCCCAGGTGCGACTGGCTGGCGGAACCAGCTGCGGATGGATGCGGATGAACAATCGGTTGAACCTGTCCACGCCACTGATCGCCAGGATCTGCAGCCAGCCGATCTCACGCAGCTGCTCCCAAAGGTTCGAGGCCAGGGAATGGACCTCCGGAGAGTAGCGCGTGTCGCCAGTCAGGGACACGTCCATCACGCGCGTGGCGGTAGTGCGCCAGTGCAGGAAGTGGTACAGGCCCTTGTCCACGGTGAGGTTCTTCATCTGTGTCCACTTTGAGGATGCGCCCGTGATGAACTGGACACCATCCGGATAGGAGGGGATCTTCCCAAACCAGTAGTGGGCCGTGTAGGCCGTAAAGCTCACGCTGCCCTGCATCGGGTTCCAGTTGATCTCCTCCTCGCCACCAATCCAACCTGTGACGACGACGTTCTCGCAGCCAGCCAGTTGTCCAATGGACTGCTGCGTGACGCCGTAGTACTCCTCCCCGAACACGATGACCAGGGCTCGCTCGCGCACCGTGGCGATGTCCACGTTTTCCGAGAGGCGAAGGCTGAATTGCCAGCCACCCGTCTCCAGGTCTTGCTTGGGGGCGTTCGGGAACTCTGCGGAAGGCGGAGGAGATGCCTCGCTCCACACGTACACCCAGCGGATCTCCCACCAGGTCTTCCCAGTGGCGGCCGTGAGCGTGAAGTAGACGGGATGCCAGCCCGTCACGTTGAACGTTGTTGTGGGAGTGGAAGTCGTCAACCCACTGGTTCCACTGGCGCTGGGGGCGCTGGTGGAGTAACTGGAGATCGTGGAGTCATGGACATACGAAGCGCCAAGATTCCATTGCGTGGAAACACTTGCTGCTGTGAGTTTCAGGACGCGATTGCCACCGGCAATCACAACAGGATCAAAGTTTGTATGCTGATCGGAGTAGGCGATGGTCCCGTCCATGTAGGCGACCTCGTCCACGATGCGGACGTGCCGAGCCCACAATCCCCAGTCCCGCAGGATGGTCAGATAGAGGCCATTGGCCCAGCCGATGTGGGAGGTCTCCCCGATGTACACCTTGGCGGCGTCGATGGACTTCACCCGGCAGATGCCAACGTCGTGCGCGCCAGCCGACGAGCCGACCAGCATGGTCATGTCGGCCAGCACGTCCGCCAGGGTTCCAGATCCCGTGTCGTACGTGACCTCTATGATCTTGTCCGTCGTGGAGAACGTCTGGTTCACCCTGGCGGTGTACACTGTGGTCGGCGCCAGGATGGCGGCAAAGTATTTTCCCCAGTGCCCTTCTGTGCGGAACAGTGCAAGCTCTGCAGAGGTGGCGGCCCTCGCCTCAATGGACATGTTAGGGTTCTTCCCCGGCTTCCACCATCATCGTGAATGTGATCGTGAAGTCCTGGACGATCCCGGCCTCCACGGCAGTGGGATGCCCTCGGGCGGGCTTCACAGGCCAATGAGAGATGACAAGATAATTCGAGAATATCTTGCCACTGTTATTCAATGTACGAATGTACAGCTTGGTGGAGTGGGCCGTCTTGTAGGCAACGAGGGCTGCATACTGCTCGTCCCGCAATCCGTTGACGTGCCAGGCAGCCTGGAGCCAGCCCATCTCCTTCTGCAGTCCGTCCATGTTGATGACGAGCGTGGAGCGATGGACAGGATCCACCGTGAAGGAGCCCTCCATGATTGCAGAGGAATACACCCCTTCTCCAAGGCTGGACAAGGCCACCATGCCTGCCAACCCTCCAGCAAACGTTCCGATCATGAGCTCATTCGGCAAGGGCATCGTTCACTCCAATGCAATAGAAAGGGCATCTAACGTGTCGTCAATCATGCGCTGACGGTCTGCATCGCTGACTCGGCTCTCAATCCTGCGGGAGTCGTTGTAGGTCACGTTGTTGCGGGAACCCCCGTTCACGGCGGAGAGCATGGCAATCATCTTGCTGCGGGAGATGCGGCCTCCCATCACCCGCTCCGCCAATTCCGTGACGTCTCCACCCAGGACGTACTCGGTCTTCCCACGCCCTCCACCCATGGCGTCCCCGAGCAGGTAGGTTCCGTAGGTGGCGTACCCACCGCTGGCCTTGGGTGGTGGAGCCGCCAGCAGGGTTCCCATCCCGGCCTTGTACCGCAGCAGGAAGGCATCCAGCTCTGCGATCATCTCGTCCTGGCGCTGCTTGCGGAGAGCCTTCTCGCCAAGCAGGTTTGCGTCCAGGTCTTGCAGTTGCGCGATGAAGTAGTCGTAGCGGCGCTTGCGCTCCTCCTTGAGCTGGTCATCGAGCTCCTTGACGCGCTGGGCAGCATTGGCGCGGATCTCTGCGATCTCGGCCTGGTGCTGTGCAGTCAACTCGCGCAGCTGCTCCGCAGCATTATTACGGATCTCCTCCAGGCGAGTCTGGAACTCCGCGTAGCGCTGAGCCTTCTCCTGGGCGTAGTTCTCCGCGAGGTCTTGCAGTCGCAGGGCCAGGTCTTCCCTGCGTTGGCGTATCTCCTGATTGGCTTGCCGGATCTCTTCTGAACGGGCCCTCTCGTAGCTCTGCTGCTCCTTGAGGATGCCGAGGGCATCCCTGGAGGCGACCAGCTCTTCGATCCTATCCTCGTGGTCCAACCGCAACTTGCGCAAGTTCTCCTGGAGCTGCTCCTCGATGCGCTGGATCTCGATCCCGCTGTCCCGGATGATCCGGGCGCGCTCCTGCGCATATTGCTGCTCGGCCTGGATGCTCTGCTGCTCATAGGAGGCAGTGGCATCTGCGATGGACTTTCCCATCTGCGAGCGGATGCGGGCCGCGTTCCTCGCGAACTCCTCGTTGGACTTGGCTTCCGCTCGCAGGGCGTCGCTGATGACCTTGCTGCGTTCGGCATAGTGCTTCTGGATGATGGCCAGGTCGTCTCGCTTGTAGTCCTCGTAGGCTTTCAGGACAGCTTCAAAGTTCGCAGAGCCGCGCACGCCACTGAGCTTCTCAGCGGCCTTGCCGAGCTCGTCTGCACCCAGCAGGAGCTCCTGGAAGAACTTGTCGACCTTCTGGAGGTTCTTGTTCCCGGCCTCGCCCAGGTGGCGCAGGGCCTTGCCTCCCAGCAGGTCGGGGATGGACTTCCCGATGTTCCCAAGGAACGTGAACCACTTCTGTTCTATAGCCTCGATAGCTCGCACGCCACCATAGAACAGGGTCTCCCGCATCGTCATGTCCTTGGAGTTCGGATCGATCAGCTTGGCGATGGCGTTCCCGAGGGTCAGTCCCAGCTCTGCCCCGATGATCACGGAGGTTGCCACCAGCGTGACCTTGGCCAGCGTCCCGAGGGCGTTCCCAATGCCAGGAACCTTCTGCGTGGAGGAAGGCACAGAAGTCGGGATCGCTTGATCGGGCGTGATGGCTCCGGCTCGCAGGCGAGCCGCCACCAGCTGCTCTCGCGCCGCCGCGAACTGGAGCTTGCCCGCCTCCAGTTGCAACGGGATGGAGCTGAGGTACAGCTGGTCGGCATACAGCTTGATGCCCTTGCTGACAGCCAACCCCACCGCACCCAGCCCTGCTGCAATCAGTCCAGCGTTCAGAGCTGCCTGGATGATCTCCGGATGCTTCTCTATGAAGGAGGCGGCCTTGGCGGCTGTGTCAGCGGCTTTTTGCAAAAGTGGCAAAGCCACCTGCGCGAATACGGCTCCGGTCTTTTCCCCGCTCTCCTTGAGACTGTCCTGCGCCTTCTTCCAGGCTGCCGTGACCGTGGTGGCCTCCTTGGCGGAGTTCACGTACTTGGCCGCAAATCCAAAGATGCCGCCAACAATGCCGGTGCCGATCGCCAGGCTCACCTGCGAGATGCTCGCCAGTTGCTGGGATTGGTTGCGGAGAATCTGCGCATTCTCGCGGATGTCGGCCGCCTGCTTCCGCAGCAGGGAGGCCTCCCTCGTAAGAAGCCTGGACTTGATCGAGGAAGCCTGGATGGCCCCTTTCAGGTCTTCCCGGCGAGCCTCCTCTAGTTCCTGCAATCCCTTGATCTGCTTCTCGATGGCTTCGATCTCGATGTAGTCTGCTTCTGTGAGATTTCCGCTGGCCAGACCTGCCGCGAGCTCGTCAGAGATCTCCTGGCCAGCCTTCTTGGCGCCCTCCTTGATCCGCTCGATGTTGATGTCCCCAAGATTGATTGCCTTGAGTGCATCCACGGAAGTCCTGCTGAACTTCTGCAGATCCCCCAGGGTGGCCTTGAGTCCCGATCGCAAGTCAACAGTCTTTTCCCCAACTCGCTGGAACGTCTTGTCATATGCCTTGACGAACAGGTCGAAGTCGGCAGAGAGCTCGTCTCCCGGAAACGAGATGCCACCCAGTGCCTGTGCGCTGCTCTTGCCGATCTTCTCCACCTGAGTCTCCATCTTCTTGAGATTCTCGGTGGTGTTCTTGATGTCCGTGTCTGCTGCCGAGGTTTCGGATACGAAGTTCAAAAGGGTAGTATAGGTGTCATCTGCCACGCTGTTTCTCCTTTATTTCCTTCTCAAGTTTCCTCAAGTTTCTGCGATTCCATGCGGCCATAGAAGTCGTCCAGCTCAAAGAAGGTGTCCAGCATGGAACGCGGCAGGGCTCCCTGCCAGTCCGTCGCCAGCACGAAGGCTTCCACGCGCTTCCCGGACATCCTCCAGAGCAGCCAGTAGTCCCACCAGTGGACAATGTTCTCCCTGGAAGACCTCAGGGAGGAGGGCAGGGCGTTCCCCGAATCCTTGAAGAACGGCGAAAGACGGCTGACGAGCCATCCTACCGTTTCCTCACTTTTTTTTTCTTCGATTGAGCAGTCTCCTCCTGCTGCTTCTCGGTGATCACGAACCAGTCAGGGTTCAGCCTGCGGGAGGCTTCCAGCCACTTCTGGATCTCACCTCGTGGCCAGTTGCGGACCTCCCTGCCGTCCGGGATGTTGCTGGAGCCATTACAGCTGGCTGCCAGCTTGGGGTAGAACATGGAATAGAAGACCTGCCCTGCTGGGTCACCTTCCAGCGGGTTCTTTGTTGCATAGTCTTCTATCTCGATCAGCTTGAGCACGAAGGAAGGCACGCCGTGACTTTGCCAGACCGTGACACTGCTGCCGTCCCGGAACTCCACTTCCTCATGCTCGGTTGCCTTGGGGCAAGGAGAGCCAATGATGTCCTCGTTCAGCTCCCACACCGTGAAGTACCAGTTGTCCAGATGGAGCCTGGACAACGCAAAGGCTTCCTGGGGAGTGGGCGTGTTCCCCTCCACCACACAGGAAGCCATCAGTGAGTAATAGTTCCTACAGAAGTACTTGAAGGTCTCGCTGCTGGCAGGATCTGCCAGCAGGGGTTCCAGCTCCTTCTCGTTCTCGGTGAACCGAAAGGAGTAATCCCAGCCAGCCTCACAGACAACGATCCTCTCCGTTTCACCGAGAACGACTTCTTTCCGCCGCAGTTGCATAGCCATGATCAATACTCATATTTCGCAACGATGATGTCGTCCGCAGTTGGTGCGGAGACGAAGTCGACGTGGTCAACGTAGCGGAAGATGTCAACACCTTCCTCGTACTCGGTGCCGTCATTCCAGTTCCACACGGAGATCTTCGCCACGTCAATGGCGGGCTTGGCGGCCGGGAAGCTGAAGTTCTCGTCGTAGCCATTGGCTTTCCAGGCCACGATCTTGGGAACACCCACCGTGACCATCTCCAGGTAGCCGTTCTCTGTGAAGCCGTGCCGGAGGACTGTATAGGACTCTCCCCAGATCTCCTTCTTTGTGTTGCTGATGGTGACCGTGTAGCGGACCTCCAGGGCATTCTCGTTGAACGGGCTGCTGATCGGGATGCACTTACCCTTGGGGATCACATAGCTCAAATAACGTGTGAGACCATTCTCGTCATGGCCTTTCTGGATCAGTAACAGGGCCACGTCCGGCTCTGAGCCTTGCAGGTTAGTCAGGCGACCAATCGCCTTGGCTTCTGCAATCTCGTACACCTTGACGCCACTGAGGGCCGCTACGACATCCAACTGCGAATAGCCCACCCGAAGCTCGGCTCGGGAGGCCTCTCGGGGAGCCCGATAGATCGTGTCCCGCAGCCGACCATTGCCAACGTTGACCAGGTAGCTGCCTTCCGCAGGCGTGAGGTCGAACGTCCGAGCACCGTCCACTTCCAGGCCCTCGTAGACTGAGTCGTCCGGTGGTTGAAGTGCTCCACTGGAATCCAGCGGGAACACCGTGGAGAGGTAAACATCCCCTCCCCAGAATTGAGTTGATGGAGCTGCCATAGTTTCTCCTTCTATAGATTGAATACTGTTTTATCAAAACGAACTTGTTGTCTGATGACAACGTTGCAGGTCTGTATGATGAAATTGGGCTTGGCTTCCTGCGGAGTGTTCGCAAAGCGGAAGTACTGCGCAATCTCATTGGAGCTGAGCGTCACTCTGGAGATGGCGTGCTCGCCACCCAGGTGCTGATCCGCATGGAGCAGGAAGAACAGCGCCCCACGGAACTTGCGGAACTTGCCCCAGGATTCCTTGTAGGTCTTGTACCGCACGTACAGATCCATAGTCACATTCCAGTCGATGTCCATGATCTTCTGCGTGAGCTTGTTGTCCGCAATGGGGAAGGCTCCCGGCCGATAGATGATCCAGTAGTCCGCGCCATCGCTGAGGACAGTGTCGTCGTCCGACACCTGCTCGTCCTTCTTGAAGAAGGCAGGCTTGAGGGCCCGTATGCGGGTCGCCAGGGCATCCTCGCACTGCTGATAGAAATCCCAGACTTCAGCCATTAGTGGCCTTCGGAACCTTCTTGAGGGATTCCTTGATCTTCTTGGGGAGCTGGGAAACAACTGCGTCATAAACGATGCGAAAGATCAAGTGTCTCCCAACATGGATATTGGATTGCCTCTTGTTGCGCATGGTACCGTACAGATACTTGGATCCCCGCACGGCATTGTAGGTCTTGGCACCATTGGAGGTCCGCTCGACTTTCCAACCGCGTTCGTGTGCATGCGTGCTTTTGTACGGCAGGAAGCCCTGCTTCCGAAGGATCATGATGATGACCTTGATCTTCTGCTTGACGGAGTCCCAATTGACCGGATACTTGATCCTCTTGCCGGGTCGCGCCATCCTGCGAGCAATCTCCGTGGCGGCCTCCAGAGCCCTGTGATTTCCAATCTTGGGCAGGGCTGCCCGCAGGTTCTCCAGGCCCTTGCGGACCAGCTTGGCGTTGCTCTTGACCTGGATGCTGGCGGTGATCTTTGCCATGTTCAGCCTATCACCCGGAAGTAGGCCGTCTTGCGAATGGAGGACTTGACAATCTGCTGCACACCGTCCGCCAGGAGGCCGTCCGAGTTCATCTGGATCCAATTATTCATGTCTTTCTGGATGGCCGCCATGGGGGTGATGCCGCGCTCCACGGCCTTCTCCGTGAAGAACCTCCCGGAGCTGTTCTTGAAATTGCATAGGTCCGCCACAAGGTTGACCACGTACTTGGAGATGGCCTTGTAGGCGTTGGGGGTGTCCACTGAATCCACGGAGGAAGGCACAAAGAAGTGGGAACCCAACGCGATGTTGAACTCCGCCGAGACCTGATCCAACCAATCGTTGACTTCAGACAAAGTGGGATTGGAAGGAGTGCCTGTTCCGGGATACTCCGGATTGTCGTCCTCCCAAATCCCGTCATTTGTCCACGTGGAAGCCATTGTCGCCACCTGTTCCTGCGTGCCGTACGGCATGGATTAATCTCCTCCAGACTTGGACTTGGGCCGGGAAGCCTTCCGCGCGGAAGGTTCCTCAGGTTCGAGTGGGGATGCTCCTTCCGTGGAACCATCCCCACCCTCGTCAGTATCCTCACTGCCAGGAGGAGGAGCAGGAGGGACAACGTTCTGGACAATCTCCGCCAACTCGAGTTTATCCATCACATGTTTGGCGGTCTCGTCATCCAGCTCCACGATAGAGCCAGGCCCGTACTGACTGTAGGCTCCATACGTGTAACCTTCTCGGACGCGATACTTATGAACAGCCATTGCATGCCTCCACTAACAGTTCGTTGCAACGGCCACGCCGCAGGCATTATTAGCGTCGAACTTGATTCGGGGCACGGCTGCCATCAGGACGCGGAACTCGTTCATGAGCCCACCGAACTCCTGCCAGCTGAGCGGAGTCACGTCCTGGCCAATCGCCAGGTCCACTACTTCCGCAGTGAGTTGCACCATGACCGTGAGTCCGTCCGCCAGGCGCGAAGCCCGCTTGATGAACTTCAGGTCAGGGATCGTGCGGATGATGACGCTGAGCTGGGTCTCCGTCAGGTTTGCACCAGTCAGAGCCAACAGCTGGGAGTATTGCGTCGGGGAGACATACACGCCGAATGGACCTGTGAAACCCCTCGCGATGAGGGCTGCAATCATGCCGGTGATGGTCTTGTGCCCGTTGCCGTCCGTGCCAAAGTCACCACCACCATAATTGGCAGCCGTGTCCGTGAGACGGTTGGGTGCATTGGTCAGCCCGTACACCTTGAAGCTCTGCATCTGGATGGTGTGCCCGTTGAAGTACATGTCCTCGAGGGCTTCCCGAACCTTCAGGGTCGCTACACGCGCCTGCGTGACGTCCAGGCTTTCGCCAACCTTGCGGGAGGCTTCCAGGGTGCGCATGTCCAGGCTGAAGGGCTTCGAGATGATCGGGACAGGCACGCTCTGGGGAGTGAACGCCACACGATCATTCTCGCCCTTGCGGGGAGTGATGTTCATGCTGACGTCCGCGGAGGTCATGTCCGAGAGCTGCTCATAGGTGGCGATGGAGGTGCCGATGCCGCCCAGCGGGCGCGTGAGGCCAGCAGCAATCAAGTCCTGGATGCCGATCAAGGGCTGCCGCATGACGTCCAGGACAGCCGCGTCGATCGTCTCCCATTCGTACTTGCGGAGCAGGGCATTCTGATAAACTACCTTCTCCTTCCAGACAGGGACGAGCTTCGTGGAGCCGTCCGCGTTCTGGACAATCCGGTGGCCATTACTGACCACGACAACGTTCTCACCCCGAGAGTTTCTGTACGGCCGCATGCGATAGGGATCCAGGATGTCCTCGCCAGGCCGCATGTACCCGTTCTGAAAGATCACAGCGTTAGTATCCATTAGAGTATCTCCACGCGGATACGGACACCGTCGTACCCAGCACTATTGTCCACGGCTTCGGTGGCATGACCAATCGCAGTGCTCCCGACGCGCAGGTGTCCATTGCCGGAGCTCTCCAGGAGGTCGTTGATGGCAACGTTCTCGCCAGCTTCCAGCATCATGTAGAGCAGGTCACCAGGAAGGGCATAATGGACAGGCACAGCCTCGTCGGCCACGTCAAAAGCTGTCTCAATGTCCGCACCAGAGCGGATTGGCATCTCCACGGCCACCAGGATGGGTGTCGGGATGGCTCCAGCCGCATCGTGCGGGATCACCTTGCGGTCGGCATTGAGCTCCACCAGCATCCCTGGCGTGACTGGGAAGCTAGCACTCTCCAGCGGGAAGTCCTTCTCGTGCTGGTTGCGAACGTTCAGCAGGACTGTCCGGGCAGTTTCATTGCGAACTTCAGACATTGCGGGCCTCCTCTGCTTGCGGCGCTAACAGCGCCGGACGAATGACCAACGGCTGCTCGGCATTCTGGGAGACTGCAACCCCACCCAATCCGGCATAGTTGACATTCATCTGTGCATTGAGCTTGACCAGGATAGGATTCGTCATGGCTTCCAGCTCAGCATCCGTGTAGATGTTGGCACTGTTGGCCTTGATCTGCGCGACCAGGGAATCCTTCTCTGACTTCTGTTGAGCTTGGGCATTGCGCACCAGCTCGGCTGCGGCAGGAACTGTGTTGAGGGCTGTGTCCAGGGTGCCGTCGGAAATCGCTTCCACGAGTTTCCCGTTCTTGGCGAGCACCTGGGCAAGACCTTTCAGCGCCAACAGTTCCTCTTCGCTGATCATGGTGGGGTCGTCGATGGAGTTGGCCTTCACTTTCTTCTTGGCCTCTTCCTCCTCTTCCTCTTCCTTCTCCTTCCCTTCAGCTTCTTCGATCTCGAAGACCTCTTCCTCGTCGTCATCTGCATTCATCTTCACTTTCCACCCTTTGCCTTGCAGATAACCGACCAATCCGTTCAGACTTAGCTTCATGTTTTACTCCTTTATCAGTAAGTCTTAGATAACATGCCATTCGGCATGAACATCACTTGAATCTTCCTGTTAGACGATACTTCTTTTGCCGGATATGTCTCCTACGATCCATTTCCTCTTTGATTGCCTTTATAGAACTGGTACTTCCTGCAACCCGAGCTTTTCTGAACTGTTCCCTCAAGCCAACGTCAGTGAAATGTTCATAGTCACTCCGTTTGCTTTCTGGAAATTTATGATAGATCGTCTTTTCATCATCGTCATCTTTGGGCCCTGTTCCACCACTCTTAGGAAGGCTTCCACCAACCTTACCTGGACGGCCCCTGTGATCTTCAAATGCGTTCGAGAATAACTGACGTAGAGAATATTTCATTTTAGGTATCCTTGATCCTGCTCGTGGAGCCACTTCCGGTAGACTGCCTCCGGATCCAGCTCCATCAGGTGGGCATTCACCACGCGAACAGGGATCTGCTCGATCCCCAGCTCGTCCGCCAGGTGAACCCTGTGGTTTCCGTCCAGGATCTTGTATGTCCCGTTGCACATCACCCAGACGGGCTTCGTGATGCCCTTCTCGAGGACAATCTTGCGCGTCCTCTCTATTTCTTCCTTCGTGCGGGAGCCCTTGTTCAGGGCGTATCCGATCAGCATGGCGGTGGGCAGGTGGTTCGACTTGTACTCCGGGTAGCCCGCATTGTTCTGCTTCACCCACTCGTCTTTGTCGTTCTTTGACCAACCCGCCTTCTTGCAGGCAGCCCAGGCGATCTTAGCGGCAGACTCTTCACCCTTGTCCTTGTTGGCTTCGTAGACCTTCTCCCAAAGGGCTTTCCCTTCTTCTGGGAGGTTTCCTGTGACGTTGTGCCGCATGCACTGACAATCTCCATTATGTTGCATGTTCCGGTTGACGCCACAGCCGTCCTGGATGGAGCAGGCACCGATCTGGCTGTCGGGGAAGATAGCGATGTGGTCGCGCTTGGGGTTGCGGTGGACAGTCTGGTAGCTCTTACCGTTGAATACACCTGGAGTATATTGCTCGTCTGCCCAGTAAGCCGTGGAGGTCTCCAGCATCTGCCCGTTCTTGATGGAGCCCAGGATGACCTGGCCCTCCGGCCAACGCATAGCCTCGGCTTCGTCGATCCAGTAGTCAGCCAGCATACGCTTGTTGGAGTCATCCCAGGAGGTGTTGGTCAGGTGTCCAATGATGGGAACATCCGGGTGCTCCACCTGCACACTCCCGTTGTTCTTCCGGGCATGCCGGATGGAGATAGGGGTACCGTCCCAGTCTTCCGGATGGATCTCAGAAGCTGGCAGGAGGTAGGTATTCATTACCTGCTCACGGACAGGCACGCCAGGGACAACAAGATAGCTCTTGCCGTCCTTAGAGATGGATTTTGCCTGGTTCGTGAAAAGGGTTCGGGCATCCTCGGTTTGCTGATTGGTGAATGCTCCCCTGGTGGATATCTTGCGAGGGCCTTGTTTCTTCCTGTTGATTTTTACTGTCAGAGTGGTCATAGGCCGTAAACGCGAAGAGAGCGAGTTCCTTATAAAAAGTTCTCGCTCTCTAGGAGTCTACAGACAAGGTCGGATTTGCGTGAAAGTTTACTACAGAAATCAGGTTCTTGTAAAGCGTCTCCAGGAATACTACTTCTTTCTTTTCACTGAAAAGACGTTCCTGGAAGCAACAAAGTAAAGCATTTCATTCTTCTCGTCAAAGATGACAACATCTCCACTGGAACCACCCGGATGGTTCTTGTGGTTATTCACAAAGCCAATAATCTCTCCGCGAACAGTCTTACCAGAGCCCTGTCCGAAACCTGAAGCAGGAGAGTAGTTCCCATAAGCCTGTATTCCTACCCTCAGGCTCCTACGAGCGGAGTCTCGATCAGGTGTGGAGGTAATTGGCGAATAATCTGGGCGTTGAAGAGGTAGATCATACTTTTCAAATTTAGCTGGAGGAGACCAGCCAAGATGGTTCGGCTTCCTAACTTTTTTTGAACTTCCGGGAGTACTACCAGACTCTGGTACACTGCCACCAACCTCTCCAGGTCTCCCTTCATGGCCTTCGAAGCCACTACCAGGGCCACCTTGCCGGAACAACTTCCTAAGGCTGATTCCCATTACTACCTTTCCTTTCTTGGACTGTGACAATGTCAATCTTGGTGCCGTCCGCATACAGCTCCACGACCTGGTACTTGGCGCGGATCTCGTCCAGGCGGATCAACTCGTACACCCATCCACCCTTACGGAACTCAATCTCATTCGTGTAAGGGTTATAGCGGAATAAAAGGTGCCCAGCACTGTTGCGGATCTCAAGCCAGGGGTTATCCGTCATTTCCTTTTCCTGATTATAACGGGAGCGTAATACTTTCTCTGAGAAGAGAACAGATTCTTGACTATCCTTGAAACCTTGCCATCTTTCATGAAGATAACTCTCTCTTCCTCATCGTTCTCGTAAAGTGTTATCTTAGAAATCCATACAGGAGGAATGTCCCTTTCTATCCTGTAGTTGTTCTCAATGCCAAAATTTTCCAGATCGTATTCATCCTGAAGAACCTTTTCCTGATACTCTTTCGGAACAGCAACTTCAACAATTCCATAACTGCCTGTTGCAAAGGCTTCTCCATAGGCCCTGGCTTGATCATAATCAGTAGACATATACACAGAGGCAGGACGCTCTCCGCCTCCAATCACACTCTTAGAAGCATTTGATTGCTTCTTGAGGCCATCCCAGATAATATCATCTATAAATTTATCACTTGTTCCATGATACATATTCACACTTCCTTTCACTTTCTTGGTTGAACTTTCCTCCTTCTGACTCCCTCCCACTTGTCCGGGCCTACCGCTGTGACCCTTGAAGCCTGAGCCCTGACCGCCAGAGTGGAACAACTTGTTCTGCTGAGTCCTGACTGGAAATCCAAACACAATCTTCCCATCCGGCTGCCGCACCTTGACCATCGCCATGCGGGGATCGGAGACCTCCACGGGTTCAAAATCCTTCGTGAGATAGACAATGTTAGGATCCATATTTCCTCACTCTCTTGTACAAGTCCTTCCACACGTCCGGGACAGACTGCATCTTACCCAAAGGGATCTCCATCTCGATGCGAGCGATCTCCGCCAATGTTTCATCCACGGCCCGATCCCTGTCGTACAGGGAGTTCGGGTTGACGGCATCCCAATAGGAAATGGAATAGGAAGTCACGCCATCCTCCTTCTGCAACGTTTCCCATTTATCCCCTGACAGGAACTCCTCATGGATCTCGTACGCCCAGAGCCTGTCCTTGTCGGCAGGGTTGCGCAGGGAGCCGTCCGCTTTGATCAGCCAATCGTCAGGGTGAGGGTTGTCACGTATGCTTTTTTGGATCTCCACGAACTGCCCCTGGAAGGAGTCCTTGTACTTCTGCCAACGGCTATGCTGGACCTCATGGGCAAGGATGCCCTCCAGGGTTTTGTTGGATTTCTCGTCCACGTCGAACACGGTGATTCTGCCCGTCTTGGGGTCGTACTCCCCGTCGGCCCGGAAGGTCTGGTTGCCGACATGGAAGACGTAGCCTTCATCCTCGGTGGAGATCACCTGCCCTGCTGGATAGCCCAGCTTCTTGACAACGTCCTCCACGCGCTTGCGGTGGTCAACAGGTTTCTTGAGGAACTCCTCCATCTTGCGAGCCTCCTCCTCGTTGGTCTTGTCTTGCTCCGCCAGGACATCCTCCAGGCTCCTGTCGCCCTTGGAGCTCCCACCAACCTTGCCTGGCCGTCCATGATGGCCGCGGAAGCCGCTGCCGGGCCCACCAAACTTGAAGAGCTTCCTGCTTTTCTCTATCTCCCATACATCCGTGATGTCCTTCCAGCCAAAAATAGAGTATCCACTGGAGTCCTTCACAGCAGGTCTTCCAGCAATCACCCTGGCGATAGAGGAGGAAGAGATGGGCGAAGTCGTGTAAAACTCGCCTTGCCGGTTGCGGTTGGGGACCAGATTCTTAGGGACTGCAACAATATAGGCATGGTCTCCAAATTTCGGTTCAGGAAAATCTGGAAGCACCTCTTGGATGCGCGCAACAACCTTGGCTTTGAAATTGTCTTCAGCATACATCCTGGAGGGGTTGCTGGAATAGAACGTCATCTCACCCTGGTCGTGAAACACCATTGGGCCCTTGGACTGTATCTCCCCGCTTTCGCGGATCTTGTTCAACTCATAAGCAGACATGGACCGCCACACATATTCCGACTCCGAACCGTACGAAGGGTCTATGCCAGGGATGTCCTTCAGGTCGGAATATCCGTTGACAAATTGGGAATTGGGGTCTTCTGGGTCTCCAGACAGGACCGAGCGGTCAACCTTGTACTCGTAGGGCCAAGTGGGCTGCTTTACAGTCTCAATGTTGGATTTCTTTGAACCACCAACAAGACCTTTCCTTCCTGCATGACCTTTGAAGCCTGATCCAGGGCCACCGTGAGTGAAGAGTTGCTTATGTGCCTCTAATGGGATAATTTTATAATCTTCATCATCAAACTGTACAGAAATATAGATTTCACTAGAATTACGGATTGCTTCCTTAGGGTACTTTGTCTTGACAATCTTATCCTCAGAAATAGGATTCATAACAGAATTGAACTTATACACATCAACTCTGTCAATGTATTCAGGAGGAATGCTTTCTGAGAACGAGTAGACGCCTATGAAAGAATGATTGGAAAGTTCAGAGACTTCAGATTTTAGGACAACAATTGCATACTGACCACTTTCCCTGTTGAACCCACGTCCATGTTTCTGAGCAAGATTTAGATCAGAGGTTGTCCATATTGTTTTCTCATCTTCAACAATAGATTCAGAGATAGCCTTGTTAATATCTAGGCCGTTTTCTAATATACTATCAATGACCTTCAAGTTTGTTCCATGAAACAAATTAGAGCTTCCACGAGGAAGGCTTCCGCCAACCTTTCCAGGCCTCCCCTTGTGGTCCTCAAATGTCTGCTTGAACAGTTTCCGCAGGGATGTATCCATCATTCACTCTCCATAGAGATACCTGAGTGCCCAACCCATCCTCTTGTAATGTCTCCATTCCGGGAAGTCCTCATTGAAGTTTCTTGTGACATAGATGTTGCCATTATCACTCCAGAAGATGACCTTGCTGGGCCCGTCATTCATGGGCATGTCATCTGTACTCCATCTCGCACAGGCAGCCGTGCCAGCAGGCAGCGCCGCCAATCGGTGTGATTGCCCAGATGGACTGCCAGCCCTTGCGAGCCAGCTCCACGCAACCGTGACGACGCTCGGTGCTGCGGCAGTGCTCCGCTGCCGTGAGTCGTCGGCGGGCCTGCGTGAACCCGCTGCGCCTGGCGTCCCACAGCTTCCAGTTCTCAAAGATGCTGTTGATGCGCTTGCCCAGGGAGCAGGCCGCGTTCAGGATCCTGCCATCCAACGGGACGCTTCCATTCGCCACCTGCTTGGCGTACATCCCGAACTTGGAGTTCTCCTCTTCGATCACACGCAGGAACTCGCGCTCTTCCTCCAGGCTCATGGGGTTGCTGGAACCCCTGGCTATGTCGATGGCGGCTCTGTAGGAGTACTTCATCAGGCGAGTGGTGCCGCCGTACCATTCCTGCACAGTGATCTGTCCGGTGACCAGCGGTTGCGCCAACTCGCGCTGTACCTTACAGATGTTGGCTGCAAAGCGCGTGATGTCCAGCTTGATGCTGTGCAGTGGGACAACCTGCTTGCGCAGGCCCCTCACCTGACGGTAATACTTCTTGGACTCATTGTTGAAGGAGTAGCGGATCTTCGTGCGGCGGGAGCCGAAGTCGATCAAGTCCTTGCGGGAGGCATACACCTGCCAGAACCTGCGAACCTGGAAGTCCTCCTCCTCGCCAAAGTCTGCAAAGTAGCGGTGGGCCCGGATAGGATCCAGGACACGTAGGTTCTCACTGAGGAAGTTCTGGGGGGAGCGCAAAAGAGTGGGCATATTACAGTTTAGAGAGTTCTTCCATAAGAGAGTCTAGTTCAGATTGCATATTTTCCCACTTTACGTCCCCCTTATCTATTGTAGGGGAGTTAGGAAGGAAATTCTCTGATCTCATATCTCCTATAGCAACAAGGTGTCCATTGTAACCACTATTCCATTCTACAATCACTTTGTAATCTCCGTGTTTACTTGTTGAAACTTTCTTAGTTGCTGTATCGCGGGATCTAGACCAACCTGAAGGTAGTTTACCTCTTTCAGAAAATACTTCCTCAGTAGGTGCTTGGATCTTTCCACCACTTCCACTTCTCGGTTGACTTCCGCCAACCTTTCCGGGTCTACCCTTGTGGCCTTCAAACTTCTGTTGAAATAACTTACGTAAACTGATACCACTCATAGCGATTTTCCTTTCTTTCCATTCTTCTGCACTAGGTTGGAGAACTTTGAGTCAATCTGCTTTGATTACTCCTGTCGCTGACCATCTATGTCCAGCTTGAACTCCTCCCTCTCCACAAAGTCACGCTGTTCACGTTCCATGGGGGATTCGTCCTCCATGTCGACCTCTTCGCGAGCCGGGAGCCCCGCCTTCACGCGCCACTCGTTGACATCCAGGGCTGTCTCCGGCACCCCACCGCTGACAGAGCTTGCACCCGTCGCCAGCAGGTTCGCATAGGTGGCCTTCTCGATGTCCGTCATGGAGTAGACTGGATACCACTCATATTTCCATTCCTTGCTGGAGTTCTCAGGGGTAGGCAGGACGCCGTATGTAATGCACCACATGAGGAAGGGGTCCAGGATCTCGGGCTCGGCAAAGTTCATCCGGCGACTCTCCATCTCCCCGTTCCATTCCTGCATGTCCTGACTGGAAGCCAACTCTCCGCGCTCGCTTCCAAACAGGATGCGCTGTGGGACACCCACCGTCCCCGCGAAGTCCTCCTTGAGGACGTTGTAGATCTGCTCGATGTTCACGGTCTGCGTTCCAAGGTTGTTTACGTCCAATCCCTTGAGCACCGCATAGCGCTGCATCCGGTGGAAGTACTTCTGCATCTGCTCCGCCATGTACTTGCCTTCCGGGGAGCCCTCGTCAGGGATGTCAATGCCCTCCTGCGTGGAGAACAGCATCCCGCCCCACACTGCCAGCCAGGCTGCCTCTGCTCCACCACCCGTGACCTTCTCCAGATCAAACAATCGGTTGAGTGGAGCCTGCAAGCGCGGCGTGCCGTAGATGCGGGAGCCCAGCCTGTCCTCGCTGATGTGGACCACCCTGGTGTAATGGACGTTCGTCCCGCCTGGCATGGGCACGCCAATGTCCTCCTCGTTGAACGCCACCGTGTAGCTCTCGGGCATGCCGAACTTCTCGTTCTTCGTGTCGCCAATCAGTCTCTGGATCACGGACTGGTTCTCGTTGTAAGCAGCCACATAGAACAGCCCGTCGTTCTTCTTGACGGGCTGGCTGTAGTCGTCTCCACTGGCTCCCAGGAACAGGATGGAGTACCTCCCGATCTGGCACATGATGTCGGCTTGCCGCATGACCTGCAAGATGCCCAACCGCTTGGAGAGAGCCATCCACTCCTTCAGGAACGGGGTGGAGCCCTTGTCCAGCTGGTCGGAGCGCTCCTCCCCGTCGATCAGCACGGGCATCCTGTTCCAGGTGGAGGTGGCATACTTCTTGATGACGCGGTGCCCCAGGCCGTGCCGGTCATAGATGTTCTGGTAATCCTGGAAGTCTGCAAAACGCTTGTAGCCAAACGTCTCGTAAAGGTCGCGCTCCCCCCCGAACTGCACACCCAGACGGCTGCCCAGCATGGATCGGGAGAGCAGCTGGGAGTTCTGCAGTATGCGCTGCATGGAGGCGCTCAGCTCGGCGTCCATCTGCTGTTCGTTCTGGGTTGTCCTTTTCTTCTTGCGGGTGGTTGGTCTCTTGGCAGTAGGCATAAATCAGCTCCTTGCTTCAGGGAAGTATACATCCATTTCAGGCTTCTGGGGATCACAAGCCGGTGACATGGAAGATGCCCAAGATGCCCTTGTCCTTACCAGCTGCATAATCTATCCCAAAGGCTCCTGGCATGAACCTCCACTCCACTTTCCATTGTGCAACAGGCTCTTCCAGGGGAGGCACCCGATAGACTCCATCCTCCCCTGGAACAGCATCCAGGACTTCATAGTCACCATCTGGATAATGTCCAAACACCTCTTTATAGGTTTCGCGGTCGAATATGCTAGCCATCTTTCACTTCCTCATACACCTGATTGAAGATATCCAATCCACAGGTGAACAGGTTTCCCTGCTCATCATTCATGAGCATATGCTGGGGAGTGAATCGCATGGTTTCCCCAGACTCCCCTGGAACAAGGTAGCAGGCGTCGCTCTCGTGCGTGACGGGTTTCCCTTTGTACTCGAACGACCAGGGCATCCCGTTCTTTCCATGGAGTGGAGTACCACTGCTTCTCCCGATCTCCACCAACTCTTCAAATGTGATCGCCTCCACGTGTTCGGGTTTTGAGACATACCTAGCCATCCTTCGCTCCTTTCACGATCTGCTCGTAATACTCCGGCAGGACAAAGTTGGTCACTCGTCCAGGGCCACCCCTCTCGTACAGCACCATGTTCTGCCGGTACCAGAGCTCCACTTCCTCATGATGGACGACGGTCAGGGCGAGCTTGACGGAGTTGTCCGTGGTGCCGAACCCATTCTTGTAGAACAGCTCGGCCCACCACTCCTGCCACTGCTCATTCACGTGACCACTGCCACCTTGATAGGGGATGGCTGCCGAGAACAAGACGCGGTCACTGAGCGAGCAGAGGTACTCCACCAAAGGCTCGGCCCGGCTGGGATGCAGGTGCTCCGCCACCTCCAGGCAAAGGGCCAGGTCAAACTTCTTTGGAGGGACAACGAACTCCCTGTTGAGATTGCATTCAACGTAGCTCCCGTAAGGGATGAGCAGTTTATCCTTGTCGATGCGATAGTCTATGCCAATGTAATCAGGATTGCCGTTGCTCCACTCGCCCACGCCGCACCCCACGTCGATCACGGAGCCAACCTGGAACGGCAAGGCCTCCATGACGATCCTGGCAGAGCGCATTGCACCCTCGCTGATCTCGCGATAGTATCGGTTGGTGTACTGATGCCGCCAGGGCCAGGTGTCCACGTAAGCCCGCAGCTCGCTCGCACTCATGCTGAACACCTTCTTCTGCTCGATCACATTCGCATTGAAGTAAGGGTTCTTTGGAGAGGAGTTCGGTCCCACGTGATGGTTCATGTGGAACAGCGGGCCCTGGATGCGCTCCACCCTGTACCCCAGCTTCTTGGCGCGATCCAATCGCTCTCCGTCCTCAGGTCCAAAAGAAACCATGTACTCGTTCTCCATCCCGGCATCGATGAAGGCCTCCTTGTTCCAAAGGACAGCCCCACCCGAGCTGTTCTCGGAAGGATCCCTTCCCTTGAAGAACGTGTTGCCCACCACGCCGATGTCAAAGGACTTCTGGAGCTTCGGGAACCATTCCAACCTTGGCATCCTCGCGAAGCCTCCATCGTACGGGTATGCCATGTCGGCCCCATTGCGCAGGGCCTCCACTGCCAGCAGCACCTGCATTGGTGCAACGATCACGTCTGCGTCCCAGTTGGCGACGTAGGGTGTCCCGGCCCTGTTGCACATATCGTTGAGCATCTTGGTCCGATGGAAGACGTTGCCCGCGTGCACCATGTAGGTGGCCCAGGACTCCACGTACTTGAACTTGTTGCCACCCTGCTCGCTGACAATGAGCTGGGTCTCGAAGGAGTTCAACAGCAAGTAGCAGATGAGGTCCAGGTTCTCCTTGCGGAACGGATGGTCAAAGTAAACAGGGATGGTAAACGTGACGTCCTTGAGGGGAATCTTGTAGCTCTCCCTGTTGTAAGAGATCCATCTTGCCGGACGATAGTCGTTGGCGTTCTTACGTGCCAGCTTCCCGGCAAACATATGCCCACTGTGAACGACCTTGGTGTGCTTCTTCTCCCCGAGCCAGGCGCACCACCAGCCGAAGCTGGAGTTACTTATGATGAAGTGGTCGCAGAGGGAGGCCAGTGCCATGTCCTGGATGTCCGTATTGTTGCCCTCCGAGAACGTTACATTGGGCAGGCAGCCAAAGTGGACTTTACAGTACTCCACGTCATCGCTGATGACCAGGATGTCCATGTCCCTCCAGTTGGGGAAGTGCTCCAGTAAGGCGCAGATGTAATACGTGATCGGCAGCTGGTGGTAATTGGGATTTCCAACGTAGTCCCCACGCCGCACCTGGATGCACACCGTCTCGTGAGTGAACAGTCCAGGCACCCTGGACTTCACCTCCTGGACGAACTCCTCTTTCAGCTTCAACTTAGTGGAGCCGAAATACTTCTCGGACTGCAAGAATCCCATCACGTCCACGTCTCCGGCGATCTCCCAGTCATGATAGTGGAAGTACTTCTCCTGGACAACGTTGCTGCTCATGGGCCCGTGCGGGAGGCTGATGTCAAAGTAACGCTCGTATTCCCATTGCGGGAAGGCAGCCGTGGTGCCGTGCTTCTCCGCCAGGCCCAGTGTGGACGCCACCTGGAACAGCTGGTTGCCCAGCCTGCCGTTCTTGCCAAGGGTGCTGTGACTGATGATCATGATGAGCTCTCCCTGCAATACACCATCTCGTAATAGTTCCCGACGGGCAGCGGACATACAACTCGCTCCAGCTCTACGTATCCATTCATGGACATGAAACGTTCGATGTCCACCAGCTTGCAGCATCCCCGATAGGACTCGAAGTCCGCCACTTCCAATTGGATGTAGTCGAAGTTGCACAGCATGGGGATGCTGCCCTCCAGGATCCGCAGCTCCGCGCCCTGCACATCCAACAGCAAAGCCTGATAGCATCCCGGATCAATCCGCTCCCTCCTGAGCAGGGTGGGCAGCGTGACGGTCGGCAACGGGATGGAGTCCACGTAATGGATCTCCGGGAAGATCTCCTGGTGCTGAGCCAGGGCCAGGATGGAGGAAGAGATGCCCTGGTTGGAGGCAACATGCAAGGTCTCCAATCTGTCGTCCCTCTCGGAGAGCAGGGCTCGAACAGCCCGCTGCCTGGGGAATTCCCGTAGGTTCTCCACCAATGCGTCAAACACTTCCGGGATCGGCTCGATCCACAGCACATGCAGACTGTGCTCCGCATACAGCTCCCTCTCCTGCCCGGCATTCGCACCAACATGGATGATGCCGGTGATGCGCTCCAGGAACATCGGGCTCCCCGCCTCGTCATGCATGTTGCTCACCATTCTCCTCGTTGAAGGACTTTGCAATCAAGAGGGCCTTGTTGACCTTCTCAGAGACGACGTCGCCCGACTCCATGCAAACAACGTAGCTGCCGCTGGAGAAGTCGATCTGGGACTTGCCACCCATGAGCGGGCGCACGGTCTTGATGTTGATGGTGTTCACCCAGAACTTTTCCATGCGTTCGTTGGTCAGCTCAATCAGCATGGCTGGCCTCCTGAAGATCCGCTTCCTCGCTGAGCTGCTGCCGGATCACGTTGGCGGCCCGGATGGCGGAGTGCCCCAAGTGCGGGAACAGGTCGTTGATGGCTTTCCGGCGCTGCGGCAGGAACAGCGTGGGATCCGACAACGTCCTGCTGATGGCTCCCTTCAGGTCGACAGGATGATCCACCTGGATGCCGATGTCGGAGTAGTCCCAGAAGCGCAAGCCGAACTGCTTGTCCTTCCGGAACCAGGGCGCGTTCAGCACCACCACAGGCTTGCCCGTGACAAGGAACTCGTACAGGGTGGAGCTCAGGTCGTTCACATACACGTCCGCTAGCTCCAGCACCTGCCGGAAGTCCTCGATGAACGGCACGCCAACGGATTGATAGAACGCAATGTCCCTGTCCCTGCTCAACGGGTGGCCGTGCGCAATCAGGTTGAAGCTCTTCTTCAGCTCCAGCACGGAGTCGGCATAGTGCTCGAAGGCCGAGCTGGCCTCCGGAGGCTTGCGGTGCTTGTGCCCATGATGGAAGCTGATGCACACCACTGGGGGACGATGACGCTCGAACATTGCTCCGTGCATCCAGTCCAGCTTTGGTGTCCCGATGACCTCGCAGGGCGTGTCGCGGACAGTATGGATCCTGTCGGCAGTGTACTGATTGGGTGGAAGGAACAGGCTGACAAGGTCGCGATCTCCTGGTCCATCCGGATAGGCGCTGGTGCCGAAGCCGTGCCCCGTACCGTGCTCCATCATGAAGATGCGACGCTCCGGGCTCACCCTGTGCGCGTACTTCATGTCCCCGTATGCGCAGACCAGGATGGGATTCAAGCCGTAAGTGGCCGGGCTGTTCCTCTCGTAGCTGAACAGATACAGATGGTTCTTGAGCTTGCGTTGGGCGTGCCCGACCAGGTGCTGCGGGACATAGAAGGTGCCCACGTTGTCGTCCACCAGCGCGTCCCAGACGGGAGCAATGTGGTCAATATAGTGCGCCTGGGTAGCAAGGAAGTCAATCTGCTCCATTGGTCACCTCCGGGACAATGCTCTCGTCCGCGAAGACCATCTGGAAGGAGCCGCTGCCACTCGGATCAATCTTGCGCATATACACACGCTTGACGCCAGGCTTCCAGTTGCCCACATGTATGATCTCCCAGCCGTCGAAGTCGGAGGCTTCCGTTGCAGTGCAACTCCCTCCCGGATCGTCTTCATTCCGGATGATCATCGGTGCTGTCCTCATGGTAGCTGAGATCCACTGGTGTGCCATCATCGTTGAACAATGTGACGGTCACGGGACTGGGACTGTCCGGTTCGTAAATAGGCTCGGCCTCCGGGAAGGTTGCCCGGAACACCGCCATCACGCCCTCGACGAACTCCAATCGCTGTTCCGCCAGGGCATCCGGAACTTTCACACGTATGTCGATGTGCATCTTCATGACTCCTCCTTCTTGAACCATTCATGACTGCTCATTAGGCTGATGATCTTGTCAGCCTCAGCCCGAGCCTCCTCCTTCTCGCGCTCGGGGAGATTCTTGTACAGCGTGTTGGACTTCCACGTCCATTCTCGGGCCAGGACTGCCGGGATGGTCACCGATCCGTCTGGGTACAGCGTGCTCTTGCCCAGGACGTTCTGCATGCGGGCGGACCAGGCCGCATGCACATGCCTTGCCAGGGCTTCCTGCAAAATGTTCATACGAGGAAAGCACCTATCGTCAGCATGCACAATCCAGCATCCGTCCAGTTCACCCTGTTCCCAAAGAGAACCAGGTTCGCACCCAGTGCTCCAGCCGCAAAGAAGATCGCGGCCAATACAAAGAATATAACTGATGGCATGGTTCACTCCTATCTATAAACTCACTTGACATCCGTATCAAGTGGTAACGACACTGCTTCGCCCTGCATGAGCCCTTCCTCCTGGACCTGTCTCTTGACGCTCGGTAGCCAGGTGTTCTGATAGCCGTCCCGCACCCCGTTGCGATAGGAGCTCTTCACGGCGACGACGACAAAGAACATCATGAACACCAGGGACAGGAACACAAGGACAGCCGTGAGCCAGAACGCAGTATTGCTCATCCGAATAATCCCTGGCCCCAGGCTCCGGCCTTCTTCTTGGCTTTGCCGATGAGATCCTGCCACACCCACCACCAGCTGTCCGCGACGTCCAGTGGCGGGTTCGGGAAGCGCCGCAGGGCCTTCTGGATCACCTCGTGTGTGCCTAACATATGCTTCACCTTTCCGCGTTCATACTCCGTGAGGAGCTGTCCGTTGCGTTCGATCTTAGGCCCGTCCCCGGCACCAGCCTTGGCGTCCGTGAACTTTGGAAGACTGACCGGAGGCACATTGGGACGACCAGGGTTGGCCTCTCTCCATTCCTTTTCCAATTTCTTGATGACCTCGGCTGCTGCCAGTTTATACACACTCTTCCATGTGTCGCCACCCTGGTTGGTCTCCACGCCGATCTGCTCGCATCCCCATTGGTGCGCCTTGTAGATGCCGCGTTCCAAGACCTTCTCGGGAGAGTCGATGCCCTCCCACCAATAGAGCCCAATCAGGTTGTCCTCGTAATCCAATCCACCGATGGAGATGCCCTGGCTGGCGCTCTCGGGCTTGTCCGTGATGGCGGGATCGATCCAACATACGATCCGCTTGAGCTTGGGCAGCTCCTCGTACTTGATCTTCCACCACTCCACTCCATCCCAGATGCCACCCGTGAGATCCACCTCGTGCTGAGCCTCCCTGCGGAAGGCGCTGATCCCCCACAGGTTGATCTGGGACTGACACGTTGCAAGATCCTGCCCGGCCCAGGTGGGTGTTCCATCCGTGATGACGAACAGGTGATCCCGGAGCTCGTACGCGAAGTCGTCGATGGCCGGGAACGGACCACTGACAATCCGGTCGCGTAAGAAGTCTGCCCGCATATCCAATAACCGACTGGCGATGCTGTCCGCACTGATCATGTTCTGGATGAACAACACCGCACAGTTCTTCGATCCACTCGGCAGGACGGTATCCGTGATCGTCTGCATCTTTTTCAACGTCACCTTGGGGGACTCGAACTTCTCGTCTATGTCATCCAATATGATGACGTCGGGACGGACCTCGTCGATCTTGATACCCCGCAACCCACTGTCCAATCCGAACGCATCCACTGAAAACCCATTAGCGGCCTGGAGGTGTTCCCTGCGCCAGCCCTTTACGTTGCCGAACTTGCCACGCGCCCGCATGGACATCTTGTGATAATACTCGCCGAACTTCTTGGACTCGATCATGCCGGCAATGTTCGCCACGTGCGTATCGGCCTTATCTTGCGTGGAACTAACATAAAGAGCGTATCGTCTACGCTCTTCCGCACCCAACCAGACTGTCCCAGCCTCCGCATTGGTGGACTTCGCACCACCTCGTCCCCAGAACGCCAGGAAGGCCTGGACGTAGTTATCCAATGTCAGGGAGCTGATCCAACCCCAGAGCTCCTCATGTCGATACGCGAACGGCGCACTGAAGTAGTTCGGGAACAGCGTGACGCACCAGTCCTTCCAATGAGCAGGAGCCTTGAGCTGCTTGCCCGTTCGACGACGATGGCGCAGCTCCAGCTCGGCCTGGATCATGTTCTGGAGGTTGCTATGTGGCTGTTCCATCGGCCATCTTCTGTGCAAAATAATTGTGGAGTTCTGCTATCTCCTGTTGGTGCCACCGCTGTCGGTCAGCCAACTGCATTGCATGATCTTGCCGGAGCCTTGCCAGATCCATCTGATAGTCGCGATGGATGAGATTCCTCGCCTGCTCCTCCTTCTGTTCATGCGGGAACTTGTAGAAGTCGTCAAAGGGTTCCAACACGTACGGTTCAAACTGGAGCTTCATATTCGGCATCTACGATCTCCTCGTCTTCATTCACATCTGGGAGCTTGTCCAATAGTATCTGCAGGGTGTCCTCCCCGGCCCCGATGCGTTCCAATTCTGCATCCGTCAGCTTGGACCGGAAGCGCGCTACTAAACTTTCTGAGATCTGTGCATTGATATTGAGATTAGGTACCTTCCCGTACACGCGCTCCAGGAACATCGCAATCTTCTCCGGGCGCTTAGACGTCGCTAAGGAAAGCATAATGGATTCCACCATGTTCATGTCGTCCGGGTTCATCTCCAATTGCTCGGCGATCTCGCGCTCCTCCTTGTTCAAGTATCTCCTGACGGAAGCCTTAGCGATGCGCTTGCCGATCTCTTTGAGCACATCCCTTGGGCGACCGTTAGGATTGCCAGATTGCCCTGGCTTGAATTTGAAAGGGACAGCAGCTTCTGGCAGAGTTCTCTTTTCCTGCTTTTTACCTGTTACCTGGATTTCCCGAGTGACAATATCAGAGCCGATAGCAACTCCCGGCTGCTCGTCAATCGGTATTGGGATATTCTTACCTTTATCGTTTGATTTCTTTTTTCTCATGGGGTCATTTTAGATCTAGTCAATGTTCCCCAGCAAGGGTGGAATGGATTGCCGACCTGGAACTGGAATTAGATTACTACACTTGTTACACTTACTACAGTTGCTACACTTGCTACACTGGAGCCCTATTTTAGCTCCCGTAGATTATACTCACCCACCGAGTAACCCTAAAAAATGCCTTTTCTTGTGTGTTACACGTGCTACACTTACTACACTTGCTACAGTAGAACGTGCCAGAGCCCTTTGAACTGGACGTTCCTGACTGCACGCGGGCTCTTATTGGATCACATTGGATGGACAACATTGGATCACGTTTATAAATATTTGTGCCAGCCTGGAACCATATTTTCCTGTTGAATTATTTCTATAATCCATTTACCCTACTGCCAATTGAACCTTTTAGAACGCAGTAGTGTAAAAATGGGTAAGGCCATGTTGTACCTAGCTTTACTATACTTACTGTAGTAAGTGTAGTAAGTGTAGGACGTTTGACACACGAAAAACCTCCTACACTGGCCCGTAAATGTAAAACAAATGTTCTATTTTAGGGGTAAGCTGGGAGGGGATTTTGCCCCTTTACAAAACGGGCGAAAAAGGTAGAATTGACCCCGAGGACGGGCTTGCCCGCCTCCCCGAACCTTGAAAACAGAAAAGCGGTGAACGTGTCAGCCCCGAGAGTATTTTTGACGCCCGAGCCTGGATAAGAGTGACGCCAGGACTGGAGAAAGCCCCAGCGGAACGGAAGCGCGAAAAAATGGTAGGACGTGTGAGCAAACCTAAAAGGTAGTAACCGCCAAACCTGTAAAACGAAACCCCCACATATAAAAACCGAGAACTGAATAAACTTTGGAATTGGAGCCCGTTTTTTTAGGCCCTGATTTTGGCACCAAAGTAACGTGTGAACGAACGCAGGAAACGATAGCTAGCGCCCGATCGTTCAATCGGGAGATCGCAGCAGGAGTGGATCGATTGGAAGTGCGTGAAGGTAACTTAGACTTTGCCCCACCCAATCGAGCGGAGCTTCTCTTGTGCTAGGATTGTTCACATGACCGGAGGCTGGGAATGCCTCCCCTGGAAACGCTGGAACGGGATTGGGATACGACACTTGGCAGGATCGCCGTAGGGCACCTCCTCCTCCAAGAAACGGCACCCAATTGCTGAACCTAACGGAGTACTTGATAAGATGGTTATGGTTCGCCCCAAACGGTGGAATAAGTTGTGGCAGATTGGGAGTTCACAGCCCGATCACAGAAAACAGATTTGAATTTATATCAGAAGCGACTAGGAAGGCCAAGTGGAAAAGTTCAGTACACTGGGACCCGTTCAATTCGGGAGCTTCTATTTATATGGGGGAATGGAATGTCCAATCCATTTTATGTTCTATAAAGGAGACCAAATGCCAATGTACGAATTGCCAAAGACGAAAGCAGAAGCCTTGCGAATGGTTGCGGAGAATAGTTTCGCGCCATTCGACAAGAGCGATTGGGAAACCTTCCCCGGTTGCGAAAGCGACAACCCATTGGTGTGTTATCTGGAAGACGAAAGCCTGCCAGAAGATGACCGGGATGGGATTGCAATTGTGATCGATGGGAACGAGCTTTACTTCCAGACGTTGAACCATTTGGAGAGACGAACTGGAAGGAATTTTCAATAACTGGATAAACCAAAAGGAGATTATCTAATGAACGCAAAACAGAAAACCATCAAGACGGAAACCTGGACGGCTGTCGTGACCAACCCTGGCACGCGAGGCTTCCAATTCAAAGTGACCAAAGGCACTGCCACTCGTCGGCAGGTTCGCCGGGCACTCAAGCAATTGAATGCCAAGAGCAAATGATCCAACAACTGAATAGCTAGTCGAAACGGCTGGGGGTGCTGCCGTATAGGTAAGATGGTAACTTGCCTACTGATGATGACGAACCATTTCAAAGGAGACCAAAATGAACAAGCAAGAAAATTTAGCACAGCAACTGAAAGCTAACTTCCATCTGGAAACTGAAATCAATCTGTTCTACGATTGGTTCTGTACAGATAAGTCCTTACAGAGCCGAGGCAAGACCCTGGTTGCCAAGCTGCGCCAGGTGATGAAAATCAATCAGGACAAGGAGTTTGCCTTCTTTGATCCGCAAAAGGTTTACGTCATCTTCAAGAACAACTGCCCACTGTGCGGCAAGCTCTATGATGACTTCCGGATCTGCGATATGGAAACCGGGGACGTTGTCTTCACGATAGCGCCAAGACTCGGCTACTCTGCACCGGAGCTCAACGGGAAGGCAAGCATGCACGGAAGGCTTTTCAACGGAAAGATGGTTGAGCTTGTGACAGGCGAATGGCAAGACGTTCTGAAATTCTTCAAGGGAGAATGACAATGGATCGCAGGAGTAATTGGAAATCGGAGATCAGCGAGGAAGTCAAGATGCGGGCCCGTACCCGCCAGGGCCTGATCGTGGAAAAGGACGCCATCAGCCGGGAGATCCATTCCCTGACAATGGAAGAGGTCCGCTCGGATCGCTACGTCCAGCTCAAGTGCAGGCAAGCGGAGATCATGGCAAAACTGGCAACGTTATAAACAGGAGACCAAAATGGAAGAAGTTACGTTCGAGAACACCAAGACCCTGAAGCCTGGTGTAATCCTACATCACAGTGGCGCACGACCCAATGCGGATGGTACCCCAGCTCGCTTTCGAGTGACTAGTGTGAAAACCTGGAAACGCGATCCCGATCGAATTGAGATCCGTGTTAAGCGTGGACTACACGAGCACTACGTCTGGACGGAAGCCACATTCGACTATGCTGAAATCACAATGGAGGTGCGCTCGATGAAATAATATAAGTGTATAAGTTCAACAAGTTGTTACCCGTCGTAGTAAAATTCGTCCGTTCAAAAATTCAACCTATCAGGAGATATGAAATGATTACAACCAAAATTACGTTCGTTTGCGATGGTCGCGATGGCAAGTCCTGTGATCACACGTTCATCAAGGAAGGCGAGAACGTGACCCATCGTTCTGTGAAACTGGCAGCCAAGGCTGCTGGCTGGACGGTGCGTGGCAAGAAGGCACAGTTCTGTGCCGATCATAAGTTCGTGGCTGCCCCCAAAGGGGAGCGCAAGGCCAAGTCCAAGAAGGCTGCCCCCAAGAAGGTCACGAAGGTCTCCTCCAAGAAAGCTCCCTCCAAGAAAGTCAATGGTTCCAGGAGCCCGTTCGTTGGTGGGACGTCCACTGGTCGCCTTGCTAAGACCGCCAAGGCCGCTGCCGCACCTGCTGCCGAGTAATCACCTTCTTGCAGGAAATAACTGAATAGCCGAAACCGGAGTGGAGCTGGGGATACAAACATGATCCACTCCGGTCTGCATGAGCTGGCTACTCATGCATCGACAAGGCAAGCCAGCATTTCAAAGGAGACTAAAATGAAGAACAAGTTAATCGGGCGACAGTAACCATGGTGCGGGGAGCCAAGCGTGCTGCCAAAGCTATGGAAGAGTTCTTTGGAGTGGGTCAGTTATTTGTTTCTACTATTGAGATGGACTAATATGATCATCACAGATGGCATCCACGTCGTATCCACAGCAAGCCTGGAAGAGCTCCACGATTGGGCAAAGCGGAACGGGGTTGGCGACTGGTGGTTCCGCGGAACGCGCAAAGGTCATCCCCATTACGACCTGCCTTCCACGAGGCGTTTCCTGCTATATAACCTGGAGCGACAGGGTTGCCTGCGCTCCAGTCGGGAGATCTTATTGGCCGCCAAGGCCATCCATAAAGGAACGCATGAACAACAGCAGTTACCATGAGGCCGGGATGAAGGTGCTCAACTGGAGGAAGCTCAGCGTCAGCATGAAGGCCCGTTATGGGGCGTGGAAGGCTGCTTCGGACGTCACGTGGCTCCCGAAGTTCAACGTGACCGTGACGCATTCCTCCGGAAAGAAGCTGAAAGTCCCTTGCGTGTACCCGTTCGAGGACAGGCTCTGGACGGAAACTTGCAGGCAATGGTGGCTCGAGAACGGCTGCCTGGCGGAAGTCAAGGAGGCAAACACATGAGGAGCCCTGAAAAGACGATCGTCACCTGGGAGAACATCCAGTCGGTGGCTAAGGCGGTGATCCGAGCGGCCCGCAGGCACTTTGGGCCGCGCTTGCTGTCCTTCTCGGACAGCTACCTGGAGAACACGATCCATCCCTGGATGGATAACTACATCCACGAGAATTACCTGCTTCCGGGCAGCCCTTCCAAGGCTACCCTGGACGACTTCATATTGATCGAGCTGCGGAATGGGAATTGAGTCCTGTTCCACTCGTGAAGGAGACCAATGACAAAGAACATCATACGCATCCAGGGTGGTTGGCGTGCTGACCACTACTGGGGCAAGTCCAGCCCGCTGCAGGAATACTTCCATGATGATCAATTTGGTGGCCGCGCAAAGGCAGAGGCTGCGGCAGGGCGCTGGCTGAGCCGCATGGCAAAAGAGTATCCTGCTCCCCTGGAGAAGGGCCGCAAGCCAATCATGGGGAAGATCAAGGACAGTTATGGCATCAAGGGCGAGGGTTTCTATGTAGTATGGACGAAGCGGTCTGAAGGCCGCCAGCGTCAGAAGACCTTTCCAATCTCTGAACACGGCTCCCCTGAACGGGCGGAGCGGGCTGCGCGGGAGTTCCTGGCTGCCCGGATGAAGGAGTATGAAGATGGAGAATAAGAACTCTATCCGATGGACTGCATCGGAAGTCCTCGCGTTCAGAGACTTGCGGCTGGCTGACCCGGAAACGTTTGAAGCTGTTGCGGACAACAAAGACTGGCTGGTCAACACTACGGTGGAAGAGGCGATCAAACAGGGTAAGATCAGCAAGGAAAATAAAGCGCAGGTCTTTGGATACATCCACTTGCGCAGGATGGCGTTGATCTTCGATGCCTTCATTGCATTGGCTGACGACTGAAAGGAGACCCAAGATGGAAGAACAATTTCAACCCAAGAAGATCAAGCGGCACGCCAAGAGCCTTCAGCAGAAGGCCAAGGGTCACACTGTCCTAGTGGATGATCCCCGTTACGGGCGCTACAAGGTTATTAGTGGGGGCAGTGGAAACGAGTACACGGTCAACGTGTTCCAATCCGGTGGAGCCAGCTGCAACTGCGACTGGGCTCTAAAGCGGCAAGATGCGTTGGTGGAGCATCAGGGCGCGACAGCCTGCTCCCACACCATCGCCGTGTTCGAGTTCATCGCGCAGGGGCAAGGCCGTCACGTGAGCGCCTGGGCGGATCCATTGGAAGCTGAGCGTCAGCACCGGCCCTCCATCGACCTGGTGGATGGCGTGGTGCTGACCACCCGCAAGGCTCCAAGGCGCTACACTCAGACGGACTTTTTGTTCCTGATGAAGTAAGTTTATTTTGTGCCTCGTCATTTGTGGTAGGTTATTCGTCCACATATACATGATGTGAAGGTTGCGGCGCGCTGCAACATATAACAGGTAGAAATCCTGTCGGGGTAGAGGAATTATTCAAAGGAGACCTATGCAATGGAAAATAAAGAACGTGAACAACTGATCGACCGGATCCGCCACATGATGGAGATCCAGGAGACGTCTGCTAATGCCTTCCAGGGTGAGATGGCAAACGCTGCGGCCCTGGCGCAAAAACTCATGGACAAGTACGGTATCACATTGGCGGAAGTGGAGCTGTCCGGGAACAAAGCGATGGACGCCAAGTTCGTGAACCAGCCTGCTACCGTTTCCATCCAAGGGATTGAGAGCTGGCACTGGGCTCTGGCACGTTCCATCGGGCGCATCACACAAACGAAGCATTACAGCTCCAGTCGGTACACGGAAGCCAAGCGCGCTGGTGTGAAACACACCCACGGCAAATATTGGAAGCGGACAGGTACCACCCGTGACCGACAGGTGTACCAGACGATCTCCTTCTATGGAACTCCCTCTGCAGTGGAGATCGCTACCGTACTCTTTGACCGTTGGGTGGTAGTCATCCGTAAGATGGCCCTGGATGCCACTCGGGCATACAAGGAAGAGCTCCTGGAACGCGTCCGAGCGGAATACGGCCCGGACGTGGAGCTGGAACGCAAGGGTGGTAGCAGTTACAAAAAGTATGGGATTGACCCGGAGGATACCCCCAGGGCGTTCCTGAATGGTTGGTTGTTGGGATGTACCATTGCTATTGACCGCAAGCTTTATAAGCAGGAGCAGGCCCGCAGCGCTGAGACCTCTAAGGCAATCATCCTGATCCAGGACAAGCTCACTGTAGCATACGAGGAGTTCAAGCTCAATGAGGGCTTCAAGTCTTCAAAGTCTCGTGGGAGCACCACGAACTGGGGTGGCTTCGCAAAGGGCTCCAAGGTTGGTTCTGAGATCAATATCGGTGCAAAGGAGCTGGAAGGATGAATCCTATAAATCCTGATTGGGAGAAAACTGTCAAAAAAGTGGATCCTGACTTTGAGGGTTCCATTCACCAGAAGCTGGGCTTGAGTGACATCCTGTGCCCAACTTGCGGAGCCCATTGCAGGCTGGATGGAGACCAGTTGATCTGCCTCAATGCCTGCCATCTAGTCCCACAGGCACTAGATCATTTCCATCGGCTTTGGTTGCTGCTCACCAACGGAAATGTCGAGTAGATCATTGACCTGGCAAAGATGGAACCGAAAGGGTAAGCTAACAAACATCTTGGATAGGAGGTGATCCTTATGGTGCTCGTTACCCCTGAGACAGTGCTGGAGGGGAAGACGTGATTGCAGTAAGATGCGCATCAGCTTCAATCGCAGGTCTGTGGTCAGCACACGGTAGCTAAGGGAAAAGAGCCTACACGAATAACGAATTGGTACGGTTGACAACCTAAGAATAAAAAGGATTATCACTTTCATAGGGGGATTTATTTTTATGCCATCTTATATAAAGAAAGGAGACGTTGGTGGAGTTAGGGCCGAGACCTGAACTCGCTCGGCCCTTTTTTGTTGGTGATTGATTGCTTATCTCAATCTTGCGGGCTTGCCTCGAGGCGAACATGCCCAAGTTTAGGAACCCAGGTGACTGTGGAAGTCAGTTTGAAGACATCCCCTGGCGAGTGAAAGTCTCTTGAGACCTGAACGGATTGAGATAAGCAACCAGTTACTAACAGAGCATGATGGTGTCAGCGTCACCTGACCTGTAAGCCTCTGTTGAATTGCCAGTGTAAACGCTGGCGCAACCTGCTGCTCCATACGAGTGCCTGCCAGAGGTATGGTTCCTGAGAGCTGGAGGGCCACGGTGGGTGCGGCAGACATTTTCCATTCCTGAAAGGAGATCTATGAAGCTGAAGATTGGTAATTGGTTGGTCAAAGTCGAGCCCGTGCTGCCGGAGGTTGGCGTGGTTTACCACCACAAAGACCGGGATCCGCACGACATGATCAGCCATGTTGTCCCGCAATGGGTGGAGGACGGGCACGTGCGCTACGCCAAGTTCTACAAGGATCCCAGCATCAAGACCGCCATGGAGACCTGCCCCGTGGCGGAGTTCAACAAGTGGTTCAGGAAAGGAGCCTGATGGTAAAGAGATTCATTTCCATTTTCATCTTATCGGCACTTGCACTCCTTGGAAGCCTCCTGGTCAGCTTTGCCAACCTGGATCTGGCAAGGGCGTTGCTGATTGGGATCATCTGGGGAGCAGTGAGTGCAACCATCATTTGGATGGTCAGGAAAGGAGCCTAACGTGGAGGAACAGGTCTGCATGCGGTGGGTGAACGTGGAGTGATGCCATGGAAGAGAAGAAACGCAAAGGCTCCCGCACTTACAGAACCCTTACATGGCATTACCAGCGCAATCCCCCTTCAATGCTCTATGACACGCACGTGACCCATGTTGGAGCCCAGATGTTCCTGAACAGCTGGGAGAAGATTTATCGGGAGCAGCCCGAGCATCCCGTGTACCAGGGGAAGGAGCCCAGGATCGTTCGCAAGCATTCTCGCGTGGAGGTGTATGCCGGGGAGCTGCTGGTTATGGCGGCCTACTTTGAAGAAGAGAAATGATTGCACGTTGTGTACCTGATTTAGGGTTACGTCCCTGTACACTGTCACCGCAACGTACCTCATTGAGCCCTCCAGCCCTCCATTGTGGGCAGGAGTCCCGGCTGGATTGGTCTCCACTCGCTGGGGAAGTCCTGCCCACACTCAAGGGCTGGAGGGGAAGCAAATTGAATATCCTATTGGAGGAACTTATATGGAACAAAAAGAAAGAGTCATTGAATGTGCCGTCCCGATGATCAGTGTTGATATCGGGAATGGCAACCGTTTGGTCCTGGTGGAAGGAGACAAGCTCACAGTCAGCCTGGAGTCTTCCGCGCGCAAGCGTTATCGCGTATTCTCGGATGGCAAGATCATCGGGTACATCACCAACCGATCCATCCATTACATCATGAACAAGCCTTTGCAGAAGGGAGCCAGGAAACATGGCACCGTGGCTGAGAGATAACCCGTTTGACGAGCCCGAGCCGAAGCCGGAGAAGGCCATCCCGGCCACGATGGTTCGGGTGACATGTGAGGGCTGCCGCAAGCCGATCGACATTCGCATCCGCAAGCGGGACAACGGGCACAAGGTCATCTCCTGCCACACCTGCCTGCAGGTGACGGAGGTTCTTGTGAACTCTATGAAGGACATCAAGGTGTTCACCCAGAAGCAGAACGGCACCAACCGGAAGCGGATCAGCTACGAGAAGATCTGGCAGGAAGGAGAATGAGAATGGATAATCCGTCTAACAACGGCAAGCAGCCACCCCTGAGTCCCCTGGCAGTCATCTTACTGGCAGTCCTGGCGATCCTGATCGCCTCTTCTTGCACGCTGCTGTTCCTGATGTACCCCGAAGTCATCCAGTTCATATTTGGGGAACCAACCCCGTTGCCGTAGGAGGCAGTCATGAGCATAAAATCGTATCTTGTGAAGCACGGTGGCGTGAAGCGTACCCTGAAGCGCGCCCGGCCTTTGTTCTATTACATCCTTGTGGTTGGACTCCTTGTTGCCGGGACGTGCCTGCTCACCATTGTTTTCCTGGTGATGAAGGAGTACTTCCATGGGTGACAAGGTCAATCCGAAGATCACCAAGGAGGTCATGCTGCAATTCGAGCTGGTGCGACGTTCCGGTGCCGTCAACATGGGGATCATGGAGAACGTTCATAATAAGGCTGCGGAGCTGGGACTCAAGGCTCTGAGCAATCTGCTCGCCGAGGACTTCCAGGATCACCCGTACGACGTGCGCAACAGGACGTACATCGAAATCCTCAGGCGGCGCGGGTTCTACCTGAGGAAGTATAAGATCGTATCCTAGAAGCGAGTTGCTCTGTGCTCGCAATAATCACAGAGCGGAGGCATCATGTGGTTCGTTATTATCCAAACATTGTTTGCCAGAACGAAGGAGGTTCTCATGGTGAATAAGATAGCAAGTACCGAGCGGAAGCTGAAGGACAGGGTGTATTCCAAGCGGGTCTACAGTTACACCAGCGCGTTCAAGGAGACGTTCAAGGTTGGCGACCTCGTGGAGCTGCGGCCCAGGGCCCTGGTACTCTACAAGAAGCTGGAAGGCGAGGTGTTCGCGGGCCGCCTGGTCACGCAAACGCGTATCAAGAGCCTGTTCCCGGACATCCGGGGATTGGTCCGCCTAGAGAAGCGCCTGGGTGGCTACTGGACCTGGAGCGTGAACGATCTGGAGTTGGTCAGCAGAAAGGCAGGGAGCTGAGATGCCTTCAGAACCGTATCGGCCCTGTGTGAAGTGCGGCAAGAAGGGATACTGGTACGCCCTGTGTCCCACTTGCCGCAAGAAGATCGACGAAGCCTACAAGAAGGCAATGGAAGAGCTGAACAAAGGAAACAAGAAGCCGTGAACTGTCCAAGTGCAGTGAAGTCAGTATATAAAGGAGACCTACAATGAAGTACAAGAACAAAAAGAAATCGTTCCGTAGCAAGGAGTTCCCCGCCAAGTGGCCCGGAACCTGCCAAAAGTGTGGGAAGCCCTGGAAGGTCGAGACTCCACTCTGCTACGAGAGCAACGTACTGGTGCATGTGGAGTGCCCAAAGGGCAAGGGCTTCGGCAAGACATTCAGGCAGCTGCTGGGCGTGACCCCTGAGGTTGTTGGCGTGAACGTTCCAATGGAAATAGAAGAGGAAGCCATTCCCTATGAAGCAGGCTGCCCTCTTGCTCCAGAGCACGAGGACGGAGTTGCCTGCCTTGGCTGCGGTGGAAGCTATGACGATGAAACGGAAGCCGGGCAGGCAAAACGCCCGAAAGCCTTTATTCCGAGCGTATATCAGCAGGGTGCCTTTGATTGGGCTCTGAATGACGAGGGCAATGCGGTCATGGAGGCCGTGGCTGGGAGCGGCAAGACCACTACTATCGTCAAGATGCTGGAGTTGTTTCCGTCCAGTCTGCGAGTGCTGTTCGTGGCGTTCAATCGCGACATCGTGAAGGAGCTCAAAACCCGTCTGCCCCAGCACATCCGGGCTTCCACATTGAACAGCCTGGGCTTCAGCGTGATCCGGAAGCTGGATGAGTTCGAAGACCTGGACGAGGACAAGGTCAGTGGGATCATGAACGAGTTCTGGCCGATCAGCCGCAAGGAGATCGAGGATCCAAAGACCCGCTCCGAGAACCGCCTTAAGCGCAGAGCCATGCGCAATGTTGTTGGGTTGGTCAAGAACACGCTGGCGGACTACCACAATCCCGAGGCTGTCCTGGACATCATCGAGAGGTACCGCATCGAGATTGACGAGATGCTGGAGCAGGAGGTCATCGAGAGGCTGCCCTACGTGATGGAGAAGAACAATAGCGACCTGTCCGTGGTGGACTACGACGACCAGATCTATCTACCGGTGATCCATCCAAGGTTGCAGGACAAGTTCGACCAGTACGACTTCATCCTAGGCGACGAGTGTCAGGATTGGAACGCAGCCAACATCCAATTGCTGCTCAAGCACCTGGCTCCGGGTGGCCGCATGATCGCCGTGGGCGACCGGAAGCAGTCCATCAATGGATTTCGCGGCGCGGACATCCATGCGATAGACCACCTGATCGAGGCTCTGAACGCCAAGACACTCCCACTGAGCATTTGCTACCGCTGCCCGCGCTCCCACGTGGAGAACGTCAAGCCGCATGTCCCCCAGATCGAGGCGGCTCCGAACGCCAAGGAAGGCACGCTCGGGGAGCTCAAGTACGACGAGATGATGGAGATCCTCAAGGAGGAGGACATGGTGCTGTGCCGCATCAACGCTCCGTTGGTCAAGCCCGCCTTCACGCTGATCAAGAGGGGCGTCAAGGCCATGATCAAGGGCAAGAAGATTGGCGAAGATCTGGTCAGCTACATCGACCGTTTCCAATGCGACGACCTGGGCAGGCTGGACGTCCTCATGCAGGAGCATACCGAGCATGAGATCGCCCGTTACCTGGACAAGAACAAGGAGATGATGGCGGAGCAGGTCAAGGAGCGTTACGAGACCATTGTGGAGGTCGCCAGGGAGTGCAGCAGCGTTGCCCAGCTGACCACGCGGTTGGTCACCCTGTTCAGCGACGACAATGCGGGCGTGGTGTTCAGCAGCATCCACCGTGCTAAAGGCTTGGAAGCCAACCGCATCTTCTTCCTGCGGCCCGACCTGCTGCCGCATCCCAAGGCCAAAGGTCATCAGGAAGATCTGGAGCAGGAGGAGAACATGCTAGTGGTGGCGCTGACACGCTCCAAGGACACCCTGTATTATGTGAGTGGATGGGAGGGATGACATGAACTGTAGTTTCCATAAAGAACGTCCTGCGGTTGTTTCGCATGGCAACGTCCATCTCTGCGCCGAATGCAAGGAATATCAGGAGGAGGCAAAACGCAAGGAAGAAGTCGAGGCTGCTGCAAAAAAACTGGCTGCAAGGAAGGAGGACTGATGCCAAATAGGTATAAAGTGGAGATCAAGCTGAAGGCGGTCACGTTCACCCCCACCTGGCAGATCAATGGTGAGGAAACGAAGCATACTGTCCTTGCGAACAGCTACATTGATATTGAAGCCCTGCCCGAGAAGACTCAGAAGCAGTTGCAGTCCATCATACACAGGGCTTACATTCAACACCTAAAGGAGAAATATGGATGATCAAATCGGAAGTCGCAGACCAATGAACCCCTCTGAGATTGCTATGATCGCTCGGAACATTGGTCTGGGAGCCCTCGTCCTGGATCTGCACCTGACAGATTACAGTCGTGGCTCCACGCTAGTCGAAGAGGGTGCCCGCTGCTTCTGGCTGACGGACGGTCGCCAGGTACGGATTTCTATATCTAACGATGGCTCTGTGATTGCCTCCACAACGAGGGAGCCCGACCTGGGGCGTCCCGATCCATTGGAGGCGAAAGATGTCTGAGCATAAGTTGCCGAGGTGCTGGATCGGGCACCCCAAGAGCAAGTCTGCGGCAGAGCTCGGCATCGTGCAACCGCTTGGGGAGCACACCGACAAGACAGCCATCATCACGGAGGACGACTGCAATCCAGATTGCCATTGCCATCATCCAATGCAGGCCCACTTCTGCATGGAGGGCCACATGACCGAATGCCATGCCGGGATGTCCTGCGAGGAGGCAAGGTGCAGTCATTATGAATCCAGGGAGCAACAGGACGAGGACGTATTATGAAGAAGAATAAAATCCAATCAGAGAAAGGAGGTGAGTCAACTATGTTAGTTCCCGGCAATGGAACCAAGCTCGGACGTCCTCCGAAAGAGGACAGAGGTGAAATCATTCTGAACAATGGCTTGTCCCAAAAGCAATGGGATTGGTACCGGAAGGAGGCAGCCAGGAAAGGCATAGACGGGATGGCTCTTGTCCGTGTGGCTGCGCAGTGGTTCATGGACAGCGTGGAGGCTTCCAGAAACGGATCCATTGCTACCGTAGAAGATGATGAAAAGTTTGAACAGTTGATCAAAAGCTCAAAACGCGTATCCAAACAAAAAAGAAAAAGGAGTAGGTAGTCATGAAGTTCATAGACAAGGTCAAGAAGATGGTGGATGAAGCTCCGGTCGCGACCGGAGGTGGTGCCAATGTCAATTTCGGCTCGATGACGGTCATGCCGATAATCATCCGCTGGAAAGGCCGTGGGCAGAAGCCCGACAAGTATACGCTGCCCGAGTACGTGAAGGAGTTCGGCCTCAAGAACGAAGAGGAGATCGAGCTCGAGGAAGGCAAGGAGTCCTTCCAGCTGGCATTCGACATCGACATCACGGAGATCAACCCTGCCCTGGATTTCCATTTTCAACGTGAGATCGACATCAAGGTCAGCAACAAGACCAACAAGGATCCCAACAAGTGGCTTCTGACCAGCTGGTCAGAGATTGTTCAGCCCTCCCTCGTGAAGGTGTTCGGCAAGGAATGGGAGGATAAGCTGATCTCAAACGGGAAGAGTTCGCCTACCGTGTACGTGGCAGCCGAGGCTGTGGAAGCGATCGAGCCTCCCAAGGGTGACAAGAAACCCTACAAGGTTCCAAAGTTCATTGGGGTCTATAAGACCCTGGAAGAGTGTAAGGCTGCACACGACCTGCGCTATCCGCCACGCGACGCAGAAGCCGAGATGACATTCGGGCCCGATGATGAGGAAGAAGTGGAAGCTGGGGAAGAAGAGGTCGAGGAAGGAGACATTCCCGCGGACGTCATCAAACAGGTGGTTACCCTTTACAATTCCAACGTCAAGAACAAGAAGCGGACAAAGAAGATGCTGGAAGGCAATCCGTTCGGGAACTATGATCCTGACGAGCTCCTGGAGGCTGCTGGGATTGAGTAGGCATGGTCTGGCATGCAGATGCCAGTTGTGCATAGCATCTACCACATCCATTTTGCGGATGCGTTGTCAGAAGGATGCTAGTGGAGTAAATCGCATGAGACTCCATAGCCCCAAAGGTTCTCAGTCCGAAAGGACTCGTTGAACTAGACATGTTCCCATGTTGCTGGAACAGGGGCTCACCGCGCCATTCCCGACGGTGTGAGAGGGCTGTAAAAATCAAAGATAGGATGTTCTCAAGTAGCGCTAAAATTGGCATCCTATTTCGGGAACTGAATGACGCCCCAAGTCCTGTCAACAGTCAGGACAACAGAATGCAGGAACAATCCATCTGTACCCTGAAACGGCATGGCCTGCGGTGCGGGTATACCCTGCATGACGTGATGCGGCAGGCCAGGCGCAAGACTCATATCCGGAGAGAATGCCTAAGGCGGATCCCGTGATGGAACTCTGTTGCTTGCGGTGTTCCAGAGCAATGGACATACAAAGGGAACCCTGTGTTCTAAACTGGATGGAGATGTAGAGAGTAATCACTCTGTCTGTGAAGGCAAACTTCAGATGAAACATAGGAACACGGCTGAAGCATCCAACCGCACGAAGAAATCCCTGCGGTATACAAATTGTGGACCTGCCCACTGGCACCAGCTACGAACGCAAGTCCAGTGGGCAGGCAAGAAAATTGTCCCTGCCGCATTCGTCAGCCCTGGCGGGTATGCAACAATCCTTGAACAGTTCAGGTAGAGGATGAAATATAAGCCTCACTGGTTGGACTGTTAGGTTGGTCAGGACAACGGTGCAGGTGGGGAACTCCTTGTATCCTCAGGCAAGGCATCAAAAGCATGAGGGAGCATCGGCTGTGAAACTGGCGCAATTAGAAACACCTATTGGAGTACGGACACCACGTGTCAGAGCAGTTCAATCTCCATCCGAAAGGGTTGCCAGCCAGTCAACAAGTGAGGAGAACGTGTTTGGTACAGAGGGTTTCCCAGTTAGATACCATAACTCACAGGAAAAGGTAAGCCGACCCGGATCGTGTAACCGGGACTTTTCCATCCAAAACTGAATAACATTTCCATAAGGGAGACCAACATGCAATTCATGAACTACTTCATCTTCACGATGGCCCTCTGGCGGCTGGTCAGCCTGTTCGCCAATGAGACTGGCCCGTTCAGGGTGTTCCAGGGCATCCGGGACATTGTCTGGAAGCTGGACAATCGCTTTGCTGTCCTGCACAGGTTCAGGCTCCACGAAGGCTTCACGTGCGAGTGGTGCCTGAGCATCTGGATCGGGGTGTCGCTATTCATCCTGTGGTACATTTACGGGGAGCCCGTCCTCCAGGTATTATTTCCATTCGCCGCTAGCACAGGCGTGATCGTCATCAAGTATGTTGTCCAGACCCTGGAGCAGCTCCAGGTGTACTACACTCGAAAGAATGAGTGACCCATGAATAATCAACTGAACAACCAACGTTTTCCGCACGAGCTCCAGTGGTACGACTACATCGTCTGCACCGCTTCTAAAGGGAGCACCAAGGTCGGCATCTGTCACAAGGGACTGCAACCCTGCACCATCTACTATTACTCCAGGGAGAAGCTGGAGCAGCTGGCGCGGGATCACAGATGGAATCCGTTCCTGTTACCCGTCTATCAAGAAGCACTCAGACATTTTTCCTAGGAGATCCATCATGAACGACAATTTTGGCAAGCGCACGACTGGTAAGGGCAATTCAAACAGGGGAACAGTGCTGCTGTTCCTGTTGATCGTATTGGTACTGGTGTTGGCATACCTGGCGCGGGACGCCTACGGGAGTTTGGGCCCGCAAGCTCCCCTGCTGCTCGTGAGCGGGATGCTGGGCAATCCTTTCCGAACCACCCGCAGGATGAAGGTGCCCTTCCACAGCAGGGTCGGACACCGAGAGCGTGCCTACCTGGGGTTCGCCAAGCTGGTCTTTGGACTGTGCATCGGGCTGTTGGTGCTGTTCGTTGTGGCAGGAGCCCTCAGCTTGATCGGAGGCTGACCGTGTTCTCGAAGCTATTCCAGGAGAATGTACCAGAGGGATCCAAGGGGGACTCCCTCTGGGAGCAATGCTTTGAAGCCTTGAGTCAGATTGCGCAACTGTATCCTGTCTCCAAAAGCTTGCGCGTGGAAGAAGTGGACAGGTTGGTCGTGTTGGTCTCAAAGCAGATTGGCGGCGATTTCCGTCTTGCGATCCAAGAAGCTGTGTCAGATACTGTCAATGGCTTCGTGGATGACTTACCCTTTTAGGAGGAGCAATGCCTGACAGGACTGTTTGGAGGATCATGGCGCAGATCCCAAAGGAGGGCATCGAGAGGGCGCTGCCCTACACGTTTTACGACGATGTGGCTGCCGGCGAGGTGTGCAGCGAGTTGAACAGGCTGCTGGAGCCTGAATACCATCACTACACGTTTACGACTACTGTCGCCTCCACTAACAGCAGGAAAGGTGCTTATCATGGCAGACGATGAAAGATGCAAGGCCGCCATGATGGCGGTGGAGCGTTTGCAGGGCATGATCTCCAACGGATACAGCATTCGCATCCAGCAGGTGAACGGCCGCATGTTCATCTTTGCCAACCACTTTGTCCGGGGAAACCTAGCCGGACAGGGTCATTCCCTGGAGCAGGCCGTCCTGGACTTGAAATCCAACGAGGAGGACTTATGAGATTCATAAAGCATAAATTCCAAACAGAACCAGGCTGCTGGTGGTATAGTTTTGCCTTTGGCTTCCTGCTGGTCGTTGCACTGGTATCCTTTTCGTGGGGTTACATCTTTTTACGTTAGGAGAGGTCTATGTTTGTTATTGTGGATAGTAATGAAGGCACTGATCGTGATAAGAAAGAGAACATAGAACGAGAGGAGCGCGGGGAAGCCCGCAAGGATCAGTCCAACATCCGGATGATCAACCGTTTGAAGAAGTATTTTCCAAAGCTCCAGCAGGGCCCGCTGACCTGTGGGGACATCAACGTTATACTGGATGGCGAGGGAGGCGTCCTGGCTATCGAGCGCAAGCGGGCCGGAGACTTCCTTGGGAGCATCGGCTCCCGCCGCATCTTCAAGCAAGTGGAGAACATGGCTAACAATGCCAATTGGCCTTGCATCATCGTGGAGGGCGTGATCAGCTACGACAAGGATGACATGGCAGTCATCCCGACATTTGACAGGTTCGATCACGTGAATGGATATGAGGTCACGGGTTGGCCAGGAGCCAGCATCCGCGGAGCCATGTACGCCATCGAGTGGAGTGGCTGTCCTATCATTACCATTGAGCCCAGCTCCCTGCCGAATATGATTGTGGACCTAGCAAGGTTCTGCTCCAAGCCAGCCGAACATGTCCAGATGCTGGACCGCAAACGTTACGTCACGTTCCCGCCAATAGAGTTCAGCGAGGGCCTCATAGCGACATTTCCAAGCATCGGGCTCAAGCGCACGCGCTCCCTGAAGGAGTTCTCCAGGAGTAACAACGATACAGGCACACCAACGCTGGCGGAGATGCTTTGCTGGGGGAGCAATCTGGGGAAGATCCATAAGAAGAGTCGACCAGAAGGCTGGGGGGATATGATGGTTACAAACTTTCGGGCAGCGCTGGGGTTGCAGGAGGGCGAATACCTCATGGTTGTCCGGGATGAAGAAGAACAATCCAACAATGGCAACAAGAAAGGGAAGAAGAATGGCAAATAAGAATATCGTTTTCATGTATTGCCTGAAGCATGAAAGAGAGTGCGAAGTGAGACCGTACAGAGGGAAAGAGGTTCATCTTACTGATGACAGCTTCTTTTGCGTAGGCCCATTCGCAGAATGCCCACCACCCCCAGCTCTCACAGAAGAGGAATGGGATACCATCTTGGAAAAGGAGTACTATCGCTATGCCTCCTAAGCAACAGGAAGTCAAAATCCGCAAGTCTAAGAATCCCATCACGGGAGCCATCAACATCACAGGCGAGCCCGACAGTGGCAAGAGCTGGTTCGCGTTGAGCTCCGGCGCTGCCCCAGAACGCACAGCCTTCATTGACGACGATGTCAAGGGCGAGGCTATCGTCAATGAAGTGGAGAGTATGGGGCGCAAGTTCGGCTACTACCGCAACCTGATCAAAGAGGGCAAGGATTCCAACGGGAACAACCTGCGAGAGCTGGAGTTCCATAAGCTCTGCATCAGCATCCTGGATGACATTGAGCCCGGAAAGTATGACGTCCTGGTCTGGGATACCTGGAAACGTTTTGAGAACACGTTCCATCCGGTGGTTGTGGCCAACCCTTCCAAGTACAAGCAGTTTTACTCACCGATGGGCCAGATCAAGGGTGCCGAGCAGTGGAACGCCTCCTTTGAATACGAGGCTGCCGTGATCTCTGCAATGACGGAGATTGTCCCGTTGGTCATCCTGACCAGTCACCTCAAGAAGGACGCCTCCAAGCGGGAGGTTGCCGAAGCCAAGCGGCCCTTGATCGAGAAGTGCCGCATGCGCGTGTTCCTTCGGCACAGCTCAGATACGCCCGAGCCTACCGGCCTCATGCTGAAAAGGCTCAGCAAGGCCGAGGTGGGCGACTATGGTATGCGACCCATCAACGTCACGCACCGCAAGGTTCATCCATTCACGTGGGAGCGTTTGATCTGGTACTGGAACAATCCCGTCGGGAACACCAAGCCCTCCCCGGAGGAAGAGCTGAACGAGTTCGAGCTGTCCATCCTGGATGGCATCCTGACCAAGGACCAAAAGGACGTGCTGGCCATGGCACGCATCGATGCCGAGCGCGAGCGCGAGGAGGAGGAGCGCAATCTCAAGGCTCGCAATCGCATCCTCAGGAAGAATGGTTCTAAAGATGAGGAGCCCACCACACCCATCACGTTGCTCACGAAGGCCATGTCCGAATATGGTATGGACTCCGAGAAGGTCATGGAAATCCTGGGCTTGGGCGATGTTGACGAAATCATGTCCATGGGGAGAGGGGAAGTCCAGGATGCCTGGGAAAAGATTCGAACATCTGAATAATGTTTCCAACGAGAGGAATAATACAAGTGTCTCACAGTTGATAGTACTCTCGTTGAATTACTTTTACTGTGAGGCAAAATGGAACCACGAGAAAAGTTCCTGAAGGAGCTCCATAAGGTATTGAACCCCTCCCAGAGGCAGCTGTTCACGTTGATGTCCGTCGAGACTCGCAAGGAAACCCTGGTGTTCCGAATGCCAGCGGGCTTCATCAGCCTGGAGAGTGTATGGGAGAAGATCCTGGAGGTCTCCGAGCGTACCAAAATCAAGGTCTCCAAGACGGGACTATTTGCTACCCTGGGAGAGCTGGACGAAATCCTCGGAGACATCCAGTGGCTCTGGGAGGGCTGGATCCCAAGAGGGTTTATCACAATGATTGCTGGGGAGCCAGGGATTGGCAAGAGTGCCATAGCGCAGTACATCGCCAAGATTGTTACGGAAGGTGGTACATTTCCATTGCAACCAGAGCCCTTCGGTAATCCCGCAAACGTCATCTGGGTGGACACGGAGTCTGCCCAGCAGATCCTCAAAGTACGGGCTGGAACCATGCGAATGGACAAGAGCAAGGTATTCATTCCAGTGATTGACGGTGACCTCCTTTCACGTGCAAATCTGGGAGCGTCACAGGATCGGGAGCAGATCATCAATGTAATCGAGGGAACCGAGCCCGATCTGCTGATACTGGACAGCTTAGCTGGTAGTCATACGCGTGGCGAGAACAAGATCGAGGACATCCGGCCAATCATGGAGTTCCTAGCGACCTTGGCCAGGGATTACCAGATTGGTGTACTGGTGGTCCACCACTTGAACAAGGAGCGCAAGGACGAGATGGCAGAGGTCTCCCTGGGGAGGATCCGGGGATCCACAGGTATCACGGGATACTGCCGCAGCATCTTTGTTGTGGAGCGTTCCAATGACAGTATCAAGATACGTGTGATCAAAAGTAATCTGGCTATGATCGGAGAGCCAATCCTCGCCAAGCCCTTGCTGGACGACAATAAGCACTTCACCGGGTTCCTGTTTGACCCGTACGTCGCCCCTCCCGAGAAGAGGAGCAAGAAGGAGCTTTGTGCAGAGTGGATCATGGAAGCCTTGTCCAAGAGCAAGAACGGTATGCCCCTCAAGGATCTGGCGGAGATTGCAGGGCAGGCAGGCTACAGCAGGTCCAACCTTTATGCTGCAAAGGATCTGCTGAACGACCGTCTCGCCTTCAGCGGGACAGGGAACAGCTCTTTTTGGAGCATCGTGCAGCAGGACAAGTCGACCATCAAGAAGATATTGAGCAACGGAAAGGTGAAGGTGAAGCATGGATAAGAGCGTCAATGAGTTGGCAGAAAAATTCACTCTCCTAATGATAGAAGGAGGAGTGTTGCAGGAACAGTATGAAAAAGGGAAAGTGACGTTTGCAAGCATCATGGATCACATTGCCTCCATGAGGAAAGCCCGAGAGGAGTTGGAGAACCTGATGACTGTCCAGGTTGCAAGATTCTACGGGAGGTGCAAGGTTCTCCGCGACAAGAGGGGCAGCGAGCAGCGGGAAGCCGAAAGCAAGAAGAACATCTCTGAGCTGGGATTCTAGGAGGAGCAATGCCACAACTTTTATTACTGGAGCACAACCACATTGATTTCCAATCCTGGCTATTGAAAGCCCTACAGGACTTGCCGGAGGAAGCCTATTTCAGCAAGGCGGGCCTCAGGGTAGAATATCTCAATCTGTGCTGGAAGGAAGAGGAGTTATGGGGAAGGTGGTCTGCCTCCACCTGTAATTGCTTTTCATATCCAAAGGTACTGAGCGCTGATTGCCCTGTCCATCAAGGTGAGATATTTGAAAGGAGTAAGAATGTGGAGAGTGGTTAGAGTCAGCCGTAAGTGGTATGCCTTGCAGTTCAGCGAGTCCCTCATGGATGCAGGCCAGGAAACAGAAAACATTCAAGACCTTGTCGACAATGGTGATCTGGTCATCCTCTCGGATGACCTTGATGCTGTGAGGGAGCTGATTGATGACGATATTCAGATCGTGGAACAGGAGTGAGAATGCCAAAGAATAACAATAAAGTAACCTTGCCCGGAATGGAAACGTTCCTCCAGGAAGCCGAGGAGGAATACTTCCTGGATGGCGTGAAGAACGTGACTTACTTTGATGCCGCTACGCTTCCGGATAGCCCTCGGTATCAGGCTAATGCCAACGGTGCTACAACCTATACTCTCTTCATTGTATTTCCATCCCGAGAAGAGATGATACGGGCAATCACAGCTCTAACGAAACGTGGCCGCAAGGGCCTGGCGGCAGGTGCTAAGATCGGTACCCTGAACGGGATTGCCGTGATGAAGGACGGGCTCACGCTGCTGGAAGCCTGGGAGCGAGATATGCTGGGCCTGGAACCCTCCCGGAAAGATGACGAGGTTGACCCTGATGAAGCCCGAGCACCAATCTAATCCCAGACCGGATCCAGACAAAACCCTTTGCATATATGAAGGAGATCTATACCGTGAGGGGATCAGTGAGCCCACACTCTGGATGGTGAACGATGTCATTACGATAGCCTATCCAATGACAGAGGAGGCTCGCGAGAAGGGCCAGTTCCTCAAGAAGGAGAAGAGAAGGAGCGTGTGGCAATGGCTGTTCGACCTCATAAGATGAACCGAGTGGAGGCCTTCTTCCACTCCATCCGTTGGAACTTCCTCTGGATTGGGCGTTTCCTGTTCACCTGGGGATGGAACGGGAAGCAGAACGCAATCAGCATCAGCTTCTATGATGCTGACCTGGAAACCTGTATCTGGACGATAGGAGACTACTGATGTGCGGTGTACTTTACTTCCGAGGGGATGGCAATAGATATAAAGGACTGGTCATTAGAGTATTGGAACAGTCCCGTATCCGGGGATTACATGCGTTTGGGGTGAGTCTACGGAGCAGCTCTAAAGAAGAGTTCCAGACTGTGCGAACGTTTGACCTTCCAGCAGCCATCGAGTTCATTCGGGAGAACACATTCTCAGAGCTGATTGGTCACTGCCGTTATGATACCAGCGGAGACTGGAAGATCATCAATAACAATCAACCAATTGTTCTAGGGCAGAGCCTCCTGGCTTTCAACGGTGTAGTCAGGATGTCCACTCGGGAGGAATATCAGCAGGAGTTCCAAAGGGAATACACCACAGAGAATGATGGTGAGATCATCCTGCGAATGTTAGTGGAAGAAGACCGTAGGCTCATGAGCTTGCTGGAACAGAAGCGTGTAACATTCGCAGGAGTAGCCCACGTGAACAATAAAGCAATGGCTCTCCGGAACGAGCGGCGTCCCCTGTGGAGGGCCCTATCCATGGATGTGGAGTTTGTCTTTTCCACGTATGATATCTGGAGTAGGGCGATCCAGTCTACGGAGTTCTACTATCTCAGCGCGTTAGACATTCCACCCATGGAGCCTGTATGGCTCTAATCAACGAAGGACGCGTGCGGGAGTTCCTGGAGTACCACCGTTACAGTGAGGAGCTCAAGGACATTGATCCAAGCTATGAACTGCTGAAGTATGTCTGTGACCGCTTCGAGCTGAACATGGAACAGCGCTACTGGTTGGCATATCTGTACGCTACTTGCTATAATGCCGCGACGGTATTCTACATCTATAACGAGTTCCCGGATTACCTGGGTGTGGACGTTGGACGGCTGGAGCGCTGGTGGAATGCCCACCGCCACCAGCTGGATTTCCAAACGGACTGTAGGTGGATACGATCCTCGAACCTGTTCGTGGGAATGTACATGGACTATCGCAGTCTTTGCGGAGAAGATCAGGAGAACACTTATCATGAGATTGTCTCGAGGGCAATTCAATCAAGCAGCAGTCCCTATCAAGCCTGCTACGATTATTTCAAGAACGTCAAGTATATGGGTAGGTTCAAACTCTTCCTTTTATTGGAGGCTGTACATGTGGTTACTGATCTACCTATTGAGCCTGACTACTTTCCACTCGAAGAGGCACAGTCCTCCCGCAACGGACTATGTTTTGCGCTCGGGCGAGATGATCTATTATGTGGTCACAACTACGGCAGGGATCACATCTCTAGTTCCGAAATGGAGTGGCTACACAAAAAGTTCAAAGAACTTTTGAGCCTAATGCGAAAGGAGTCCCCAGGTACACGAGTGGACATCTGGAATGTGGAAACCACGTTGTGTGCCTATAAGAAGTGGCATCGTGGGAAACGTTATCCAGGTTACTACATTACTCGACAAGCCAAAGAAATCTCTTCCATGCAGAAGAACGTCCAGGAGGGTGTCTGCTGGGAGGTATTATGGCAGTTCCGGGAAGAGTTCTATCCATTTGAGTTGCTCATAGAAAAGACCGGCAAGGACAATAGCCAGTTATGGAATGGAGCCGGGACGCAGTCTAAACAGCTCTCATTATTTTGACAGGAGGTAAATACATGCTAGATTTGATTTCCGTGGAAAGCAGCTCTGAGGAAGTCCAGGAGAAGTTCTATCAGGAGCTGATTGAACAGCTTGGAACGTACGGAAAGTCCAAACTGGAACACTCAGAGGGAGGCTTATCTATCTGTAGCTGGTCAAGACAGGCAGTACTTGTCGTCTCGGGGGAACAGTCCGTGAGATTTCCAATGAAGGCTCTGCTTCAGTTGGTGGAGGAATACGCTGCAACGAATTGGCAGATCTGGACAAGGCTCAAGCTGAACGAGAGTACCCTGCGACAGTTCCGCAAGATGGAAACCGAAGGGAAATTGAAATTCAGTTGTTACCTGTTGGCTCACACGTATCCAAATGCAGACTATAAACAACTGGAGCGGATCGTCAAGATCAGCCAGAACAAGCCACTCGGTGCTGTATGGATTTCCTACTCAACAGAAAAGACCACCTCCCTGATCATCTCGAAAAGGATGTCCCATCAGTATGGACTGGTTTATCCAATAAAGACCCTGGAAAAGGTCTCCAGCGCGGATACCGATCCCGTCGAGACACCCTTGTCCACCATGATGCGGAGGTACTACTCCGAGGCCAGGCAACGACAGATCCACTGGTATCCAAAGAAGTATGTTCATAAGAAAATGGACGAGGAGAAGTGGGGAGTGGATCCGTTGTCAAAGTCCAAACAGGGCTCCGTCAAACGGCACGTGTTAGTTACGGGTACGGGCCGCAGCGGGACAACCTACTTCAGTGATCTGCTGACAATGTTAGGACTGGACGTTGGTCACCAACGGAATGGAAAAGACGGTTGCTCTGGGGCAGAGTTTGCGGTCGATCACGACTGGTATCCCTGGTTCCCGGTCTATGGCGGTGGAGACTGTGCTAACGTTGGTGAACGTCGTAGTGACTATACCTATGCTCATGTGTTACATATCGTTCGTCACCCATTGTGGTGCATTCCAAGCCTCATGCGGAACTATCCAGCGATCAACCCCGAGTTCTGGGCTGACAATGGCGCAATGGACCCAAAGGCCATGGACGGGAGCAGCATTTACAGGAATGCTTCCATGTATTATGGGATTAATAAAAGGATCGACGAGAGCAAGCAAGCGGAGTATCGTTGTCAATTGGAGCAGATCCATGATCACTGGGGTGACCTAATGGACGTCCTGGAGCTGCCTGGTACACCTGACCCGCAGCTCGGTGCAACCAACCAGGCCAGCGGCTGGGGCCAATATGAACCATTGACCTGGGCGGAGCTGGAACTCCAGGTAGGCAAGTCACTGGCAGATGGAATCCGTTCGCAGGCAAAGCGTTACGGATATGAATAACAACAGTAGAAGGAGAGTGCCATGAAAGTGATCGTTGTGGGAGGCTATCCAGGCTCCGGCAAGAGTACCATTGTTCGCAGGATGATTGAGTTGCTAGAGAAGCAAGGTCACACGTTCAAGTCTGAGCGCAAAGGCATCGTCTCCTGGATGGAGTCCAAAGAGTTGATCATATTAGGAACGTATGCTCCCTCTGAGACGTTCCCTGGTACTGACAGATTTCCATTGAACGTACAGCCCGAAGCGCAGAAGTTCCTATTGAGCAAGGCTTCCGGTGGTAAAGTAATCTTCTTTGAAGGGGATCGGTTGTTCAACGAGAAGATGCTGGCCTTCCTGGAGGAACACTTTGAAGTTGTCCTATGTATCGTTTCCATGAGTAGGAAGCTCCTGGAGCAGCGCCGCAATGCCCGTTCGGAGCAGAACGTCAGCTGGCGCAAGGGCCGTGAGACCAAAGTGGATCGGCTGGCTATGACTCATCCCGTTCATCACCACTTACAGAACGATACCAAAGCCGATAAGGAGCAGGCTGCCCTGGAGCTGGTGGCAGAGATCAACGGAGAGTGGACTTCCACTCCTGTGAAGAGTAAGATCAAATCATTCTGGAGTTGAATATGGTAAATAAGAATCCTAGTTTCAAGCGAATATGCCCACATTGCGGGGAGACAACGACAATCGAGATTGATCTGAAGAAGGATCCAATTGCAGTGAATGGTGAAATAGAGAAAGTTGTTCCCTGCTCTGGTATCAAAAAGAAGAGTTGTGTAATGAGTTTCCATTTTACCTACTCGTTGGTAGTTGAGCTAGTCTCTGTCAGAAAGGCAGAATAATAATGCCCCCAAAACCAAAGAATATCAAAACTGACAAGTCGGATAGTATGGGTGGACTGAAGCTGGATGAGGGGTTCTACGGTTCACCGAGGTGGACCTATGAGATTTTAGATTGTGCCATGCCCATGACATTTGATACGTACAGTAACTGTGCGCATCAGTGTCTGTATTGCTTCAGCTTCTTCCAGCGAGCTATTGGAGATGGTGCGGATGATTATCTACACCACAAGGTTCGCCCGGTGAACATCGAGAAGATCAAGCGTATGTTCCTACACCCGGATGAGTTCGGTGGACAGTTCGCAGGTTACATCAAGAAGCGCATGGTGCTCCAGTGGGGTGGGCTCAGTGATGGCTTCGACTGGTACGAGCGCAAGTTCCGGAAGTCTCTGGAGCTGCTACGTTTCTTCCGTGAGATCGACTACCCGATTTCCATTAGCACGAAAGGTGTGTGGTGGGTTGATGATTCGGAGTACATCGAGGTCTGCACAGGTGCCAAGAACATGCACTGGAAGTACTCCATCATATCCAGCATTGAGGAACACGTCAAGAAGCTGGAGCCAGGTGTCCCTCTTGCACGGGCACGCTTTGCGGCCATGGAAAAGCTGAACAAGATGGGAGTGGGCGCGACCACCCTGCGCTTCCGGCCCTTTGTACTGGGCACCAGTGACAAGTGCATCGAAGAAATGATGACATTGGCGGAGGATGCTGGATGCTATAGCGTTACCACGGAGTTCCTCACCTGGGAGTCGCGTGCTAGTAACACCTCCAAGGAACGCCTGGACGCCATGAGTAAAACGCTGGGGTACGACGTCTGGGACTTCTACATGAAGAATAGCGCGCGAGCCAGTGGATTGCTCCGGTTGAACTATGATCTCAAGCGACCCTACATCCTGGAGATGAAAGACTCCGCTGAACGCCATAACCTGAAATTCTTTGTGAGTGATGCACACCATAAAGAGGACAGTTACCACGCGGGCTGCTGTGGACTCCCGGAAACGGGCCCGTTATCCAATGTCAACCACGGGCAGTACGCTCATGCAATCCTGATCGCCAGAGAGAAGGGTTACGTGACCTGGTCGGATATCGCTGAGGAGGCTCATGAGGTTCTCAGTGGAATTGAAGTCTATACCGCTGAAGGATTTCCATCGGATAGCGTGGAGCGTGCCAAGCGTCGTTATCAATCCATGTATGACTACATGCACGACATCTGGAATACACCAAACTCTTGGCAGAGCCCGAATCGGTACTTTGGTGGCGCATTGGTAGCCTCTGCTCCAGATGACAACGGGGACATCATCTACCTGTACAACAAGCCCTTCATTGAAGAGGGCGTAAGGATAGGCTCCGTGAATGAGTTGGCGTTCCAGCTGCGCATGGCTGGCAAGCCTAATGCGGAACGTTTCGATGAAATGACTGCGGACGGAACGAACTTTGGGCACGTGGCATATCCAATCTATGTGATCAGCCGTAGGCGCTGGGCTACAGCCACCACAATGAAGTTGTTGGACAACTCCCGTATCAACTACACTCTTGTTGTTCCAAGCACAGACCTGGATCACTACCATGATAGATTCCCCAATGCAGACGTGATGGTACTCCCCAAGGGAGCGATCGGGACTGGAGCTGCCAGAGAATACATCTATGCCACCTGTAAGGAGCAGGGCTACCCTTATGCGTGGATACTGGATGACGATATTGATGCAGTGTTAGATCAAAGCAGGGAGGCTTCCACGTTACGGGCCCTGTTCAGCACACTGGAACGCTGGGTGGAAGACTATTCCAACGTAGCGTTGCTAGGTGTGAACATCAATGGAGAAGATAATAGTCTCCCGTTCACGGTCAACGATGCTGTGCGTGGTCTCATGCTGGTCAACATCCAGACGGGCCAGGGCTTCAACCCTGCACTCAAACTGTACGAAGACTACGAGTTTGCCCTCAAGCACATTGTCGATGGATACGTTACGGTGGTACACAACGCATTCTCTGTTCACTTTGCGGAGCTTCCTGGAGGTGGCGCTAGTGGACTTTACATTACAAGCGGGGATGCGGAAGCCCTGAACAAGGTGTATCCGGAGTACACAGAACTGGAATATCGCAAGAATAACCTGCCTCCGGAGGTCGTCGTGACCTGGAGGAAGTTCGCCAGTAGCCTGCGTTCCAGAAACGTGGAACTGTTGATGAAAGGAGAATGAACATGGAGTTCCAAGTTCTTGTAATCCGGCTTCTGATCGCTGTCCTGGACAGGATCATGTTTCCAAATGCAGTCAGTATGGAGCGTGACCGCAAGCATCAGCTCCTCATGTCGAATGCAATACACTGGTGCGATTCCAGGAAGGAGAATGAACATGCCTGACTTTGAAGTTGAGGTAATGCTAGAGAACCATCCACACCTGTTCGTCGTGGAAGTGGACTCCGTCCTGGAGGCGCAGCTGCTCCAGGGCACCGTGATCAAATGCGACAAGTGCGACCATCGTGGCAAGGTTACACACATCGGAACTCCCGGCCGCAAGGAACGTCAGGAACGTCAAAAATCAGATGGACAGAAGTCCATCTTCAAGGAGTAATATGACAACTACCGTTCGTAAAGATCTGCTATCCAAGGCAGTTGGCACTGTTGTGAAAGCTGTGGGTGCCAATCCGGTACTCCCTCTATTGAGCAACATCCTGTTCGAAAGTGCTAACGGGAGCTCCCGTGTGGCAGCGACCAACCTGGAGATTGGAATCGGTTATACATTCCCATCCAAGGGCAAGAAGTTCAAGACGTGTATTCCCGCCAAGACCATCTCCAGCCTGGTGGAAGCCCTCCACTCCGACGAGGTTGACCTGGAACTGGATCCTAAGAACCAGTCCATTACGGTAATGACGGAGACGTCCACGAGTAACATCCACTGTGCGCCTGCGGATGAGTTCCCGGACATCCCTGGTGTAGAAGAGCCCAGCTTCACAATGTCGGTTACACAGTTCAAAGAGATGGTTCAACGTGTAGCCTTCGCAAGCAGTGCCACCTCCGACTCGGTACTGGGTGGCGTTCAGATTTCCATTGAACGTAAAAAGATGATCATGTTCGCAGTGGACGGTTTTCACTTCTCCTACGAGGAGACTGCTCTCACTGGCAAGATCAACACCGAGAACACTCCCTTCATCATCAAGGGTACGACCCTGGAAATGATCTCCAGGATCCTGCCCGAGGAAGGCGAGCTCCAGGTGCAGGTTGGGACAGGCAAGGTCATGTTCCATTCCGGCAGTGTGGATGTGATTACACAGTTGTTGCAGGGAGAGTTCCCGGATCATAAACGATTGGGACAGGCAATCTCTGAGCCCTCCACTACCTTGAGCATTCCAACCATGGAACTGTTGCGGGCTGCCCGACAGATCCGCGTCTTTGCCTCAGAGACCGGGAAGTCCAAGCTGGCTATCACTGGCATGCTCATGCGCTACTCCACCATCACCCAGGAGAAGGGTGATGCCGACATCACGTTCGCGGCCATCAAGAAGGGCAAGGACGTGGAGGTGGGGATCAATGTTCACTTGCTACACGAGTTCCTGGAGGTCTGCAAGACGGAGTACGTCACTGTGGAGCTGGTGGACAAGAACTCCCCTATCGTCTTCAAGATGAAAGGGTTTGATACCTTCTACCATGTGATCATGCCGATCGTGTTGTGAGGTTGCATGTGGCCTTATTACGGTTCTAAGAGCAAGATAGTCCACCTGTATCCCAAACCAAAGTTTGACAGGATCATTGAGCCGTTTGCTGGGACAGCCCGTTACAGCCTACTTTACTGGGATCATGACATCACCCTTGTCGACAAGGATAAGAAGGTTGTTGGAATATGGAAATGGTTCCAACAATGTAGTAGAGAGGACATCCTCAGGTTCCCTGTCTTGAAGAAAGGCGACAGGGTTTCCAAGGAGATGTTTGATTGCGAAGAGGCTTTCAACCTGGGAAGATTCCTTTGTTCCAGAGCAGGAGGTAATGGACGATGGACTGTTACCGAGTTCGGAGAACAAGAGTACAGGAGATTCAAAAAGCGGACTCTCTCCCATCTCCATAAGATCAAGAACTGGAACATTGTCCATGGATCCTATGAAGATCTGGAGAACATGGAAGCCACCTGGTTCATCGATCCTCCTTATCAATATGGTGGTGAAGGTTATACAGAAGGCAACAAGAACCTGGATTTCCAATCCCTGGCTGAATGGTGTCGTACCCGCAAAGGGCAAGTGATTGTCTGCGAAAACACTAAAGCCGATTGGCTCCCCTTCTACCCCATGAAGATGATCAATGGGGTAGCAAACACGTTCACCACAGAAGCCATCTGGAGTAACCTGCCCACCGACTATGATGTCACACAACTATCCTTTTTCCAGAAAGGAGAATATGAGAAAAAGATACAGAAACCCCGACAAGTATCGCATCGGAAGAAGCAGTCTCGTCCCGTACGTGGAGAGTGAGAGCTGGCAGGCCCGTCATCATCGCAGGATGCAAGTGGCTCTGGATAACAAGGACAAAGTAGACCTCTGGTGCCAACAACACAAATGGAGATTGAACATCAGGAACAACGGTCACCACTGGATCTTCTACACATACCAATCCAAGATGATCGAGTGGTGGCCTTCCAGTGGCAAGCTGGCCATCGGAAAGCGGTGGAAGGAGGGCATCCACTGCCACGACTACGAGCAATTACTGAAAGTCCTCGAGATGACTCTGTGAGAAGTATTCAGCCCTTTCCAAAAAGGGGTATAATGATCGCCTCATGTTTTCCTATGTACCCAAACCGCAACACATCCTATTACCGATCATCATCCTGTTGGTCACAGCAGTTGTGACGGGCTTCTTTCCGAGCTGGCAGACAGGTGTGGCGTTCGTCGTTGTTGCAATTGTCTGTCTGGTCACCTGTGTCAGTATTGCAGTCTCCATCACCATCGAGAAGTATTCCGAGTACTGGCAGAACGTTGGTCGGGACATTGACAAGCTCCAGAAGACACCTCCGGAGCTTTGGGGTACACTCGGATTTATCACTCCTCCCAGAACAGTCAAGCTCCAGAGCAACGTCACCGGAGAAGCAGGTGAGAGTGACATCTATGCAATGAAGGTATTCACATTGAACCTGTCACCAGAACGCACGCAAGTCATCGCGGATGGTCTACTCACGGGAACGAAGACGTTAGCAGAGAGTGACTGGAAGGACACCGTGATTGGCTCGTCCAAGATCCGTGAAATCAAGCACGAGCTGCTCCGCGCTGGGTTGATCCAATTGCGCAATCCCAAGAACAACTTGAGCGGGTTCCAGCTCACCGAAAAGGGCATCACTTACTTCTGGGAATATTCTTCTGAGTGGGTCAAGAAGGAGTACGACCTGCAAGAGCTCCTCCGGCAGGCGCGTAACCCCACCCCCGCCCTAACATCAAGCCTACCCTAAAACGTAGGCTTTCCCGCACGCACGTACGTGCAACCGAACGAAACGAGGTCAGGTTTTTCAGC
>Ga0247828_10000002_pt1 | contig 78866 bp, 60 predicted proteins | sample 12C_Control_Day3_FD_192425 | JGI IMG/M metagenome (GOLD analysis project Ga0247828, IMG submission 192425) | Soil microbial communities from agricultural site in Penn Yan, New York, United States - 12C_Control_Day3 | ecosystem: Environmental > Terrestrial > Soil > Agricultural land | place... | reverse complement strand
ACCCAGATCGAAGTGCTGGCCGATCTGCTCGGGATTGGGCAGGCGCAGCACGCGGTACAGCTCGACCGCTTCGGCCTCGGCCCGGGCGCGGTCGATGCCGCCGTTTTTTACTGCGGTTTCGACATGCTGGTCGATCAGGCGATGGGCCGGGTTGAACGATGCTGCAGCACTTTGTGCGACATAGGCGATACGCAGGCCGCGCAGCTTGCGCAAGGTTTCGGCGCGGGCGCCGACCAGCTCCATACCGTCGAACCGCACCGAACCGCCGGTGATCCGGCAGCCATCGCGCACATAACCCATCGACGCCAGGCCCAGTGTCGACTTGCCGGCCCCCGACTCGCCGATCAGCCCCAACACCTCACCGCGTTGCAGGGTCAGGTCGATGCCTTTGATCAACGGATGCCAGGCGTCTTCATAATGCCCTTCGATACGCAGATCGCGGATTTCCAGCAGCGGCTTCTGATTATTCACTTGGGTCATGCTCAGCACTCCTTGAGGCCACTGGATGCGTGCAGCACCCAATCCACGACGAAATTGACACTGACCGTGATCAACGCCACCGCCAGCGCCGGCAACAGCGGGCTGATATCACCGAAGGTGATCAGTACCGCGTTGTCGCGCACCATGCTGCCCCAGTCGGCGGTTGGCGGCTGGATACCCAGGCCGAGGAACGACAGCGCGCTGATGAACAAGAAGACAAAGCAGAAGCGCAAGCCGAACTCGGCGATCAAGGGCGCTGCGGCGTTGGGCAGCACTTCGCGGCTGACCAGCCACCACAGCCCTTCCCCGCGCAACCGCGCCGCTTCGACAAAGTCCTGGACCACCACGGTCATGGCCACCGCCCGTGACAGGCGAAACACCCGCGTGGCATCGAGCAGCGCAATCACCAGCACCAGCGAAGTGGCCGTGGTGCCAACCACACTGAGGATCAGCAAGGCGAAGATCAGCTGCGGGATGGCCATGAGAATGTCCACCACCCGCGACAGGCCCTGATCGATCCAGCCGCCCTTGATCGCCGCCACCAGCCCGCAAAAGCCGCCCAGAGCAAAGGCCAGGACGGTAGTCAGAAAGGCAATGCCCAGGGTGTTGCGAGCGCCGTAGACCAGGCGGCTGAACATGTCGCGCCCGAGGTTATCGGTGCCCAGCAGGAACTCGCCGCCCCAGGGTGCAAAGCCCTCGCCGACCACCTGGGTCTCGCCATAGGGCGCCAATACCGGGGCGAACAGCGCCACCAGCACATACAGGGCAATCACCAGCAGGCCGAACTTGGCGCTCAACGGCGCGCGCAGCAGTTGTTTGATCAGGCTCATGGCTTACCCCTTCGGATGCATCAGGCGTGGATTGCTGGCAATCGACAGCACATCGGCCGTGGTATTGAGCAGGATGTAGGTCGCGGCGAAGATCAGGCTGCAGGCCTGCACCACCGGGATGTCACGCTTGGCCACCGAATCGACCAGCAACTGGCCGAGGCCGGGATACACGAACACCACCTCGACCACCACCACGCCCACCACCAGGTAGGCGAGGTTCAGCGCGACGACGTTGATGATCGGCGCCAGGGCATTGGGCAAGGCGTGGCGGAAGATGATCCGCGCCGGGCTGATGCCCTTGAGCCGGGCCATCTCGATATAGGGGCTGGCCAGCAGGTTGATCAGCGCCGCGCGGGTCATGCGCATCATCTGTGCGATCACCACCAGGCTCAGGGTCAGCACCGGCAACAGGGAACGCTCCAGCACTTCGGCGAAACTCGCTCCTGGGGCCAGGTTGGAGATGCTCGGCAACCAGTTGAGCTTCACCGCGAACACCAGGATCAGGATGTAGGCGACGAAGAACTCGGGAAACGACACCGCACTCAAGGCACTGGTATTGAGCAGGCGGTCGAACCAGCTGTTGCGGTACAGCGCCGCGAGCATGCCCAGCAACAGCGCCACCGGTACCGAGACCAGCGCCGCCAGCGCCGCCAGGCTGAAGGTGTTGGCCAGACGGCTGCCGATCAGTTCGGCAATCGGCCGCTGGTTGGCCAGCGACAGGCCGAGATCACCGTGCAGCAGTTGCCAGGCCCACTGGCCGAAGCGGGTCAGTGCCGGTACATCCAGGCCCAGCTGGATCCGCAGCGCCGCTACGGTTTCCGGGGTGGCGGCCTGGCCGAGCATGGCCTCGGCAACGTCGCCCGGCAGCATGCCCACGGCCAGAAAGATGATCACCGCCACCGCAAACAGCGACAACAGGCCCAGGGCCAGGCGCTGCACAAGCAGTTTGTAAAGACTATTCACCGGACAGTTCCTCGAACAGACACAACGAAAGGTGGCACTGCGGGTTCAGCCCTCAGGCCTGCCACCAGCGCTCGATCAGGCGCAGACCGTCCAGCTCACCGTAGGGCGCAGTCACCCCGCCATGGGTGACGCGCTTGGAGCGGGCAGCCACGGAGCTGGCAAACAGCGGCACGATCGCCCCGCCTTCGTCGCGGCACAGGGCCTGCATTTCGTTGTACATCTCCTGGCGCAGCGGCGCGTTCATCTCGCCACGGGCGGCATTAAGCAGCTGGTTGAAGCGCGGGTTGTCCCAGTGCGTTTCGTTCCACGCCGCGCCTTTGGCGTAACCGATGCTGAACATGCGGTCGGCGGTCAGGCTGCTGTAGAAGAACGAGGTGGTGAAAGGTTGCTTCATCCACACGTTGCTGAAGAAGCCATCGGCCGGCTCGCGCACCACGTCGATGTCGATACCGGCTTGGCGCGCCTGCTCCTTGAACAACACCGAAGCGTCCACGGCACCGGTGTACGCGGCATCGGAGGCTTGCAGACGCACCTTGAGCGAATCGACCCCAGCCTGGCGCAGGTAGAAGCGTGCCTTGTCCGGGTCATACGCGCGCTGCTCCAGCGCGCTATTGATAAAGCGGCTGCCGGGCTGGATCGGGTGATCGTTGCCGATCTGCCCGTAGCCGTAGAGCACCGAGGCGAGCAAGGTCTCGCGGTTGATCGCGTGCTTGAGGGCCAGGCGGATGTTGTTGTCCTGGAACTGCGTGCTGTCGGTCAGCATCGGGAAGGTGTAGTGCTGGGCACCTTTGGTTTCTTCAATGGCCAGGTTCGGGTTGCGCTTGAGCAAGGCCACGGTTTTCAGGTCGACCTTGTTGATCACATCGACTTGACCGGTGACCAGCGCATTGACCCGCGCCGCGCCATCGGCGATGGCCAGCAGCTCGGCACTGGCGAAATGCGCCCTGCCCGCTTTCCAGTAATCCGGGCTGCGTTCCAGGTCCATGCGCACACCGGGCTCGAAGCCCTTGAGGCGGTAGCCGCCGGTGCCCACGCCAGACTGCCAGTCGGCGGCACCGTCCTTGGCCGGCATGATCGCCAGGTGATAGTCGGCGACCACATAGGCAAAGTCGACGTTGCCCGAATGCAGCTCGAATACCACGGTATCGTTGCCTTCGGCGCGCACCTGGGCGACGTCGCCGAGCACGGTCTTGGCTGCCGAGGTGGACTTGTCGCCGAGGTGATGCTGGATCGACGCTACGACATCGTTGGCATCCAGGGTCTTGCCGTTGTGGAAGGTCACGCCCTTGCGCAGGGTGAAGGTCCAGATCCGCGCATCGGGGCTCAGTTCCCAGCGCTCGGCCAGTTCCGGAATGGCGCTGCCATCCACGGCGATTTCGCTGAGGGTGTTGTACACTGCCGAGAAGCCGACAAAGGTGAAGGTATCGGCCCAGGTGCCCGGGTCACGCGAGTCGGTGGTGCTGCCACCGGCCAGGCCCATGCGCAGCACGCCGCCGGCTTTGGGCGTGGCCTCCTCGGCCCAGCCGCGCATCGGCAAGCCAAGGCTGAAGGCGCCAGCCACCGCGGCTGCCGTGGCGCTGTACTTGAGAAAATCGCGACGCGGCAAGCCGCCGTCGTGCATCGCTTGAGTAATTTTGTTGTTGTTATCGCTCATGGCATTGCCCCTGTTGAAGCGCAGAGAAAAGGATTCAGCCGACTTCGCACGCATCGATGCTGCAAATATTTGTATTTGTCATCGTGACAATTACATTAGACTCAATCACACACCGCTGCCAAGCCCCTTTCAGGATGGAATTTTTCAAAGGACTCTACCGACCATGAGCCAGTCGACTCGCCTGATCACCGCCTCGTACATACTGTCGTTCGTGGCCGCCAACGCCCCGCAGAAGCTGCGTACCGAGACCATTGCCAAATGGGTCAAGACCCACCCTACGCGCGTGCGCAGCCTGGTCTCACTGATGGTCAAGGCCAACATCCTCAAATCCTGGCGCGGTGCCCACGGCGGCTTGACCCTGGCCCGTCCGGCCAGTGAAATCACCTTGCGCGAGGTGTATGACGCGGTGCAGGAAAGCTCGTTGATCGCCGAGAAGATCGACAACCCCTTCTCCGGTCTGGAAGACCACTGCAAGGTGTTCGAGGTGTTCACCCGGCTGTTCGCCATGCTGGAGGCCAACATGCGCCTGGACCTCGGTGCGATCACCGCTGACCAGTTGTTTGTGGCGTTCGACAAGCCGCTGGAGAAGGCCGAGCAGGCCTGAGCCTGCCCGGAGTACCTCAGATCAGATCTGCATGGCCTTGATCTCGACGAACTCGGCCAGCCCCTCCTCGCCCCACTCCCGGCCGTTCCCCGACTGTTTGTAGCCGCCAAACGGCGCCTGGTAGTTGAAGGCTGCGCCATTGATAAAGCACTGCCCGGCACGCAGTTGCCGACCCAGTTGCAAAGCGCGCTCGCGATCACCCGCCCAGACGGCGCTGGACAAGCCAAAGGGTGAGTCGTTGGCCAGGGCAATACCCTGCGCTTCATCGTCGTAGCGAATCAGGCACAGCACCGGGCCGAAGATCTCCTCCTGGGTAATGCGCATGCGGTTGTCGACGTCGGCAAACAGGGTTGGCTGCACGTAGAACCCCCGTTCGAAGCCTGCTGCACTGTCACCACCACAGAGCAAACGCGCGCCCTCTTCTTGGCCGATGCGGATGTAATCCTGCACCGTGCGCCGCTGCGCCGCCGAACACATGGGCCCGAGGAAGCTTTGCGGGTCTTGCGGATCGCCCATCACCAGTTTGCGGGTCTCGTCCAGAGCGATCTCCACAGCCTCGTCATAGCGACTGGCAGGCAGCAGCATGCGGGTCAAGGCGGTGCAGGTCTGCCCGGAGTTGATCATCACGTCCTGCACGCCGTAGCGCACAGCGGCGTCAAGGTCGGCATCGGCGGTAATCAGCAACGGCGACTTGCCGCCCAGCTCCAGGCACACGCGTTTCACCGTCGGCGCAGCGGCTTGCGCGACACGCACACCGGCACCGGTGGACCCGGTGAACGAGACCATGTCGACCTGCGGATGCCGGGCCAATGCTTCGCCGACTTTCGAGCCGGGCCCGCTGACCAGATTGAATACCCCGGCCGGCAAGCCGATGGCTTCGATCATCTCGGCCAGCAGGAAAGCGTGCAACGGGGTTTCCTGGCTTGGCTTGACCACTACAGTGCAGCCCGCGGCCAATGCCGGGGCGAGTTTGCCGATCAATTGGTGCAGCGGGTAATTCCACGGGTTGATGAACGCGCAGACGCCGACGGCTTCGCGGTACACCAGAGAATTACCGACCTCGCGCACTTCATCCATCAGGCCGGCCAGTTCGATGTATTGCTCAAGCCCGGCGATCGGCCCGTCCACCTGCACGGGACGACACCACTGCACCGGCATGCCCAGCTCGGCGGTGATAACACTGGCCATTTCCTCGGCACGTGCGGTCAGTTGCGCAACCAAGGCGCGGATGTAACCTGCGCGTACGCTCGATGGCGTGCGCGACCACTCGGCAAATGCCTGGCGCGCTGCCGCTACGGCACGGTTGACGTCCTCTTCGTTACCCAGTGGCACGCGACCGGCGACCGTCTCGCTGGCCGGGTCGATCACTTCCGCCATGCCCTGTCCGGACGGCACCTGCCAGGTGCCATCGATAAACAGCCGCGAATATTCACGCATGGGCCTTGGCCTCCATCAGTTCCGCCGCGCAGCGGGCAATGCGCTGGCAGGCATCGCGCAGTGGCTCATCACCCAGCACCAGGCCCAGGCGGATATGCCCCGCCGCACTCGGGCCGAAGGCTTCACCGGCCAGCACCGACACGCCATGGCGGTCCAGCAAACGGTTTGAGAAGTCCTGAGCGCTAAGGCCGGTTTCGCGGATATCGACCATCACGAACATGCCGCCATCCGGCTTGAGGGCCTTGAGCCCCGGGCAATCGGCCAGGCACTGGCAGACCAGGTCGCGGCGCTGGCGGTAGGCGTCGCGCATCGCCACCAGCTCTGGCAACTGTTGCTCCAGAGCTACTACTGCAGCGTCCTGAATGAAGTCCGGCGAGCCGTAGAGCATGCACAGCGCGAGGTTTTCCAGATGCGTGGCCAGGGCTGTCGAGCCAACCACCCAGCCCACGCGCCAGCCAGTCATGGCATGGGACTTGGACAGGCTGTTCAAAGTCGCCGTGCGCTCGGCCATGCCCGGCAGGCTGCCGGGGCTGATGTGCTCACCTTCGTACAACAGCTCGCTGTAGACCTCATCGGAAATCAGCCACAGGTCATGACCAATGCACAGCTCGGCCAAGGCCTCCCAGGTCGAACGCGGCAGGCTTGCACCCGAGGGGTTGTGCGGGCTGTTCAAGGCCAGCGCACGGGTGCGCGGGGTGATCCGCGCGGCAACATCTTCAGGGCACACGCGAAAGCCGTTCTCGGAACGTACCGGTACCGGCACTACGGTCGCGCCACAGGCGCCGAACACGGCTTCGTAGGTGACATACATCGGCTCGGCGACAATCACCTCATCGCCGGGGTTGAGCACGCACTGGGCGACGCAGAACAGCGCGCACTGGGCACCCGCCAGCACCGTCACTTGATCGGCGCTGACCGTCTGGCCACTGCGCTGCTGGTGACGCCGGGCAATGGCCTGGCGCAGGGCCAGTTTGCCGCGTACGTCCGAATAGTGGGTGTGGCCGTTCTGCAGGCTGTCGATAGCGGCCTGGACGATGGGCGCCGGGGTGTCGAAATCCGGGTCGCCGACCGACAGCAAGAGGATGTCCTGGCCTTGCGCCTGCAGTTCGAGGGCGCGGTAGTGAATATCCCAGGCGGCAGCGCCGTCACCGGCAATGCGTTGGGTCAGATCGGAAAAGCGCATGGCAATCTTCCTGAATAGGGTTGGACGTCAGCGAGCGCAGGCGTGCTTGAGCTCGATCAGGGTCACGCTGTTGCGGGCGAAGCCGGCGCGCAGTTCCTGTTGCAGTTCATCGAGGCTGCCTGGCTGCGCCACGGTGCAGCCGAACGCCCGGCCGAGCCCGGCAAAATCGGGGTTGCGCGGCAACACGCCGATGGGCTCGATATCCAGGCTGAGCATGTCGTCGCGGATCTGCCCCAGCGCGTCGTTGTTCCACAACAGCACGACCAGCGGACGGTCCAGCTCTTCGACGGCCGTGGCCAGTTCCTGGGCGGTGTAAAGGAAGCCGCCGTCACCGACCAGCACCAGGCCCGGACGGTCTTCGGTGGCGAACATGCCGCCGATGCCCGCTGGCAAGCCGTAGCCCAGGGTGCCGTAGCCGGTAGGATGCAACCAGCTGCGCGGCGCCCGGCTGGCGAAGGCGTAGTTGCCGGTGTAGGCCAATTGGGTCATGTCGGTGCTGATAAAGGCGTTGTCCGGCAGCTCGGCGGCAATCCGGTCGAGAATCGCCTGGTGGATCGTCTGCAGCGGGCCATGCCCGGCCTTGAGCGCCTGACGCAAGGCAGCGACCGAAGCGATTGCCGTCTCGGGGTCGCGCTTGATGTCTGGCAAGTGCTCCAGCAAGGCGCCGACAGTGAGCCGTGCATCACCCTGCAAGGCCAGTGCGCACGGGTAGAAATCGTTGAACTTGCGGGGGTCGATATCCACCCGCAGCAGCTCGCCATTGAGCTCCAGGCGTTCACGCCAGAAGTCGGTATCGGCCATCTCGGTGCCCACGGCCAGGACCACATCGGCCTCGGCGATCAGCTTCCAGCCAGGCTCGACGCACAGGCTCGCTCCGGCATTCAGCGGCGCCTGCGGAGCCAGCAGACCCTTACCGGCAACGCTGGTGAACAGCGGCGCCGCCAAGCGGGTACTCAATTGCTGCAGCGCATCGGCAGCCTGCAACGCGCCGCCACCGGCGATGATCATTGGTCGTTTAGCCGCTGCCAGCTTGGCCGCTGCCTCTTCCAGCAGGCAACTCGCCGGCAAACCACGGTTTGGGCGGCGGACTACTTCATTGCTCCAGTCACGCTTTACCGGCGCCGCCAGCACATCCAGTGGCACGGAGATATGCACCGGGCGTGGCCGCTCACTGTCGAACACCGCATAGGCGCGGGCAATCAGCTCCGGCAAGTCCTCGGCGCTCAAGGCCACGGCAGAAAACGCCGTGATCGGCGCGGTCATGGCGCGCTGGTCCTGGGTTTCGTGCAGACAACCCCAGCCCTTGCCCAGGCTGGCCGTGTGGTTGACGCTGGAAATCACCAGCATCGGGATCGAGTCGGCATAGGCCTGGCCAATGGCGGTGGCAGCGTTGGTGACACCCGGACCGGTGATGACAAAGCACACACCGGGCCTGCCGCTGACCCGGGCATAGCCGTCAGCCATAAAGCCTGCGCCCTGCTCATGACGGGTGAGGACGTGACGGATGCCGCTGCCGGGCAGGCCACGGTACAGCTCCAGGGTATGCACCCCGGGAATACCGAACACCGTGTCGACGCCGTAGTTGGCCAACAGGCGGACCAGGGCCTGGCCGCCGGTCAAGGGAGTGTTGTGCATGTTGTGCTCCTTACGCCTGGCCGAGGCGAATCAACGCATCGACCGCGGTGGTGCCCTGGGCACCGACCATTAATGGGTTCACATCCAGTTCCAGTAGTTGCCCGGCGTTTTCGCAGGCGTAGTCGGCCACGGCGCGGATTGCCGCGACCAGAGCATCGAGGTCGGCGTGCTCGCGGCCACGGAAGCCCTGCAGCAGACTGGCGCTGCGCAAACCGAGCACGGCCGCGCGAATGGCGCCGTCGGTGGTCGGCAACAGCAAGGTCTTGCTGTCCTTGAGCAGCTCGACGAGGATGCCGCCCGCACCGATCACCAGCGCCAGGCCAAAGTCGATTTCACGCTTGATGCCGACGATCAGCTCGGCAAGCGGCGCGCTGGCCATGGGTTCGAGCAGCACCTGGTCAAACGGCACCTGCGGCGCATAAGCGCCAATCCGTGCGCGCATCTGTTGCACGGCGCTGTCCAGTGCTTGCGCATCACGCAGGTTGAGCGCCACGGCTCCGGCTTCGGTCTTGTGCGGCAACTGTGCGCTGACGGCCTTGAGTACCAATGGAAAACCCACAGTCTCTGCGGCCTGGACGGCTTGATCGGCAGTACTCAGGACGCCTGCGGGAACCGGCAGGCCGAAGGCCCTCAAGGCCTGCTTGGAGTCCCATTCATTGAGCAGTTCGCTGTCGCCTGCAAGCGCCTGCGGGCACAGCGGCACCAGCGCCGACTCACCGAGATCCAGCAAGGCCTGACGGTTGCTCTGGTAGGCCGCGATCCGTCCCCAGGCCGCCAGCCCGTCCTCAACCCCCTGCAACGCCGCGATGCCATGGCCATGCAGGCGTTCGCGGGCACTGGCCGGGAGCAACTCGGGGAATGCCGAGGTGACAAAGCCGATCTTGCCGTGGCGCTTGAGCGCAGCGCTGTACAGTTCCAGCAGCAGGTCGCATTCCTTGCGCTCGCCGGTAAACTCGGCCGGATAGTCGAGCACCAGCATGGCCGCGTCGGCCTCGCTGCGCAGGGCGCTGTCGAGCATGCGTTCAAGGGCGCCGCCGTCACCCCAGATGGCCGTGGTGAAGTCCAGCGGGTTGACCAGGTTGGCGTACGCCGGCAGTACCTGGGCCAGCTCATCGACCTGACCGGCATCGAGTTTCGGAAGGGTCAGTTCGTTGCGTTCGGCATAGTCGGCGATCAGCCCGGCATCGCCACCGGAACAGGCCAGGGCAATCAGGCTGCGGCCTTTGGGCAAGTTGCCGCAGGCGGCGGCCTTGAGGGTTTCGGCGAAACTCACCGGGCCGCTGACGCGGATCACTCCCAGACGCTGGAACAGGCTGTCATAGAGCGCATCGGAGCCGGATAGCGAGCTGGTATGACTCAGGGCCAGCTCGGCACCGATCTGCGACACCCCGGTTTTCAGGGCAATGATCGGAATGCCCTTTTCCAGCGCCTTGTGTGCGGCGCGGGCAAAGCCCGGAACGTTCTTCAGCCCCTCCAGGTGCAGGCCGATGGCGGTCACCCGCGGTTCATCCAGGAGCACATCCATCAGCTCGGCGATGCCCAGCTGCGCCTGGTTGCCCACCGAAGCCATGTAGGCCACTGGCAAGGAGCGGTCGCTCATCGACAGGTTGTAGGCGAAGTTACCGCTCTGGGTCAGGATCGCCACGCCCTTCTCCACTGCCTTGCCGCCGTGCGCCACCGGCCACAGGGCGCTGTTGTGCAGGTAGTCGAGCAGGCCGTAGCAGTTGGGGCCGAGCAAGGCCATGTTGCCGGCGGCCTTGAGCAGTTGCTGTTGCAACGCCAGGCCTTCGGCGCCGGCTTCGGCAAAGCCCGAGGCATAGCAAATCGCCCCGCCGGCATCGATGGCGGCCAGCTCGGCGACACACGTCAGCGTCAGCTCACGGTTGGTGGCGATGAATACCGCGTCCGGGCCGCAGGGCAGCTCGGCAACACTGCGCACACAGGGAATACCATCAATGCTGTCGTGCTGCGGATTGACCAGCCACATCTGGCCTTGATAGCCGCCTTCGGCACAGCGTTTGAACGCCCGCGCCATGCTGCGGCCACCGACAAAGGCCAGGTGACGCGGCGCCAGCAGGCGTTTGAGGTTGTCACGAATCGACTGCGACATAAGAATTCTCCGACCCGATCAACGCAACAGAGGGCGCAACAGTTCGCGGGAAATAATGTGCCGCTGGATCTCCGAGGTGCCCTCCCAGATCCGCTCGATCCGCGCATTGCGCCAGATCCGCTCGACCGGGCCTTCATCCATCAGGCCCATGCCGCCGAAAATCTGCACGGCTTCGTCGGCGACCTTGCCCAGCACTTCACTGGCAAACAGCTTGGCCATGCCGGCCTCGCCATCGGTCATGCTGCCCTGGTCCATCTTCCAGGCGGTGTGCAGGGTCAAAAGCTCAGCGGCGCGGATCTGCGTGGCCATGTCGGCAAGTTTGAACGACACGCCCTGATAGGTACCGATCGGCTGGCCGAACTGCTTGCGGTCGGCGGCCCATTGCAGCGAAACGTCCAGCGCGCGCTGGGCCTGGCCGACGCAGTTGGCGGCGACCATTACTCGCCCGGCGGTGAGCCAGGCGTTGGCCACTTCCCAGCCCTTGCCCACTTCACCGAGCACTTTGCTGGCCGACACCCGGCAATCGTCGAAGAACATCTCGTAGGTGTGATAACCGCGGTTGCTCACGCACTTGGGACCGCGGCGGATGGTCATGCCGGGGGTGCCACGGTCGACCAGGAACGCGGTGACCGCGTTGCGCTTGCGGCCGTTGTGCTCATAGGTGTCGGTCACGGCGAAGACAATGGCGAAATCGGCGTGCCCGGCGTGGCTGATGAAATGCTTGCTGCCATTGAGGACGAAGTCGTCGCCCTCGCGCACCGCGCGGGTCTTGATCGCGTTGGCGTCGGAGCCTGCGCCCGGCTCGGTCAAGGCAAAGCAGTCGACCTTCTCGCCCTGGATGCATGGCAGCAGGTAGTCGTTGATCTGCTCACCCTTGCAGGCCATGAGAATCTTCGACGGACGCGCAACAAACACATGCACCGCCCACGACACCTTGGACAGCTCACGCTCGATCAGCGCCTGAGACAGGTAATCGAGACCGCCACCGCCGACTTCCTCGGGCATGTTGAACGCATAAAAGCCTGCGGCGATGGCCTTGCCACGAATCTGCGCGGCCAGCTCCGGCGACACCTCGTCGGCGCGGTCCACGGCCTCCTCATGGGGCAGCAACTCTTTGGCGACGAAACTGCGTACCGCTTCCACCAACATTTCTTGTTCTTGGGTCAGTTGGAAATTCATGGAATGTTCCTGAAGAAGGTCGTGTAAGTATTTATTTACCAACGAATTTTGCTGCGCGCTTCTCGACCGCTGCACGCAAGGCTTCGGCGCCGTCCTCGCTGCGCCCGCACAGCAACCCGGCGGCAAGCTCGGCCTGCAACTGCTCGCCGAGGGTGCGCTGGGCGCCGTCACGGATCAGGGTTTTGGTCTGGGCGAAGGCGAAGGTCGGGCCGTTGGCCAGGCGTCCGGCCAGTTCTGCGGTGACTGCCAGCAACTGGTCATCGGCGCACACCTCACCCACCAGCCCGGCGGCCAGCGCTCGTTCGGCGCCCCAGAGTTCATCGAGGAACAGCAGGCGCTTGGCCTGTTCGCTGCCGATCAGTCGTGGCAGATGCCAGCTGGCACCGGCGTCGGGGCTATAGGCCATGCTGGTGTAGCCCGCCTTGAAACGGGCTGATGCGGCGGCCACGCGCAGGTCACAGCACAGCGTCAGGTCCATCCCGGCGCCGACGGCGGTACCGTTGATGGCGGCAATCGTTGGTTTGTCGAGGCTGTGCAGGCGTTGCATCAAAGCGTGAGCGGTCTCGGTCCAGCCATAGCTTTCCAGCGCGCCACGGGCCTCGGCTTCAGCCCATTCGGCCAGATCCGCCCCGGCACAGAAGCTACGCCCGCTGCCGGTCAGCACCACCACGCGCACGGCGGGGTCGGCGTTGCAGTCATCGAGCAAGACGTGGAGCTTCTTCAGGCTGGGGATGTCCAGCGCGTTGCGCTGGTCAGGGCGGTTGAGAGTGATCCAGGCAACGCCGGCTTCGACTTTGCTCAGCAGAGATGGGGAACCAGTCATGGGAGGCCTCGAATTATTGTGGTTGGCGTGAGGGGTAGGACTTGAGGCCATACTAAACGAGTGTTCAACAAGGAGACAATCGGGAAAAAATAGTGATGTAACAGATGAAATTACACTCTTAATTAACTGTTTTTATTGAATAAATACTTACAGAAACACAAAGCGACCTGAGCGCTGTTACAACTTCGCACAACTGCCATCCCCATCGCGAAAGCAAGAGCGAAGCGAATTGTGCTTTTGATCTTGATCTGCTTTTGATCTTGATCCACCGGCCCCGTTAACCAGTAGGGCTGAGTGGAGGTGTCGTGGAGGGGCTAGCGCGCAGCGCCTTCGGCGTAGCCGAAGTTGCGAAGCGTAGAGTTGCTTGCAACTCGTAGCTCGCAATGCCCCGTAGCGGCACCGGAGCGAAGGAACCCGAAGCGCAGCGTAGGGCCCCTGGTGGGGCGAGAATTTTGCTTACTTTTTTTCGACTGAAAAAGTAAGCCGCCGTAAGGGCGGAAAGGTGACTCAGCGCCACCTCCGCCAATGGATATGTACTCAAACCCGAGGGCCTCATCGCGGGGCAAGCCCGCTCCCACCGGGTGGGAGCGGGATGCGTTAGACGGACGGCGCCAACACCACTTGCCGCTTGCGATTGATGATGAAGTACGCCGCATAACACACTGCAATAAAACCAAACCCCCAGTACAACGAAGGCCGCTGCGTCTCATCCAGCGCCAGGAACACAAACAGCGAGCTGCACAGGGTGATGCACAGCAGCGGCACCAGCGGATACAACGGCGCACGGTACTTGAGGTCGGTCAGCTTGCCGCCATCACGCAGGAACGCCTTGCGAAAGCGATACTGCGCCAGGGCAATCACGATCCAGGTCACTGTCCCGGACATCCCGCTCACCGCCATCAGCACCATGAACAGCGTGTCGGCAGCAACGAAGCTGGTCATCAGCGACACCAGGGCAAAGCACAGGGTGATGCTCAGCGCCCGCAGCGGCACGCCGCGCTTGCTCAGCGGCGACAGGCTCTTGGGCGCCATGCCGGTTTTGGACATGGCCCAGAGAATCCGCGTCGAGGCATACAGCCCGGAGTTGCCCACCGACAGAATCGCCGTGAGGATGACGAAGTTCATCAGGTCAGCCGCATAGGGAATGCCGACCATGTCGAACACCTGCACGAACGGGCTTTCCATCAAGCCGGCCTGCTGCCACGGAACGATGGCCGAGAGCACCACGATCGCCAGCACATAGAAGATCAGCACGCGGAACACCACGTTGCGCACCGCACGCGGGATGCTCTTTTCCGGCTGGTCGGTTTCACCCGCCGCCACGCCCATGATCTCGCAACCCTGGAAGGCATAGACCACGGTCATCATCACCGCGAACACCGCCGACAAGCCGTTGGGGAACAGCGAATCGCCAATCAGGTTGCTCATCATCGGTGCCGGTGCGCCGCTGCTCAGCGGGATGGCACCGAAGATCACCAGCACGCCAACAATGATGAAACCGAGGATCGCCGCCACCTTGATCCCCGAGAACCAGTACTCGGCTTCGCCAAAGGCACGGGTGGCCAGGGCGTTGAGGCCGAACAGCACCACCACGAACAGCGCCGACCAGTACCAGATCGGCACCTCGGGGAACCAGCGCACCATCAGCATGCCCGCCGCGGTGAACTCCAGGCCGACGGTGGTGGCCCAGCTCATCCAGTACACCCAGCCGATCATGAAGCCGGTGGCCGGGCCGATGTACTTGGTGGCGTGGGCCTGGAACGAGCCGGACACCGGCATCTGCACCGACAGCTCGCCCAGGCAGACCATCACCAGGTACATCAGGAAGCCCGCCACCAGATAAGCCAGGATCGCACCCACCGGCCCACCCTGGTTGATGGTCACCCCCGAGCCCATGAACAAGCCGGTACCGATCACGCCGCCCAGCGACAGCATGAAAATATGCCGGCTCTTGAGGGCGCGAGTGAGGTGAATGCCTTTACGTTCGGTAGATTCGCTCATGTCGGCACCTCAACAGTGGCGCAGGGGCGAAAGGGACTGGCGATAACGCGGGGACGGCTGAGCTTTACGGCAGTTCATTATTATTATCTCCAATAAGCTTCGAAGACCGCGTGCAGTGCGGTTAGCGTCGATTATTGGAAAGCGATGTAAGGTGCAGTTGTACGTAAAGATCGAAGATGTAAAAAGTCGTAAGATTTTTGTACGTCAGCGCTGGATCAGGCGTTCCAGCGTCTGCTGCGCCCGTTGCATCTGCACCTGTAAAGCCTCCCGCACGCCGTCGATAGCGGTCAGGTTGCGTGCCATCGCCGCCTCCTCCAGGGCTCGCAACACCCGGGCCAGGCCACAGAAGCCAAGGGAGTCGCTGCTGCCGGCCAAACGATGGGCCAGGTGGACTATTTCAGTGCAGTCATGCGCAGCGATGGCCTCGGCCAAGGCGCTGCGGTGCTGGGCAATCAGCGTCTGCAAGACCTCCAGCAACCCTTGCACTTTCTGTTCGCCCAGCAACTGGCGATGGGTGTTCAGCAGTGCGTGGTCCAGGTCCGAGTCATCCGCTGCGTCCTCCGGCAGCGGCCGCTCTGCGGCCAGGGCCTGACGCAGGCTTTCCAGTTTCAACGGCTTGGCCAGCACTCCGTGCATGCCTGCTTCGAGAAAACCCTGCACCAGTGCTGGCTGGACGCTGGCGGTCAGCGCCAGAATCCGCGTGTGTTGGTTTGGCCCGGGGCTGCTGCGAATCTGTCGGCACAGCTCAACGCCGCTGATACCCGGCAAATGCACATCGAGCAGGATCAGGTCGAAACGCCGTTCATTGCACAGCGCCATGCCCTGCCCGGCTTCCTCGGCCAGCCAGACCCGGTGGCCATCGCGTTTGAGCAGGCCCTCTACCACATCACGGTTCAACGCCACATCCTCGACCACGAGGATGTCCAGGGCCGCGACCACCTGTGTGGGTACCTGCGTGAGCGGCTGTTGCTGCGCGGATGCCAGACCCAGCTCGAACCAGAAACAACTGCCCTGCCCCTCGGTGCTTTGCAGGCCAATCCGTCCACCCAGTTTTTCCACCAGATGTTTACTGATTGCCAACCCCAGGCCGGTACCGCCATAGCGCCGCGCCACGGCTTCGCTGGCCTGGGTGAAACGGTCGAAGATTTTCGCCTGCATTGCTTCGGCGATACCGATGCCGTTGTCGGTGACACTCACCCGCACCCACTGCTGGCCGTCCTGCTCGCCCAGCACCTGGACCTGGACACTGACCTGCCCGCCTTCGGTGAACTTGATCGCGTTCGCCAGCAGGTTGCTCAGCACTTGACGCAGAAACTGCTCGGCGCCCTGCTGACGCTCGGCCAACTGCGGATCGATATGGCACGTCAGGGTACTGCCGTTGGCCAACGCCCTGGGTTCAAGCAGGGTGATGACTTCGTCGCACAGCTGACGCAGGGAAAAAACCACGGCTTCGGGATGGGTTTCGCCTTCTTCCAGACGGGCGAAATACAGCACTTCGTTGAGAATGGTCAGCAACCCTTCACCGGCCTTGTACAAGGCATCCAGACGCTTGCCGTCCTGCACATTGAGTCCGGCGCCGCGCAGCAGTTCAGCCATGCCGAGAATGCCGTTGAGCGGCGTGCGCAGTTCATGGCTCATGGTCGCCAGAAAACGCGATTTGGCCAGGTTCGCCGCCTCGGCCTCATCCTTGGCGCGCATCAGGCTGGCGGTACGCCGTTCGACCATCTTTTGCAGCTCGTCGCGTTTGTCCTGCAAGGCCAGACGGTCCACTTCGCGCCGCTCGATATCGCGGAGAATCGCCCGGCGCATGTCATCCAGGGCATGCGCCACGGTGTCGATCTCATCTAACCGGGCTGAGCGACGCTTATGCAGGCGCAGCGGCTCCTGCCAGTCGCCGGCGCCAATGCGCCGGGCGAATTCGGCCATGACCTGCAGATGACGGGTGACCAGACGATAGAACAGGCCCGACAAGGCCACCGCCAAGCCACAGAGAAACACACTCATCCATAACAGGCTGGTCAGCCCGGTGGCGAACAGACGCCGATGCACCGCGCCCAGATCGATGCTCACCTCAAGCTCACCGAGATGGCGCAACGGCCCCGACGGCGGCTGGAAATCCAGGGGGAAACGTTCGATGCGCAGCGGCCCCGGCGGGTTGGCGTCACCCTGCAGCAGGTTGAAGTCGGCGCTGCTCAGTCGCACCCGGGCGACATCGGAAAAATCCACCAGGCCACGCAGCTGCACGCTGATCTGCTCCTGGTTCAGATCCCAGAGGCTGCGTTCCAGGCTGGCCAGGTAGCCAACCCGGATCAGCGCCATGCGCGCATCGATATCGCGCATTTCCCGGCGGTACTCGAAATACAGCTGCACGGTGCTGGCCAGCACCGTGAAGCACAGACTGAACAACAGAATGAACAGCAACAGGCGGCGCAGCAGGCCATCAGCGTGCAGGCGGATCATCGCGCGTCTGCCGGCAGGTTGATCATGTCGCGGTAGGTCACTTCGCTCTGGTGCAGCCAGCGCTCGATCTCACCGCTGTCGGTCATGCGTTGCAACTGCTCGTCTATCTGCGCCATGTGCTGACTCAATCTGGAGTGACGCGAAACGGCGACACGCAGGTAATCCACGCTGAGGGCCGCAGGCAACGCCTGGATATCCTCGCCACCGGGCAGGCGTTCCACAAACAGCTGACCGGTGCGCCGCTCCTGAATGACGAAGTCGATACGGCCGCGAATCAGCTTGCCGAAGTTCTGCTGACTGGATGACACCCATTCGATGTTCTGGTGCCTGGCGACGAACTGGTCGAACTCAGGGCCGTAGCTTTCGCCAAACAACAGCCCACCGCGATAGCCGGCCAGATCTTGCAGGCGCTCGAACTTCACCGGTCGCTGGCGATTGACGAACACCGCCACTTCTTCGCGCAGCACCGGCACCCTGGAAAAACGCATGCCCTGGTCACGCTGGTCACTGTTGTAGGCCAGCACCACGTCTACCCGGCCTTCGGCGGCGTCGAGCAAACAGCGCTTCCAGTTGCCCAGCACAACCATCTCGACCTCGTAGCCCAATCGCCCGAACAGCTCGCGCACCACGGTTGGCGCCAGGCCGCGCACCTGCTTGCCGTCGCTCCAGGACACCGGCGGGTACACCGGATAGTCGCAATAGCGGATGCGCTCGGCGGCCTGCAGCCACGGGGCCAGCACCAGCATCAGCAGGCCCAGCCAGCGGCCCATGGCGATCAGGCCGCCACGCTGGCGGTAAACAGGTAACCGGCGCCGTGGATAGTGATGATCAGCTGCGGCTCGGCCGGGTCGTCGTGCAGCTTGCGCCGCAGGCGACCGACCAGCACGTCGATGGAGCGGTCGTTGGGCACCCATTCACGGTTGCGGATCTGGTCCATCAACTGGTCGCGGCTCAAGGTGTGGCCGCTGTTGCGCAGGAACACGCTGAGCAGCTGGAATTCGCCATGGGTCAGCAGGGTTTCGCCGCCCTGCGGGTCGATCAGGCGACGGCGGTCAGTATCCAGTGCCCAGTCGGCGAACTGTTTGAGGGCGTGGGGGCTGGTGGCTACCGGCTTCGAGGCCTGGGCATGGCGCACGCGGCGAATCAGGTTTTTCGCCCGCGACACCAGCTCGCGAGGATTGAGCGGTTTGATCACATAGTCGTCGGCGCCACACTCCAGGCCAACGATACGGTCGATGTCGTCGTTGCGACCGGTGATAAGGATGATGCCGACTTCCGAGCGTACCCGCAGCTCGCGGGTCAAGGTCAGGCCGTCTTTGCCCGGCAAGCGGATGTCGAGCATCACTAGGTCGACGCTGTGGCTGGCCAGAAAATTTTCAGCCTGTTCGGCGGTGTCGGCGCAGTGAACGTCGTAGCCTTCCTGGGACAGGTAGGCGTGCAGCAAGTCGCGAATAAGCGGATCGTCGTCGACGATCAGTACCCGAGGCGTCATTGCGTGTTGTCTCTTATAGTCGTTGTTATGTAACTCGCGACAGCAGCCTACCCATTACTGAACGACCGATCAACAGCCCTCGGTCAGGGTGAAGCGCCGCCGTCCACCGGCTTGCAGGCCATCGACCCAGGCCTCACAGATCTGCACGCCCTGCTCGGGGGTGAAGGTGCCGGGATTGAGCCCCGATTCCAGCCACAAACCGTCGAGCAAAGCGCTCAGGCTGATGGCCGCTAGGTCGGCATCGAAGGCCTGCCAGGCCTCCTCCCGCGCCAGTTCACTGAGCAGGCGGCCCAGTTCATTGCGGTATTCCCCGTAGGAGTGATCGTGCACCTGGTTGATCGCTTCGGCGGTTTTCACCGCACCCCAGAACGCCAGCCAGGCATCGAGCAGTTGCGGGTCGAGCAGTTCAGCGCAGAACGAGGCGCGAAAGAACGCCGACAGGCGCTCGCGGGCATTCGGTGCGGCCTGGGCCATGGCTTCGCGGATCAGGCCCATGACTCGCCCGGTGACCGCCATGTAGGCTTCGGCCACCAGTTCGTCCTTGCCCGAATAGTGGTGGCTGATCAACCCCACCGAAACCCCCGCCTCGGCCGAAATCTTGCGAATCGAGGCGCCCTGGAAGCCGTGCCGCTTCAGACACACCAGCGTTGCTTCGACCAGGTTGGCCTTGCGCAACTCCGGGACCATACGGCTGTAACGGGCTTCCTGGCTCATCGACGGTTCTCTTCGGGTCTGGGGGGGAGCAGTAATCTTGTGGGAGCCGGCCTTGCCGGCGATGGGGCCCTCCGCATTCGGTGCGTAGCCCTCTGGCCCGGCTTTGCCGGGCATCGCCAGCAACGCTGGCTCCCACACGCTGTTGAACAACTGTACAGCAACTCCCAATCAGTCGCGATAGTCCGGTGCCACCCGTTCCAGCATCCTCAACAAGGCCTTCCACGCCAGCTGCATCGCGCCGCTATCAGTCAGCTCGCCTTCTTTGAGCTGCCGCGCGTGATCGTTGAACTGGCGCTCGGTATGGGCGCAGACCGCATCGGATGGCAGCACAATCTCACCGGCCGCTTGCGCTGCCAGCTGGATTTCACAGGCTTTTTCCAGGTAGTACATGCGCAGGAACGCCTCGCTGACGGTCTCGCCCACGGTCAGCAAACCATGGTTACGCAGCATCAACACCGGCTTGTCGCCGAGGTCAGCCACCAGGCGCTGCTGCTCGTCCATGTCCAGCGCCACGCCCTCGTAGTCGTGGTAAGCGACCTTGCCGTAGAACTCCATGGAGATCTGGTTGACCGGCAGCAACCCGCACTTGAGCGCGGCCACCGCACAACCGGCCTTGGTATGGGTATGCAGCACGCACTGGGCATCTTCACGGGCGCCGTGAATGGCGCTGTGGATCACAAACCCCGCCGGGTTTACCGGGTACGGCGACGGCTCGACGGCATTGCCCTGCAGGTCGATCTTCACCAGATTGGAAGCGGTGATTTCATCGAACATCAAGCCGTAGGGATTGATCAGAAAGTGGTGCTCGGGGCCAGGAATACGCACCGAAATATGGGTGAAGATCAGGTCGGTCATGCGGAAATGCGCGATCAGCCGGTAACAGGCGGCCAGTTCCTGGCGCAGGCGCAGTTCGGTTTCAGTTGGATTCATTGTTGTTGTTCTCAGGCAAATGGCTGGCCAGACAATAGGGCTGGACACCCGGCGGTGTCCAGCCATCAAGGGTTACTTACTGGCCCAGGCGTTGAAGCGCTCTTCGAGTTCATCGCCATGATCGACCCAGAACTCGACGTTCATCGCCAGGGCGCCTTCAAGGTTCTGCTTGGAGGTCGGCACCCAGTTGGCCAGCTTCGGATCAAGCTCTGCGGCCGCCTCGGTGTTGGTTGGCCCGTAAGGGATCGCGTTGACGTAGCGCACCTGGGTGTCGGGCTGGTTGGCGAAGGCGATCAGGCGCTTGGCCTGGTCGACATGCTTGGAGCCTTTGATGATCGCCCAGTAGTCCATGCCGTACAGGCTACCCGGCCAGACCACGGCCAATGAACTACCCTCCTGCGCGGCGACGGCGATCCGGCCGCTGTAGGTCGAGGTCATCACCACGTCGCCGGCGCTCAGCCATTGCGCCGGTTGCGCACCGGCTTCCCACCACTGGATGTAGGGCTTGAGTTCGCTGAGTTTGGCGAAGGCGCGGTCGACACCCTGCGGGGTCGCCAGCACCTTGTAGACATCTTCGGCTTTGACGCCGTCAGCCATCAGGGCGAACTCCAGGTTGTACACCGCGCGTTTGCGCAGGCCGCGCTTGCCGGGGATCTTCTGCACGTCCCAGAAATCCGACCATGATGCCGGCGCCTGGGCCAGTTTGTTCTTGTCGTAGGCAATCGCCACGCTCCACACCAGCACCGCCGAACCACATTCCTGTGCGGCATCGGGAATCAACTGCTCGGCGCGGCCGATCTGCGCCCAGTCGAGGCGCTCGTACATGCCCTCCTCGCAGCCGCGCATCAGGTCCGGGGCCTCGATCATGACCAGGTCCCAGTCGACGTTACCGGTGTCGACCATCACCTTGATCCGGGCCATTTCGCCGTTGTATTCACTCTGGATCAATTTGCTGCCGTCCTGGGCGCTGAAAGGCTGGAAGATCGCCGCATCCTGGGCTTTCTGACCGGCGCCGCCGTAGGCGACGACCACCATGTCCGGTGCTGCCTGGGCACTGCCAAGGCCAAGGGCAAGCAGCCAGGGCGAGAGTTTGAGCAGGTTCGCTTTCATTCGTGGTTCCTCATGCTGGTACCGCGCCAGGCGCAGTCCGTTTTCTTGTTGTTGTGAGGTGTGCCCCAGGACTCGGGGTGAATCGAAAACTAGTCAATGCCAAGTAAAAAAACAAGTTGATTTTTTACTGGCGGTACACTTCTATAGAAAAATAAAAACAACAACCCGCTGGAGCCTGCACAGCATGTCGACCTTCACGCACCTGTTCGAACCGCTGCAAATCCGTGGCAAACGCCTGAAGAACCGCATCATGTCCAGCGGCCACGACACCTCGATCCCCACCGACAACCTGGTCAACGACCGCCTGATCGCCTACCACAAGGCCCGCGCCGAAGGCGGCGTCGGCCTGATAGTGCTGCAGGTGGCCGGGGTGCACGACAGTGCGCGCTACACCTCGCATGTGCTGATGGCCACCGACGATGCCTGCATCGAGGGTTACCGCCAGCTGGCCGAGACCTGTCATGCCCATGGCACGGTCGTGCTGTCGCAGATTTTTCACCCTGGCCGGGAAATAATGGAGTCCAGCGACGGCCTGCTGGCCGTGGCTTATTCAGCCTCGGCGGTACCCAATGAACGCTTCCGGGTGATGCCGCGGGCCCTCGACCAGGCGATGATCGACGAAATTGTGCAAGGCTATGCCGACGCCGCCCGGCGCCTCTATCAGGCCGGGATCGACGGCGTCGAAGTGGTCGCCAGCCACGGCTATCTGCCGGCGCAGTTCATCAACCCACGAGTCAACCGCCGCACCGATGGCTACAACGGCGAGCTGGAACAGCGCTTGCGCTTTCTGCGCGAAGTGATTGCGGCGGTACGCGCCGCTACCGCGCCGGATTTCATCATCGGCCTGCGCATCAGCGCCGACGAACGCGATGCCGAGGGCCTGACCGAGGACGAGTCGCTGGCGGCGGTACAGGCGCTGCAGTCGGCGCTCGACTATGTGCATATCGTCGCCGGCACCTCGGCCTCGCTCGGCGGCGCGGTGCATATCGTCCCGCCGATGGCCATCGAAGCGGCGTACCTGGCGCGCGAAGCCGGTACCTTCAAGGCCAGCCTGTCGATTCCGCTGTTCGTCACCGGGCGCATCAACCAGCCGCAGGAAGCCGAACTGATCCTCGCCCGTGGCCAGGCCGATGTCTGCGGCATGACCCGCGCGCTGATCTGCGACCCAGAGATGCCCAACAAGACCGACAGCGGCCATGCCGAGGATGTGCGGGCGTGCATCGCCTGCAACCAGGCCTGCATCGGCCATTTCCATCGCGGCCTGCCGATCTCCTGCATCCAGCACCCGGAAACCGGGCGTGAACAGCAGTTCGGCCAGCTTCAGAAAGCGCCGCAACGCAAGCGCATCATGGTCGCCGGTGGCGGCCCGGCCGGCATGAAAGCCGCCGCAGTGGCGGCAGCACGCGGGCACGAGGTGACCCTGTACGAAGCCAGTTCACAACTGGGCGGTCAGGTACTGCTGGCGCAACTGCTGCCGCGCCGTGCCGAGTTCGGCGGCGCCAGCACCAACCTGCAGCGCGAAATGCAGCTGGCCGGGGTCGAGGTGGTACGCAACACCCGGGTCGATCGCGCCCTGGTGGAACGTGAACAGCCCGACCTGGTGATCGTCGCCACCGGTGCCGAACCTTACTGGCCGGCCTTCGAGCGTGGGGGTGAACTACAGGTCGTCGATGCCTGGCAAGTGCTGCGCGATGAAGTCACGCTCGGACGTTCGGTGCTGGTGGTGGACTGGCGCTGCGACTGGATCGGCCCGGGCATCGCCGAACGCCTGGTCCGCGCCGGGCACCAGGTGCAGCTGGCGGTCAATGGCACCCACTGCGGCGAAAACCTGCCGTTGTACGTACGCGACCAGATGGCCGGCGAGCTGCATAAACTCGGCATCCCCATCACCCCCTACGCCCGCCTCTACGGCTGCGATGACAACACCGTGTACCTGCAGCACACCGCCAGCGGCGAGCCGATGATCTTCGAGGACATCGACACCCTGGTGTTGTGCCAGGGTCATCAACCGGTCGATACCCTGGTAGACGAGCTCAGCGGCCTGGTGCAAGTGAAGCGGATCGGCGATTGCCTGGCCCCACGCACCGCCGAAGAAGCCATTTACGAAGGATTGAAGGTCGCCTGGACGCTCTGAGCCTGTTTATACTCCGGGGCTTTGCAGCGTGCGGTTCGGAGCACCCCATGAGCAACAGCAGCAAGATGCCGCCCGCCGGCGCCGTTCCCAGCCAGGAAGGCGCCGCCGCCCCGCAGTTTCTCGGTACGCGCATTCGCGGCCTGCGCAAACGCCGGGGCATGACCCTGGCCGAGCTGGCCCAGCAGAGCGAGCTGACCGCTGGCTACATCAGCCAGCTGGAACGCAACCTGTCCTACCCATCGATTCCGGCGCTGTTCAACATCGCCCGCAGCCTGGGCGTGACCATCCAGTGGTTTTTCGCCAGCGAAAACAGCACCGACCCTGAAGACAACGGATACGTGGTACGTAAAAACAGCCGCCTGAGTGTCCACTACGAAGATGGCATCGTCGACCAGCTACTGACTCCGCAGCCGAACCGTGAGCTGGAAATGCTCCACTCGCGCTTCCCGCCTGGCACCTACAGCCAGCAGAGCTACAGCCATGAAGGCGAAGAAGCCGGCTATCTGCTGTCCGGCAGTTTCGAGCTGTGGGTGGGCGATCGCTACTTTCAGCTCAACGAAGGCGACAGCTTCAGTTTTTCCAGCCAGGAACCGCACCGCTACGGCAACCCTGGCGAGGTCGATGCCGTGGTCATCTGGGTGATCACGCCACCGACCTTCTGAACCCCAAGACAAAAACAATAAAGGCTTGCCATGACCGACCTGATTATCCGTGACCTGAACAACGGCTTGCTGACCCTGACCTTCAACCGGCCAGACAAGCTCAACGCCTTGAACAGTGCCATGTACAGCCAATTGGGCGAGATGCTGCAAGCAGCCAGCGAAGACCGGCAGGTCGAGGTCATCGTCATCACCGGCGGCGACCAGTGCTTCAGCGCCGGTAACGATCTGAAGGATTTTCTCGACAACCCACCCAGCGACATGGACAGCCCGGTGTTTCGCCTGATGCGCATTGTCATGGCCCTGGACAAGCCGCTGATTGCCGCCGTGTCCGGCGCTGCCATCGGTATCGGCACCACCCTGCTGTTGCACTGCGATCAGGTGCTGGTCAGCCGCTCGGCCAAACTGCGCATGCCCTTTGTACCGCTGGGCTTGTGCCCGGAGTTTGGTTCCAGCCTGTTGTTGCCACGCTTGCTGGGACACCCCCGGGCGGCTCGGCTGCTGTTGTGCAACGAGCTGCTGACCGGTGAACAGGCCGTGCAATGGGGCCTGGCCAATGAGCTGCATGAGGACGGCGAACAATGCCTGAGCGCTGCCCGGCAATTGGCGCAGCGCCTGCAAAGCCTGCCGCAGGAAGCGCTGCGGGTCAGCAAACGGTTACTCAAAGATACCCATCGGGCAGAACTGGAAGCCTGCGTGCGTCGCGAGGGTCTGCTGTTTATCGAACGTCTGCATACGCCCGAGGCGAAAGCGGCGTTGCGTGCTCTGGTAAAGGATTGACGGTGGGAGCGGGCTTGCCCCGCGATACGATGCTGCTGACAAGCCGCAATCGCGGGGCAAGCCCGCTCCTACCCGGGGAAATCCACAGCAAGCTCTGGCGCGCAAGCCGGGAGCTGCTAGCTTTGTTGAAGTCATCTCACCCGCGTCATCGCAACCATTGCCAAGGAACGAAAGCCGATGAAATCTGCACTGCGTTCAACCTTACTCTGCTCCGCACTTATCGTACTGGCCGGATGCGCCAACTCCAGGGTCGACCCCAGTGAATATTCCGGATTCCTCAAGGACTACAGCCGCCTGAAAGAGGCCGAAAGTATCTCCGGCGCCCCGGTAATGCGCTGGATCTCCCCCAATTTCAAGGCCGCCAACTACAAACAGGTGTACATCGAGCCCAGCCAGTTCTACCCCAAACCGCAGCCCACCGACGTGATCACCCCACAAACGCTGCAGCAGATCACCCACTACTACGACACGGCGCTCAAGCGTGAACTGGGTGCGGTCGTACCGCTGGCCACAGGTCCGGGCCCGAACGTGCTGGTGGTGCGCCCGGCGATTACCGCGGTGGCAACCCACACCGAAGGGCTCAAGCCTTATGAGGTGATCCCGATCGCGCTGGTGACGGCAGCCGTCATGACTGCTGCCGGTGGTCGTGACCAGGATGTCGACATCGCCACCGAAGCGGCAATTCTCGATGGCGGCAACAACACAGTGGTCGCCCAGGTGGTACGCAAAGGCGCCGGCACGGAGCTTGAGAACAAGACCACCAAGCTGACGGTGAAAGACGTCCAGCCGGTACTCGACGGCTGGGCCTCGGACATGCGCCGTAGCCTGGTGAAGTTCAGGAGCGAAGCGCGTTAGTCACTCAACTGATTGTCGATAACAATGCTGCCGCTGAGCAGCTTGTGCACCGGACAGGCGTTGGCCACGCCCAGCAGTCGCTCACGCTGGGCCGCATCGAGATCACCGTGCAGTTCAATGACACGCTTGATCTCGGTGCTCATCGGTGTGGTTTTCTCTTCCTTGACGATATCCAGCTGCACATGCACATGCTGCAGCGGCCATTCCTTGCGCCGGGCATACATCGACAAGGTGATGGCGGTGCACGCTCCCAGCGCCGAGAGCAGCAACTGGTGAGGATTGGGGCCGGCGTCGCGGCCACCGAGGGCCTGGTTTTCATCCGCCAGCCACTGGTTCGCACCGGCGGAAAGGTTGACGGTATAGGGGATCTCACCCAGCTCGGCGTGAACAGTCGAATCGGTCATCTGCACTGGCTTCCTTTGCGAGGGTCAAGCCAAAAGGGCCTGACGCGAGTGTGTTCACACTAACGTCAGGCCCCTTGCAAGGGAAGTCACGGCAACGAACCGCAGCGTCCTGTCCCTGGAACGCGACTCAGGCGAAGAGCGAGTAAAGAATCGCCGACAGGGTTATCAGACCGATCAGTACCACGAAGACATTCGACACCTTGCCCGAATATTTGCGCAGCGACGGCACCTTGTGGATGGCGTACATCGGCATCAGGAACAACAGGCAGGCGATAATCGGCCCGCCAAGGTTCTCGATCATCCCCAGGATGCTCGGATTGAGGGTGGCCACGGCCCAGCAGGTCAGCACCATGAACAGCGCGGTCAGTTGTTCCAGGCGCTTGGCTGGCAGTTGCTTGCCGCGGCTGCGCAGGCTTTTCACGATCATGCCCTGGAAGCCTTCGCTGGCACCGATGTAGTGTCCCAGGAACGATTTGGTGATCGCCACCAGGGCAATCAACGGCGCGACAAAGGCAATGACCGGTGTCTGGAAGTGGTTGGCCAGGTACGAGAGGATCGAGATGTTCTGTTGCTTGGCCGCCGCCAGATCGGCCGGGCTCAGGGCCAGCACGCAGCTGAAGCAGAAGAACATCACCGTCAGCACCATCATCACATGAGCGCTGGCCAGGATGCGGCTGCTCTTGTGGTCGGCCTGTTCGCCGTAACGGTGCTTCTGGTCAACGGCAAAGGCCGAGATGATCGGTGAATGGTTGAACGAGAAGACCATCACCGGGATCGCCAGCCACAGGGTCTTGAAGAACAGGTCCAGCGGCATGCCTTCGGATGCCTGGGCGAAGAACGCGCCGTTCCAGTTGGGGATCAGGCTCAGGGCCAGCAGCAACAGCGCAGCCACAAAGGGGTAGACCAACAGGCTCATGACCTTGACGATGATGCCCTGGCCGCTGCGCACCACGATCATCAGGCCACAGATCAACAGCAACGCCAGCAAGGCTCGCGGTGGCGGAGTCATGTGCAACTGGTGCTCCATGAAACTGCTCAGGGTATTGGTCAGCGCCACGCTGTAAACCAGCAGGATGGGGAAGATGGCCAGGAAGTACAGCAAGGTGATCAGCTTGCCGGCGCCGACACCGAAGTGCTCTTCTACTACTTCGGTGATGTCTTCGCTGGCGCCGCGCTTGCCGGACAGCACAAAGCGGGTCAGGCCACGGTGCGCGTAGTAGGTCATCGGGAACGCCAGCAGCGCCAGCACCAGCAGCGGCCAGAAACCCCCTACCCCGGCGTTGATCGGCAGGAACAGGGTACCGGCGCCAATGGCGGTGCCGTACAGGCCCAGGACCCAGGTGGTGTCGTGGCGATTCCAGGTTTTGCTTTGCGCCGGCGCAGCCGTGCTCGCACCCAGGTGGGTGGTGGTGTTTACATCAGTCATCGATATTGCCTTGTAGTTGTTTTTGTTGCTTATGAATAACTTGATCGCGGGGCAAGCCCGCTCCCACCGGAGCTGTGGGAGCGGGCTTGCCCCGCGATAGGGCTTAACTCAACACTCGACAAAAGCGACGGCCAGGCCGCCGCGCGAAGTCTCCTTGTAGTTGGCATGCATGTCGGCACCGGTATCGCGCATGGTGCGGATCACCCGGTCCAGGGAAATGAAGTGTTCACCATCACCGCGCAAAGCCATCTGCACAGCGTTGATGGCCTTGACCGCCGCGATGGCGTTGCGCTCGATGCACGGCACCTGAACCAGACCGCCAACCGGGTCGCAGGTCAGGCCGAGGTTATGTTCAAGGGCGATTTCAGCAGCGTTCTCCAACTGCATCGGCGTCGCCCCAAGCACTTCGGCAAGCCCCGCTGCAGCCATGGAACACGCCGAGCCCACCTCCCCCTGACATCCCACTTCAGCGCCGGAGATCGAGGCGTTCTTCTTGCACAGGATGCCCACGGCGGCAGCACTGAGGAGGAAATCGACAACATCGTTGTCGCAGGCATCAGGATTGAACTTCATGTAGTAATGCAGCACCGCCGGAATAATCCCGGCAGCACCGTTGGTGGGCGCGGTGACCATGCGCCCGCCCGCGGCGTTTTCTTCGTTGACCGCCAGGGCAAACAGGTTGACCCACTCCATCGCGCTCAATGTCGAGCCGATCACATTGGGCTTGCCCAGCTCCTGCAGGCTACGGTGCAGCTTGGCGGCGCGGCGCTTGACCTTGAGCCCGCCGGGCAGGATGCCTTCGTTGCGCAGGCCGTTGTCGACGCACTCGCGCATGGCCGCCCACAGCTTGAGCAAGCCACTGCGCACCTCGGCCTCCGGGCGCCAGGCCAGTTCGTTGGCCATCATCAGTTGGCTGACGCGCAACTGGTGCTGTTTGCACAGCGCCAGAAGCTCGGCGGCACTGTCGAAGTCGTAGGGCAGCTTGACCTGCTCGCTGCTGTCGCCGGCAGCGCCAATCTGCGCAGCCTCGACAATAAAACCACCGCCGACCGAATAGTAGGTCTGCTGCAGCAATGAACCGCTTGCACTGCTGGCTTCCAGGGTCATGGCATTGGGGTGGTACGGCAGGCTTTCGTCGAGCAGCAGCAGGTCGCGACTGCAATCGAAGGGCACGGCATGACGACCATCGAGCTGCAGCACCTGGCTGTCCTGCAACTGCGTGATCAGCGGTTCGATACGCTGCGGGTCGATCTGGTCAGGCCACTCACCCATCAACCCCAGCAAGGTGGCACGGTCAGTGGCGTGGCCGACACCGGTGGCCGACAGCGAGCCATACAGACGAACCTCTACCCGACTGACTTGCTCCAGCAGGCCCTGCTCACGCAAGGTCTGGGCAAAGCTCGCAGCCGCCCGCATCGGGCCCACGGTATGGGAGCTGGAGGGCCCGATGCCAATCTTGAAAAGGTCGAAAACACTGATAGCCATGCTAATGCCTGCACGCTCAAGCGACGAATGTCACCCTGCGGCGTTATGAAAAAATTGAAGGGTTTCGCGAAGTTGCGCGATACTGCCCGGTCACCGTGGCATTGACCAACGAAACTTTCTAAGCAAGCCTTTAGCAGAACTAAACGATGAGACGACAGATGAATGGCCAGATGTATGTCTGGCTGCACGTGTTTTCCTGTGCGGCGCGGCACCTGTCGTTCACCCGCTGCGCCGAAGAACTGCACATCACCCCAGGAGCCGTGAGCCAGCAGATTCGTCAGTTGGAAGAGCGCCTGGGTTTTCGTCTGTTCCTGCGCCGCGCCCGTGGCGTGGAATTGAGCGCCGAGGGCCAGCGCCTGGCACAGACGGTCAGCGAAGCGTACGGCAGCATCGACGCCGAACTGCTGCGCCTGGACGCCGGCGAAATCCGCGGCACCCTGCGCCTGCGTTCGATCCCCTCGTTTCTGGCCAAATGGCTGACCCCGCGCCTGCCCCGCCTGCAGCAACGCTACCCGGACATCCAGCTGCGCCTGGTGGCCGAAGACAGTAGCCAGGCCTTGCATGAAGGCGACTTCGACCTGGCCATCGACCTCAACGACGGCAGCTACCCGGGCATGCACTCAACGCCGCTGCTCGATGAACAGATCTTCCCGGTGTGTTCGCCGACCCTGCTGCGTGGCCGCCCGCCCCTGCATGGCCCTGGCGATCTTGCGCACTATCCGTTGCTGCACGACATCACCGCCTGGCGCGGCAGCTCGGAATACGCCGAATGGGAGTTTTATCTGGAAGGGATTGGTGCCAGTGGCCTGGACGTGCGCCGCGGGCACACCTTCAACCGCAACCACCTGACCATTGAAGCGGCGATCGCCGGTATTGGCGTGGCCATCGCCCGGCGTACCCTGCTCAATGACGAGCTGGAGCGCGGCACCCTGATCGTGCCGTTCGGCCTGCCGATCGCAAACCACAAGCGCTACGTGCTGCTCTATCCGCCCGGTGGCCTGGCGCATCCGAGCGCCCGTGCGGTGCATGACTGGCTGGTTGAGGAAGCCGGGATCTTCCGCTCTTTACACGCCCAGGCACAGTAAACCGCTAGTAAGCCTGCTTGCCAGTGAAGGCATTGAGCGTGCGCACCAGGATCACGAAATCGAGCCACAGCGACCAGTTGTTGATGTACTCGATGTCAGAGTCGACCCGCTGGATCATTTGCTCGATGTCTTTGGTTTCACCTCGGAAACCACGGACCTGCGCCAGGCCGGTCATACCGGGTTTGATGTTGTGCCGGGCAAAGTAGTCGACGATGTCCTGAGAGTACTGCGTGTCGTGTTGCCGGGCGTGCGGGCGCGGCCCCACCAGGGACATTTCGCCCATCAGCACATTGAACAGCTGGGGCAGTTCGTCGAGGCTGGTTCGGCGGATGAAGGCGCCAACCCGGGTCAGCCGCGCATCATTTTTCTGCGCTTGCCTGACCACGCCATCTTCCGGCTCATGAACAACCATGCTTCTGAATTTCCAGATACGGAAGGACTCCCCGGTCCAGCCCATGCGTTCCTGCCTGAAGAACACCGGGCCCGGGCTGTCGAGTTTGATCGCCAGGGCAACAGCCAGCAGCACCGGTGATGCAAACAGCAGGATAAGGGCTGCGAGGACTTTGTCTTCCAGGTTTTTCAGGAACAGGCTCGTCCCCGTCAACGGCGTTTCAGACAAGGTCAGCACGGGAATGCCGGAAATTTCACGGACACTGTGATTGATCAAGCGCAGGGAAAAGATGTCGGGCACCCAGTTAACCGCAATGCACTTGTCGAGCAACTTCAAGTACACGTCATTAATGACCGCAGAACCGCTTAGCGGCGTGACCAGATAGACAGTCCTGATCGCATGCTGGACGACGATCTCATCCAGATCGCAGATATGCCCCAATACTGACAGGCGACTCTTGCCCTCTGCGTAATCGCCGCTGTCGCCCTCACCGGTCAAGACACAGCCAACAATCCGCTCACCGAACCAGGGGTTGTTGCTTATCTTCTGATGCAGAAAATGAGCGAGGTCGCCAGCACCAATGATCAGGGCATTTTCCAGACGATAGGCGTGCGCAAAAAAGCGCTTTTGCACCTCGCGCACGGCAAAGTGCAGGAATAGCTGAACAAAATAGCCGATGACAAACAGCTCCCCCACCAGCATGCGCGAATAGCTCTCGCTCTGCTTGGTCAGGAACGCCATGACCACAAGAAAACAAAAGGTGGCCGACCATGCTTTAAACAGTCTGAAGGCCTTGATGGACAGCCCGACATTGCTGCGGTAAATGGCGTAGTGGTCGTAAATGACGGCCAATGCCCCGATCAACAGCAACATCATGATGACGTAATCAGAAGTGATGTAACCGATCTGGTCATTGATCAGGTACCAGGCAACGCCGGTCACCGCAATACCGTCGAGACCCGCCTGGATGGCGTTACTGACACTGCTTCTGCGCTGGAGTAGGGAGCGGCTGCTTCTGGGTTCGAAAACCATTACTAGACCTCGTCAATTGAGATACCACACGCGTTCCCAATATTTCCCAGCCCTGAAGGCGCTTGTGATATCACTGTAGCAGTAGCAAGCAGCCATCGCTGGCTGAGTCATCCCTGCCGTTTATTTTGGCTGAATCGGACGATCCGCTGGTCCGGGTATTCCCTAGGAAGGCCGGGGCGTGTTCTGTGCATCCCCCACTGCTGCCCTGGTGCAGAAAAGCATCCGCAACAGGAACATTGGATTGCCCACCACATAGCGCAGGAATAGCCGCTTTGGTTCTCTGAGCAACCTGTAGAGCCACTCGCACCCTAGCCTGCGTAGCCACTGTGGCGCCCGCGTTACCTTGCCGCCGAGAAAATCCAGGATCGCCCCGCCGCAGATGATCAGGCAGGGCACGTCGACGGCTTTGAGTTGTGCGGCAACGGCTTCCTGCCTGGGCATCCCCATACCCAGCACAATCAGCTCAGGCCGGGTTTGCCGTGCCAGGTCGATGTAGGTCTGCACCTGGGCAAAGCCATGATGAACCGATACCACCTGCACACCGGACAGCGCTTCGCTACGCAGAGCCGCCTGGCTCAGGAACGGCTCTTCAGTCCCCCAGAACGCCGCACGGCGGCCCTTGAATGTCGCCAGCAATTGCGGAATGAAGTCCGTACCATTCATGTTCAATCCGGGATCGAGGCCCAGGCGACGGTACAGAAGCGCCATGCCGACACCATCTCGTAACAGCACATCCGCCGCCGACAAGGCCTTGAAGTATTCGCCATCGCCGGCCACCAGGTTCATGGCATGGGCATTGACGAACCCCAGCACGGTCGGTGCTTCGGGTGCGGACAAGGCTTGCAGCAATCCCTGTTTGTCACCTGCGCTACCGACCACCCGCAATTTGCCGATAATCGATTTCCAGCTTTTCTGCGCGGCGCCTTCATCCATTAGCTGTCATCCCGTTTCGAGCGCACCCATTCGACCTGGCGCTTGATCAGAAAGCCCAGATACAGCGGTATCTTCTTCGCCGCATAAAACGGTGCATACAGCAGCACGGAAAACCCGATCAGCTCACGGCAGAAGCGCTTCCACGCCAACAGCACAGCGGCAACCAACAGGACCATCGCGCCCGTGGCGATCAACGCCGGCACCCACACACCGAACAGCAGAAATGCCAACCATGAGGCACTGAACACAACCATCAAGGTCAAGGTCAGCAAGGCCAGCGGCGGGACCATCAGATCCACCGTCATCGCCAGCAGGTTCCAATTGCGCCGGGTGATCGATGCTGCCAGCAACTTCGGCGCATCGCCCAGCAGCACCCCCAGATGACCACGCTCCCAACGTGCGCGCTGGCTGGTGAGCCCCTCAGCGCTGCGTGGGAAGAAGCTGGTGACCTGTGCATCCGGACAAAACAATGGCGGCTTGCCGTTGCGGCAGAAATCCAGGCCCATTTTCAAATCTTCGACCAGGTGACCGCTGGCCAGATCGATCAGTGCCAGGTCTCGCCAGTCGATCGCCATTCCCGTTCCCATCAATTGGCAGGGCAACCCCGCTCGCGCCCAACCGCGTGGCCGCACCAGGTTCTTGACCCGCCAGGCAAACTCGGCGACCTGGACTTTCAGCCCCGCGCCTGCAGGTGCACACATCAGATCGAGGGCCTGCACTGGCCGCCCGGCACTGACGCAACTGCGCGCCAGATGATCAATGCCGCGCTCACTCACCTGACAATCGGCGTCGATGATAATCACCACCTCAGGCGCCGCCCCGGCCAGATGACGCACACCACAATCCAGCGCGTAGCCCTTGCCACGCCGTTGCTCATCCCGACGCTCCACCACTTCTGCGCCAACCGAACGGGCCAGCGCGGCCGTGTCGTCGTTACAGTTGTCGGCAACCACCAACAGCCGGTCACCTTCCAGCAGCTGCGGGAGAATGCTGTTGAGCGTCGACACGATGCCCGAGGATTCGTTGTGCGCGGGTACCAACACCGCCACGCGCGGCCGCGCGCCGTTCATCTGCAACCCTGGTCGCGCAGGCAGGCAGGCCAGCAGCACCTGCGCGAACAGCACCAACACCGGCAGCAGCGTGAGTAGCGCCACTGCTCCCAGCAACCAAGCCAGTAAAGTAATCATGCGGATGCCTTAAAGTAGCCGGCCAGCCTGGCCGCTTCACTGTCGATATCGTGGCGTTGCAGCACACGCTGATAGGCCGCCTCCCCCATGCGTTGCAAGGTGTCGACAGGTTGCGCAAGGCAGTCGGCCATGGCTGCAGCCAACTCTTCCACCGCCCCGGCAGGAAACAACCAACCGTTCTCACCCTGGCGAACCAGCTCGGGAATGCCCGCCACATAGGTCGTCAGCACCGGCCGGCGCAAGGCCATGGCCTCCATGATCACCACTGGCAGGCCCTCGGCGAAACTCGGCAGTACCAGGGCACGGGCGGCAAGGATCTCATCGCGTACCTGGGCACTGCTGATCCAGCCGGTGATGCGCACCTGTGCCTGCAATTCATGGCGGACGATCAGCGCTTCGATATCGGCGCGCATTTCCCCGTCACCGGCCAGCACGATTTCGAACACCACCGACTGGGCGGCCAACAGCCGCGCAGCTTCAAGGAGCAACAGCTGGCCCTTTTGTTCACACAAACGCCCGACGCAAACCAGGCGCGGCACATTGGCGGCCATGACTGCGGGCACTTCGTGAAACATGCGCTCGAGGCCGCAATGCACCACCTTGACCTTGGCCCAGTGCTCATGCGCCACCCAGCGGAACAGCTGACTGCGCCCGTAGGAGCTGACCGCCGCGACGAACGCAGCACGCCGGACTTTTTCGCCCAGATACAAAAATTGCGGTTTGTCGAACTCTTCCGGGCCATGCACGGTAAAACTGTAAGCGGGCCCACCGAGTACGTTGGCCAGCATCACCACCTCGGTTGAATTGGTGCCGAAATGCGCATGCACATGCTCAGCGCCGTACGCCTGCAACCACTGCACAACACGGCACGCCTCGGCCAGATAGACCAGATGATAGGGCCACGGGCGATCAGCGCGCAGGCCCATGCGCAGGGCCAGCCACAGGGCCGAACCAAAATGCCGCGGGCGCGCACGCAACACTTGCAGCAACGGCACCAGTAGGCCCTTGACGCCGTCTTGTAGCACATAGCGAGTCTTATCCCGTTCGGACAGGTCCTCGGCATCCTGCAACTCAGCATCCCAGCCACGCAAGGCAATGCGTTGAATCTCGATGCCCTGGCGTTCCAGCGCCAGAATCTCGCGGCGAATGAAGCTATGGCTGACCTTGGGATACTGATTGATGAAATAAGCAATGCGCATAGGAGCCCGACTGTTAACCCGCGTTATGAATGATCTGACCTGCCCCGCCAGCCACCAGCCTTCTATCTCAGGCTGGCGATCACCGATGGCTGGCCTGCTGACGATGCCTGCGACAGCGAGGCCTGCTTGAGTACGTCTTCATAGATCCCCTGGAGCTCCAGGGCCTGGTCGCTGCACAACTTGATACTGGCTTTGAAGGGGTTGCGATGTTCAAGGAAGCGCTGCTGGTTTTCGAGCACATCGGACAGCGCCTGGCGCAAGTACTTTTCATCAGTGCTCAGCGGGATGATGGTGCCATTGACGCCATCGACGATATCTTCAACCGTTCCGCCGCCCTGGGTGCTGATCACCCAGACGTCGCGGGCAAGCGCTTCGCGCACCGACAAACCGAAGGTTTCTTTCAACTGCGTCGGGAACAGCAGGACATCGATACCGGAATAGAACGCGTCCATGTTGGCCTGGGCATAGCCAGGTATGAAGGTGACGGTCCCGGGAATCTTGATGCTGTCTGGTTTGAATGAACGCAAGCCAAGGTGCAGCTGGCTGTCCACCACCTTGAGCTCATAGTCCGAGCGGTTGAGCGAGGCAAAGGCACGGGCCAGCAAGGTCACACCCTTGATCGAGACATTGCCGCCGACATAGCCGAACCTGAGGGTCTTGCCCGGTTGCTTACGGTAGTTGGCCGCAGGCGCCAGGATGCCATTGTTGTTGACCCGGATCTTCGTGGCATCAAAGCCGTTGGCGATATACAGGTCCCTGGCAAACTTGCTCGGCGCCAGTAACAGGTCGGCCTTTTTCAGCATGTTGGCCAGCCACGGCTGGCGGTAATCGTTCAGGACCGGATCGTCTACGCACTTCGCGCAGACTTCAGTGGAAATCCTGGTTTGCCCGCAGTATTGCCCATGGTTATTGATCATGAACTGACGACCACAGATCCACCAGGTGTCATGCAGCGTCACCACAAAAGGAATGCCCGCCTTGCGGCAACTTTCCGCCAGCTGCGCCCCGAGTCCTTGCACCGAATGCAAGTGCACAAGGTCTGGCGCAACACTGCTGAGCATGGCCTCGAAGATCGCGATAGTCGCGGGGTTCTCAAAGTGTTCGGAGCGCTCATCGGGCAGCCCCATGCCGATTACCGCAACCTTGTTGACCTCATACCTGAACAGGCCGTACGGCGCCGCGTTGGCGACTGGCAATGAAGTGAAAACGAATGGCTGCAGTTGCGCTGCCTGCGCCATCAGCCGCGTCATCTGTTCGGCAATAATCGTGGCGCCGCCATAACTTCTCGGGGCGAAGAATATGTTTGCCGACAGCACGCGCCTGGCGCGAGTCTTCGCCTGTGCCGGAAAGATCCGGCTCAGCGGCTGCCAGCTCCTGCTGTCGGATTCAGCATCCGGGGTCTGCTCGACCAGCGTCACATGCCTGGCGCCAGCCTCGGTCATTGCCAGGGCCAAGGTGGCTGTCGCAGCGATGGCCCGGTCACACGACAGCAGCGCCTGTTGATACAGCGCCACGGCCGCCAGCAGGTTTGCGATGGCATCGGCGCTCAATGCAGTCAGATCATTGCCCTGGCGATACGCCTGCGGATCGAAAATCAAGTCATCGGCGTCCCAGTAGGACGTGACCTTGAGGCGCCTGGCCTCCTCGATCAACTGCAGTACATCGGCGAAAGCAGGCACCCGAAAGAAGATCACCGCGCAACACATCTGCAGTGCATTCAGACAAGCGCCGTGGTCACGCCAATCCACAACGCGGCATCGGTAACCGAGGCCCTCAAGCGCTTGCTGGATCTGCGCCACCCGCGATTTGGGGTGTTGCGACAGGTCAGCCTCGCCGACCAACACCACTTCATTGGCGAACAGATCGCTGGCCGGTACATCAGGGTTACCCAGGGGCAGGCTTTTCTTGGCATCAGGTGCTTTCCACAGCAGGCCCGGCCCCTGCTTCAACAACTCCTGCCAGACTTTTCTCAGGGTTGGATACAACCCGGCTTTCTGCACGTACGCCCGAAAGCGCTGGTCTACCCGTGGTTCGGTTACAAGGTGTCGTAGCAACGCGGCAGCCCTTGCCGTCAAGGGCGAACCGGTCGGTGCGCTGTGGACTTCCTGTACTGCCAGTGCGGCGCCCAAACGCTGCCGGTGCAGTTGCAGCTGCCTTTGCCCATCCGTGCCTGCCAGGGCGGTTTCGATGTGGGCAAAAACATCATCCAGTAACGCCTGGCGTCTGCGGTACATCGCGCGTTTTTTCGCGGCGATGTCATCCGCCGCACGCATTGACTGGGCCAGGGGGATGTTGAAGAAGTCCTCGCGAGCCGAGGGCGTTGCGCCATTTTCCAGCCAGATGACATCGTAGTTGGCCGCCAGATCCTGGGCTTTTTCCGCACCAAAATAAGAATGACGATGGTGCCTGTACGCGTCGCCGACCGCGTAAATCCTGGTAGCGCCCAGCGTTCTGGCAACGCACTTGATGGCTTCGATCAGAAAGCTTCTGGGCCGCAGCCCTTCAAAGTCCTTGGTCAGGTCCCGGTAGATACTCAAGGACCTTTCACTGTCGATGCCTTTGTGAATGCCCTGCACCGCGCCAATGAACAGGCACAGTCCATCCGAGGTGCGAGACAAGGTGAAGGCGATTGATGCCACGCGCAAATCGCCTTGAAACACGTTCAGCACCAACTCCCCTTCGCGCTTGAACCAGATTGGCCGATCCAGAACCAGGGTACAGGCGCTGGAGTAGCTCGACAGGTCGCACAGGGTCAGACGTTCGTCACGCCCCAGCAGCAACAGCGCGGGAAACTGATCGCTGATCGCTTCATAGTGCGAAGCCACCGCAGCAAGTCGTGCCGGGGCATTCCAGCACTTGCTGATGTAGGGCCACTGCACCACGCCAATGCAATCCTCCCCCAGTTTCTCGAAGCCGTCACTGCCGAGCGCATTCGACATGCGTGTCATGAACGAGCGCAGGTCTGACCACTGCCTGGTCATCACCAGTACTAATTTGAACTTGTTGTTCAACGCCCGTAATGAATATCCGGGCTGCAACGTGAGCACACTTTTCAATATCGATCGATAAATCATCGGTTTCTCACTTGTATTCGATCAATACCGCTTTGCCGGCACCGAATCTGTTCAATAGGAACTTCACCTGCCCCAGCATCTCGGGAAACTTGCCAAGCACCAGGAACACGGCCTGCAGCCAGTTTTCGCGCGCCGACCTGACACCCCGGCGTGCCAGGCGCACGGCCTGCAGCGGGTAGATCAACAGCAGCAACAGCCCCCACCCTCCGAGCCATGCACTGGCCGCAACAATCGCCAGCGGGATCGCCAAACCCCAGATCCAGATACGGCGTGACTCTCGCTGCCAATGCCGCTCCGGCGCAGCCCCATGCAAAAAAGCACCTTCGGCAAAGGCATAGCCGCCACGTAGACTGCGCTGCCACCACTGGCCAAAGCGGGTCATGGCGGCGTCGTGCAGGGTCATTTCCTCAGGCAAACGCCAGATCTTCCAGCCTGCAGCGCGCAGCCGCACACACAGTTCGGGCTCTTCTCCGGCAATAAGGCTGGCGCGATACCCGGACACGGCGGCAAAGGCATCCGCGCGCATCAGCGCATCACCGCCACAGGCCTTGGTCTCACCAATCGGCGTGTCCCACTCCAGATCACACAGCAGGTTGTATACCGAACGTTGCGGAAAGCGTTCGCGGCGCCGCCCGCACACCACCGCGACCGCAGGATGGGCATAAAGAAACGCCTGCGCCTTGGGCAACCAGCCGGCAGCCACTTCGCAATCACCATCGACAAACTGCACATGACGCATTGTCGGCAACAGGCGTTGCAAACGGGCAAAGCCTTCGTTGCGCGCACGTGCTGCAGTGAACGGGCGCGTCATATCCAGCGCCAACACCTCGACGCCGCGCTGGCGTGCCATCTGCACCGAACCATCCACCGAACCCGAGTCGACGTAAACGACCTTGTCCGCGCTACCCTCCAGCGAAGCCAGGCAGCGTTCAAGCCGCTGGCCTTCGTTCCGACCGATAACCACAACGCCAATGCCTTTCACCATGGGCCTCACTCGCGACGATCAACTGGCTGACTCAGGTGTATTCCATTACTTCAGTGGGCTTTCTCACCTTTATAGTCGCTGGCACGCCAACGGCCAGTGAATTGTCCGGCACATCGATCAATACCACCGCGTTGGAGCCGATAATCACATTGTTGCCAATGCGAATATTGCCCAGTACCTTGGCGCCGGCGCCGATATCCACGTTGTTGCCGATTACCGGTGCGGTGGGTTCATCGACATTTTTCAGGCCGACCACTACGCCGTTGCGAATACGGCAGTCATCACCGAATTGCGCATAGCCGCTGATAACGATGCCGCCAAAATGGTCGATGACGAAGTTGCGACCGACCACCACCTCACAGGGCAATTCCACTCCCGTGACGATTTGCACCAGTTTGAACAGCACTTTGTAGACGAAGGAGAACAGCTTGCGCAGCAACGCCGGACGCACGCCGTAGCGCCAGCGTCCAAAGCGATACACCAGCATCACCCAGAAGCCCTGAGCCCCCCAGTCGCCACGGTATGCACGCAAGTCCGCACGTATGTTTTCGAACATGAATTCACCTACCTTGTCGGTTGGCTAGCGAAGCGGGTATCGAACAACAGCGACCAGGTGGCACGGGTATGCTGCCAACATGCCCTGATGGCGGCCCGGCCTCGTCCTTTCAATAGCGCCTTGAGTGCCAGCAACAGATCCCCCAGGCACACCAGCAACATATGCAGGGCCAGCCCTGGCACGCCATGATGTTTGCGGAAATACAAAAGCTCGCTTTCGATCTGGTAGTTCGATATCTGGCGGCTGGCCGCCTCCAGTTCGGCAACCGACTTGGAGCTTTCGCCACCAATGTGCACGACCGTGGTATGCGGATAGAACACCACTTTCCAGCCGGCTTCTTTCACGCGTTTACAGTGGTCCACCTCCTCGTAATAGAGGAAGTAACGCGGGTCGAACAGGCCAACCTGATCGAGCACTTCCCGACGCACCAGATAGAAGCAGCCTGGCAGCCAGTCGCACTCCCGGACCGCGTCATGATCCCAGCTCATTTCGTCGACCATTTTCAGCCACGGGAAAAAACGCCTGAGCCCGGTGCGGGCAACAAATACATTCAACGGCGTTGGAAAGTAGCGGCAGCTGGGTTGCAGATCACCCTCGCGCCCTACCAGGCGAACGCCCAGGACACCGCAATCAGGGTGGGCGTCCATGTATTCGATGGTTTTGCCCAGGCTGTCGGCGGCCACAAAGGAGTCGGTGTTGAGCAGCAGCGCGTACTTGCCTTGCAGGTGTTCAAGCAATTGATTGTTGGCACGACCAAAGCCGACGTTTTTCTCATTGCTCAGCAACTTCGCCTCAGGGCATACCTTGGCCAGGCACTCCAGCGAATTGTCGACCGAGGCGTTGTCCACCACCAGATAGCTGGCAAGCTGTTCGCTATCAGCCTGGCGCAGCGCGTCAAACATCGGCTGCAACAAGGCTGCGGTATTGAAGTTGACCACCAGCACGTCGACGGGCTTGCTAGCCATTGTTTCCTTCCCCGAAAAAGTACTGCCGCCTTGCCGCCACAAGGGTAGGCTCCAGCGCCGGGTCGAAAGCCCCATTGCGCTGCCTGACCAGGTCCATCCACGGATAAGCAACGCAGCGCTCTTCAATCCTGTTAACCAGTTCTTCGGTGGTGCAAATGACCTTTGCCGGATTGCCCCCGACCACCGTGCCGGGTGGAACATCTTTGGTAACGACAGCACCCGCAGCGACAATCGAGTCAGGCCCGATGGTCACGCGCGGCATGACAATGGCACCATGGCCGATAAAGCAATTGTCGTGGATATCGATGTAACCGACCGAGTCGAGGTGCTTGCCGTAGCGCACTTCAATTAAAGCCACCACCGCGTCATGGCCGATCAGCGTGCAATCGGACAGCCCCACATAGCTGCCGATGCGCACCATCGTAGGGTCGGTGATGTTGCACCCGCTGCTGATATGTACATGGTTGCCGACGGAATGAAACTTTCCCCATCGCTTTAAATACAGGCCCCACTCGCAGGCATTGGGGTTGCACACCTTCTTGTAGAGTGGGCTGCCACGCCCGGTTGAGTTGACGTAATAGGATATTGCGCTCCTTATCCATCCAAACATTCTGCAACCCTCGCAAGTGAAGCTGTTTCGGACTGTCCCTGAGTTGAATCCGGTCTCGTTCTTGTTGGTGCTGACCAGATTGCACTCGTCACTTTCAACCGCGCTGTTTCTCAACCTTCAGACCTGCAACGCTGTGCTGCCTGATTCAAACAACCGCTTTGCTCGCCACCTTCATCTTGTCATTCAGGTGATCCGCCAGCCGCAAGGCAAACTGCAGCAGTGGCATCGTCGGGTTGGAGGCGCCGCCCTTGGCAAAAATGCTGCTGCCGGCTACGTAAAGGTTTTCAGTGCCGAACACCTTGCAGTTGGCATCGACCACACCGGACTCCGCCGAGGCCGCCATCCGCGTGGTCCCCATATGGTGGGCATGCGGTGCTATTTTCAGTGGCACGGCGGTGTCATAGACGTAATCGTTGAGCTTGACGAAACCCAGCCCCGCTTCGGCAAACTGCTTGGCGATTTCACCGCCGATGCACTTGATGGTGTGCCTGTCGTCGGGGCTCAAGGCCCAGTTGACATTGACCTTGGCGACACCCAGCGGGTCTTTTTCGTCCAGCAGCGAGATACGACTTTGCACGTTGGGAAACTGCTCGAGCATGGTGCTGATAACGCCGTCCCCCGGGCAACTGAACTTGGCAATGAATTCAATTTTGCTGGCGACGCCCATTTCACAGGCGAGGTTTTCAAGAAAGTGTTTGACCTCGGCGGTTCGGCCGTAAGTGCGCACATCCGATAGCACCGAAGTGGCGACATTGCCTTTACCCGAACGGTACTCCGCGACAAAGGCATCGGTGGTGTAATACTCGCGCGGCTCGGTTCCCTGCCCTTCTTTCAATATGAAGGTGCCCATATCGATGTTCAGGTGTTCCATGAAACACCCGCCCACCAGACCGTTGCGATTGACGATACCGGCTGCCAGCAGCGACTCACTGTTGAGTAATTGCCGGGCATTCTCGATGGCGCCCGTGGCCAGAATGAAATGGCCTGCCAGCAGTCGTTCACGGTGCAGGTCGTAATCCGACACCAGCGCAGCCACCAGGCGGCCTGAAGCCTGATCGAACTCAAGATCGACACAGTTGCAATTGATAAAGACATCAAGCCCCGGCGTCTCGTTGAGCGCCGCAGCATACTTTTGCGCAAAACGCGTCGGCGGGCTGAGCAGGAAACGGTCAGCATCGAACTCGCCGCCCTGCAAACCGGTGTTGCGCGCCTGAAAGCTTGCCCCTTGCGGAAGGTCGACGATATCCATCGCCGCCGGCAGATAGCGCTCGATTTCCGCGTACGGGATGGGCCAACCGGGCAGGTTGCCAGGCGGCGAGACGGCGAAGTCTGAGGGCTCGAACGGACGGCAGCGCCCAGCCCAGTGATTGGACGTGCCGCCCAGATAACGCAAGCGCGTTTCCTCGGCGTACATCTCAAGGCCTGTCGATGTGCAGGCGTAGAACGCTTGTGACCGTGGTGAGTACTCGTGCCCTCCGCCCTCGACCAGGACCACGCTCCACCCGGCCCGGGCCAGTTGCAGGGCCAGGGTGATGCCAGCCGGGCCTGCACCGATGATGGCAAAGTCATAAGCGTCACGCAGCGCTTTTTGCGTTTGATAGTCCTTGATCATGCTTGTGCGTTCCGGAAGTACTCAGAAGGCAACACCCAACCATTGATCACGACAAACCCGGTCTTCTCGGCAGGTTTGCGTGCAACGCCCGCAGAGAAGCCAAACAGCGCCCCGCCAACGCCCAGCACCACACAACTGCCCAGAAAGCCCCTGCGACCTAATAGTGGAGTACAAAACTGCAGCTTCCCCATGATCCCAAGACCTATGCCATTTGTCGTTTTTAGAGGAATAACCGGACACGCGTCAAAGCCAGTTGAAAAAGCTCGTTGCCAGCGCGCCACACAACGCCCCGACGGCCACGATCGGGAGCACCGCAAGCTCGCGCTTGAGGTCGAAAATGCCTAGCTTGCGGTTGACGTACACAATCAGTACAAGGGTCGGGAACGTATGCAGGGCCACCCCCCAGATCGCATAGTTCACGCCACCAATGGCTAATAATAACGGTAGCAGCCCCCATAACGAGACGAGGCGAATAATGTTGTCGATCGCCTGGTATTTCGTCAGGCCCATGGCAAGCCAGACCTGGTGCGCCAGGGTGTAACGCAAAACCAGAAACGACAGCGACAATATCGCAAGGATAGTGCCTGCATCGGCATACCGCTCATCGTACATCCAGCCAATGAGCATCGGGCTTGCGGTCAGCAGCACACCGCAGGCAAACAGCGAGACCAGGTCAACCAGCAACTTGAAGCGCATGTACAGCGCCTTCAGGCGTTCGCTGTCGCCCTCTCTGGCGGCTTCGCTGAAGGCCGGCAGGGCCACGGCGCCGAACAGCTTCATCAGGCCGGTCTGGATCGAACCGAGAATCAACACGGCAATCGAGTACACGCCCAACTGCGCCGCGGTCATGCTGGCACCGAACCAGATACGGTCGCCATACATGGCCAGCACGCCGACGACCGACGACACCAGGATCCAGCGACCGAAATTGACCAGCTCGGTCAGTGCCGAGCGATCCCATTGCAGGCGGTTACGCGGCCCCTGCAGCGCCACATGGCCAAGGACAGTGCTGGCCAGGGACGCCAACACGCTCGCGATCACCAGCGACCAGATCGAGCGGGTGAAATAGCCGATCAGCAACATCACCACCAATCCGACGACCTGCGACGTCAGATCGATCAGCACCACGCGCTTTTGTTGGAAAGTTCGCACAGCGACATCTATCTTTGTCGACTGGAAGCCGAAGATGATTGCCGATATGCCGGTGATCGCCAGCACCAACGGCAGCTCCGGTGCGGCATAGGTGGAACCCGCAGGCCACAGGTTGGCGAGCTGGGCAAGCCAGGAAGCGATGGCCAGCAGCAGGGTCAGGGAAAACAGCACAAAGCCGCGGATGATCTGCACTGTCCAGGCGGTATTGAGGAACAGCGGATCGTCGCCACGCCGGCTCTGGATGATGTTCTGGCGTAAACCGACATCCGATAGCAGGTGCAGGAGTACCGACACCGTGGTGGCAATGACCATCACCCCGAACATTTCCGGTACCAGCAGGCGGGCAATGATCAGGTTGCCGCCCAAGCGAAGGACTTGCGATAGCACCAGCGACAACACGTTCCAGGCCCCGGCCCAGATTGCACGTCTTTTGAGGCTCACCGGTGCTGACACATCAATCGACGGCATGACATCAATCTCTGACTGAATGGCTAGAAGTCACTATAGTTTCAATTAGCCATGATGCTAGCCGTCATCCACCAAGGGACAGGTGCCCATCGCCAATGCCTGAACATTTTCGTGCGCTTATCGTCATTCTGTTTCTGGCTGGCATCGTTTTCATCCTTGCGCGCCGGCCAGCCACAGACCTGATCCCATCCCGCGACTTCAAGCGGCGACGTAACCTGTGGTTCGCTGTAACCCTGCTGGCCTTTTTCTCCCACAGCTTCTGGCTGTACGCCGGCGCCATGACGATCATGCTGACGCTCGCAGGACGACGCGAACACAACCCCATGGCGCTGTTCTTCCTGCTGCTTTTCGCTATCCCGCCGGCATCAGTACAGATCCCCGGCTTCGGGCCAATCAACTATCTGTTCGAACTCAACCACATTCGCTTACTGACGCTGTCTGTGTTGCTCCCCGCTGCCCTGTACCTGAGCAAACAGAGCGATACCCTGGCCTTCGGCCGCACCTGGTCCGACAAGCTGCTGGCTGCCGGCCTGGTGCTGATGAACCTGCTGTACCTGCGCGAAACCACCCTCACCGACACTTTGCGCCAGACGCTCTATCTCTACGTCGATGTGTTCCTGCCGTATTACGTCGCCAGCCGGGCACTGAAAGATTTGAGTGATTTCAAGGACGCCCTGCTGGCCTTCGTGCTCGCCGCTTTCGTCCTGGCGATCATCGGCGTCGCCGAGTTCACCCGCCACTGGTTGCTGTACAACGCCCTGACCGACGCCATGGGTGTGCAGTGGGGCATGTCCAACTACCTGAGCCGCGGCAACTCACTGCGCGCCAGCGCCACAACCGGCCAGGCGATTGCCCTGGGTTACGTCATCAGCGTGGCGATCGGCTTTTTCCTCTTCGTCCAGGGCTATGTACGCAGTCGCTGGCAGCGTTATCTCGGCGCCCTGCTGTTATTTGCCGGGCTGATAGCGCCGCTGTCGCGTGGCCCGTGGATTGGTGCGCTGATCATCGTTGCGGCGTTCATCGCTACCGGCAGGGGCGCGGTCAGACGCCTTACCCTGCTCGCCCTCGCGGGTGTGCTGGCGATTCCCTTGCTGACCCTGGCGCCCGGTGGCGACAAGGTCCTCGACCTGCTGCCCTTCGTTGGCAACCTGGAAAAAGAGAACATCACCTACCGCCAGCGTCTGCTCGACAACTCGTGGATCGTCATCCAGCGCAACCCCTTGTTTGGCTCATTCGATTATCGCAACACCCCTGAAATGCTATCGATGATCCAAGGTCAGGGCATCATCGACATCGTCAATACCTACGTGAGCCTGGCGCTGCGCACCGGCCTGGTCGGGTTGACGCTCTTCGTGACGTTCTTTCTCAGCGTATTGCTGGGGATCCGCAAGGCAATGCGCGCGTTCCCCGACAGGGACGATGAACAACGACAGCTCGGGCGAGCGCTGCTGGCAACGCTGGCCGGGATCCTGGTGATCATTTTTACCGTCAGCAGTATCACCGTGATTCCCGTGGTGTACTGGTCGGTCGCCGGCGTGGGCGCGGCCTATGTGCAGATGGTACGCAGGCTCAGGTACACCCAGAGCGAAAACCTTCTCCGTACTGGACTTCAACCCAGGTAATGTCAATGACCTCACGTGCTCTACGCCCCTTCCTGCGGGCTTCGGCATTCGTTTGCCTGGCCATCTTGCCGCTGGCCAGCGGGGCAAGCGACTGGACCGTCAGTGTAGAAGAGCAAAATGGCCTTCCGGTGCTGACCCGCGGCGGCGGCCCGGCGATGGTTTCCAGATTCGACTTCTGGGCCGCCGACTGGGGCTGGACGGGTTTTCCCACTGCGTTCAAGGTCAATGCGCCCTACCGCTATACGCTGTCGGGCAGCAACAAAAGCCTGGACTTCGATCTGCAGGCCGATATCCAGAAGCAGTCGTCGCAGACATTGACCTGGACCTTCGACCTCAATGCACACAGCCAGAAGTCGAACGTTGAGGGCGGCGGCATCGTTTTCCAGTTCGACCCGGAGCTGATTGCCGGGGAAATGGGGGATCCTGTGCTGCTACCCGACAACCGCGGCTGGTCGTGGGGGAAAAGCCAGGGCCGGCGCCTCGAGATGCGCTTCGAACCAGCGCTGGCGAAGGTGTATTTCGAGCAAGGCAACAGCGCACAAGTGCGTGCGTTCTTCTACAAGGGCTCGATCCCCGCCGGTCGCCAGCAGGTCAAAGCGGTGTTGAACCTGACCGGTGACATTGCCCTGGGCCAGACCCCGAGTGAACGTTTCGGCCTGGCAGACCCCGCCACCTGGCCAGATGGCCAGCTCGACTGGCGAACCTCGCCGGTCGATCTGTCATTTCTCAATGCGCCAGAAAAACCGGCCGGCAAGCGCGGCTTCGTCAAAGCCTCCGGCGAACAGCTGCTGTTTGCCGATAACACCCCGGCACGCTTCTGGGGCACCAACGTGTCGGCGTATGCGATCTTCAACACTTCCGACGAAGAGATCAGGCAACAGGCCAAACGCCTGTCGGCACTGGGCTTCAATCTCGTGCGCCTGCACCACCATGACTCGCCGTGGGTCAGCCCGAACATGTTTGGCAAGGCTGACGCCATCGAGGACACCCAACAGCTGAGCGCTGCATCGCTGAAGAAAATCGACTGGTGGATCAAGTGCCTCAAAGACGAAGGCATTTATGTCTGGCTCGACATGCATGTGGAACGCGCCCTGACTGCCAACGACAACATCTACGCGTTCCAGGAGCTGCCACAGGACCAGGGCAGAGCCGGCCTCAAAGGCTATGCCTATGTGAACATCACGCTCCAGCAGGCCATGAAGCGCTTTGCCGAGGATTACCTGACCCATGTAAACGCTTTCACCGGCCTTGCCTATAAAGACGATCCGGCGATAGCGGCGGTATTGATCACCAACGAAAACGACATCACCCAGCACTTTGGCAATATCCTGTTGCCGGACAAGGATGTACCCAAGCACAGCAAACTCTACATGGATGAGGCCAGGGCCTTCGCCAATCGTCACAACCTGCCGGCCGGACAAACCTGGCGGGCCTGGGAATATGGCCCGTCGAAACTGTTTCTCAACGATCTGGAGCGGCGCTTCAACGTCGATATGATCGAGCACCTGCGCAGTATCGGGGTGAAGGTACCCATCGCCACCACCAGCACCTGGGGTGGTAACGGGCTTAGTGCCTTGCCAGCCCTCACTGCAGGCGACGTGATCGACGCCCACAGCTACGGCGGCGCAGGCCAGCTGGAGAAGAACCCGCTGACCAGCGACAGCATGATCAACTGGCTCGCCGCCGGCCAGGTCGTGGGCAAGCCACTGACGGTCACCGAATGGAACACCGAGCCCTTCCCCACCCCCGACCGCCATTCTCTGCCGCTGTATGTTGCCGGCACCGCCAGCCACCAGGGCTGGGATGCGCTGATGCAGTATGCCTACAGCCAGCAAGCCTTCGACGCCGGGTGGATAAGGACGGGCAACTGGAACGCCTACAACGACCCGGCGATGATCGCCACCCTCCCCGCTGCGGCCTTGCTGTACCGTCGCGCCGATGTCCACGAAGCCACCACCCGCTATGTCTTCGCGCCGACACCCGACACCCTGTTCAACCAACCGATCACCGCCAACAACTCGGTGCTGCTGCGCACCGCCATCGAGAAAGGCAAGCTGCAAATCGCCATGCCCGAAACAACCGAGCTGCCGTGGCTACAGCCAGGCACCAAGGCCCCACAAGCGCAGGTGTTGCATGACCCTGGTCAGTCGCTCCTGGACGTCGACGCCAGCGAGTCCACCAGCGACACCGGTGAACTCAAGCGCAACTGGCAGCAAGGCCTCTACACCATCGACACACCGCTGACCCAAGCCGCCACCGGCTGGCTGGGTGGCAAGTCGATCAGCCTCGCCGACATTCAGCTCCAGGTGAAAACCGCCTACGCCAGTGTCGTGGTGCAAAGCCTTGACGCAAAGCCGCTCAGCCAATCGCGGGAGCTGCTGATTTCACTGGGCACCCGGGCGGTGCCGAAAGCCGATGACATGACGCCTTTCAATGTCGAACCCCTCGAAGGCCGCTTGAGCATCAAAGCGCCTGCTGGCTTGAAACTGTTCGGCTACCAGGCACGCGGGCCACTGAAAGAGTTTGCCGCGACCTACCAGGATGGCCGTTACCTGATCACCTTCGACGGCAAGCAAATGTCCAACTGGCTGTTCTTGAAATAGGCCATTTCGCCTTCTACAGTCACAAGTGACTGCACCGTTCGCGCACCAACAGATGCCAGGAGGTTTGGATGAAGTTTTTGGTTGTCGGCGGCGCAGGCTATATCGGTTCGCACATGGTCAAGCACCTTTCAGGTGCCGGTCATGACGTGGTGGTCGCCGATAACTCTCCCACTCGGCGCAATGTCAGGCGGGTCGAACTGGACATCGCTGACGGTCGAGCCCTCGATACCCTGTTCGCCGAATATCAGTTTGATGCGGTGCTGCACTTCGCCTCTTTTATAGAAGTGGGCGAGTCTGTCACTGACCCTGGCAAGTACTACCAGAACAACGTGGCGGCGACGCTGACACTGCTGCAGGCCATGGTGCGAGCAGGCATCAACCAGCTGATTTTTTCCTCGAGCGCCGCCGTCTATGGCAGCCCGCAGTATGTTCCGATCGACGAAAGTCATCCCAAGGCTGCGATCAATCCCTATGGGCGCAGCAAGTGGATGGTGGAACAGATACTCGAGGACTTCGACCGTGCATACGGGCTGAAATCAGTCTGCTTGCGCTACTTCAATGCCGCCGGAGCTGACCCTGACGGAGAGCTGGGCGAATGCCATGAACCAGAAACTCACCTGCTGCCTTTGATCCTGCAGGCCGCTTCAGGGCGGCGCAACGATGTCACTGTCTTTGGTCGCGATTACGAAACACCCGATGGCACCTGTATTCGTGACTATGTCCACGTCGCCGACCTGGTTTCGGCACACTCGCTGGCCGTGGACTATCTAGTGGCGGGCGGCGCAAGTACGGCGTTCAACCTGGGCAATGGCCTGGGATTTTCTGTACAGCAAGTGATCGATGCAGCCTGCGCCGTGACCGGTCGCCAGATCATCACCCGCGAAGCGCCGCGCCGCGCCGGCGACCCGCCTCGGCTGGTGGCGGATGCCAGCAAGGCCAAGGCTGTGCTGGGCTGGCAGCCGCAATTCGCATCGCTCGAAAAGATCGTGAGCCATGCCTGGCACTGGGAACAGCTGCATCCCTGGCACTAGCAACTGTCCGTTACTCGGCTAACTGTGGGAGCTGGCCTTGCCAGCGATGCAGACGCCGCGCAACACCTGACTCCGCGGCGATCCTATCGCCGGCAAAGCCGGCTCCCACAAAGACAGTAGTTGAACCCAATGGTTGTAGCTTTTACCCGCCCCTGCCTAATAGTAAGAGCGCGGTTGCGGGCCCGCCTTGTTCAATACCGTACCGATCAGATTGGCCGTCGACAGATGGTACATACAGTCTTCGATCTCTTTCTTGTTGTTCGCACCGTTAGCCACCACCAGCAGCACACAGTCGAACTTGGGCAGTACGTTGATGGCGTCGTCGGAACTCAACAAGGGTGGCAAATCGAAAATGCAGATACGCGAATCGTAGCGCTCGCGCAGCTCGCTGATCAGGTTGCTGACCTTGGGGGATGACAGCAGCTCGGTGGAGAGCGGAATGGGCTCGCGTGTCGGCAGCACCACAAAGCGCGGCAATGTCGGGTTGACCATGACTTCTTCCAGCCCGGCCTTGTTGGACAGCAGCTCATTGAGCGACTTTTCCATCGACAGCCCCAGGCTGGCGCCGACTCGGGGCCGACGCAAGTCAAAGTCCACCAGCAACGCCGTCTTGGTGGTGTGATGGGCAATACTCATTGCCAGGTTGATGGCCAATACCGTCTTGCCTGCTTCCGGTGTTGGCGAGGTAATAGCGAGCGTACGCCAGCCATTCTCTTCCATCGTCTGCAGCACCTGCGTGCGCAGCAGGTCGAACGACGTACTCAGGTTCGAGTTCTTGTTGTAAGCCACAATCCGATGGCGTTCCAGGTGCTCTGCGCGCAACGGCACGACCCTGGTTTGCACATAATCGAACTGACCGGGTACTTCCGGTTGCCCGGCCGGCGGCGAGACGTCCGCTGCCGACGAGGCATCCGGGTTGACCTGATGAATATTCTTTCCAAAAACCGAGGTGATCCTGTCCATCACTGCTTTCCCTATTCAAATCTAGCCATAGCTTTAAATAGCAGAAGATCCAAAGGCATGTAGAACACGTGCACCAACACCAACAGAATAGCCATCAGCACCAGGCCTGCGAGTAACAGCAGCATTCGCCACTTCTTGCGCTGAGCCAGGTCTGCCTGTGTAGGAATGTAGGGAATGGCCACCAGCACGCGCCGGCCCACCACACTCTCCAGGGCCCCTACACCGCGTACGCGCTGATTCAACAATTCCAGGAGCATCACCAGCGCTGCACCACCGGCTGGCGCCAGTACCAGGCCCAGCGCAGCAATTTTCTTGCGGTTAGGTTTCTCCGGTTTCTCCGGCATCATCGGCGGCTCCAGCAGCACAAAGCGTTCGGCTTTGTTCTCCTGTTCCAGGCTTTCGGTAATCTTCGCCCCCATTTCCTTGGCGCGGATTTCCTCGTACTTTTTGCGGGCGTTGTCGTGATCACGCATCAAGGTGACCAGGCCGCGCTCGACTTGCGGCGCTTCAAGAATTTCCGCCTCGTAGCCTTCCATCTTCTTCACCAGTTCGCGCTTTTGCTCGGCCAGTGAAGCAATGCGCTCCTGCGCAGCGCCAATCCGGGTACGGACCCGGGCAACGTCCAGGCTTTCGGTAGACGCCCGAGTGCCACGTACGCCGGAGGCTTCGAGCGCCTGAATCTTGCGTTTGACGGCGACCACATCCGGGTGCGCGTCGGTGTATCGGGTCAGCAGTCTGGTGTACTCGGCCTTGAGGCTGGGCAAGTCCTGAAGCTGATCAGCAGTGGATTTGGCGCCTTCTGCCTTGGAGGTCAGTCCGGCATTGGCAGCAGACAACTCAAGCTCAAGATAACGCAGCTCTTCCTGCGCCGTTTTGTAGTCGCGGTCGACTTCTCTGAACTCCAGTTCCGAACGTGACAACATCCCCATGCGCAACGCCTGATGCTCGGGCAAGGCGTTGGCATGGGTTTGCTTGAAGTCGGCCAACTGGTTTTCCAGACTGGCCAGCTCGGCGCCGAGCTTGTTCGCTTCCTGCGTCAGGAACACGGTGGTTTCACTGGCACGCTCGGTGCGCTGCTTGATGTTCTCATTGAGAAACAGCGTGACCAGCTCGTTGGCCACCTCTTTGGCAACCTCCGGGCGCTTGTGCTCGAACGATACGTTGAAAGCAACCGTCGCCTCGCCACGCCCTTTGATGAAGGTACTGAGGGTGGCCACAACAATGGAATTGCGCATCAGGTCGATCTTGTCGAACTCGCTGAAGCGCCCGCCCTTGTCAGCAAAAAGGTTGTACTTGTCGATGATCCGCAGCAGGTTCTCACGGGTCATTACCCGCTGGCGAATGACTTCAATACGTTCATCGGCATAACTGTTGTTGTTCGCCGACACCAGCTCCGGAGAAATCTGCTGCGATTCCACCAGAATGGTGCCGGTCGACTGATAGATCGGCGGGACGGTAACCGCGACCACCGCAGTCACCGCAAGAATGACCACGATACTCACCCCCAACAGCAGGGCCCGGTCCTTGATAATGGCTATGTAATCGTTGAGGGACAGCTCGTATTCAGATTTCATAGGGGCCACTCTGCCGAAGTTCAGAGGTCGGGAAATCTATAGGTCAGGGTCATACCAATGATCGTGCCTACAGCATCTGGCAAACCGTCTTGCTGGCGTTCCTTGTACATCAACGATAGGCGCAGATCGCAAAAAGGCGAAAGTTCTCGACTTGCCCAGGCGCCGTAAGTTTGCAACGTGTTTGGCGTTTGCCCTTTACTGTCTTGCCAGGCCGCATCAAGGCCGACACGACTGGTCTCGTTGACCGCGTAGCTCCAGCCACCGCGCACCGAATCGACCTCGGTGAAACCACCCTCGGCGCTGGCGACAGTGCTGCGTTCGGCGTCGAGACTCAAACCGGTTCGCTCCCCCGTGTAATAAAGAGAAAGCCCGCCCTCCCCGCGGCGACCGCCACCGTCGCCGGAGACTTCATTAACGCCCAGGTGCACATCGCCCTGCAGACGCTCGGAGAACTGGTGCTTCAACCCGACTACCGGGGTGTAGCTATTGGAGGCGCTCGCCAGAGTTTCATCATCCGGCTCATAGCGCTTGGCACCCACGCCGGTGTACAGATCAGTACGTTCACTCCAGGCGTAGGTCCAGGTCAGAACAGTCGCAAGCTCTTCATAATCGGTGAGCGTATCGATGTCGTAGCTGGCGCTGGAGTACTTGGTTTCGTTGGACAACGTGCTGCGCTCAGTCAGCGCCCGGTTCCAGTTCCCTGTCAGCACGTACAGTTTCTGCGTGCCATCGGTGGTGGTGACCACGCCGGTGTCCTGAACAGCAGAAGACAGTGTCGAACTTTCATTGTATTGCGCCGACAGACCATAACCGCCCGTTTCGGTCTCGCGCTGCCAACCCAGAATCACATTGGGGTCCTCACGGTTATCGACGACATCCGTGTCAGACGAGCGCAGCACCCGCACCCCGAGCCCCAGGCGCAACTGGTCGCGATCGAAGGTGCCGACGAGGCTGTAGTCGGGGGCGATGATCGTACGCGTCACACCCTCCTCCCCAGACGTCAAGAGCAACGGGTTGCTGTCGTATTCGACAGTGGTCGGCAATGCTGCCGAGGACTGCCAGGTGGAGGCTTGGACCATGCCCGAATACGGCAGGATCAAGAATGCTGTGGCTACGCCGGTTGTTCGCAATAGAGGCACTGTAATTCTTATTAGGTCAGGCAAGTTAAGGTACGACCAGCGTATCGCCGGCCTGGAGCTGGATATTAGTGGACATATCGCGCCCGGAAATCAAATCTTTATAGTTCACGGGCAATATTTGTTGGCCACGGACCACCTTGATGGCGCTTCGGTCCGCGAACTTGTCCAGACCACCTGACATGCTCAGTGCCTGCAGTACCGCCGTCGGGCCGGCCATCTGCACCGGACCTGGCTTGATCACCTTACCCTCTACATAGAGCAGATTGCCGGCTGCGTTTTTGACGACAACACTGACGGTTGGATCGGAAATGAATTTTTCAAGTTTGGCAGCGACTTTCTGTTCGACAGCGCTGGCATCGAGCCCGGCAACATCAATGCGCCCTGCCAACGGGAAGGTGATACTGCCATCGGGAAGCACGCTGACCTCCCCTTGCAGTTTTTCATCGCCCCAGACGGAAATGGACACCACGTCGCCGGGATTGAGCAGATAAGGGGAATTTTTTTCGATAGCGTTGCCAGTACCAGACCAGACCACCAGCACGCAGAGCACAGAAGTCATCAAACGTAGCATGAGGATCCCTCCGGCCAAGCGGCCAAATGAGCACTAATTGAGAACAGCACACAAACTCTCGCTCTCTTCGCAACCCTACAACCCGCTGCGCTGGCTTCGATCTTCCGCGAAGCCGGTACCGCGTCCTTCGATCAGTGCGCCCGAAGGCGGCAGACCAATGGAATATAGCAATGGCTTGAGAATAAACAAGCCGTTAGCAGATGCCGCGGCACTGTATTAATACAATAGTATTAATCGTGATACTCATTAACTTCGCCTACACTTTTCGTCTGTTGGCGACGGCAATAAAGCCAATCACTGCAAACGCAAAAAGCCAGCCCGCCGTGCCAATTGGCACAACACTTGTTTTATTAATATAAGAATCGGCAGCCCCCGCCGCACCACTCATAAGCACCAACAGGAAAATCGATTTAATCAACAGTGTCGAGCGCATGATCCCCTCCAGAAAGGCCTGGTATAGAAAAAGAAACCAACAGCGTGCGGCGGGTGAAAGATTCTTGCGTTGTTGAATTGAGCTTATGAGCACAATGACACTACGTCAACGATCCGACACCATAATAAATCTCAATGGGAAGCGTCGTATCGCGTCAAAATACCGTCAGCGGATTTATTCAGTTTCAGGGCTGTCCGACTGAACGCTCTAGAACGCCATTCTTCAGAGAATGCTGGGGATAACGGGTGTATTGAGGGGCGAAAAAATCACCCGTCGTACTCCCCAAAATTCGCTTGATAAAGGCGACAGGTAACCGACGCCAGCACGATCCTGGCGCCGAATGAGAGAGTGTGTGTTTCAACGCTGAGAAATCAAATACGAATATTTCTGCTTCGTAACCTGACGTATTGCCTCGGGATTCGAGTGTGCGCGGCTATACCGGAAACAGATCCAGCGTGCGCTCAACCTCTTCAATATCGATTTTGAAGCCATCGCCTTCCGGCGTTCCGACCACAAAGCCGAAGTGCTGATTGTCGCGGTCAGTGAGGAACTTGTAGTAGCTGACAAAACGGTTCGGCGGTTGCAGTACCAACAACGCCCCACCCGGCTGCAGTACATTGACACCATGTACCAACTGGCTCCCCTCAACCCCCATCACCACTCTCGCCCCGGCACAGGTCGCGACAATGGTCGGAACATCCGTTCTCAGCGGGTCGAGAATGCGAAACCCGCGGGTTTTGTGCAAATGCTCGGCGATGGCAATTTCATTGCGCAACAAACGCAAGTCACCATCCCCGCCGCGAAGAATGAACACGCCAGGGTGAGAGGCGTAGTACACTTGCGAGAGCAGTTTTTCCCCCATCGCGCGGTAGCGTAAATGTCGGCTGCGGTTGTTGCTCAAGTCATCGAACAGCACCAGCTCACGAAAAAACGCACTGCGTAAGCGAACCGGCTTCATGCCGAGCCAGTTCTCATAGGCGGGGGCCTGGGAAAAGATCGGAAACCTGGCGGATGGCGCGGTGGTCACCGGTACCCCTTCGTTGCAGGCCAGTGCGTAGGTCACGCAGTCTTCCATCAACCACGTACCAAACCAGGTATTGCCATTTTGCGTGCAGTAAGCAGCCCCACGCTCGATCTCGGTGTCCACGACGATGCGTGGGAGCTTGGTGGGGTTCAGCGACAGCCACAGGCTGGCGTTGCCCTTGTACAGGGCTCCATCGATCAGCCAGACGTCCTTTATCAGGTGGCCACGTGTCGGGCCGTGGTCCATCCTCAGGCGCCCGTGCATGGTGCGGGCAGGATGCTCGAATGGAAAAAAACGCGCCTCCCAGGCGCTGACACGCTCCAACTGGCCGGGCAGAAAAATAGCCGGGGGCGAAACCGTTGTTTCTCCTGGGGCAATATCCCAGCTTTTCGCCGCCACATTTTTCAGGTTGATTTCCGTTTTGCGTGCAAACAGTTTTCTCGCCATGAATTTATAGGCGGAAAGTGAGATTCTTTTTTGTTTTCCAGCGCTCGACGCGCTGAAATTCGAAAGATTACTTTCCATGAAGATCACTCCCCTCAAGGCACGGTCAATCGACAGGCGCACAGCGCCCGCGTTGACCTCGACCCTGAATATTGCTTAGTTGGAAGGAATCCGTTCCATCAATGGCGGGGACTGCAAGTTGGCGTAACGACTTCGCAGCGTTTCCACAAACAGCTCACCCGAACTTTTGCCACCGTATAGATAAATCTTGTGCAATCCGCCAAACACCATTTCATGATAACGATTGGCAACTTCATCATCACTTGCGCCGTCCGGCAAACCCAGGTGAAGCGTTAACTTGTCACCTTCAACAGCAAATAGCGGCGTGTCCCACAAGAACTTGGCCGTGCCTGTCTTTGGCAACCGTACAAACATATAAGCGTGATTACCCAACGAATCGATATCGCCGCCGCGCCGCCGTTTCCACTTCAACAGCCCGTCATCCGGGCGCGCCAGACAAAGGCCTATGTCGTAATAGTCAAAACCATTTTCCACGGCCCACTCCAGGGCCATGTAAGTGTTGATCGAGTTGGCTTCTTTGAGTTTTTTCGCATCTGAAAAAACCGCTTCGCAATAGCCAAAACGCAGCGTGCTCCAGTAACGTTTTGTGCCCCGTGTGATTTCGCAGCCAAGGTGACAGCCAACCACTTCGTCCCCCTGCATGATCAGGTCGAGCCGGCCGACGGTCTTGGCCAGGCGAAACACGGTCTCGGTGGAAAACTGTGCCGCATGCTCACCTTGCCTGGCCGTGGCATAGGCGCGCAGCAGGTGTTTGTCGGCCATCGCAATCTCTTCATCCGACAGCGCCTGTTTCATCCAGTACAGCGGGCGGTGCTTGCGGATGCTCCGACGCAACTCGCTGTCGTAGCGGGCGGTGATCTCTTCCAAGGAGCGCCCCAGCAGCGGTACCACAGCACTCAGGTAGTGAGGGACACTCAAGGCCCCGGAGGTCGGCATCTCACTGACCACCACCACATGACTCGATGCGGCCGGTACCGCCTGATCGGGCGCCACGGGCGAATCCCTCAGCGACTTCCCGCCGATGAGCACCTTGGCCACATCCCGGTACTGCTTGCGGCCGACATACAGAATTTCGAACGGGCTTTCCTGCTGCAGCCGAAACCTTGCGATCTCCCAGCGCCAGAAGCACGCGCGCCCGAGGATATCGTGCAACTTGTTCAACGCAGTTCTAATCTCATAACGCATCGCCGGTGATACATGCTTTCGGACAACCGCCACCAAATTCGCTTTCATTTCTTCGTCCTGTGAATTGTTGCCTGGTGGCAGATCAGTAAAGCATCAAGTAGCACCCGAATAGATATTCTTGAACGACATGAGCCCTATGGCGAACGATTTGACTTGTTCACATTCAGTAACAATTAAAGGTGCTGGGTAGCGACTTTGCAAGCCGAATACTTCGGGACGGCGCACGTATTTTATGACGCCAATTTTCCTTCGGAATCGAGCGCCCCTGCCGCCATAACATGGGCCACATCCTCGACCAGCGCCTTGGCCATCCCGCTCAGGTAATGTGCCGCCCACACCAGCGTGTAGTCCTGATCGACCGCGGCTTGCAAGGTGAGCTTGTGGACGCAACTCATCAGCACGGAGGATTGTTCCAGTGCATAGTCCAGATCATGACCTGCAGTGGTGCGGAACAAGCGGTCCTCGATTCGCCCGCCGATGCCTTCGCCGAAACTGCCGATGCCACAGGTTTTGAGCGGCCCGCTGTTGTCTTTCGATTCTTTCCTGTCTGTCATCACCACGTCCTCATACCCGCCCCACGTGTGGGAGCGGGCTTGCCCCGCGTAGGTTTCAACTCAATGGCGCAACTGCACCTTGCTCAGCGCCAGCTCGACCAGACTGCGAGCGCTATCGATTTCATGCATGGTCGCCAGCGTCAGCACCTGCCCGGGCGGTTGTGGGTGCAGCAGTACCGTCTGCTGGGCCACGGTCAGCGCGCAGACGAGATACTCCGAGATCTGCACGAGGAGGTCTTCAAGGGAATGGTCATGGGGATGGAGGGGTGGATCGGGGACGATCTTGAGCATATACACCTCTGGAGTTTATGAGGCGGCCACAATCCTGCTGTCAAACAGGAAGGTGGCAGCTATACGCGGGTTGACAGACCGATAACTCCAGAGGACAACTCGGCGCACACGAGGTGCCCCACGTACAGCCGCCATAAAGCGAGCACATGTTCTGAAGGTTAGGTCAGCCTGTCAAAGCCGGTCGTTGAGTGCCAACGACCGGCAGAGACTAGGCTGCACTCCAGAGCAGTGCAACGGCTCAAAGGCGCTGCAAGTATCTTTGGGAAATGGACTACAAGGAAGAGGGATAATCTGAAAAGGTGCTGGATAAATCATTGGCCCTCTATCGCGGGGTCATTAACAACTATTTACCACCTCGCCCGCCCTCGCCTCCCGCTTCCTGAGTGCCCCTTGAACAGGAGCACCGCAGATGCCATCCATAGACCTGGAAAACCCGCACCAACAACTGATCGAGCGCCAGCTTCCGGCCTGGAGTCAACACGCCTCTCCCGAGCAGTGGCAAACCTTGCACGAAACCCTGCTGCCCGCCCAAGGTCTGCCCGGCGAAGAGGCCGACTGGTTCGCCAATGCCGCACCCGATCTGCGCGAGGCCGTTCAAGCCAGCCAGGCACGCCTTGCGCACTCACAAAAAAACCTGGCCCGCGCACTGAAGGGCTTGAAGAACATTGCAGAATTCGCCGAACCTCTGCTGGCGCAAGCGCTGGCAACCCACCACCAATTGTCGGTCCCGTTACGCAGCAGCGAACTGATCCACATCCATCACCTGTTTACCTGGCAAACCTACGTCAGCCAGCACGAACGCCGAAGCCTGCTCGAAGCCGCCCTGCACAACTTCGAAGACGCGATCGAGTTCAGCCGCGAAAGCGCGCTGGTCCTGGCTGGTGATGTGCAGGTTGAAAAGACCGTGGTGATTGGCAAGACCACACTGGGTGACAGCGAAACACTGGTCGACATCGAGCTGGAATCCGAGGCCTACGCGATCAAGCCATTAAGTCTGTCCCCGGAGGATTTTTCCCGTACCTGCCGATCCCTGGACCTCGGTCAGCGCTACCAGGCACACCTGGCATCCGTCTTCGCCCCCGCGCAGGTCGCTACGCTGGCGATCAGGGTTCACCAGGATCGTCTGCGCCTGGCTGCGGAGCTCGCCTTCCTCCGCCACCATGTGAACGGCAAGGCACTGGACAAGGTGCAGGCATTGCTCGACGAAGGCACGACACTGACCTGCAGCCAGCTGAGCCTGTTCGGTATCGACTTGCATGAGGTGCTGATCCTCGACCTCGGCGAATCGGGCCTGCTGCTGCACTTACCGGGCCACGGTATTTCGTTGCGCCAGTTCGCGAACCTGTCCGCATTGCATGACCATTTGCGCGATGACCTGCGGCAGGCGGACTTCCGCCAACGCTTCCTGGCCTACGTCCCGCGCGATCAGCAGCAAACGTTCCTCAGCCGTGTGCGACAGAACCTTGATGCCAACGGTGACGCGTCGCTGTACCTGGAGTCGGTCGCCATCGAAGGTGAACTGTTCAGCTTCCTGCACCAGGACCATGTCGCCCGGCTGAAAACCGAGGCCCGTCAGCTCGCGGTGCCGACCGCCGATGCCGACGAGCAGGCGCGCAAACGGCGTCAGGCACTGTACGAGAGCCTTGGTCTGAATGCTTTGATGGTGGCCGGTCTGTTCGTTCCCGGTGTCGGCACGCTAATGACGGCGGTGATGGTCTGTCAGTTGCTCGACGAGGTGTATGAGGGTTACCAGGCCTGGAGCGTCGGTGATCGTCAGTTGACGCTGCGCCACCTGGAAGCGGTCGGGTTGAACCTGGCACTGATCGGCGGGCTGCATGTGGCCGGCAAGGTGGTGCCAAAACTGTTCAACAGCCCGCTGATGGAAAGTCTCGAACCGGTTCGCAGCGCCGCAGGTACGCAGCGCCTGTGGCGTCCCGAGCTTGTTTCCTATGCCAGTGACGTCGTGCTGCCCGAACAGCTGCAAGCCAACAGCGCCGGGCAGTTCGAGCAACAAGGCCGCAGCTTTATCCGCTTCGATGGCCGTGTCTTTGAGCAGCGCCTGGACCCTGCCCTGGAGCGCTGGCGCATCGTTCACCCAAGCGACCCGCAGGCCTATCAGCCGCTGCTGGAACACAACGGCGAAGGCGCCTGGCGCGCAGAACACGAGCAACCCCATGCCTGGTCCGGCGCGCGCCTGGTACGACGGCTGAGCCCGAACTATCAGGGATTGGCCGATGCCGATCTGCTCAAGGCGCTGCAGGTCAGCGGCACGAGCGAGGAACACGTGCTGCAGATCCACCTCGGCAATCAGCCCATCCCCGAGCCGCTGGCCTATACCCTTGAAAGTCTGCGCACCGAGGGCCCGTTATCAGCAACGCTTGAGCAACTGGCCAGCGACCTGCCGCTGACCCGCGCCGCCCTGGGGTTATGGCTGCCGCGGCTGGTCAGTAACGACAGCGAACGACTGTTGCTGGTGTGCCTGAAGCGCCTGCCCGGCTGGTCGCCAGAGCTGCGTCTGGAGATTCGCGCCGGCAGCCCGCACGGTGCAGTGCTGCACGCCATCGGCGAGGTGCAGGCGAGCGAGCGGGTGGTGGTGGTTAAATCGCTTGATGGTTACGAGGCCTATCTTGGTGAGCGCCCTGCTCCCGGGGTGATCGACCATGACCTGTGTCGCGCGGTCGAGGCGGCACTGCCCAGCCAGAAGCGACTGGCCATGGGACTTGCGAGCAATGGTGGAGAAGCCTTGCGCGAGCGCGTATTGACGATGGTTGCCAGCGACCGCGACGCACTGATTCGAAGCCTGTGGGGGTATCAGCCAAGCCGTTGGGGCGAAGGGATGTTGCGCGGCGGCGAAGCGCCCCGGGGTTACTCGCGGCAGTTCCTGCACACGTCGGTGGCGGTGCGCTATCGGCGGCTGTTTCCCAGCACCTCCGATCTGCACATTCAGGCGGTCATCCAGAACTGGCGGAATCGGGGCCTGTCGCCGACGCTCGAACTGGATCGACTGGAAGATCGACTGCAGGAACTGCGCCGTGACCTGGTCGACTGGGCAGTGCCGGTACCGAACCGGCGGCGAGCCTTCCAACGCATAGTGAATGCCTGGCGGCGTAACGCCGGGCAGACGCTGATGAACGGCAATACCTTGCATAGCCTGGACCTCTCGGCCCTGGATCTGAATGACCAGGACCTTATCACGCTGGCGCTGCCCAATGACTTCACCCATATCGGCGAACTGGACCTTTCCGGCAACCCAGGTGTGACGACCTTGCCGGCAGAACTGTATGAGCGCTTCCCCGCCCTGGAGCGCCTGCGGTTGACCCGCTGTGGCGTCAACCAGATGCCCCGCGTGGGCATGCCACAGGCGCTGGCATGGCTGGATCTGGAGCACAATCCACTGGTCTGGGACGCCACTGCCCAGGCTAGGCTCGACAGCCTCGTCAACCTGCGCGTACTCGACCTCTCGCATTGCCCGCTGGGCCGCGCTCCGGATTTCACCGCGCTACCCCATCTGCGTACCGTGTTCCTGACCCGCTGCGGACTGAGCGAATTGCCCAACGGTTTGCAGGGGCTGGTCGACCCCCTGCTGCTGGATTTCGCCTACAACCCGCTGGTAAACCTGCCGGCGGTAGAAGCCATCCCACACCCTGTTGCGCGGACATTGCGACTGGAGGGCAACGCCTTGGGTGCACAGGTCTGGGCGCAAATCGACAGCTACTACCAGGCCACCGGTATAGATTTATTGATTCCGGAGGTTGACTACGAGGAGCTGCTCGGCGGCGCCAGTGCGGACCAGCTGGGCATCTGGGAGCGCCTACCACTGCAGTATCGCCGTGACCTGCGAGCACTGGTCGAGAGCAACTGGTACCGCGACACCCTGCCCGACTCGCATGCCGAAACCTGGCGACGTCTTACGCGCATGGACCAGGATCAGTACTACCGCAGGCGCATGCTGGCGCTGCCTGCAGAACGGCTGCTGGACCTGGAGATTGAACACCGCTGACTCAATCAATCACCAGGTGCTGGCGCATCTGACGATCAGCCAGCCAGGTCTGTAACGCCTGCGCTGGCATCGGCCGCGCCATCAGGAAACCCTGGCCCTGGTCACAGCCGGCATTGCGCAGGAAGTCATACTGAGCCTGGGTCTCGATGCCTTCGGCGGTGATGTGAAAGCCCAGGGCATGGCCCAGGTCGATGATCGCCCGGGTAATCGCCACCGCGTCATCATCAGCGGGCAAATCCTTGATGAAGGCGCGGTCGATCTTCAGGTGATCGATGGGCAGCGACTTGAGGTAGGCCAGCGACGAGTAACCGGTGCCGAAGTCATCCACCGCGGTTGCCACCCCCATGGCCTGCAGCTGGGCCAATGCCGCACAGGCCTGCTGCTGGCTTTCCATCAACAGGCTTTCGGTGATTTCCACTTCCAGCAGGGTCGGCGGCAGGTCATAACGTTTCAGGCTGCGCGACAGGCTGGCGACGTAGTCACTGCGCTCGATCTGCAAGGCTGCAACGTTAATCGCCAGCGGGCCCGGCAGGCAGTCGGCAGCGCGCCAGGCGGCGATCTGCTGGCAGGCAAGCTCAAGCACCTTTTCCCCCAGGGGAATGATCAGACCGGTGCGCTCGGCCAGCGGAATGAACTGTGCCGGCGATACCAGGCCATAATCAGGATCGCGCCAGCGCAGCAACGCTTCGGCGCCTTCGATACGCCCACTGAACAGGTCGATCTTCGGTTGGTACCAAAGCTCGAATTCATTGTTCTGCAACGCCCGGCGCAGGTTGCGTTCCAGGCACAGACGCTCCTGCAGGCGCTCGGTCATGTCCGGGTGATACAGCCGCCAGGCATTGCGCCCGCTCTCCTTGGCGGCATACATGGCAGTGTCGGCATGGCGCAGCAGACGGTCGCTGCTCTGACCGTGTTCAGGGTGCCAGGCAAGACCGATGCTACCGGTGACCAAGGCCGCGTTGCCATTGAGGTCGAAGGGTAGCTGCAGGGTTTGCAGCAGGCCTTGAACCCGGTCAATACAGGCGTGCTCAGCGCCAACCAACAAGAACGCGAACTCATCCCCGCCCAGGCGGCAAAGGCCATCCTGATCATCGATCACTTGCACGAAGCGTGCGGTGGCCTGTTGCAGCAACAGGTCGCCCATGGGATGCCCGAGGCTATCGTTGACCTGCTTGAATCCGTCGATATCCAGAACCAGTACGGCCAGGCGCTGCTCAGCGTTGATCGCCTCTTGCAGGCGCTGGTTGAACAACACCCGGTTAGGCAGACCAGTGATCACGTCATAATGGGCCAGGCGCTCCAGCTGCGCCTGGGACTGTTTGAGTTCGCGGTTGCGCAGGTTGATCAGGTGGTTGCTGCGGTTGAGCTGGGCGACAAAGACACTGAAAAGCCCGGTACAGGTCAATGCAAACAGGAACAGGGGTGAGGCAAACAGGCTCATGGACGGCCAGCCACCCAAGGGGCTCGCCGCCAGTTGCCACAGCCCGCCGGGCACATCGACATTGACCGTTACCGCATGCTCTTCAAACAGCTTGGGGTTACCCCAGATCATCGCACCCGCCGAGCCCTGGCCATCGGCGCCGCGCAGGGCCAGCTCAAAGCCCGGGTCAAGGTCCAGTCCTGCAGCGCTGAGCAAGCGGTCAATGTCTGCCACGATCGAGACATTGCCCCAGTACAGCTTGACGCCCTTATGCCCCTTGAGAAAAACCGGGCGCCGGTAGATCAGCCCGCGACCGCCCTGGTACAGCTGCACGGGCCCTGCCAGCACCGGGCTGTAGTGGTCGCGCGCGCGTTGCAGCATCGGGTACTGGTCCGGCAGGTGACGGTAGTCGACGCCGATGATGCTCTGGTTGCCCTTGATCGGATAGACATCGTCAATCACATCGCCCGGCGCCACCGAGATATGGCGGATATGCGGTACCGAGGCAATGGCCTGGCGTGCCATGTCATGAAAGTGCTCGGGGCTGATCTGGCCATCGGCGCTGATCAGCTGGGCAATGCCTTCGGTTTCGCCAAAGGCCGAGCGCAACTGCGCCTCCAGGGCGGCGCGCACCCCGGACAGACGTGCGCCGGCGTTGGCCACCAGTTCGCTTTCCTGACGCTGCACGTCCAGACGGCCAAGCGCCACCGACAGACCGATGCCGATCAGCGCAAAGCCGATCGGCAGCAAGCGATTGAGGGTGGTGCCCAGGGTCGCGGGCAGGACCAGTTTGTCATCAAGGGCGAGGATTCTTGTGCTCATAGGTCCGTTGTTCGCGTCGGCATACCGCTTTATCGGCGTGTCGGGCGCAATGTTGAGTGAGGCTGGCTTTTTTTAGCGCGCTGGCGTTATGCTCGAACTGAAACGTTTCACCCATCATAGAAAAAGAGGTGCTGCGCCCATGGACCGTCTGCTCGATTCGCTGTTTCCCACCGCCAACGAGATCCCCGAGGCGTATCGCCTGGGTGAACCGCTGGTGCAACGCGAGTACCTGGTCAACGGCCAGTTGCAGCGCTGGGACGGGCCGCTGGCCACAGTGCGCAGCCCGGTATGGCTCAAGGAGGGTGATGAAGAGCGCCAGGTGATCCTCGGCAACACACCACTGCTCGATGCCGACACCGCCCTCACCGCCCTGGACGCCGCCGTGCACGCCTACGACAAAGGCCGCGGTGCCTGGCCGACCCTGCGTGTGGCTGAACGTATCCAGCACGTCGAGACCTTCCTGGGCAAAATGCGCGCGCAGCGTGAGGCAGTGGTCAAGCTGCTGATGTGGGAGATCGGCAAAAACCTCAAGGACTCGGAGAAAGAGTTCGACCGCACCTGCGACTACATCGTCGACACCATCAATGCCCTAAAAGAGCTGGACCGCCGCTCCAGCCGCTTCGAACTGGAACAGGACACCCTCGGCCAGATCCGTCGCGCGCCGCTGGGCGTGGCACTGTGCATGGGCCCCTACAACTACCCGCTGAACGAAACCTTCACCACCTTGATTCCGGCACTGATCATGGGTAACACCGTGGTGTTCAAACCGGCCAAGTTCGGCGTGCTGCTGATTCGTCCCCTGCTCGAAGCCTTTCGCGACAGCTTCCCGGCGGGGGTGATCAACGTTATCTATGGGCGCGGCCGCGAGACCGTCAGCGCGCTGATGGCCAGTGGCAAGATCGATGTGTTTGCCTTCATCGGCACCAACAAGGCGGCCAGCGACCTGAAAAAGCTCCACCCACGCCCGCATCGCCTGCGCGCCGCTCTGGGCCTGGATGCGAAGAACCCGGGGATCGTGTTGCCCGAGGTCGATCTGGACAATGCCGTCAACGAGGCCGTTACCGGCGCCCTGTCGTTCAACGGCCAGCGCTGCACGGCGCTGAAGATCCTCTTCGTCCATGAGCAGGTGGTCGACAGCTTCCTCGACAAGTTCCAGCGCAAGCTGGCCGCGCTCAAGCCAGGCATGCCCTGGGAACCTGGCGTAGCCCTGACGCCGCTGCCCGAGGCGGGCAAGATCGACTACCTCAACGGCCTGGTGGCCGATGCCGTCGAAAAAGGCGCGCAGGTCATCAACCCAGGAGGCGGCAGCAGCCGTGGCTCGTTTTTCTACCCGGCGCTGCTGTACCCGGTGAATGCCGGGATGCGCGTGTACCAGGAAGAACAGTTCGGCCCGGTGGTGCCGGTGGTGCCCTATCGCGACCTGCAGAGCGTGATCGACTATGTGCTCGACTCCGACTTCGGCCAGCAGTTGAGCATCTTCGGCACCAATCCGGCTGAAGTCGGGCGCCTGGTCGACACCTTCGCCAACCAGGTCGGACGGATCAACCTCAACGCCCAATGCCAGCGTGGCCCGGACACCTACCCGTTCAACGGCCGCAAGAACTCTGCCGAAGGCACCTTGTCGGTACACGATGCGCTGCGCGTGTTCTCGATCCGCACACTGGTGGCGACCAAGTTCCAGGAGAGCAACAAGCAGCTGATCAGCGACATCATCCGTAATCGTGATTCCAGCTTCCTGACCACCGATTACATTTTCTGATTGCCGTCCGTCCAGCGCCGCGGATTTTGATTTGCCCAATCGCCGAAACTGTACAAACATACAGTCTCGCGCCATCCACTCTGCGGCGCGCTAAGGAGGATTCATAAAATGGCCGTCAAACCAATCCCCGAAGGACAACACACCATCACCCCTTACCTGGGCATCAAGGATGCCGGCAAGGCCATCGACTTCTACAAAGCCGCGTTCGGCGCGGTCGAGATGTTCCGCCTGGACAGCCCGGATGGCCGGGTCGGGCATGCGGAGCTGAAGATTGGCGATTCGTCGCTGATGCTCGCCGACCCTTGCGACATGGAGGGTGGCCTGGTCAGCAGCCAGTCGCTCGGTGGCGCAGCGATTGGCCTGCACTTGTATGTCGATGATGTCGATGCACGCTTTGCCCAGGCCCTCAAGGCCGGTGCCACCCAGGTCAGGGCCGTGGAAAACCAGTTCTACGGTGACCGCAGCGGCACCTTGAAAGACCCGTTCGGCAATCTCTGGTTCGTCTCGTCCCACGTTGAGGACGTCTCGGTGGAAGAAATCCGCGCCCGCGCCGCCAAGCTGTTCGGCGGACAGTAATCCCGGCGGTTCCCGGCTGGCGAGCCATGGCCGTCAGCCGGGCTTTGCATTAAGGTGGCGGGCACAGGAAGGCTGGCCAGGATTGCTCATGAGAATCATCGAAAAAAACACCGCGCTGGTGCGCACGCTTACCCCTGCCGAAGATGAGCTGCTGCATGGTTTTGTCCAGGGCAACCTGGCCGGCCCGCGTCTGCTGCAGGCCAATCAGCTGTTGCTCAAGATCCGCGCGGCCGGGCACTGGCTGGCCTGTGACTGCCAACCGCGGGCAATGCCGATTCTCAACGTCAATCTCAACGGCAATACCGGCACCCTGTTTCTCAAGAACAACCCAGGCACCGCCGAGCATGCCTGCGACTGCGCGTTCATCAAGGATGAGCGCGAGGCTGCTCGCCCAGAGGATGCCGAGGTAATCCCAGCCGCCTGGTTACCCCCCGACACGCCCTTGCGCCTGATCGGCGATTTTCGCCGTCCCGCCCCTGGTAGCGCTGGCGAGGCTGGCAATGGTGGTGACAAGCGTGAGCAACACCGGCTGCTGTCGTTGCTGCTGACGCTGATCGAGGCCGGTGGCCTGAACGTCTATGCCAGCCACCTGAAAAAAGACCTAAGCGGACAATTTGCCGAGCTGCGCAGCGTCGCCAGCCGTTACCCCTTGATCGAGCGGGTGCCGGCCAGCAACTACCTGGAAACCCGCCTGGACATGAAGCACATGATGATGCTCAAGGCACGGCTGCGTGACTCCAGCGCCTTTGGCAATCATCGTCGCTACGGCTTGCTGCTCGACTGCGTCAGCCAGATCAAGGCACGCAAGGTGTACAACGGTCGCAGCGAAGACGGCTTCGACTTTCAGGGGCATCACCTGTTGTGGGGCGGCAGCAAAACCGCGGGGCCGCTGCTGGCCCTGGCCATCTACTCACCGGCCAGTGCGGGCAGCCATTTTTACGAACTGATTCATGTCGCCAGCGTCCCGGTGCTGTCGCGTGGCCAGCTGTTTCCGGTGTATCGCGATGAAGAGCGCGAGCCGTTGAAGATGCTCATCTCCTTGATCGACTGGATGGCCAGCAAGGGCGTCAGGGTGATCATGCGCCGCCCGGTGATTGGCGGCCAGGGTATGGATGCATTGGTGCTCAGCTCCGATCAGGACCGGGTGCTATCGGTATCGCTGACCGAACAACCGCTGGGGCCGGAGCCTGAAGGCGAAACGTTCAAGCGCTATGCCGACTTCAAGAGCCTGGATACCTTTCGCAAGTATGTCGCGGGCTTCTTCATGCGTGGGCGTGAGTAATCGCGGGGCAAGGCCCGCTCCCACCGGAATCTGTGGGAGCGGGCTTGCCCCGCGATGATCACCACTGCCGCTTATCCGGCCGGGTCAGCCCAAGCTTTTCGATCCGGTAACGCAACATATCCCGGCTCAACCCCAAAAGCCGCGCCGATTTGGTGACATTCCAATCGGTACGGTCAAGCATCTTGCGCACCATCTCGCGCTCCACCTCAGGCAAGCTGGTGGAAGCCGGAACCTCAGCACTGCCATGATGGTTGTCATGATACGCCGGCGCCGGCATCTCAAACGGCTCATCGACCAGGCTCATGCAGACATTGAGCTGATGCGGCGCAATCTCCTCGTTAGGTGCAAGCAATACCGTCTGCTCAAGCATATTGCGCAGTTCCCGCACGTTGCCCGGCCAGCTATAGTTGAGCAGCAGCTCCTCAGCCTCCGGGCTGAAATACAGGTGCGACTTGCCATAGCGCTTGCCATGCAGGGCGAGGAAGTGCCGGGCCAGCAGCAGGATGTCTTCACCCCGGGCATACAACCTCGGGACCTTGATCGAGATGATACGCAGGCGAAAGAACAGGTCACGGCGAAACTTGCCCTGTTGCACCATCTGCTCCAGGTTGCAGTTGGTGGCACTGATGATACGCAGATCGACCTTGCGTTCCTTTACCGCGCCAATCCGGCGAATGGTCCGGTCTTCCAGCAACTTCAGCAGCTTGGCCTGCAGGATCAGGTCCATTTCCCCGATTTCGTCGAGAAACAGCGTGCCGCCATCTGCCGCCTCCACCAGGCCGACCCGGCGGTCCTTGGCATCGGTGAACGCGCCCTTCTCATGGCCAAACAGCTCCGCCTCCAGCAGGTTGGCCGGAATCGAGGCGCAGTTGAACTCGATAAACGGCCCCTTGCTGCGTGCGCCGTCAAAATGCAGGGCTCGGGCCACCAGTTCCTTGCCCGTACCGGTCTCGCCTTCCACCAGCACCGGCGGCAAATCACCGCTGGCCATGCGTCGTTCGGCATCGAGCAACTGCGTCAGCGTGTGCTTGAGCCCGAGCATCGCCGGCGACTCGCCGATCAGCGACTGGCCACCGGATTTTTGCGCTTCGCGCTCCTGGTAGAACGACAGCGTACGTTCCAGGCGCTCGGCCGCCAGGGCTTTGTCGAGCATCAGTTTGAGTTCGGCCAGCACCACCGGTTTGGTCAGGTAGTGAAAGGCGCCCTCCTTCATCGCCAGCACGGCATCTTCGACGTTGCCGTAGCCGGTCATCATGATCACCTTGAGCTCCGGCGCCCGCTCGGCCAAGGCCTTGATCAACTCATGACCGTTCATGCCCGGCAACGAGTTGTCGGTCAGCACCGCATCGGGTTGACACTTGGGCAGTTGTTCCAGCGCCTCCTCGGCGCTATGACAAACCGTGACCTCGAACCCTTTGCGCTCTAGATAGGTCTGGATATTCTCAGCAAGGATTTCATCATCCTCCACCACCAGGATGCTCTGCTCCATGATCCCCTCCCGCTGCAACATTGAAAATCAGGCATACGCGGGTTCCTTCCTCTTCGCGACTGGTCAGGCTGACCGCGCCGCCGAAACGCTCCATTATTCGTTTGACCAACACCAGACCGACGCCCAGGCCACCCTGTTTGGTGGTGAAAAAAGGTTTGAAAACCATTCGCTCCTGTTGCTGGCTCATGCCTTTGCCAGTATCACTCAAGGTTAGCTGGACCTTGCCTTCGCCGGTCAGCTCAAGCACCTCGAGGGTCAACCGGCCACCGCCTGGCATCGCCTCAAGGGCGTTGGAAAACAGGCTGTTGAGGATCTGCGTGAGCAATACCGGCTGGCTCACCACCAACGCTGACGGCGGCGTGCTGACTTGCAACTGCACCTTGTTGCGCTCGGTCTGCTGGGCAAAGGCGCTGCAGGTGTCTTCAACCGCCGCAATCAGGTCAACGGCTTCGGCATCGTCCTTCAACGGCCGCAACGACACCAGTAGCTCACGCACCCAACGCGACATACGGTCGACCTGATTGATGATGTCGCCGATGTTTTTCTGCGAGCGCTCACTGGCAATTTCCTGAGCCAGTTCAGCACTGGAGCGGATGGTGGCCAACGGATTGCGCAAGCTGTGGGCCACCGCCGAGGACATCTCGCCAAGGGCGACAAAGGTTTCGCTGGCCACCAGCTTGGTCTGTTGCGCATGCAGCAAGCCCGCCGCACGGCGCACGATCCAGAACAGGCCGAAGTAGATCAGCGCGCCGCCAAGCAAGGTCGACGTCCAGATCAGCACATAGCCACGCTGAATGCGCCGCACCAGGTCCTGCGGCTCCTTGTACACCTCCACCATCGACAGCACCTGAGTGCCACTCTCGTCGAACATCGGGATGTAGTTCTCGATGAACAGGTACTCCGGCTCACGCTGGAACTTCTGTTCTTCGCGGTCTTCATCGGCCTTGTGGTAACTGGCCGATACCGGTACTTGCGAATGGAACGACTCGTCGAGGTCGTCATCGCCGACGATCTTCTGACCAATCAGCAACGGGTTGGTGGACCAGACAATGGTCCGGTCCAGGGCATAGACATTGGTCAACAGGGTGTCGGGCAAGTGCTCGACATGGTCGAGGAACTCGATACGCGTGGACGCCGCCAGGTCGGCGCTGATCCCTGGGTGCTGCTTGTCCATCCGCGGATCAAGCAGTTGCGCCATGGTGGTGCCCGGCGGAATCCGTGAATGGCGCACCTCGGCCTTGGCCATGGCCTGGATGAACTGCGCGGTGAGCATGGCATCACGCTCGACGCTGTCTTCGACCACAAATTGCGTCGAGACATAGCCCAGTCCTACCGCCACCGAGGCGATGATCAGCAGACTGACCACAGAAAACCAGCGCAACAGGTTGAACTCGCGCAAGGTCCGGTCAGGTGAAGCCTGGTTTGGGTGGCCCTCATCGGCCAGTTTCTTGTTCAGCACCTGCATCGATCGTTCCTGGCGGGCTGTTTTTTTCTTACAACTTATAGCCCAGCCAGGTGACGACGTTTGGAATCAATACTAATGGCCAGTCGCCCACTGATAGTATTTTGCCTTTACTGCGCGCTGCCCGCCCCGTCGTTCGCTGCGTGCGCCTGCTTCAGCGTCCCCTGACGCTCGGTTTCCTGCTGAAGAAATTCAAGCAGGTTGTCGGCATCCTGCTGGTTCAGACGCAGGTTGGGCATGGCCACCCGGTTGAACTGCTGATAGAGCATCACCGCCAAAGCATCGCGCTCCGCCAGCATGCGATCAGGCTCACGAATCCAGCGGCTCAGCCAGGCCCGCTCGCGGCGCTGGGTGACGCCGAGCAGATCCGGTCCGACGCTGCGCATGCCGATGCCTTGGCCATCTTCCGGGCCCAGGCTGTGACAAGCAGCGCAGCGCGTGCGAAACAGCTCCTCGCCGCTGCTGGGTGGGCGAATATCCGGCGCCTGGGCATAGCTTTGCTCGGCACTGGGGGTCTTCCAGTTCTGCAGGCTGTTGGCCAACTGGTCGGCGAGGATCCAGGGGCTTTCGAACGGCGAGGCCTTCATCCAGCGCCCGGTTGCCTGGTTGCCGACAATCAGGCTCAGGTTGTGGTCGCGGCTGCGGCCATTGTCGACCCCTTCGATGAACAGGCCCAGGCGCCGACGCAACTGGTCGATCTGATCCTTGTCACCGGTCAGAAAACGCCAGCCCGGTCCGACCTTGAACCGGGCGGCGTAGGCCTTGAGCACTTCAGGGGTGTCACTGAGCGGGTCGATGCTGATCGAATAGAAAAACACATCACGCCCGACTCTATCCCCCAGCAGTTGCTGGACCTGGCGCAAACGTGCGGTTTCCAGCGGACAGGAGTCGCCGCAGCCGGTGAAGATGAAGTTGATCACCACCACCTTGTCCTTGATCAGGTCATCGAAAAAGTGCACCTGTTGTCCGTCCTGATCCGTCAGTGGTGTGTTCGGAAAATACCCCTCCCCCCAGGGCGTGGCGTCTTCTGCCAGCACCTGGAAGGTCCAGCACAGCAATGCCGTGCCTAGCCAGATTGATAAACGCCCCATGGCCCACTCCCCCTCGGCTAGTTGCTGATCTTGACTTGCGGGCCCTTGCCATCCCCGCTGCGCCAGGTCGGCAGCGCGGCGGAATTGATGTACTTGACGCCGTCCCAGCTGGGCAGTGGCGTGGGCATCAGTTGCAACTGGCCGGGATGCTCGATGTCCCAGCGCAACAGCATCGAGTTGTCCTCATGCTGGGTGTTGTGACAGTGCTCCATGTAGGTCCCGGCGAACTCGCGGAAGTTGATCGCCACTTCGACGTTATCCAGGCCGTCACTTTCGCTGCCGATGCGGTAGACGTCCTTGCGCGCCCATTTTTCCCATTCCGGAGGGGCCTTGCCGCCGCGGCTGAGGATGATGCCTTCCTCGAAGTGCACATGCACCGGATGGCTCCAGCCATTGCCGCCGTTCTGGATCTTCCACACTTCCAGGGTGCCGACGCCGGCGTAACCGCCATCCGTGGGCCCGCTGGCCAGCTGTGGCGCGGCACTGAGCCGGCGCGGGTCCATGTTGTAGCCCAGGCCGCCGTCGGATTTGATGGTCCACGGCACCTGGTCTGTGCCGTCCGAGCGTCCGAAGACGAAGGTCCGGTGCCGGGCCTGGGCCAGGCGTGCCAGATCGGCCGGGTTATCACGGTGCAGCTTGAGCGGGATCATGATTTTGCCTTCGGCCTTGCCCGGTTTGGCCGGCTCATAGGCCGCCGGGTCCATGGCCAGATCCTGGCCGCTGTAGGCTTTGACGTTGAGTTGCAGGACCTTGCCCACCGCAGGGTCACCCCTGTCCCATTGCGGGCCCTTGCTGGTCTGTTTGATCACCGCCAGGTACTTCTCCGACAGCACGTCAGCCAAGGGGATGTCCTCTTTCGGACCTTTACCGGTGTCGTGCGCCTTGAGATTGACGAAGAACAGTTTGTCGCCCGGTTTGATTCCGTTTTTGGCGAAGTTGACGATGATGTCGAAACGCTCGGCGATCCCCTGGGTCGGCAGAATCGCGTTGTGGTTCTGGCGGTCGCCGTCGGCATCCAGGTCCATGCTGCCGTCAAACGGCACCGAGTGTTCCATGATGTTGCCGTCGTTGGCGATCATGTGGAACGGCACCCGCGCATACGACAGGCCCGAACCCTTGGGCCCGGCGAACTCACCGCCACTGCCCTTGATCTCGCGCACCAGCGCCAGTTTGAAGTAGCGTGATACCGAGCCGTTGAGAATCCGCAGGCGGTAACTGCGCGCGCGCACGTCGAGGTACGGTTTGTACTGCCAGTTGACCAGCACCTGGTCACCGAGAAAGCCGTCGGTGTTGAACGGGTTGAACCACAGCTGGCCGTCCGCCCCCCAGGCCTTGTCGGCGATCAGCAGGTTGACGTCATAGTCGCGGTTACCCCAGGACAAGGCCGAGCCGCTGGGCAAGCGCAGGTTGACGCCGTCTTCGAAGGCTTCGTTGCCGCGATCCAGGGCGCTGTAATAGTTCATCATCGCCGCGTTGCCCTTGTAGACGTTCTGCGCGGTGAAATCGAGCATGTGGTCGTGAAACCAATGGGTGCTCATGGTTTCGCGCCAGTCGCCACGGATACGGATGCTGCCGTTGTTACAGGTTTTAAGGCCCGGCTCAGCGTCGTTGACCCACAGTTTTTCGCCGGGCGTGCACGGGAACGCCGCCCGCGGATCTTCGGCGCGGGTGTTGATGCTGTCGTAACCGGCCAGCTGGATCGGCCAGCGGTAGTCGTAATACTGCCCGGGAAAGAAAAACGCGTTGGCATAACCGTCGCTTTCCGCCGGCGCGTGCCCGTTGTGCTCATGGGTGCTGATGGTGTGCAAGCCAAAGCCGTGGTTGGCGGCCGGATCAATCGGCAAAGCGTTGTAGTGACGCATCAACAGCGGCTGGCCGTAACGCACCATCAACAGCTTGGCTGGCAGGGTGCCGTCGAAGGTCCATAGCGATTTGTGATCCTGCAGGGGCATGTTGGGATGAAAGCGCGTGTCGACGCCTTTGGTCGTGCCCAGAGTGTTGGCCTGCCCGGCAGTGTTGTAATACAGGCCACCGGGGCCGAATTCACCGACGCTGTAGTGGTGCATCTGCATCGCATCACGCAGCCCGCCGTTGATCCGTGCGCCGGCCTGCGCAGTCTTGTACGCCGCTTGCGGGTAGAACTCGTTCCAGCGCTGGTGCGACCAGCCTTTTCCTGGTGGCCGGCCTTCGGCGGAAGCGCCGATATGGCGATTGAGAAACCCCTCGATCTGCACTTGCCAGGGGTTGCGATCGACCACATTGGCATACTGGCTGGGATACGGGGTCAGCCCTGGCTCTTTGAGAAAGGCATCGAGCAGTGGCCCGTTAGGTGCACTGCGCGACACATTGACAGGGTCCTGCTGCGGCGCGGGCCCGGTGCTGGGCGCGGGAAACACCTGTAGACCAGACGGGGTGGTGGGGTCCAGACGGGTCGGACCGAATTCTTCGAACAGCAACAGCTGTTGACTGAAAGGCTGAGCGCCGAACATCGGGCTCGGGGCACCGTTGGTGGGGTAGTTGAAGGAAGTCTGCAATGCCGGTGGCCGAGAGTTGTCCTGACGCGGCGTATTACGGTCGCCTTCGACACCATCCGGCAGGTCGAAGGCACCGACATTGGCCTCCGGCAGCAGGCGCAGGTTGTTCAAGGCAGTAGCAGGATCGGCGGGCACATCGTTGTAAGCCGACGGATCTCCCGGCTCCGGCTGCTCGACATCGTCAATCGGACTGGCAGGCACTTCAGCCGCCAGCAGCAATGCCAGAGCGGCGCTCAGGCACAGGGGGTAATGCACACGCTTGCTCATGATCTTTCACCCAGTGTTTGCCAACCGGTAATGTCGAAGTGCAATTACCCGGCCAAAACTGTTTCAAGATATGTACAAGCTAGTTATCAATGACTTAGCAGCAAAATCTGTCAGTGTTTGTTAAGAAAAAATGGGGGAAACCTCCCCCAGATTCGGGTTTCACCAGCACCACTACCTTCAGCCCGACACTACTCCCGGGCCACGCGAAAGCTCAGCTGCACACGCGTGCCCTCGCCTTCGCGGCTGCTCAGGCGCACCGTGCCGCCAAAGCGCTCCATAATCCGTTTGACCAGCACCAGCCCTACGCCCAGGCCACCCTGCTTGGTGGTGTAGAACGGCCTGAAGGCCATGCGCAATTGCTCGTCGGTCATACCCTTGCCACTGTCACACAGGCGCAAGGTCAGGGTTTTTCGGCTTTGGCGAACCTGTTCAACACGCAACGTCCCACCGTCGCTCATGGCTTCCAGGGCATTGGCAATCAGGCTGTTGAAGATCTGCCCGAGCAAAACTGCCTGGCTGAGCACCTGGACATTGGCCAGCGGGTCAACCTGGACCTCGACGCCCTGGCGCCTGAGTTGCAGCGAGAACGCCTGCAGGCTGTCCTGCAGCACCCGCTCCAGTTCCACCGCCTGCGCTTCGTCATTGAGCGGGCGTAACGACTGCAGCAATTGGCGCACCCAGTGCGACATGCGATCGACCTGGCTGATGATGTCGCCAATGTTCTTCTGCGCCGGCCCTTCCTCGACCTCCTGAGCCAGTTCGGCACTGGAGCGAATGCTGGCAAGCGGGTTGCGCAGGCTGTGCGCCACCGCCGAAGACATCTCCCCCAGCGCGACAAAGGTTTCGTTGTTGATCAGACGCTTTTGCTGCTGCTGCAGGTGCCGGTTGGCACGGTACATCAGCCAGTACAGGCCGCCATAGACCAGTGCAGCCCCCACTGCGACAGCCATCCAGATCATCAGCAGGCCGTGCTCGATACGCCCGATCAGGTCACGGGGTTCCTTGTAGATTTCAACCATGGCGGTGACGTTCACACCGTCAGCATCGAACAGTGGAATGTAGTTTTCGATGAACAAGCTCTCAGGGGGGGTGATGAATTTCTGTTCGGCGCGCGCCTGATCGACGTTGTGGTAACTGGCCGAGACCCGCACTTTGTTATCGAAGGCGTGATCAAGGTCTTCGTCCGACTCGATCATCCGGCCAACCAACGCCGGGTTGCTTGACCAGATCACCGTGCGGTCCGGGGCATAGATGTTAGCCAGGAGCATGTCGGGCAAGTGGGCAACATGATCAAGAAACTCACCGCGAGCATTGCGCCGCGCCTCGGGGTTGACCTCGGGAAAGCTCTGGTCCAGCCGTGGATCGAGCAGTTCGCCCATGGTCCGCACATTGGGAATAGACACATGGCGTACTTCGGCCGATGCAATGGACTGGATGAACTGCGCAGTGAGCAGCGCATCGCGCTCGACGCTTTCGTTGATCACGAAGCGGCTGGAAATCAGCCCCAGTCCTACGGCCACCGAGAGGATGATCGCCAGACTGACGAACGCATACCAACGCAACAGGTTGAACGGCCGCTTGGCTGGCGCTTGGTCATGCGCGGCTTCGTGTACGGAGGGTGAATCCAGGCGTGATTGCAAGTCCATCGCGAACTCCTGGCAAATGACTTCTTAGGTTATAGCCCAGTTGCTTCCACTTGCCCCGCAAGCTTGCCCCAATTGCCCCCAACCCTGGGTCATCGGCCCCGCCATTACTTGCCTCCAACCGCGCGAAATTCCCTTGCAAGGCGCGCCGTAGAAGGCTTTTAAAAAACTGGTACGGAAGTTGCCGAGCCCTGTGCAGACGACCCAACCCCCATGGGCCCGATTGCAAGAGGGAAGACTCATGCACCGTCCAACGCCCCACCCACTGGCTTTGCTGATCCTGGCTAGCCTGACTCAAGCGCCGGCTCAGGCCGCGCTCTTTGAAGTAGACCCCGGCCCTTACCTGCCGGCAACTGGTGGATTCGCCGCTTGGTACCAGGACACCCACGGCCGGGTGCTCGACCTATGCTTGTCCAAGGCTGTCAGTTCGCGGGTGGCCGGCGCTCCCGGCGCGCCCTCGTACATGTGTGTACTGAACCCCGCACCCGGGGTGTTCGACGACACCCAGCCGATCAGCTTTCCCACCAACTACCCCGACGAGACCTTCTGGTTCACTGCCGACGCGGCAATTGTCGACGCAGCACGCGGGATTGACTTGAGCTACGGCACCGCCATCGAGGCCGCCTTCGCCGCCGAAGATGTGGTTGATGGCGATCAGGTCAGTTTCGCCCGGGTACGGATTCGTGTCGATGTACCGACAGCAGGCACTTACATCGTCACTCACCCCTACGGTGTCGAAGTGTTCGATGTCCCTGCGGGCGGCACGCGGGCGATCAACATGACCCGCGACATCGGCATCGGCTCGCCACAAACCTACACCGGTGCGCTCAAAGGCGATGTCGGCCCGTTCCTGCGTGGTGTCGGTGGTCCTTACACTGAGACCAATCCGCAATCCGGTGCCAGCGAGCGTTACATCGGCGACCCGAACCTCAATGAGGCGGTGACCGGCAGCCCGTTCAACACCAACTTCGTACGCATCGAAGGGCCCAATGGCCTGGACCTGCGCACCACACTGTTCTCGGTCTCCGGCAAGCTCTCTGAGGTCGTGCGGCCAACGCCGGTGATTGCCCAGCGCAGCACGTTCTCGCGCCACAGCGAAAACGGCGACCTGCGCGCCCAGCAGGATGTCTTCGTGCAGGCTCCGCCGCCACCGGGCACCGCCGCTCTGATCAGTCAGACCCCGAACCTGAACCTCACCGAAGCCAACTCCACCGGTGCCTGGTATGGCCAGTCGGCCCTCAACCCGACACTGCCGTTGACCCTGCAGGTAACCGCCGACAACCAGTTGGCGATCCCCAGCAGCACCCCGACCACGCTGAGCCTGCCGTTGACCGACCTGGTCGTGATCCAGCGCGCCGAGTACAGCCTGAATGCGGGAGAACTGACCCTGGTCGCCTCGACCAGCGACGAAACCAGCCCACCGTCGCTCACCGCCACCACCGGCAACGGCGCGCTCATCGGCACCTTGAGTGGCACTGGCGCGGTCAAGACACTCACCGCCGGACAAACGCCACTGCCACCGGCCACGGTCACGGTGACCAGCGCCTATGGCGGTAGCGACAGCGAAGAAGTGGTGCTCGTGCCATGAACATCATTACGCCACGTCCCGTAGCAGGAGGCAGCATGAATAACTGGCCACGCCTGGCGCTCTGCGCAGCCGGGCTTTCCCTCTCGCTGGCCGGCACTGCCTGGGCCGGCCTCAAAGCGGTCGATCCGGGCCCCTACACCCTGGCCACCGGGCGTTACCCGATGTGGTACCAGGACCACAACGACCTGTCCATGGAGCTGTGCCAGTCAAGAGCGGCGAGTTCGCGGGTGCCTGTATCGGTACCACCGGCCTATATGTGTACGCTGCTGCCTGAGCCTGGTATCTACGACGATGCCCTACCGCTGGTGTTCCCCGATAACTGGCCACCGGAGATGTTCTGGTACCTGGCTGAAACGGCGATTCCGGCAGTGGGCAACAGCGGCTATGAGCTGGACGTTTATGTCGCCGGTATCGAAGCGGCGTTTGCCAGCGAGAACCCGATCGACGGCGACCAGCAGAGCTTTGCCCGGATCCGCATTCGTGTCTCGGTGCCCCAGGCCGGCACCTATGTGATCACCCACCCCTACGGTGTCGAAACAGTCAACGTCACCACGCCCGGTCGGCGCGCAATCAATATCACCCGTGACATCGGCATCGGTGCTCCGGGCGATTTCAGCGGTGTGCTCAAAGGTGCCTTGGGGCCGTTCCTGCGCGGCGTCGGGGGGCCTTACACCGAGATCAACCCGGATACCAGCGCCAGCGAAACCTTCATCGGCGACCCGAACATCACTGAAGCGGTCATCGGCAGCCCGTTCAACACCAACTATGTGGAGATCAAAGGGCCGGCCGGCACCATCCGCACCGACGTTTTCACCGTGTCC